>Ga0080064_1000431_pt1 | contig 111738 bp, 112 predicted proteins | sample Subgrocontami54m_FD_69260 | JGI IMG/M metagenome (GOLD analysis project Ga0080064, IMG submission 69260) | Subsurface groundwater microbial communities from S. Glens Falls, New York, USA - GMW46 contaminated, 5.4 m (SPADES assembly) (version 2) ...
ATGGGCTTTTCCGTGCTGCATCCCATGGGCTGGGACGCCTTCGGCATGCCGGCGGAGAACGCCGCGATCGAGCGCAAGACGCATCCGAAATCCTGGACCTACGACAACATCGCGGCGATGAAGAAGCAGCTCCAGTCCATGGGGCTGTCGCTCGATTGGGCGCGCGAGATCGCCACCTGCGATCCGGCCTATTACAAGCATCAGCAGAAGATGTTCCTCGATTTCCTCCAGGCGGGGCTGGTCGAGCGCAAGCAGTCGAAGGTGAACTGGGACCCGGTCGATCAGACCGTGCTCGCCAACGAGCAGGTGATCGACGGCCGCGGCTGGCGCTCCGGCGCGCCGGTGGAGCAGCGCGAGCTGACCCAGTGGTTCTTCAAGATCAGCGATTACGCGGAGGACCTGCTCAGCGCGCTCGACAGGCTCGACCGCTGGCCGGAAAAAGTCCGCCTGATGCAGAAGAATTGGATCGGCCGGTCGGAAGGCCTGCTGATCCGCTTCATGCTCGATCCGTTAACGACGCCGAACAACGAAAGCGAACTGGAAATCTTCACCACGCGGCCGGACACCTTGTTCGGCGCGCGCTTCATGGCGATCTCGCCCGATCATCCGCTGGCGCAGGCGGCGGCGAAGAAAAATCCTGCGCTCGCGGCGTTCATCGAAGAGTGCAAGCGCATGGGAACCGCGCAGGCGCAGATCGACACCGCCGAGAAGCTCGGCTTCGACACCGGCATGCGGGCAATCCATCCGTTCGATCCGGAATGGAAGCTGCCGGTCTATGTCGCCAACTTCATTCTGATGGACTACGGCACCGGCGCCATCTTCGGCTGCCCGGCGCACGACCAGCGCGACCTCGACTTCGTCAACAAATACGGCCTCGGCAACACGCCGGTGGTCTGCCCGCCGGGACAGGACCCCGCAGCCTTCGTCATCAGCGACACGGCCTATGACGGCGACGGCCGCATGATCAACTCGCGTTTCCTCGACGGCATGAGCATCGAGGAAGCGAAGGAGGAAGTCGCGCGGCGTTTAGAAATACAGACGCGCGGCAACCGCCCCGTGGCGCAGCGCCAGGTGAACTATCGCCTGCGCGACTGGGGCATTTCGCGCCAGCGCTATTGGGGCTGCCCCATTCCGATCATCCACTGCGAAGCCTGCGGCGTCGTTCCGGTGCCGGCAAAGGATTTGCCCGTCACGCTGCCGGAGGACGTCACCTTCGATCGCCCCGGCAATCCGCTCGACCGTCACCCGACCTGGAAGAACGTCGCCTGCCCGCAATGCGGCAAGCCCGCGCGGCGCGAGACCGACACCATGGACACCTTCGTCGACTCGTCCTGGTATTTCGCGCGCTTCACCGATCCGTGGAATGAAAACGCGCCGACCGACCGCAAGGCCGCCGATCACTGGTTGCCGGTCGATCAGTATATCGGCGGCATCGAGCACGCGATCCTGCATCTGCTCTACAGCCGCTTCTTCACCCGCGCGATGAAGGCCACCGGCCACATCGGCATCGACGAGCCCTTCGCCGGTCTCTTCACCCAAGGCATGGTGGTGCACGAAACCTACCGCAAGAAAGACGGCGGCTATGTCACGCCGGCGGAGGTGACGATCGAGAGCGCCGGCGACGAGCGCCGCGCCAAGCTCAGCACGACCGGCGAGCCGGTGGAGATCGGCGCCATCGAGAAGATGTCGAAGTCCAAGCGCAACACCGTGGACCCTGACGACATCATCCGCGAATACGGCGCCGACACCGCGCGCTGGTTCATGTTGTCCGACTCGCCGCCCGAGCGCGACGTGATCTGGACCGAGGAAGGGGCGCAGGGCGCTTGGCGCTTCGTGCAGCGGCTCTGGCGCCTCATTAATGAGATCGCGGAAATCGCTGCGCCCGCCGCGCGCCCCGCGCAATTCGGCGACGCCGCGCTTGGCGTGCGCAAAGCCGCCCATGGCGCGCTGGCCAAGGTCACCGAGGATATCGAGAAGCTGCGCTTCAACCGCTGCGTCGCTCATATTTACGAACTGGCCAACGCGCTCAGCGACGCCATCGGCGATATCAGCTCCCCCGCCGAGGTGACGCCGGATTTCGCCTTCGCCTTGCGCGAGGCGGCCGGGATCATGGTGCAGCTCTTCCACCCCATGATGCCGCACTTGGCCGAGGAGTGCTGGGCCGCGCTCGGCCACACGACCCTGGTCGCCACCGAAACATGGCCCCGGCTTGAGCCCGAGCTGCTGGTCGAGGACAGCATCACCCTGCCGGTGCAGATTAACGGCAAGAAACGGGCGGAAATCACCGTCCCCCGGGAAGCTGGAAAAGCCGAGATAGAGGCTGCCGTTCTGGCCCATGATGCGGTAAAACGGGCGCTTGAGGGCAAAGCGCCCAAAAAGGTCATTATCGTCCCGCAAAGGATCGTCAATGTGGTGGCATGAGAACCGCGCGAACTTGCGCCGCTTCGGCCGGCTTGCCGCCGCCTTTGCGGCCGCAGCTCTCGTGGCCGGCTGCTTTCAGCCCATGTATGGCAAGCGCTCCGTTACCGGCGGGCCGGGGCTGACCGAGATATTGAGCGCCGTTGATGTCGCTCAGATCGACGCGCCGAAAGGCTCGTCCGAAGCGCGTCTCGCGGTCGAGCTTCGCAACGCCTTGCTGTTCGATTTCACCGGCGGGTCGGGGAGCACGGCACCCACACACAAGCTCACCATCCGCCTGGCGTCGCAACGCACAAGCATCATCGTGGACCTCACGTCGGCGCGGCCGGATTTGGAAAATTACGGTCTCGACGCCACTTACACCCTGACCGAAATGGCCACGCGCAAGGTGGTCGTCAACGGCACCACCTTCGCCCGCGTCTCCTACGACATCCCCGGCCAGGTGCAGCGCTTCGCCCGCATTCGCGGATTGCGCGATGCGGAGTCGCGCGCGGCGCAGGTCATTGCCGACCACATCAAGTCGCGACTGGCTTCATACTTCGTGGCAGGGACATAATCTTTTTCCCTCTCCCCTTGAGGGAGAGGGTGCCCGAGTGAAGCGAGGGCGGGTGAGGGGTCGACACTTCCGTTTATTGCAAGGTTGACCCCTCACCCGGCTCGTTGCTCGTGGGCTCGCAACCTCGCCACCCTCTCCCTCATGGGGAGAGGGGAAGAAGAATAGACATGACCACCCTCAAAACCGCCGAGATCGAACAATTCGTCGCCCGGCCCGATCCGGCGCGGCCTATCGTGCTGATCTTCGGCCCGGATGCCGGCCTTGTCCGCGAGCGCGCGGAGAAGATCGTTCAGGCCTCCGTTGAAAACACCAGCGATCCGTTTTCGCTGGCGCGCCTGGAAGGCGACGATCTCAGCGGCGATCCGGCCCGCCTGGTCGATGAAGCACATACGATTCCGCTGTTCGGCGGCAAGCGCGCGATCTGGGTCAAGGCCGGCGGGCGCAATATCACGGCCGCTGTCGAGGCGCTGCTGGCAGCGCCCTCGCCCGATTGCCGCGTCGTGATCGAGGCCGGCGATCTCAAGCGCGGCGCGCCGTTGCGCAATCTGTGCGAGCGCGCCAAGGCAGCCGTCGCCATTCCTTGTTACGTGGACGGCGAACGCGACATCGCGCGGCTGATCGACGAGGAAATGCGCGCCGCCGGTTTGTCGATCGCGGCCGACGCGCGCGCCGCCCTCACCTCGCTGCTCGGCGGCGACCGCATCGCCTCGCGCAACGAAATTCGCAAGCTCGCGCTTTACGCTCAGGGCAACCAGCAAGTAACCCTCGAGGATGTGGTCGCGGTCGTCGCGGAGGCCTCGGCGCTCGCGCTTGACGGCATTGTCGATGCCATGTTCGCCGGCCGCATCGCGGAAGCCGAAGCGCAATTCGCCAAAGCGCGCGCGGCCGGCACTGCGCCCGGCACGATCATGTCGGCGGCGCTTCGCCAGCTTGCGCAATTGCATAAGTTCCGGCTCACCGTCGAAGACGGAAAAAGCGTCACGCAGGTCGTGGAAAGCGCGCAGCCTCCCGTTCATTTCCGCCGCAAGCCGCTGGTGGAGGCTGCGCTGAAGGCCTGGACGGCGGATCGGCTGGTGCGGGTGATGGCGCAGCTCGCGGAGGCTGTATTGGAAACGCGGCGTCAGCCTAATTTGGCTGACGCGATTGCTCAGCGCGCTGTTTTGTCCATCGCCAGCGCCGCGCGGCGGCGGGAATAGCTCTTTCCCCTCAGTCAGCCGCAACTCTAATGCGCCATCAGCACCGGCAGGGGCGCATTGCTCAACATGAAGCGCGTGACGCCGCCGAAGATCCACTCGGTCAATCTTGAGTGTCCGTAAGCTCCCGTGACGAGCAAGGACGCGGACCAGGTCTTCGCTTCCTTTGCAATGGTCTCGGACACATCACTCTCATCAACACAGGTGAGTTCGGGATCAAGGCCATGGCGTTCGAGGTTGCGGACGAGATCGTGCACGCGGCTTGCCTGCACCTTCTCCTTGTTGCCGACCACGATGATTTCGATCTTTTTCGCGAGAGCGAGGATCGGCATCGAACTGGCGACGGCGCGCGCCGCGTGGGAACTTCCGTCCCAGGCAATGAGCACGCGATCGAGAGAGAATTGCGAACGGCCGTTCTTCGGCACGATGATCACCGGGCGGCCCGAATTGAACAGCGCGGCCTCGGCGAACACGTCGCCGACGTGCTCCATGCCCTTGGCCGATTGGGTCAGAATGGAAATGTCATGGACGCGGGCATGCTGTGCGAATGCTTCCGCCGCCCCGCTGACCGTTGCGCGCGCTACAGCGTGGGAAGATTGAACTTTTGCGCGGCGAGCGGCTTCCTCGAATTTTTTCGCGGCTGCTTCGGCTTCCTTGGTGGCCTCGGCCCGATAGCTTTGCAAGACCTCGACGGGAAGTCCGTTGAGGGCGCCGACGGATATTTGAGGCTCAAGCACGTAAACACGCCCTGCGAGATGTCCTTTGAAGGCCGTAGCCATGGAGATCGCATAATCCCTGCCGGGGTCGCCGTCGGCGCCCGGGGCGACCGCGACAAGAATGTTTTTTATCGACATAAGTATCCCTAACGTTTGCGCCTGAATGAGGCGTCTGTTCTCGGCATCGTTCAACCCGAGTGATGAAATCGGGACGCTGACGCGCGATACTGCCGAAATGCTAGGCTTAGGCTTTGATGGAAATCAAATGATTCTGCGGCGCAATGGCGCAGCGGTGGGACAGCGTAGCCCGGATGGAGCGAAGCGTAATCCGGGGACCATTGCGGCTGCGCGCTTAGGCCTTCTCCAGCCGCCGGATAATGTCGTCGAGCTGCTCCAGCGTGCGATAGCGGACCTGCAACATGCCGCCGCCGTTAGCGCGGTGATCGATCGTGACCAGGAGACCGAGCGCATTGGTCAGCCGATTCTCCAGCGCTTCGGTGTCGGCGTCCTTGCCCAGCCGTCCCGTGCGCTTGACGTCCTTCGCCTGGCCGCGGCCATCCTTGCGCGCCCGCGCTTCCACCTGGCGTACGTTCAGCCCGCGGTCGATGATCTCCTCCGCAAGCTCTTCCGCGTTCGGCTGGCCGAGCAGCATGCGCGCATGTCCCGCGGTGAGCTTCCCGGAACGGACATGGCCCTTCACGACGTCCGAAAGCTTCAGCAGCCGCAACGTATTCGCGACATGGCTGCGGCTCTTGCCGACGATTTTGGCGATTTCATCCTGGCTGTGCTTGAACTCGGTCGCGAGCGCGTCGTAACCCATCGCCTCCTCGATCGCGTTGAGATCGGCGCGTTGCACGTTCTCGATGATCGCAAGCTCAAGCGATTCTTCATCGGTGGCTTCGATGACGACGACCGGCACGTCATGCAGGCCCGCGCGCTGCGCCGCGCGCCAGCGCCGCTCGCCGGCGATGATTTCAAACGCATCGTTCGCGCCGCGAACCGCGCGCACCAGGATGGGTTGAATGATTCCGCGCTCGCGGACCGAAGCGGCCAGTTCTTCGAGCTCGCTTTCGGAAAATGTCCGCCGAGGATTGCGCGGGTTCGGCCGCACAAATTCGATCGGCACGCGCCGCTGGCCGCGCGCGCGCTCAGCCGATTGGGATTCCTCACCGACGTCGCCGATCAGCGCGGCAAGTCCGCGTCCAAGTCGCGATCGCGCTTCGTCGGCCATCGCTTCTGCTCCCGAACTACTGGTCACGCTTGCCTCTATTGTTGTTGCGCATCGTTCTTACGCGACGACGTTTAGCCCGCCTTCAATTCCTTCTCGCGCTGGATGATCTCGGTGGCGAGACGCAAATAGGCTTCGCTGCCGACGCATTTGAGATCGTAGACCAGCACCGGCTTGCCGTAGGACGGCGCCTCGGAGATGCGGACGTTACGCGGGATGATGGTGTCGTAGACTTTGCGGCCCATGAATTGGCGCACGTCCGCGGCGACTTGGTTGGAGAGATTGTTGCGGGAGTCGTGCATCGTCAACACGATGCCGTGGATGGTCAGATCGGGGTTGAGCGTGGACTTCACCTGCTCGACGGTTTTGATGAGCTGCGACAAGCCTTCGAGCGCGAAGAACTCGCATTGCAGCGGCACGAGAATGGCGTTCGCCGCCGCCATGGCATTCACGGTCAGCAGATTCAGCGACGGCGGACAATCGACCAGCACATAGGTGTAATCGTTCTCACCGCCGGTGTTCAGCCGCGTCAATGCGCTGCGCAAACGGAAAGCGCGATCGCGTGCGCTGCCGATTTCGAGTTCAAGACCGGAAAGATCGAGTGTCGATGCCGCGATATGCAGCCGCGGCACCGCGGTGGCGAGAATGGCATCGCGCAAGGGCGCTTCGCCGATCAGCACATCATACGTGGAGCAGCGGCGGTTTCTGCGGTCGATGCCAAGCCCGGTGGAGGCGTTGCCCTGCGGATCGAGATCGACGATCAGCACCGTCTCGCCGATGGCGGCCAGCGCCGTGCCCAGGTTGATCGCGGTCGTGGTTTTGCCCACCCCGCCCTTCTGATTGGCGATGGACAATACCCGCGGCGGCCTTACCGGCTCGGTTTTCGGGCTGAAGGCGATGACTTCAGCTTGAGTCTCCCCCGGCGGGGAGGAATCCGGGATGTCAGTCATGGCGTTTTTCGCATCTTCCGGGGCTCAATCCGGCCCTTGGGCGGACCATTCCTACGCGATTCGAGGCTTTCGATGACAACGATCCGGCCATGGGCGTCAGTCCGGCTGGGAACAAGACGATGCTGAATAGTCCAATATTTAGAAGCCTCGGTCAATTCAGCCCCTACATCTTGTCCTTTGAGGAACAGCCCCTTGGCGCCCCTTTTCAACAATGGATAGGCCAATTCGAGCAATTTTGGCATCGGCGCAAGCGCCCGCGCGGTCACAACATCGGGGGTCGCGGGGAAAGCGGGGATAAAATCTTCAATCCGCTTGCAATGCACCTCGGCTGGCAGGCCGATTTTATCGATAACCGCCTGGAGGAACTCGCATTTCTTGCGCGTACTTTCAACCAGGTGCATTTTCGTCCCTGGTTTATCAGCAAGCGCGCAGGCGAGGACAAGTCCGGGAAATCCCCCGCCCGACCCCAAATCGACCCAGATTTTTGCATCCGACTTCAGTGAAAGGAGCTGAAGCGAATCTGCGACGTGGCGAGTCCAAATCTGCGGGATGGTGGAATTCGCGATCAGGTTCCGGGTCTGCTGCCATTCCAGCAATAACTCGACTAGCAAATCGAGCCGCTCCAGTGTTTCACGTGAAACAGGGATAAGTTTTTGCGCGCGTGCGCGGTCCGCAGCGAGTTCGGCTGTTTGGTCTGAGGCAGTCAACGGTTGGCAGCGCGGCGGCGCCGGCGCGCATGTGAGACCAACAACGTCAGCGCTGCCGGCGTAATGCCATCAATGCGGCCGGCCTGGCCGATGGTGCGCGGCCGAATCGACGCCAGTTTCTGCCGCACCTCATTGGAAAGACCCGGCAGCACTGCGTAGTCGAACTCATCTGGCAATTCGAAGCTTTCATCGCGCCGATACGACTCCACATCTGAAGCTTGGCGCTGCATGTAGACCTCGTATTTCGCCTCGATCTCCAATTGCTGCGCGATCGGCGGCGAAATTTCCCGCAGCTGCGGCCAGATTTTCGCGACATCTTCCATTCCGATGTTCGGATAAGCCAGAAGCTCGAAGGCGCTGCGCCGCTGGCCGTCCTTGTTCAATAGAAGCCCGTGCTTCCCGGCTTCGTTGGGTGTGATCGAAAGCGACTGCGCTGTTGCACGCGCGGAATTCATCGCATCCATTTTTGCAGCGTGCTTCTTCGCGCGCTCAGTTCCGACACAGCCGAGCGCAATGCCCTTCCCGGTCAAACGCTGATCCGCATTGTCCGCGCGCAGCGTGAGCCGATACTCCGCGCGGGACGTGAACATCCGATACGGCTCGGTGACTCCACGCGTGACCAGATCGTCTATCATCACGCCGATATACGCCTCCGCGCGGTCGAAAATGATTTCCGCGCCCTCACCTGCCCGCGCCGCTGCATTGAGTCCCGCGACCAGGCCTTGAGCTCCTGCTTCTTCATATCCGGTCGTGCCATTGATCTGGCCCGCCAGAAAAAGCCCGCGCAAACGCTTGGTTTCCAGCGTTGGATTGAGTTCGCGCGGATCGAGGTGGTCGTATTCAATGGCGTATCCGGGCCGCACCATCGTGGCCTTTTCCAACCCCGGAATGGTCGCGATCAACGCGAGCTGAACTTCTTCCGGCAGCGACGTGGAAATTCCGTTCGGATAGACCGTCGAGTCATCCAGGCCTTCGGGCTCAAGAAAAATCTGATGCCCATCGCGCTCGCCGAAGCGCACGATCTTGTCTTCAATGGATGGGCAATAGCGCGGGCCGCAACTGGAAATCTGCCCGGAATACATGGGCGAACGATGCACATTCGCGCGGATGATTTCGTGCGTAGCTTCCGTCGTACGCGTGATCCCGCATTGGATCTGCGGATTTTCGATGCGATCGGTGAGAACGGAAAATGGCTCCGGCGGCTCGTCGCCGGGCTGCATCTCGACGCTGGCCCAATCGATTGTCGTTCCGTCCAACCGAGGCGGCGTGCCGGTTTTCAATCTTCCAAGAGCGAAACCCAGCCGTTCAAGTGTGAGGGAAAGCCCAATTGCGGGCGCCTCGCCTACTCGGCCGGCCGGGATTTGCCGTTCGCCGCAATGGATCAGCCCGCGAAGAAACGTCCCGGTCGTAAGCACCGCTGCGCCCGTTTGAAAAACCCGGCCATCCGCAAGTTTAACTCCAGTCACCCGGCCGTTGGCGATCAAAAGATCGTCCACTTCGGCTTCGATGACTGTGAGATTAGGAGTTTCTCGGACAGCCTTTTGTATCGCGGCTGCATAGAGCTTCCGGTCCGCCTGAGCCCTAGGGCCTCGAACCGCGGGGCCTTTCCGGCGATTCAGAACCCGGAACTGGATTCCGCCCAGATCGGCGGCGCGGCCCATAAGGCCGTCCAAAGCGTCAATTTCCCGGACCAGATGGCCTTTGCCGAGACCGCCGATGGCCGGATTGCAGGACATGGTCCCGACCGTCGCGAAATGGTGGGTGACCAGGGCCGTGGCCGCACCCATCCGGGCGGCCGCAGTCGCGGCCTCGCAGCCGGCGTGACCGCCGCCAATGACGATGACATCAAAGTCTTGGTTCATGATGCCCGCTTGTAGTCGACCCCTTTAGCCGGGTCAAAAAGTCCAATGTTTCACGTGAAACAATTTGGTGACGCTATTTACCGATGCAAAAATCCCGGAAAATCACGTCCAGAATATCCTCGACGTCCACCTTCCCGGTAAGCCTTCCAAGCGCACGGCTGGCCAGCCTCAGCTCTTCCGCGAGGATTTCCTCCCGGCCAGGGCCTTCCGCCAGGGCACGGGTGAGGGCGGCCTGAGCCCCCTGCAAGGCATGCCGATGGCGCTCCCGCGTGATAAGCCCCGATTCCGATCCGAAGTAGGCGCGAGCATAAGTCTTCAAGGCGTCCAAAAGCCCTTCCAGACCAGCGCCTTGTAGAGCGGATAGATTATAAGTGAACTCGTATTCACTACTGAACTTAGGTTCATTTAATGAACTTGCTGATACCAACCCCTTGGAAAGGGGAGTCCACTGGGCCGGTGGCCTATCTGACCTGGATTGGCTTTTGATTTTTGACGCTGACAGCCGGAGGGAGCGGGCCTTGTCGGCCAGTGGCCCAGCTAAATCCTGCGCGGGCAAAAGGTCGGTCTTGTTGCGAACAAGCCATACCGGTGTCGTCCGCATGAGGTCGGCCAGAGGCCCAGCTATTTCGGCCTCCAAGCCTGGGCGGTGCGAGCCTCGATCCCTCGACTGGCCGCCCATTGGCTGACCAGTCTCGCTGTCGGCCATTGGCCCACCGGCCTCCACCACCCACAGCACCAGATCGGCGGCGGCGGCGCGTTCGCGCGCGCGGCGCACGCCCTCCTGCTCCACCGGATCGTCCGTCTCCCGAACGCCCGCGGTGTCGAGCAGCGTGACCGGATAGCCGTCGAGGTCGAGATGCACTTCGATGACATCCCGCGTCGTGCCGGCGAAGGGAGAAACGATCGCTGCCTCACGCCTGGCGATTCGATTGAGCAGGGTCGATTTGCCCGCATTCGGCGGCCCGGCGATGGCGACCACAAGCCCGTCGCGCAGCCGCTCGCCCCGGCCTGCCTGTGCAAGAGCTGTGGATATCTCCTGGTGCAGAGCGCGCGCGATATCGAGGGCCGGGCGCAACAAGTCCCCCGGCACATCGGCCTCGTCGGAAAAATCGATGCCTGCTTCGACCAGCGCCAGGGCTTCAATCAGCCGCGTCCGCCACGTCTCGGCTTGGTTGCCCAGCAGCCCCTTGAGCTGGCGAAAAGCCTGGCGGCGCTGGGCTTCGGTTTCGGCGCCGATCAGGTCCGCGAGACCTTCGACCGCGGTGAGGTCGAGCCGCCCGTTTTCAAACGCGCGCCGCGTGAACTCGCCGGCTTCGGCGGGGCGAAATCCTTCGAGGTTGCCGAGCGCCGCAAGAACGGCCGCGATGATCGCACGGCCGCCATGGAGCTGGAGCTCCGCCATGTCCTCGCCAGTTTCGCTGCGCGGGGCGGGAAACCAAAGGACCAGCGCCTCATCGATGATCTCGCCATCGGCCGGATCGCGCACCCGCGCGAGCGCGGCTTGCCGGGGCGAGGGGAGGCGGCCGATCAATTTCTCCAGCGCAACGCCCGCGCGCGGCCCGGAAATCCGCACCACGGCAATCGCCGCAGGCGGCCGGCCGGAGGAGAGGGCGAAGATGGTGTCGCGCGGCAGATCGGACATTGCCGCGCACCGAAGCGCCCGGAGGTCACGCGGTCAAGATCGAAAAACCCAATCGCGTAGCCCGGATGGAGCGCAGCGAAATCCGGGCTACGCTCGCCGCGCCCGCTTCAATCAAAAATCGCGGCTACCGCGATCATGAACGGGTAGGGTGGGCAAAGCGAAGCGTGCCCACCATTATAGATTTGATGGTTGCGCGGCGCGGTGCTTCGATGTGGAGCCTCCAAAGTTCGCGTGGGCACGGCGCGTTCCGCGCCTTTGCCCACCCTACGCTTACTTCAAAGACGTGGATGGCTGAAACAAGCACGGCAATAACAGAGCTATAGCAGCCATTGCCCCGATTTCGCTGTGCTCCACCCAGCTACTGCTACCAGCTCAACGGTTTTCTCCCCGCGCCTGTCGAGGCACGCTGAAAGCTATCTTTCGTTGGCGGGGGGTCTATAATATCTGGTGAGGCGTCGGGGGGACGCGCAATGCCGCTTGTTACGGCCTTCGAAAATCTCCGTTTTGTCGAACGCGCCCAACGCCTACGGCAAAATCCGATTGCGGCCTATGGCGTCGCCGCGTCCGTGGTGATTATCGCTACGCTGCTGCGCTGGACCGTCGGCGGCTACGCGATGGAAGGTACTCCGTTCATCACGTACTATCCTGCTATCCTGATCGCGACTTTCCTCGGCGGCTTTTGGCCAGGCGTCTTTGCGATCGTCTTGTCTTCCGCGCTTGCGTGGTTCCTTTTTATCCCGCCAGCATTCAGCTTTGAACTCGAACAGCGGCAAATAATTTCTCTGCTACTGTTCATTTTCATCGCAGGCATCAACGTGGTCATTGTCGCGCTGCTCAATGCAGCATTCGAGCGTGTCATTGCGCAGGAGCAGAACGTGCACGTTCTCATCGAATCGGCACCAACCGGCATCGTGGTGGTCGATGAGCAGGGAACGATCAGGATGGTCAATGCCAGCACAGAAAAACTGTTTGGCTATAATCGACTCGAGTTGCTGGGAAAGAACGTCGAGCTCCTGGTGCCCGGCCCCCAGGCGGCTACGCACAGGATAGAGCGGGCGTCGTTTCAACGACAACCCGAGATTCGAGCGATGGGGAAAGGGCGCGATCTCAGCGGCCAGCGCAAAGACGGCAGTGAGTTTCCGGTCGAGATCGGTCTCAACCCCATCAGCCGCAACGGCAGGACAGGCGTTTTGGCAACCGTCATGGACATTTCCGAGCGCCGGCGGGCGCAGGAAAACCAACAATTGATCATTCGCGAATTGCAGCACCGAACACAGAATTTATTTGCCGTGGCTCAATCCGTTGTCAACAACAGCCTGATCAAGAGCCGGACTGTCGCAGAGGCGAAGTACGTTTTGTCCGGCCGGCTACTGGCGCTTTCGCGGGCATACGCAATGCTGGCCAATGCAACGTGGGAGGGCGCGGCGCTTTCCGAGATTCTTGATCGGCAATTCGCCGGCTTCTCCCAGCGCTTGAACGTCAGCGGATGTAATATCGTCATTAGCCCGTCGGCAGCCCAGCAATTCGCAATGATCATCCACGAGCTTGCGACAAATGCACTCAAGCACGGGGCTTTGTCCGTCCCTGACGGTCATGTCTTGATTGAAGGCAGGACCGAGCGACTCGATGGAAAAATGCTGTTTTCGTTCCTTTGGAAGGAAAGCGGTGGTCCCCCAGTGTCGCTGCCGACAGAGAAGGGCTTTGGCAGCGTAATCCTGCTCGACGCAGCGAAGCAATTCGCGCAAAGCGTTGTCATGGATTATAAGCCGCAAGGCCTACGCTATGAGCTTCATCTGCCCCTCGGCGCGATCGAAGCCTCCAAGCGGCAAGAAGATGTTGCGCCAAGCGATATCCGAGCGTCTTCTGCTTGAGCCTGGGGAAAACTCCCGAGCCAATACGGCCCCGCGGCGAATCGCGGCTAGCCGGAGGAAAGCGCGAAAATGGAGTCGCGCGGCAGATCGGACATTGCCGCGCACCGAAGTCCTCGGAGGTCACGCGGTCAAGATCGAAAACCCAATCGCGTAGCCCGGATGGAGCGCAGCGAAATCCGGGCTACGCTTGCTTGGAGCTAATTCTGCATCAGTGGAATCGTCATGCCCGGCCTTGTGCCGGACATCTCGCTTAGCGGGTAGGGTGGGCAAAGCGAAGCGTGCCCACCATTATAGATTTGATGGTTGCGCGGCGCGGTGCTTCGATGTGGAGCATCAAAGGATCGTCATGCCCCCGGCCTTGTCCCGGCCATGACGGCAAGGAGCTTCGGCGAACGAACCAGCTGATCCCGGATTTCGCTGCGCTCCATCCGGGCTACGCTCGCTGCGCGCGTTTCCAATCAAAATCGCGGATGCCAAAAGGGGAGATCGAGCCCGCCCGCTATTTCTCTCGCGAGCGCGCCATTTCCATGTGTACGGCCATTGCGAAGTTTGCCGGTGATGGCGTTCGCTAAAAACTGCATCCAAGCCTCGTAACCTGCGGCAAATGCAGCGCTATCGACCTGCCCCGAATCCCGGTAACAAAAATGTGCATTTTTCTTTTGCGCCGGAGGAACCATAACCTGCCTCGGACGTTTGTCTGGCATGAGCGGAGCGGGCGCACTCCCCCCCTACCCCCCAAAGCTCGTTTCGCTCTTCCCTTAAAGCCCCGCTTCGGCGGGGCTTTTTCTTTGGGGATTAGGCGAATCCGCCAGGCCTCGTATTTGTAGCAGTCTCCCAAGCGGGAACTTTTCAACAGGCCCTGAGATTACATTTTCCTTAGCGGTGTGATGGAAAATACCAGAGTGATGAAGACCTTGGACGAATACCGGCGTAACGCCCGCGAGTGCCAGCGGATGGCGGACAATGTCAGCAACCCGACAGACAAGGCGTCGTGGCTGCGGCTCGCCGCTTCATGGCTGGGAATGATCAAAAGCCAACCGGACCGTCCTTTCGCCAATGACGCAAAGGAAGAGGCCCGCAACCGGTCGGCAAAATGGCACGAGTCCTCCGACGACGACTCGCAAGTCTCGCACTAGCGCGCCGAAACCGTGTTTCGGGTAGCGCCCGCGAGCGCGCGATCTCAGAACATTCCGCGCGACGCCAGATGCGCGCCGAGCAGCAGCAAGCCGATAAAGAACCAACGCCGGAACGTCTGAGGTTGCGCCCGCAGACGAATCCACTGGCCAACGGCCATCCCGAGCAGGGCGGGCGCGATCGCCAAAAGCGACCCCGCGGCAACGGACATTGCGAAGGCGCCGGTCCAGGCGAGCACGCCAGTCAGCGCCAAGGTCGAGATCGTGAAGGACAGGCCGAGTGCCTGCACCAGATCTTCTTTTTCCAGCCCAATGGCTTGCAGATAGGGAACGGCCGGAATCACGAAAACGCCGGTCCAGGCGGTGATCGCCCCAGTGATGGCGCCGACGAGAGGGCTGAGCCATCGCTCCGCGCGCGCCGGCACATGGAAGCGGACTGCGGTCAGGCCTGTCACCGCGTATAAAACCAGAGCAACGCCCAATCCGGTGGTCGCCGCATCGGCTTCGCTGATCGACAGCAGGCCAGCACCAAGCCAAGTGCCTACGCCGATCCCGATCATCATCGGCCACAGCCGCCGCAGGAGCGGCCATAGGCTTGGACCCGCCACCATCTGCCAGACGTTGGTGACGAGCGAGGGCACGACCAGCAACGCCGCCGCCCGCGCCGGCGTCGTCGCCAACACCAAGAGACCCATCGATACCGTCGGCAAGCCAAGGCCGATCACGCCTTTGACAAAGCCGGCGAGGACGAAAACCAGCGCGGTGAAGACAAGGATGGAAAATGAAATGTCCACGAATCGACCTTGATCACATTCCCCCGGGGCGGCAATGCTGGATCGCATGACATCCCCATCTCCCACTGCATCGCATGAGAACCGCCTCGCGCGCGAGACGAGCCCCTATCTGCTTCAGCACAAGCACAATCCGGTCGATTGGCGGCCGTGGGGACCGGATGCGCTCGCGGAGGCGGAGCGCACCGGCAAGCCGATCCTGCTCTCGGTGGGCTACGCGGCCTGCCATTGGTGCCATGTGATGGCGCACGAGAGCTTCGAGGATGCGGACACCGCGGCGGTGATGAACGAGCTTTTCGTCAACATCAAAGTGGACCGGGAGGAGCGGCCCGACATCGACCAAATTTATATGACCGCGCTACATCACTTGGGCGAGCAGGGCGGGTGGCCCTTGACCATGTTCCTCACGCCCAAAGGGGAGCCGGTGTGGGGCGGCACGTATTTCCCGAAAACATCGCGCTACGGCCGGCCGGCTTTCGTGGACGTGCTGCGCGAAGTCTCGCGGCTCTTTCGCGAGGACCCGCACACGATCAACAACAACCGCACCGCGCTGATGGCGCGGCTTTCAGCACGCGCGCAACCGGCGGGGAAGGTAACGTTTGGATTGCGCGAACTGGACAGCGCCGCGCGCCAGCTTGCCGGCGCCATCGACCCGCTGAACGGCGGCCTGCGCGGCGCGCCGAAATTTCCGCAAGCGGCGATTTTCGAAATGCTCTGGCGCGCGGGCTCGCGCATGAACGACCCGCGCTTCTTCGATCTTGTGGACGTGACCCTGGAGCGGATCAGCGAAGGCGGCATCTACGACCATCTCGGCGGCGGTTTCGCGCGCTACTCGGTGGACGACAAATGGCTGGTGCCGCATTTCGAGAAGATGCTCTACGACAATGCGCAACTGCTGGAGCTGCTGGCGCTCGCCTATACCCGCGAGCGCAAGCCGCTCTTCCGCCAGCGCGCGCGTGAAACGGTTGCCTGGCTCGCGCGCGAGATGACGACGAAGGAGGGAGCTTTCAGCTCCTCGCTCGATGCGGATTCCGAAGGCGAGGAAGGGAAATTCTACGTGTGGTCTCTGAAGGAGATCACTGAGATATTGGGCAAAGAGGACGCGGCCTTTTTCGCGCGGCACTATGACGTGACCGAGGAAGGCAATTTCGAGGGACATAACATCCTGAACAATCTCGGGCGGCGCGAGCGCAGCGACGAGGATGAGACCCGGCTCGCTTCCATGCGGGCATCGCTGCTGGCCGTGCGGGACACCCGCGTGCGGCCCGGACTCGACGACAAGGTGCTGGCGGACTGGAACGGGCTGATGATCGCCGCGCTGGTGAATGCCGGCATCGTCTTCGATGAGCCGGCCTGGATCGAGACGGCGGCGCGCGCCTTCCGTTTCATCGCCGAGCACATGACGCGCGGCGATCGTCTTGGCCATTCCTGGCGCGCGGGGCGGCTGCTGTTCCCGGGCTTGGCGTCGGATTTCGCCGCGATGATACGCGCCGCGCTGGCGCTGCATGAGGCGACGGGGGAGGGCGCGTTCCTCGATTGGGCGGTGCGAGCGCAGCAAGCCTTCGACCGCCATTACACCAATCCGGAAAGCGGCGGCTACTTCCTCACCGCGGATGATGCGGAAGGCCTGGTGGTGCGGCCGAGCGCCACCACCGACGACGCGACGCCGAACGCCAATGCGCTGGCGGCGCAGAACCTGGTGAGGCTGGCGGTCTTCACCGGAGACGATGCCTGGCGTGAGAGGGCCGACCGCCTGTTCGATGGAATCATCGCGATTGCCGCTGAAAACCTGTTCGGCCATGTGGCGCTGCTCAATGCGCTCGACCTGCGGCTGCGGGCGGCGGAGATCGTGGTGACCGGGCGCGAGATCAAACGTTTCGCCACAGCCGCGCTGAAAATCCCCTTCGCCGAGCGCATCGTGCTGCGCGCGCCCTCGGCGGACGCGCTGCCCGCCTCCCATCCGGCGCAAGCCAAGCTCGCGTCGGCGCCGGAAACGGCGGCCTTCATCTGCGTCGGGGAGACTTGCTCGCTGCCGGTGACCAGTGCGGATGACATTGCCGGAGCGGTCGTCCAAATGCGGCAATAACCGCGCGGTGACCGGAAAAAAACAGCGACATATCGTCGTGCGACATCGCCGCCGATCCGTTCCTAACGGAACGTTAACCATGTTGCGGCAGCATAGGCGTGTTTATTGCGTCGATCGCTTTTGCTGCCGCCCAAAAGGATTGCGACCTTGACCTTGCGAGCGCGCTTGTTGCTGGCCGCTACGGCGGTCGCCAGCCTGACGGCGGGCGCGGCTGCGGCGGAAGACGGCGTCACCAAGGACAAGATCGTGTTCGGCCAGGTCGCCGCGCTTGAAGGGCCGGCGCGGGCGCTCGGCCTGGGTATGCGCCAGGGCCTGCTGGCCGCGTTTGACGAAGCTAACCGCGCCGGCGGCGTTTCCGGGCGGAAGCTCGAGCTTAAATCCGTCGACGACAGCTACGAACCTGAGAAGACCATCGAGGCGATCAAAAAGCTCATCGGCCAGGAAAAGGTGTTCGCGCTGGTCGGGCCGGTGGGGACGCCGACCTCGAAAGCCGGCCAGCCGATCGCGACCGATGCCAAGGTGCCGTTCATCGGCCCGTTCACCGGCGCCGAGTTCCTGCGCACGCCCTATAACCGCTACGTCGTCAACGTGCGTGGCTCCTACTTCCAGGAAACCGAAGCCTGGATCGAGCATCTGACCAAGGATCTCGGCATCGGCCGCATCGCCATTCTGTACCAGGACGACACTTTCGGCCTGGCGGGCCTGGACGGCGTCAAGCGCGCCATGTCCAAGCGGAACATGTCGCTGGCGGCCGAGGGCACGTTCAAGCGCAATACGACGGCGATAAAATCCGCCCTGCTGGAAATCATGAAGGCCAACCCCGACGCGGTCGTGACTGTCGGGCCCTACAAGCCGATCGCGGAGTTCATCAAGCTGGCGCGGCAGATGAAACTGGACGCGGTCTTCGTCGCCATCTCCTTCGTCGGCTCCGACGCCCTCGCCCAAGAGATGGGCGACAAAGGCGCCGGCGTGATCATCAGCCAAGTGGTGCCGTTCCCGTGGGACAAGTCCCTGCCGGTGGTCGCGTCCTATCAGGCCGCGATCGCGGCGGTCGACGCCGGCGCCAATCCGGGCTTCGTCTCGCTGGAGGGCTATCTGGTCGGACGGGTCGTGGTCGAGGCCCTCAAGCGCATCCCGGGCGAACCCACGCGCGAAGCCCTCCTGAACGCCATCGGGAAAGCCCCGTTCGATCTCGGCGGCCTCAAACTCAGTTACGGGCCCGCCAACAACCAGGGCATGGACCAGGTGTTCTTCACCATTCTTCAGCCGGACGGCTCGTTTAAGGCCGTTACCCGTCTGAACAAGATGGCATTGCAATAGCCAATCCCATGCCCCCTCAGCTCCTTCATCACGGGTCCGCTCCAGCCAAGCTGCTGCAGCGATGGGCGCCGCTGTCCTGGATGGCGACGATCCGCGCGCGGCTCTACATGGCGTTCGGATTCGCCGCGGCCATGACGGTGATCAGCTCGCTGATCGCGCTGTACGCCTTCACCAATATCGGCGGAACCACCACCGACATCGTTTCACGCAGCATGCCGGCGACGGTGGAGTCGCTGCGTCTCGCCGAGGAGACCAGCAGCCTGGTGGCCTCCGCGCCGCAACTCATGACGGCGCAGGACGAACGGCGCCGCGCCATGGTCGCCGCGGATATCTCCGACCAGGCCCGCAATCTCGTCCGCCGCATCGACCGCCTGCGGGCGCTGGACGATGCCGGTAATGAGGAAATTCGCACCGCCCAGGCCGCCTTGGTCGCGCGCCTGGGCGAACTCAATCGCATGGTGAGCGAGCGCATCGCCATCTCCGCACAGCGCACCGCCCTGGCCTTGTCCATCCGCAAGGCGCACGAGGAATTCCTCGAAACCATCACGCCCGCCATCGACGATGCCAATTTCGAGGTGATGACCAGCAAGTCGCCGCCGCACGAATTGGTCGAGTCCCTGCGGCGCCTGCTGGAGATCCAGGCCGAAACCAATCTGCTCGCCGGCCTGCTGACCGAGGCCTCGATGGTCAATGACGGCGCGCGGCTGCAGCCGCTGCGCGAGCTTCTCGACGCGGCCCGCCGTAAGATCGAGGCGAACCTGAAGGAGCTGGCTTCTCTTGAGCGGCACGGCAAGCTCACCCGCCTCTACGGGAACTTCGCCGGCATGGCCGCGCAAGGCGGCATCGTCACCCTACGCGCGCAGGAACTGCAATCGCAGACCGACGCCCAGCTTGCGTTCACCGCTACACAGTCGGAGGCGGTGAAGCTGAGGCAAGCCGTCGACCGCGTGGCCGAGCGCCAAAGCGAGGGCGCCCAGGCTGTGTCCGCCCGCGCCGCCGCCGAGATTCGTTCCGGCCAGATCCTCTTGATAGCAATTTCAATCACGGCGCTGGTCGCCGCCGGGATGATCGCCTGGCTGTATGTTGGACGCAACATCGCCCGCCGGCTTGGCTTCCTCAGCGCCGCCATGCGCCGGATCGCCACCGGCGATCTGAGCGTGAGCATCCCCGAAGGCGGGCGCGACGAGATCGCCGAGATGGCGCGCACCCTGCTTGTGTTCCGCCAGGCCACCGCCGACGTGGCGATGGCGCGCCGGAGCGAGGCGGAGCGGGCGCAGACCTCGGAATCGCGGCGGCAGCAAATCGAGGCCGCGACCCAATGCTTCGAGCGCGCCGTGTTCGACATCGTCGGTGCGCTCGACAATGCCTCCAAGGCCATGGACACCTCGGCTCGCACCATGGCCGAAAGCGCCAGCCGCAATCAGTCGCAGGCTGTGACCACCGCCACGGCCTCCGAGGAAGCGACGAGCAATGTGCAGAACGTCGCCATGGCGGCGGAAGAGCTGGCGCAATCGATCGAGCACATCGCCGCGCAGGTACGCGGATCGGCAGCAACGGCCCGTCAGGCCGCCGGCGAGACTCAGGAGATCACCAGCGCGGTGGAGGGTCTGGCCACCTCGGTGGCTCAGATCAGCGACGTCAGCAACCTGATCCGTACCATCGCGGCGCAGACCAACCTGCTGGCGCTCAACGCGACCATCGAGGCCGCCCGCGCCGGCGATGCCGGCCGCGGCTTCGCGGTGGTCGCCCAGGAGGTGAAAAGCCTCGCCGCCCAGACCGGCCGCGCGACCGAGGACATCACGCAGCAGATACTGAGCATCGAGCAGACGACCGCGCGCGCGGTGGCGGCCATGAAGACCATCTCCAGCACCATCGGCCGACTCGATAACATCGCCAACGACGTGGCGGGGGCGGTGGAGCAGCAAGGCATGGTGACCCAGAACATCGCCTATAGCGCGGGCGCCGCGGCGCAGGGCACGCAGGGCGTGGCGGCGAACATCATGCAGGTATCGCAGGTGGCTAACGAGACCGACCAGGTCGCGAACACCGTTCTGCGCGCCGCCAGCGAACTGTCGGCGCGCTCCGGCTCGCTGCGTGGCGAGGTCGAGCGCTTCCTGGCGCAGGTGCGGGCGGCCTGAGGCCGCAGAACCGCGATTGCGCGGCGAACAGGCGCCTGAAGTCCCAGACGCGCGGTGATGCGGGTGGATCAGATCGCGGAGAGGGTGAGAGCGATGCGGGCGTGAGACGCGCGCATCGATCCCGATTTGAGCAAAAGACTCCGTGCGCCGTCATTAAATAGCATCTGTAACCGGAACGCTGAATTTTCGCGGGGGATCGCCACGTTGCCAATTTTCCCACATCCGTAAATAGGCTGCTTCGATATGCTTCCGAAACCGGTCCGTATCAAACAAGGGATACGTGAGGCGGTTTCGCGCGAGCTTCTCGCGGATAGCCCTTAATAGCTCCGGTTCTGTGGCGAGCCGCAAGGCGAGTGCTTCGTACTCGGCGAGGCTATGCGTCACGAGTTCGGGCAGACCCACAGCCTGCAGCAGGCTTGATGAGACACGTCCGGGAAATGCAGCGCCTTGACAGGTGAGCACCGGCAGGCCGGCCCATAGCGCATCGCTGGCGGTGGTGTGGGCATTGTACGGGAGGGTATCAAGAAACAGATCGGCCAGCCGGTGGCGGGCAAGATGATCCTCCGGCTCCTTCCTGTCTGCGAAAATGAGCCGAGCGGGATCGATATCGCGCGCCTGGGCTTCGCGGCGGAGATTGTTTTCCGCCCCGGCATTGCCTCGCAGCAGCCACAGCACGCTGCCCGGAACCTGCTTCAACAACCGCATCCAAACGTCGAAGACCGGCGCCGTGATCTTGTAGTTGCGATTGAAACAGCAGAACACGAAGCCGCTGTCCGGCAGCCCTGCCTCCTGCCGTGTCGGCGTGCGCTCAGCAATCCCGCGGGTGCTATCGTTGACTTGGTAGCAATCCGGCAGGTGGACAATCTTCTCGGTATAGAAAGGTTCGTGCTCAAAAGGCGCAATGATCTTGTCAGCGATAATGTAGTCGATGAACCCCGCGCCCGTCGTTCCCGGATAGACGAGATAGTTGACCTGAATTGGCGCTGGCCGATACGCGAAGATTTTTAGCCGGGCGTCCGCGGAGTGGCCCTTCAGGTCGACCGCGATATCCACGTCCAAATCGTTTAGAAGTGTCGCGATCTCAAGGTCGCTCCTCGCCTGCACATCATGAAATTGGTCGAAAGCTTTGACGAGCCGGCGCCGCATGTCGCTACCGTCGTCATGAGCGAACGAGATGCCCAAGACTTCAAAACGCGAACGGTCGTGCAGTTCGAACAGTTCTGCGATCAGATAGGCCGTGGCATGCCAGTTGAAGTCCGCCGAAATATAGGCGATGCGAATCTTGTCGGTATGTGTGGGAGCGCGCCTGCCGATCGGGCTCCGCACGACCGGTACAGATTCTTTGGTGAATTCCTCCGCGCATCGCCGCTGAAGCGCCGGATCGTCACAATAACCAAGTGCGGTGAAAGGAAGGATTGAGGCGATCCAATTCGGAAATGCCGCCGCAATCTTCTCTGTCCGACTCCAATCGCACAGATTCAGGGCGGCATCTGTCAATCCTCTCACCGCACGCATGTTCGCGGGCTCGATCGCCAGGGCCTTATCATAGGCAATGAGCGCTTGATCATATTGACTGAGGTGGCTTAGTCCCTCCGCGCAATCAATCAGCGCGTTGACAAAGTTCGGATTGATTGCCAGCGCCCGGTTATAGTCTTCGATTGCCTCTTTGTGCCTCTTCAGAAGCTTGAGCGCATTAGCGCGGTTGTAGAGCGTGCCCGCCGCGAAGGGATTTCCGGCAAGAGCCTTATCAAAGCTCGCAAGCGCATCCCCAAATTGTCTGAGACCCAGCATTGCGGTGCCGCGGCCATTCAATGCTTCGGCATAATCCGGCCGGATCGCAAGCGCCTGATTGAAACTCGCTACCGCCTCCTCAAGCCGGTTCAGCTTGAAAAGCGCACTGCCCCGATTGGAGTATGCTTCAGCGAAGCGGGGCTGGATGGCCAGCGCCCGGTCGTAGCTTTGGATCGCCTCCTCGTGGCGTTCGAGCTGGGAAAAAATATTTCCCAGACTGTACAGCGCTTCGGGAAAGTCCGGCTTCGCCTTCAAGGCGGCATCGATCAGATCGATGGCTTCTTGGTGGCGGCCTTGCTGGAAGCGCAGAATGCCAAAGAGGTGCCGCGCTTCGAAATTACGGGGTGTTTGATTGAGAACTTGGCGGTAGTGGCGCTCGGCTTCCTTCAGAGCGCCCCTGTTATGGTACGCGATCGCCTGGTCCAGCAACTCACGCAAGATTTTTGCCTTAGGTAACGATCACGTATTCATCGACTCGAAGAATTCCGCGTTGTTCTTGGTGTTGCGAAGCTTGTCGAGCAGGAAGTCGATGGCGTCCATCGTCCCCATCGGATTGAGGATGCGGCGCAGGACGTACATCTTCTTGAGCTGCTGCGGATCGGTGAGCAGTTCTTCCTTGCGCGTGCCGGAGCGGGTGATGTCCATGGCCGGAAAGGTGCGCTTGTCGGCCACCTTGCGGTCGAGGATGATTTCCGAATTGCCGGTGCCTTTGAACTCTTCGAAGATCACTTCGTCCATGCGGCTGCCGGTGTCGATCAGCGCGGTGGCTATGATAGTGAGCGAGCCGCCTTCCTCGATGTTGCGCGCGGCGCCGAAGAACCGCTTCGGCCGTTGCAGCGCATTGGCGTCCACGCCGCCCGTGAGCACCTTGCCTGACGACGGCACGACGGTGTTGTAGGCGCGGCCAAGGCGCGTGATCGAATCCAGCAGGATCACCACGTCGCGGCCATGCTCGACCAGGCGCTTGGCCTTCTCGATCACCATCTCGGCGACCTGAACGTGACGCGAGGCCGGCTCGTCGAAGGTGGAGGACACGACCTCGCCCTTCACCGAGCGCTGCATGTCGGTCACTTCCTCCGGCCGCTCGTCGATGAGCAGCACAATCAGATAGCATTCCGGATGATTGGCGGTGATGGCGTGGGCGATATTCTGCAACAGCACGGTCTTGCCGGTGCGCGGCGGCGAAACGATCAGCGCGCGCTGGCCTTTGCCGATCGGCGCCACGATATCGATGACGCGCGGGGAGAGGTCCTTCTTGGTCGGATCCTCGTGCTCCATCTTCAGCCGCTCGTCGGGATACAGCGGCGTGAGGTTGTCGAAGTTGATCTTGTGCCGGGCCTTTTCCGGGTCTTCGAAATTGATGGTGTTGACCTTCAGGAGCGCGAAGTAGCGCTCGCCTTCCTTCGGCGACCGGATGTGGCCGTCCACCGTGTCGCCGGTGCGCAGGCCAAAGCGGCGGATCTGCGAGGGCGAGACGTAGATGTCGTCGGGGCCGGGCAGGTAGTTCGCCTCGGGCGAGCGCAGGAAGCCGAAGCCGTCCGGCAGCACTTCGACCACGCCTTCGCCGATGATGTCGACCTCTTGCGCCGCCATCTGCTTGAGGATCGCGAACATCAGCTCCTGCTTGCGCATGGTGCTGGCATTCTCGACCTGGTGCTCTTCGGCAAAAGCCAGAAGCTCGGGCGGAGATTTCGTCTTGAGGTCTTGGAGTTTCATTTCCCGCATACGGGGCACATCCTGTGGAGAAAACCGGCGGCGATCAGTGAGGTTTTTCGTCGCTCGTCGGGGAAGGAATCGCAGGTCTTGGGAAGAGGGGCTGAATCGCGCCCCGGACCCGATGCACCGACCGGCCAAAATACGCCGTACCGGAACCTGTGCATCCGCCTACGTTCGGAGGGATGGATCAAACATATGTAAGGACCGGCGTTCGCGCAAGGGCGTTCGCGCAGCACGGTGAATCACTCAACGGCCGTCAAAACGGCTTAACCACCGCCAGGATGACGATAAGGATCATCAGAACGGTCGGTATCTCGTTGGCAATTCGATAGAATTTCTGCGGGCGGCGGTTTCTGTCGGCGGCGAAGTCCTTAACCCAGCGGGCAAAAAGCCCGTGCACGGCGGACAGCGCGAGCACGAGCGTCAGCTTCGCGTGGAACCAGCCGGAGCCCGAGCGGAACCAGCCGCCTTGCCAGGCGAGCCATAGGCCGAGCACCCAGGTCGCGATCATCGCCGGGTTGATGATGAGCCGCAGCAGGCGGCGCTCCATCACCTTGAGGGTTTCCGAGAGCTTGGAGCCCGGCTCGGCCTCGCAATGGTAGACGAACAGCCGCGGCAGATAGAGCATCCCCGCCATCCAGGCGACCATCGCGATGATGTGGAAGGCTTTGATCCAGAGGTACATGGAAGGTTATCCCCGCACCCGTTTCACCATCTGCTCGACATGGGCGATGGGCGTCTCGGGCAGGATGCCGTGGCCGAGATTGAAAATGAAGGGCCCGCCGCCGAAAGCCTCCAGGATCGCATCCACGGCACGATCGAGCGCGGGCCCGCCGGCCAGCAGAGCCAGCGGATCAAGATTGCCCTGCACGGCGACGCGGGACTGGATCCGCTCGCGGGCAAATGTCCGGTCGATCGTCCAATCGAGGCCGACGGCGTTAAGCGGGACCTGTTCGACATAACGGGTCAAGGCCGTGCCGGCCCCGCGCGGAAAGCCAATGATCTTCGCGCCGGGTATTTGCCGGCGAACCTCCGTCACGATGCGCTGGGCCGGCTGAATGCACCAGCGGTCGAATTCCTCCGGCGGGAGCACACCCGCCCAAGTATCAAAAATCTGCACCACATCGACGCCGGCCTGAAATTGCCGGACGAGGTAGCTCACCGATGCGCGGGTGAGAATATCGATAAGCTGCGCAAAGACCTCCGGCTGCCGGTAGGCAAACGTCCGCGCCGGCGCTTGATCGGGCGTGCCGCGGCCCGCGATCATGTAGGTGGCCACGGTCCAAGGCGCGCCACAGAAACCGATCAGCGCAGTATCGGGCGCCAGAGCGGCCTTGACCAGTCCAATGGTTTCATAGACCGGCGCGAGGATTGCCTGGTCAGCCTCGGCGTGTAGCGCCGCTAGCCCTCCCAAATCCTCAAGCGGTTGAAGCCTTGGCCCTTCACCCGCCTCGAAACTCACCGATTGGCCGAGCGCCTGCGGTATCACCAGGATGTCGGAGAAAAGAATCGCCGCGTCGAACTGGAACCGCCGCACCGGCTGCAATGTTACCTCGGCAGCCAACTTCGGATTAAAGCATAGATCGAGAAAGCTCCCCGCCTGCTGACGAACATTTCGATATTCCGGCAAATAGCGCCCAGCCTGCCGCATCATCCAGATGGGAGGGATTTTCTGCCGATGACCGTCGAGTACTTGCAGGAGAGATTTGTTCACCGGCCAATCCTTAGCACCTGCTCTACCCAATAACCTTCTAGAATCTTAGGTTAGTAGTTATTAGGCGGTGGGTTAGACTCATGACTCGAATACAACCATCCAATTTGCACGCAGCTCTTTTGTCCACGTTATTGACAGGGTGACTATCACCAGCGCCGCATCCAAGATCGCTCTATGTTTCCGATATCGAACGCTTTCATCCTCAATCTTTCGACAACGCTATCCACATTTCACCGTTGTCAAGCAACAGGGCGGAATCTCATCCCCGTACAGGCAGCCATGTGGACATAAATGTAGAGTGAGGCGCCTATGGCTTGCGCTGGCCCTGCAGGCATGGCCTCCTCCCCATTCATCCACAGGGCTTCATGCCATCTATCCATGGTTCAGAAAACCGGCAGCTACTTTCATTTGCACCTGATCTCGGATGCCACCGGGGAAACGCTCATTACCGTGGCACGCGCTGCGGCGGCGCAATATGCCAAGGTGGCTCCGGTCGAGCACATTCATCCGTTGGTGCGGTCGCAGAAGCAGCTCGACCAAGTGCTGGCTGAAATCGAGGAATCGCCAGGCATCGTGCTCTATACGCTGCTAGAGGACGACCTCGTCAGCCGGCTGGAGCAAAAATGCCGGGAACTGAGCCTGCCTTGCATGTCGATCCTGGGGCCGGTGTTGCAGCTCTTCAAATCCTATCTCGGCTCCGAATCTACCCATCGCGTCGGCGCGCAACACACGCTCAATGCGGAATATTTCAAGCGCATCGATGCGTTGAACTACACGATGATGCATGACGACGGCCAGCATCCCGATGGCTTGGACGAAGCCGATGTCGTGCTGGTGGGGGTGTCGCGCACGTCAAAGACCCCGACCTCGATCTATCTCGCCAACCGCGGGGTGAAGACCGGGAATATACCGCTGGTCCCGGGGACGCCTTATCCGTCACAGCTTGACACCCTTTCTCAACCGCTTGTCGTTGGCCTTTTTGCCAGTCCCGAACGCATCGTGCAGATCCGGCAGAATCGTCTGCTTGGCCTGAAGGCGCATGACGATGACAGCGCTTATATCGACCGGCAGGCCGTGGCTGAAGAGGTGGCGTTCTCAAAGCGGCTATGCGCCAAGCATAATTGGCCGCTGATCGATGTCACCAGGCGTTCGATCGAGGAAACGGCGGCGGCGGTCCTGCGGCTCTTGGCCGAGCGCCGGCGCGGCCCGGTGGCATGACATGTCCCTCTGGCTTGCCACTGCTCCCTTGGTTCTCGCGTCCAAAAGCGCCGCGCGCCGGACGCTGCTTGAGGGTGCGGGCATTCCGATCGACGTAAGGCCTGCCGATATTGACGAACGCGCCGTCGAGGCGGATGCGCGAGCAAGCGGACCGGACGCCGCTGCTGCCTTGCTCGCGCGCGCAAAGGCGCTGGCGGTAGCTTGGCAATTACCAAGTCGTCTTGTGCTCGGCGCCGATCAGACATTGGCGCTTGGCGCGCAACGCTTTTCGAAACCAGCGGACAGGAACGGCGCCGTGGCGCAATTGCGCGCGTTGCGCGGCCAAACCCATGAATTGCATTCGGCGCTGGCGCTGGCGCGCGACGGCAAGGTGATCTTTGAACACCACGATGCCGCGCGGCTGACCATGCGCGGCTTCTCGGACAAGTTCTTGCAGGACTACCTGGACACAGCGGGCGATGCGGTGATGGCCAGCGTCGGCGGCTATCAGCTCGAAGGCCCCGGCATCCAACTATTCGAGCGGATCGAGGGCGATTATTTCACTATCCTTGGCCTGCCCTTGCTGCCGCTGCTGGGTTTTTTGAGGCGAGAGAATTTGTTGTCCGCTTAATGTTTGTCATTGCCGGGCTTGTCCCGGCAATCCCGATTGATCGGTACCGGCGTTACGTCCATAAGCGAGATCGCCGGGCCAAGCCCGGCGATGACGAATGAGACTCCATGTTCATCCTCGGCCTGACCGGCTCCATCGGCATGGGAAAGACGACGACGGCGGGGTTCTTCGCCGAAGCCGGCGTGCCGGTGCATGATGCCGACGCGACGGTCCATCGCCTGTACGATGGCGAAGCCGCCCCCATCATCGAGGCGGCATTTCCCGGCACGACCACGAACGGAAAGGTTGATCGCGCCAAGCTCGCCGCGCGGGTGGTGGGCGACAAGGAGGCGTTGCGGCGGCTGGAAGCCTTGGTGCATCCGCTGGTGCGGCAGGCGGAAACGCGCTTTCTCGCGGAAGCCGAGCAGCAGGGCGCGCCCGTGGCCGTGCTGGACATTCCGCTTTTGTTTGAAACCGGCGGCGATGAGCGGGTCGATGCGGTGGTGACGGTGACGGCCCCGCCCGATGTGCAGCGGGAGCGGGTTCTCATGCGGCCCGGCGTGACCCCGGAAAAACTTGAAGCCCTGATCGCCAATCAGCTTCCGGACGCCGAGAAGCGCCAGCGCGCCGATTTCATCGTGGACACGTCGCAAGGTTTTGATGCGGCGCGCGCGCGGGTGAGGGACATCCTCGGCCAGATTGCTAAGATGCCGAAACGGCGAAAGTGATTCGGAGCGCCCGGCTACCATGCGCGAGATCGTGCTCGACACCGAGACGACAGGCCTCGACCCCTACCAAGGGCACCGGCTGATCGAGATCGGCTGCGTGGAGCTCTACAACCGCATCCCGACGGGGCAAGTCTTCCACCATTACGTCAATCCGGAACGCGACATCCCGGAAGAGGCTTTCCGGGTGCATGGCATTTCCTTCGAGATGGTGAAGGACAAGCCGCTGTTCCATGAAGTCGCGGACCAGCTGTTGGAGTTCCTCGGCGATGCGCCCCTCGTGATTCATAATGCCGCGTTCGATATCGGTTTCATCAACGCCGAGCTTGAGCGCTGCACACGTCCGCTGGTGGACCGTACGCGCATGGTGGATACGCTGCTGCTCGCCCGCCGCAAACATCCCGCCGGACCAAATCGCCTCGACGATCTCTGTTTGCGCTACCGCATCGACAGCTCACGCCGCACCAAGCACGGCGCGCTGCTGGACGCCGAGCTGCTGGCCGAAGTGTATGTGGAGCTGATCGGAGCGCGGCAGGCCACGCTCATCCTGGTCGACAATGGCACAAGCCAAGATCGCGGTTCGGAACGGAAAGCAGCTTCGCGGGTAAGACCCGCCCCGCTTGCACCGCGGGTGACGGAACAGGAGCGCGCGGCGCACCGCGGCTTCATCGGGACGCTGGGCGCCTCGGCGGTCTGGAACAACTACCTGCCGATCATCGTCGCGCCGGATAGCGGCGCGGTCCAAGCTGAAACGTCTTCGGGTGAGGGGCCGGCTGCCGTTCCGGCTGAGAACGAGCGCCCGCCTCAGCTTGGCGTGGACGGCGTCTGAGCGGCCTGCATCCGCTCCATGTTCTGGCGATAGAGCGCAACGAAATCCACCGGATCGAGCAGCAACGGAGGGAAACCGCCGTTGCGCACGGCGCCAGCGATGATCTCGCGCGCGAAGGGGAATAGCAGGCGCGGGCATTCGATCATCACAAGCGGATGCATATTTTCCTGCGGCACATTCTGGATGCGGAAGACGCCGGCGAAGGAGAGATCGAAGCTGAACAGCACGCTGCCGCCGCGCTCGGCTTTGCCTTCGACGTGCAGCACCACCTCGTAGTCGGAGCCGCCAAGCGGCGCCGCCTGAACGTTGATCTGGATATTGATGGCGGGCTGCTCCTGCTGCATCGCCGCGAGCGAGCCGGGAGCATTCGGATTCTCGAAAGAGAGATCCTTGATGTATTGCGCCAGCACATTGAGCTGCGGCGGCTGGTCAGTTTGGCCGCCGTTCGTTCCGTTCGTCATCACTCGTCTCCACTCGCCGTGCTAACCCCTTGCCGGGCGGGTGTGGCTAACACAGGGTATGCAGCGGGACAAGAACGGTCACCGTGGATCATTTCTTTGCTGTAAATCCTCAAGCGCGCGCTCAGGAACCCGGTTCCAATCGGTCCGGTCCAGATCGACGACCGCGTCGGGCGCGCTTCGGTTGCGGGCGAAGCTTTGAAAGCGTCCCCCGATCCAGCGGCGCACGGCCGGCAGCAGCAGGAGGATGCCCAGGACGTCCGTCATAAAACCCGGGATCAGAAGCAGAACCCCGGCGGAAACGGTCAGGAAAGCGTCGCCGCCCGCCTCAAGCCCAGCGATGCCCGATTGCGTCACAGCGACGCGCAGGCGCTCGAACCGGGCGCGGCCGGGGTGCCGCAGGACGAGCAAGCCCGCGAGCGAGGTCGCCAGCATCAGGACCAATGCCCGCGGCAGACCGATGGCTGCCGCGGCCAGCACAAGCGCCGCAATCTCGCCGGTTATCAGCGCGAGAATGCCAATAACGAACCATTTAGCCATTAACGCCACCGCCGGTTAATTCATAGAAGCTCAGGTTGGCGCGACCGCGGGGATCGTCTAATGTCGCAGCGGGCCATTTTGCGCCGGCAAAATGGCGTGAAGCCCCTGGATCACCCCGGCGGCTTCGCTTACATGATAGCGGATAACCGGAATCTTAACCGGCTTTAGCTGTGCTGCCGGCATATCAGCGTTCCCGTCGCCACGGCCGAGAGTTTGCCAGACGTGTTCGACATTTACACCATCGTCTTCCTTGCCGTCGCAGTGTTCATTTTCCTGCGGCTGCGGAGCGTGCTTGGCCAGCGCACGGGCCGGGAGCGCCCGCCTTATGACCCATTCGCCGCCCGCGACACCGCGCGGGGCGCTCCCAAGGACAACATCGTCAACCTGCCCGGCCGTTCCGCGGAACCCGCGCCGGCGATGGTGGAGCCGCCGCCGGCTGCCGACCGTTGGAAGGACGTGGCGGAAACCGGATCGCCGGTCGCGCTCGGTCTCGACGCCATCGCCGCAGTGGATCCGACCTTCGACGCCAAGCATTTCCTCGCCGGCGCACGCGCCGCCTATGAGATGGTGGTGACGGCTTTTGCCGAAGGCGACCGGCGCTCGCTGAAAAATCTGCTGTCGCGCGATGTCTTCGACGGATTCGATACCGCCATCACCGACCGGGAACGGCGGGGCGAGAAGGTCGAGACACGCTTTGTCTCCCTCGACACGGCGGAAATCGTCGGCGCGGAGTTGCGCGGCCGGTCGACGCAGGTCACCGTGCGTTTTGTCTCCAAGCTCATCTCCGTGACGCGCGACCGCACCGGCGCGGTGATCGACGGCAGTCCGGAGAAAGTCACCGACGTCACCGACGTGTGGACCTTCGCGCGCGACGTGAATTCGCGCGATCCCAATTGGAAGCTGATCGCGACCGAAGCGGGCCAGTGAATGCGGCAGGCGGGAATGCCGGCGCCTCTCTTCTCTGCTTTGCGATTTATCTCCATCGCCCTGCTGTGCCTGTTCGGCGGCTCCGTCGCCGCGTCGGCGGCGCGCGCTCCTCAGCCGCCCACGCTGAAATTCCCCAACAGCCAGCTTGAGCCGCTGAACTGGACCGATCTCGACGGCTGGGCCGACGACGACCACGCCGCCGCCTTCAAGACATTCCAGGAAAGCTGCAAGGCGATCATGCCGGGCGACGCTTCGATCCGGGAGAGCCGCCCGGTCTTCGTGGCGCTGCGCGAGACCTGCCGCCGCGCCATGGGAATGTCATCCGCCAGCGGCGAGGAGGCGCGGGCTTTCTTCGAGAAGAATTTCCGGCCGTTGCGCATCATGACGGTGGGGGAGCGCGCCGGCTTTCTCACCGGCTATTACGAGCCGATCGTGGACGGCTCGCGCACCTGGACGCCGGAATTCCAGATTCCGATCTATCGCCGGCCTTCGAACCTCATCGCCAGCGGCCGGCGGCAATTCGCCGGGACTTATTTTCCGAACAAGGGCGGCGTCATCGGCCGCAAGCACGGGCGGCGCAAGATCGTGCCGTACTACGACCGGCAGCAAATCGAGGAAGGGATTCTCACCGGGCGGCAGCTGGAGATTTGCTGGATCAAGGATCCCATCGACTTGCTCTTCATCCAGATCCAGGGTTCGGCGCGCATACGGCTGGCCGACGGCACGATGATGCGCATCAACTACGACGCCCACAACGGCTATCCGTATTCGCCGGTCGGCCGATTCCTGATCGAGAACGGCGCCATCCCGCGCGAGGAAATGTCGATGGACCGCATCCGCCAATGGATGCAGGCAAACCTCGAGGGCGGCCGCGAGATACGGGGCAAGAACCGCTCCTACGTGTTCTTCCGCGAAACCGGGCTGTCCGCCGATGAAGAGCCGAAAGGCGCACAAGGCGTCTCGCTGACGCCCCGGCGCACCATCGCTGTCGATCGCGCGCTGCATGTCTACGGCACGCCGTTCTATATCGAGGCGGAACTGCCGATCGATAGCGCCGAGCCGAGCACGAAATTCCGCCGGCTGATGGTGGGCCAGGACACCGGCTCGGCGATCGTCGGGCCTGCGCGTGCCGATCTTTATTTCGGCGCGGGCGATGTGGCCGGAAAGATCGCGGGCCGCATCCGCCATCCGGGCCGCTTCGCCATGCTGGTGCCGCGCGAGATCGATCCTTTCGAAACCCGCGGCCTGATTACGCCTCTGCCGAAGCCGAGGCCGGTCATCAAGGTGACCGCGAAAGACAAAGCCAAGCAGAAAGCCGCCCCCGTTCCGGTGCCGCGGGCGCGCCCGAAGCCCGGACAGAAACGATGAGCAGCCGGCGCGGGAAATCCCGGGGCTTGAGCGAGGAGGAGCGCACGCTCTGGAGAGACGTCACGCGGAGCATCAAGCCATTCCGGGCCTCGCTTCGGGACGAGCCTGAGATCGCGCCCGCGCCGGAGCAGAAAGCGGCCAGCGCAAAATCCGCGAAGCCGGCAATGCCCACGCCGCCGCCGCGCCGGCCGAAGGCTCCTTCCATTCCGGCGCTGGCGCCGCTGGGGCGGCGGGCGAAGCAGCGGGTGGCGCGCGGTAAGGACGAAATTGACGGCCGGCTCGACCTGCACGGCTATACGCAAGCGGAAGCGCATGGCGCCTTGCTGCGTTTTCTTCAGACAGCGCAGACGCGCGGCGCCAAGCTCGTGGTGGTGATCACCGGGAAAGGCCGCGGCGGGGGAGAGCAGGGTGGCGTGCTGAAGCGCCAGGTGCCGCTCTGGTTGAGGCTGCCGGAATTCCGCGCACTCGTGGTGGGTTTCGATGACGCGCATCGCACCCATGGCGGCGAGGGCGCGCTCTATGTGCGGGTGCGGCGCGATCGCCACGTCGATTGACGGCGCGCCTTCTCAGAACGGCTTGGTGATGCCGACGCGTGGGATCGCCGTCACGATCCAGCCAAGTGTCCGGTTCCACTTATCGTTCGCGATCAGCGGCACCGCGCGGGCCGCGGGCAACATCTTCACCGCATGCATGATCAGGAACATGCAAACCGCCCAGCTCGAAAACCAGCGCGAATAGTCGAACACCACGGCGCCGATGACCACATAGCCGAGCGTGACGCCGGCGATGCCGAGAATAGTCAGCCGCCGATGCAAGGGGCTGGCGAGCGCCAGGATCAGTTGCCGGAAATAGCGGATCACCGGCCAATGCAACGCGATCAGGGCCGCGTAAACCGGCAGGCGCCGCATATGATCCGACATGACGCTCCAGGTCCGAGTCATGTCGTCCGAGATCGGGCGATACCAGATGTCGAGCACGACGGGAGACAAATAGGATTCATCATTGGTGCGCTGACGCAGATAAGTTGTCAGTTGCTCCATCGTCGCCGGCATTGCGCCATAGAATGCCGAGAGCATGAATACGCCCGCAACGGCCGCGGCAAGGAACAGGCCGACGACAACGCTGAAAGCCGTTATCTCATGGGTGAAGAAGTAGTGGCGCATGACGACGATCACCCCGATCGTTGGCACATAGAGCAGCATGTGCAGGGGATGCATCAGGATCAGCACGCCGCAGCCGAGCGCGCCGATGACGGCATAGCCCAACGATCGCGCGGGAATGAGCAGCATGATCAGCGCGAATACGCAGCCATAGACGTCGAAATAGCCGATGCTCTGCACAAAGTTCTTGAGGAAGAACGGCGATCCGAAGATAAAGGCGAACAGTGGCATGGCCGCCGCGCTGAAGCCGAAGGTCTTGCTGAACAGCTTGAGGAACAGGACCAGCGCGAGCAACCAGACTGCACCGCCGAGCGCGTAGACGAACCAGACCGGCACGACCGGCAGCACGAATGAAAGAAGCGTGCCGGCAAAGGCTCGCTTGGCGAAGCCAAAATGGTAGTCAATGATGAGGTGGAGATATTCAATGCTGGGAGTGTGGTACAACACCTTATAAACGAACAGGGCGAGCATGAGCGCCACGTCGACGGCGATCATGCGGCGCCACGGGTCCTTGAGCGCTTGCACCATGGTATTCATTGATTGGCTATTCCGATGACGATCCCGGCGGGTCAATAGAGCAGATGCACGATACGAAAGGAATATCGCCCACGGCGGCGGCAGGCGCGACAGCCTCCGCATCGCCCGCGCGCGCCTCGGCCATCGCAAGCACGATACGTCCCGTCCCCGAGTTGACGGTCGTCGTTCCCACTTTCCGGGAAGTCGCGAACATCCCGCTGCTGGTGGACCGGTTGCGTGAGGCGCTGGCCGGCATCGAATGGGAAGTGATCTTCGTCGATGACGATTCACCGGACGGCACCGCGGCGGCGGTCAGGAGCATCGGGGCGACCGATGCGCGCGTGCGCGGCATCCGCCGGATCAGGCGGCGCGGCCTCGCGGGCGCTTGCATCGAGGGCATATTGGCGAGTCAGGCGCCCTTCGTGGCGGTGATGGACGCCGACCTGCAGCACGACGAAAAGGCGCTCGCCGACATGCTGGCGAAGCTCCGGCAAGGCGATCTCGACCTCGTCATTGCGAGCCGCTATCTCGATGGCCACGCCGATGACGGCTTCGGTCAGGTCAGGGCGCGGATCAGCTCCAAAGCGACTTCCCTTGCCACCAAATTGCTCCGCATCCCGCTATCCGATCCCATGAGCGGCTTTTTCATGATCCGGCGGGATGTGTTCGAAACCCTGGCGCCGAAATTATCGTCGCAGGGATTCAAGATATTGCTGGACATCGTCGCGACCGCGGCCGGCCGGCTCCGCACAGCGGAAATTCCCTATGTCTTTCGCAACAGGCTGCATGGCGAAAGCAAGCTCGACACCCAAGTGGCCCTGGATTACGTGGCGTTGCTGCTGGCCAAGGCCACGAATGACTTCATCTCGATCCGCTTTTTGACATTCTGCCTGATCGGGGCTTCCGGCGTTGGCATCCACATGCTTTCACTGCTGGCCGCGCGGACGCTATTGCATATGGATTTTACCGCCGCGCAGATTTCCGCGACGGCTCTCGCCATCACCAGCAACTACATCCTCAATAATTCCATCACCTACAGCGATCTGCGCTTGCGCGGCTGGCAATTCATCCTGGGCTGGATCAAATTCTCGGTGATCTGCGGCTTTGGCGCTATTTCCAATATCGGCGTCGCTCACTGGATCTATACCGCCGACGGCGGGTGGCCGGCTGCCGGTCTGGCCGGCGCGGTCGTCAGCGTGTTCTGGAATTTCATGGTGAGCGCGATCTTCGTTTGGCGCCTGCGCTGACGCCGCGTTGCTCGTTCGGCCTCAGAACGGAATTTGCAGGCCGACACGCGGTATCGCCGTCACGATCCAGCCGTAGATCACATCTCCTTTTTGGGTTTCCGGCGTGGAGAAAGCCGGTGGCGGCGTGCGGCTATGCGCTTGCAGCCGCGCCATCGCGTGCATCAGCAGGATCATGCAGATGAACCAGCTCGAAAACCATCGGCCGTAGTCGTAGACAAAAATGAAAATGTTCACGTAGCCGGCCGTGATACCGGCGATACCGAGGAGCACGATGAGACGGTGGCTCTTGGCCGCGATCGCCGAATGGAGACGGCGCATGAAGCGGATCAGCGGCCAGTGCAGCGCGATGAAGGCGAAAAACACCGGCAATCGCGGCCCGTTCTTCGGGAACTCCGCGGCCGTTTTCGCCAGCTCCTCCGCCATGGACGTGTACCAAATGCTGATGTTGGTATAGATCAGCGGATCGGCGGCGCGCGTTCGAAACTGTTCGATCAATTGCGCAGGGGCAACGGGCGCATTGCCGAAAAACATCGAAGCCATGAACGCCGCAAGCACGGGAAGCGCGGCGATGCCGCCGTACACGATGTCGAGCGGCGAGAACGGCCGCAGACAATAAAAGCGGATGACCGCGATGACGGCGATGGTGGGTACGTAGAGCAGGAAGTGCAGATGATGGATGAGGACAAGCGCGGCGCTGCCGGCCCCGACAACCAACGGGAAGAGCCGATTGACGGGAATCAACAGGACGACGATCGCGAACAAGCATCCGTAGATGTCAAAAAAACCGTAGGTATGAAATAAATTCTTGAAGAAGAACGGCGAGCCGAAAGCGAACACAAAAAGCGCGAAGCGGTCGCCTGCGAAGCCGAACGTTCTTTTGAACAAGAGGACGAACAGGGCCATCGTCACCAGCCACGCGGCCAGCGCGATGACGAAAACGTCGATGATTTTTACTTTGTGGTCGAACAGCGCCAGGACGGTCCCGACCAGCGCACGCTTCATGAATCCGAGATCATAGGTCGCCAGCAGGTACGTGTACTGAACCAGCGGATTGCCTAAATAATACTTGTAGATGACGAGCCCGGCCATGATCGCGATATTGACCGCGAGCATGGTGGACCAAGGCTCTCTTTGCCGGAAGGCCCTCGCAAAATCCGCGGCGGTTAAAATCATGCAGGGGAACTGGCGGTTGGCGTGACGAGAAAAATTCGGCGCGTGGAAGCTGCGGGCTCCCTGACGCTGCCGCATCCTGCAATAGAACGGCTGCGGTTACAAAATAAAACGGCTCAGATCGGTATTCTTGACCAGATCGCCGATGTGCTGGTGCACATAGGCGGCGTCGATCTTCACCGACTCGCCGCCACGGTCGGGGGCGGAAAAGGATATCTCGTCGAGCACGCGTTCCATCACGGTCTGCAAGCGCCGCGCGCCGATATTCTCCACACTTGAATTGACCGCCACAGCCGCGTCCGCAATCGCATCAATCGCATCGCCGGTGAATTCCAGGGTGACGCCCTCGGTCGCCATCAGCGCCACGTATTGCTTGATCAGCGAGGCCTCGGGCTCGGTGAGGATGCGCCGGAAATCGTCGCGCGTCAGCGCTTTCAATTCCACGCGGATCGGCAGCCGGCCTTGCAGCTCGGGCAGCAGGTCGGATGGCTTCGAGAGATGGAAAGCGCCCGAGGCGATGAACAAGATGTGATCCGTTTTGACCGACCCATGCTTGGTCGAGACGGTGGTGCCCTCGATCAGCGGCAACAGGTCGCGCTGCACGCCTTCACGCGAGACGTCGGCGCCGCTGCGGCCCTCGCGGCCCGCGATCTTGTCGATCTCGTCGAGGAAGACGATGCCGTTCTGCTCAACGGCCTTGATGGATTCCTGCACCAATTGCTCGTTATCCAACAGCTTGTCGGATTCCTCGTTGACCAGAATGTCGTGCGACTCTTTTACGGTGACGCGGCGGGTCTTGGTGCGCCCGCCCATCTTGCCCAGGATGTCGCCGATGGAGATGGCGCCCATCTGCGCGCCCGGCATTCCCGGAATTTCGAACATCGGCATGCCCGAGGAAGAGGACTGCACCTCGATCTCGATTTCCTTGTCGTCGAGCTCGCCCGCGCGCAGGCGGCGGCGGAAAGCATCCTTGGTCGCGGGGCTGGCATTGGCGCCCACGAGCGCGTCTACCACGCGGTCTTCCGCGGCCAGCTCCGCGCGCGCCCGCACATCCTTGCGCTTGCGCTCGCGCGTGAGCCCGATGGAAATCTCCACGAGATCGCGGATGATCTGCTCCACGTCGCGGCCGACATAGCCGACTTCGGTGAACTTGGTGGCCTCGACCTTGAGGAACGGCGCGCCCGCGAGCTTGGCCAGCCGGCGGGAGATCTCGGTCTTTCCGACGCCGGTCGGGCCGATCATCAGGATATTTTTCGGCAGCACTTCCTCGCGCAGCCGCTCGTCCAGCTTCAGGCGGCGCCAGCGGTTGCGCAGCGCGATGGCGACCGCGCGCTTGCCGTCGCTCTGGCCGACGATGTAGCGGTCCAGTTCGGATACGATTTCACGGGGGGAGAAGTCGGTCATAGTTGCCCTTACTTAGTCATTCCGGGAGGGCGCGGTAGCGCCGGACCCGGAATCCAGATGCGATCTCTGTGCTTGCCTCTGGATTCCGGGCTCGCCGCTGCGCGGCGCCCCGGAATGACAATTATTCTTTCAATGTCTCCACCGTGACATTCCGGTTGGTGTAGACGCAGATATCGGCGGCGAGGTCGAGCGACCGGCGTACGATCGCTTCGGCGTCAAGCGGGCCGTCCAATAGGGCGCGCGCGGCGGCCAGCGCATAATTGCCGCCGGAGCCGATGCCCATGACGCCAGCCTCCGGGTCGAGCACATCGCCGGTGCCGGTCAGCACCAACGACACCTGCTTGTCGGCGACGATCATCATGGCTTCGAGCCGGCGCAGATAGCGGTCGGTGCGCCAATCCTTGGCAAGCTCCACCGACGCGCGCAGGAGCTGGCCGGGATATTGCTCAAGCTTGGCTTCCAGCCGCTCGAACAAGGTGAAGGCGTCCGCGGTCGCTCCCGCGAAACCGCCGATCACGTCGCCCTTGCCAAGGCGGCGCACCTTTTTGGCATTGGCCTTCACGATGGTCTGGCCGATGGAAACTTGGCCGTCGCCGCCAATGGCGACAATACCGCCTTTGCGGACGGTCAAGATCGTCGTACCGTGCCACGCCGATGGGTCAGGCTGCATAGGGGGAAACCTCGTTGCCTGCTCATGTAGGTGCTGGGACAACGGGACGCAATTCCACCCGCCCGTGTTCAGTGGCAGCGTTTGGGGGTTGAGGCCAACGGCTGGGAGGGCGGTCATGCCGCATAGTACCAAGGGAGTGATTGCGGGATTCCTCGCGACGGTTGTCATTTCCGTGCTCATGATGTTGCTCAGCACGATGGGGCAGCCGCAGTTCGATATCGTGACCCTGATCGATCGCCTGGGATCGATCGGGCGCGGCGGAGCCTGGGTCGATCATTTCATCGTCGGCGCGCTGTTTTGGGGGCCCATATTCTCCGGTTTCGAGACCGTCACGCCCAAGGCCCCGCTCTGGCAGAAGGGTCTCGCCTTCGGCGCCATCACATGGCTGCTGATGATGCTGATCTTCATGCCGGTGGTGGGAGCGGGCTTTTTCGGGACCGGGCTGGGCATCGCCGAGCCGCTGGGAATGCTGTTCCTGCACTTGGTCTATGGTGCCGTGCTGGGGGTCGCCTTCGGCGTTATCGACACCCAGGTGGAGGCTTTGGCCAGCCGGCGGGCGCCTCCGGCCTAGCAGCCGGCTAACACCGTAAAATAGGCCATTTCCCGCATTGGGCCGTGGCCTTAGCGACGCAGTAGCGAAGCCGCGCGACGCCTGATACAAGCGCGCCATGCGCAAGGCATCCGTCAAACGCAAGACCAAGGAAACCGACGTCGAGGTCGCCGTGGACCTCGACGGCAGCGGGGCCGCGTCGGTCGCGACCGGCATCGGCTTCCTCGACCACATGCTGGATCTGCTCGCCCGCCACTCCCGCATCGACATCACGGTGAAGGCCAAGGGCGACCTGCATATCGACCACCACCACACGACCGAGGACGTGGGTATAGCCCTCGGCCAGGCGGTGAAGCAGGCGCTCGGCGACATGAGGGGCATTACCCGTTATGCCGACGTGCATGTGCCGATGGACGAGGCGCTGACGCGCGTGGCGATCGACATTTCCGGGCGGCCGTTCCTGGTTTTCAAGGCCGAGTTCGTGCGCGACAAGGTCGGCACCTTCGATACCGAGCTGGTGCAGGAGTGGTTCCAGGCTTTCGCCATGAATGCCGGGATCACGCTGCATGCGCAGACGCTCTATGGCACCAACGACCATCACATCGCCGAGTCCTGCTTCAAGGGCTTGGCGCGGGCGCTGCGGGCCGCGGTGGCGATCGATCCGCGCGCCAAGGACGAGGTGCCTTCCACCAAGGGCTCGCTCGGCGGGTAGTCTTATCCCTCCCCGCGCTGCGGGGAGGGCGGCGGTCCGAAGGACCGCGGGTGGGGTTGTTGCGGCAATACCCCACCCCGGCAACTTCGTTGCCGACCCTCCCCTTTCAGGGGAGGGATAAGAAAAAGGAAAAAATACAATGTCCGTCTACACCGTGCACGAGCCGCCGCCGCGGAAAGGCGAGACGTCGGCCAATCCCGACCGTTTCCTGTTCGTGCGCGACGGATTCTATTTCTGGGCCTTTCTGTTAGGCCCGATATGGATGTTGTGGCGCCGGCTTTGGCTGGCGGCGGTGATCTACCTTGCCGGCGTTGCCGTCCTGCTGACCGCGTTATGGGCCGTGGACGTGCCGCCAAACGCGAGCTTGGCCGTCGATGTTTTCCTGATGCTGCTCATCGGTCTCGAGGCGGGATCGCTGTGGCGATGGACCTTGACCCGGCGCGGCTGGAAGAATCTCGGGGTGGTGGTCGGTGACGACCTCGAAAGTGCCGAGCGGCGCTTCTTCGCGGCCTGGTCGGCGTTGCCTGCGAGCGCTCCCGCGCCGACGCCATCGAGAACGCCGAGGTTCGACGATAGCAGCATCATCGGCCTGTTCCCGCAGCCGGGAGCACCGCGGTGAGCGTCGCCATCGTCGATTACGGCTCTGGCAATCTGCATTCCGCTGCCAAGGCCTTTGAGCGCGCGGCGCGCGAGACCGCGCCGGATCAGGCTATCGTTGTGACGCGCGATCCCGAGGCGGTGCGCCGGGCCGAGCGTGTGGTGCTGCCGGGCGTCGGCGCTTTCGCCGATTGCCGGCGCGGGCTCGACGCCATTCCCGGCATGATGGACGCGTTGGAAGAAAGCGTGCGGCGCAAGGGCCGGCCGTTCTTCGGCATTTGCGTCGGCATGCAGCTCATGGCCGAGCGCGGGCGCGAGCATGAAGTTACCGACGGCTTCGGCTGGATCGCGGGCGAGGTGGACAAGATCGCGCCGGCCGACGCCACGCTGAAGATTCCGCACATGGGCTGGAACACGCTCGACGCCTTGAAGCCGCACCCCTTGTTCGAGGGGATTTCGCTCGGGCCGCAGGGCCTGCACGCCTATTTCGTGCATTCCTATGAGTTGAAGCCGGCAAACCGCGCCGACCTTTTGGCGCAAACCGACTACGGCGGGCCAATCACCGCGGTGGTGGGGCGCGAGAACATGGTGGGCACGCAATTTCATCCCGAGAAGAGCCAGCGGCTTGGGCTGGCGCTGATCGCGAATTTTCTGAAGTGGAAGCCGTGATTCTTTTTCCCGCCATCGATCTGAAGGACGGCGCCTGCGTGCGATTGCAGCAAGGCGACATGGCGCGTGCGACCGTGTTCAACAGCGACCCGGCGGCGCAGGCAAAGGCGTTCGAAGCGCAAGGATTCGAATATCTGCATGTCGTCGACCTCGACGGCGCTTTCGCCGGCAAACCGGTGAACGCAAGCGCGGTTGAGAGCATTCTGCGGGCAATCAAAATTCCCACGCAGCTCGGCGGCGGCGTGCGCGACATGAAAACGGTGGAAGGCTGGCTCGGCAAGGGCATCAGCCGCGTCATTATCGGCACCGCGGCGGTGCGCGATCCCGATTTCGTCAAGGCGGCGGCGAAGAAGTTTCCCGGCCGCGTCGCGGTCGGCCTCGACGCGCGCGACGGCAAGGTCGCGGTCGAAGGATGGGCGGCAACGTCGGAAGTCTCGGCGCTCGATATCGCGCGGCGGTTCGAGGACGCCGGCGTGGCCGCCATCATCTACACCGACATTGCACGCGACGGGATGCTCAAGGGCCTCAATCTCGATGCGACGATTGCGCTGGCCGATGCGGTTTCGATTCCGGTCGTTGCCTCGGGCGGTCTTGCCTCGCTCGACGACGTGAAAGCGCTGCTACAACCGCGCGCGCGGAAACTCGCGGGCGCGATCGCCGGCCGCGCGCTTTACGATGGCAGGTTGGATGCGGTCATGGCGCTAAAAATGATAAACAGTCTTTCCCAAACGGGAGGGATGTCTTGAGAAGGGTCATCGCTTATCTTGCCGTAATCATCATGCTTGGCGTCGGCACTATGAGCGCTGCGCAGGCCCAGAATCACGTTGCGATCCTCATGCCCGGCGCAGGGGGCGCGGTTCCCGGCGACTTTCTGGTGCGCAATCAGGGACGCATAGAGAGCGCGGGAATTCGGACAATCGTCACGACATCGCCTGCACAGGCCGCCTCGATCTCTCAGAGCGAGACGGCGAAGGGCAACAAAGTGGTGATCGTGGCGATGAGCCTGGGCGTCACGCATGCGGCATCGGCGCTCGCTTCCGGCGCGAAAGTAAAAGGCGCGGTTTTCGTATCGGGCGTCTATGATGAGGCGAAATCCAATCTTGGGTCGGCGTCGTTGCTGCCGACAACACTCATGATCCATCACGCCGCCGACAAATGCCGCCTTACGACGCCGGAGATCGCACGGAGCTTTGCGCAGTGGTCCGGCGGGAAGGCGACAATCCGCTGGATCAACACAAGCGGCGGTGCCGATCCACGCCCCTGCGGCCCGAATGGGGCACATGGCTTCTTTCTGCAGGATGGGCCCGCGGTTTCGGCTATCACCAACTTCATTCGCTCGCGCTAAGGCAAGCATGTTCAAAGCCCGCGTCATTCCCTGTCTCGACGTGAAGGACGGCCGTGTGGTCAAGGGCGTCAATTTCGTCAATCTGCGCGACGCCGGCGACCCGGTGGAGGCGGCCATCGCCTATGACGCGGCGGGCGCGGACGAGCTGTGCTTCCTCGACATCACCGCGAGCCACGAGAATCGCGGCATCATCCTCGATGTGGTGCGGCGCACGGCGGAAGCGTGCTTTATGCCGCTCACCGTGGGTGGCGGCGTGCGGACGCTCGACGATATCCGCGCGCTGCTCAGTTCGGGCGCGGACAAGGTATCGATCAACACCGCCGCGGTGGCGCGGCGGGAATTCGTGCGCGAGGCGGCGGAGAAATTCGGCAGCCAATGCATTGTGGTCGCGATCGACGCCAAGAAGGTGTCGAAGCCGGGCGCGCCCGACCGCTGGGAGATTTTCACCCATGGCGGGCGCAATTCGACCGGCATCGACGCGGTGGACTATGCCAAGGAAGTGGTCGCGCTCGGCGCCGGAGAAATTCTTCTCACTTCGATGGACCGCGACGGCACGCGGCAAGGGTTCGACATCGCACTCACGCGGGCCGTCGCCGACGCGGTGCCGGTGCCGGTGATTGCCTCAGGCGGCGTCGGCACGCTCGATCATCTGGTGGCGGGCGTGCGCGACGGGCACGCCACCGCCGTGCTGGCGGCCTCGATCTTCCATTTCGGCGAGCATTCCGTACGCGAGGCCAAGCAGCACATGGCCAAGGCCGGGTTGCCAATGCGGCTCGATCCTTAAATCTCCCTCTCCCCGCAGGCGGGGAGAGGGTCGGGGTGAGGGGGGCCTCGCCGTTGTGCAGGGAACTCAACGCCCCCTCACCCGGCTTCCTCACTGACGTTCGGAAGCCGACCTCTCCCCGCGCGCGGGGAGAGGTGAGAAGAAGCCCCTTGAGAATTTCACTGTCAGCGGCCGCGCTTCGCCCAGAGCAGCGCCCGTTCCAAGCGGTCATTGCCCCAGAACAATTCTCCATCAGGCGTGACAAAGGTCGGCGCGCCGAAAATGCCGATCTGCTGTGCCTCTTCGGTTTGCGTGCGAAGCTGCACCCGAAGCTCGTTCGAGCGCGCGGCTTCCAGCACCAGCGCTGCGTCCACTTTCAGGTTCTTGAGGATGTCGCTGATGACTGCCGCGTCGTCGATCCGGCGGCCCTCGCCGAACTCGGTGCGGAATGCCGCGAGACAAAAATTCTTTCCCCATTTCTCCCCGAGGCCGATCAAGGCCACCCGGGCCGCCAGCACGCTTTGCTGCGGAAACATCCCGGGCCGCCGGAAGGGCAGGGATAGATCGGCGCACAGGCGCTCAAGGTCCCGCCACATGTTGCGGCCCTTGGCCTCGTAGATATTAAAAGGCGAGGAGTCCCATCCTTGCGCCTGGAAAATCGGGCCCAGCAGGAAGGGACGAAAACGTATCTTGACGCGCGCCTTCGCCGCCAGCGGCCCGATCCGCATGGCCGCCGGGTACGAATAGGTCGATGCGAAGTCGAACCAGAAGTCGAGGACCTTTTCAGGCATGAGCGATCCTAGCGGGGCATGGCTCTAAAGTACCTCTCCCCGCAAAGAGGCAGAGATGATATGGCAGGCGCGGAGCTTCGAGAGAAATGGCTAAATTCACCCTCCAGGACCTGGAACAGCGCATCACGGAGCGCGCGAAAGCGCCCGCCGAGACTTCCTATACGCGCAAGCTGCTGGACAAGGGGGTGGAGCACTGCGCCAAGAAACTGGGCGAGGAGGCCGTCGAGACCGTGATAGCGGCGGCGGTGGAAGACCGCGAGCGCCTTATCTCGGAAACCGGAGACCTGCTCTACCATCTTCTGGTCGTGTTGCATGCGCGCGGCATCAGCCTGGCTGAAGTCGAGGCGGCTCTCGCCGAGCGCAAAGGAATGTCCGGCCTGGAAGAAAAAGCCTCGCGCTCGTCCGATTAAGACGTTTGGAAAATTTCATGGAGCAGCGCGCCGAACATCAGTTGTCGCCCTATCGCGTCTTTACGCGAAAGCAGTGGGCGGCGTTGCGCGAAGACACGCCGATGACGCTGACGGCGGACGAGGTCTCTCGCCTGCGTTCGCTGCACGACCGGCTCGACATGGCGGAGGTCGAGGACATCTATCTGCCGCTCTCGCGCCTGCTCTCGCTCTATGTCTCGGCGACGCAAGGGCTGTTCCATGTGCAGCAGGCCTTCCTCGGCACTGAGGACAGCAAGATGCCCTATATCATCGGGGTCGCGGGCTCGGTCGCCGTGGGCAAATCGACCACCGCGCGCGTGCTGCAAGCGCTGCTGGCGCGCTGGCCCAATACGCCCACGGTGGATCTCGTCACCACCGACGGCTTCCTCTATCCGAACGCGGTGCTCGAGCGCGAAGGCCTGATGGAAAAGAAGGGCTTTCCCGAGAGCTATGATCTGCCGTCCCTGTTGCGCTTTCTCACCGACGTGAAGGCGGGCCGCCGCCCCGCGCGCGCGCCGATCTATTCGCATCTTGTCTACGACGTGATCCCAAACGAATGGCACGAGGTGGATCGCCCGGACATCCTCATCGTCGAAGGGCTGAACGTGCTACAGACGGGACGCCTGCCGCGCGACGGCAAGGCCATCCCCTTCGTTTCGGACTTTTTCGATTTCTCGGTCTATCTCGACGCCAGCGAAGAGATACTGCACACTTGGTATGTCGATCGATTCCTGGCCTTGCGCGGCACGTCCTTCGCCGATCCGAAATCCTACTTCCACCGCTACGCAAATTTGTCCGACCAGGAGGCCGTGAAGGTGGCTACGTCGATCTGGTCGCGCATCAATCTGGTCAATCTGCACGACAACATATTGCCCACGCGCCAGCGCGCCGACCTCATCCTGAAGAAGGGCGAAAGCCATCTGGTCGAGGAAGTGGCGCTCAGGAGGCTGTAAAGCAGGCCTCGTAGCCGGACATCAGGCCGCTTGCGCGGCGGCTGCTCCGAGCAGCATTTCAAGCAGCCGCTCGCGGTCGAGCGGCTTGGTGAGAAAGCCGTCCATCCCCGCCGCGAGGCAGCTATCGCGATCCTCGGCCATGACATTTGCGGTGAGCGCGATGATGCGCGTGCGGGTGCCGCCGCGCTCGGCCTCGGCGGCGCGAATGCGCCGGGTGGCCTCGATGCCATCCATGCCTGGCATGTGAATGTCCATCAGCACCAGATCGTAAGGCGCGCCCGCGGTGCGGGCAGAGAGCCAGGATTCCACCGCGGCGGCGCCGGTGCTGGCGACAGCGGGACGATGCCCGAGCTTGCCGAGCAGCGCGCGCGCCAGCAGCGCATTGATGTCGTTGTCCTCCGCCACCAGGATCGACAGGCCGCGAACGGCGCCGGTGCGCGCCGGCGCTTCGACCTCATCCTCGCCCGCCATCTCGCCAGTGGCATGTTCCGTCGCGGTGAGCACGCTCGCAAGCCGCGCCGCGAGCGAAGCCGCGCGCACGGGCTTGACCAGATAACCCGTGGCGCCCGCCTGCTTGAGCATAGGCAATTCATGGCGCGCGTTCGGCGGGATCAGGATGATGCGCTGCTCCACCTCGCGGTGCGCCGCCGCCAAAAGCGCGGAGAAGCCGAGGCTGTGATCGATCAGCATGGCGTCCCACTCGCGTTCCGGCAGCACGGCCGCGGCCACTTTCTCATCGGGAACGATGCAGGTCTTGGCCCCCCAGGCGCCGAGACGCCGCGCGATCAGCAGGGCCTCGACGGCTCCCGTGGAAACGATGAGCACGGCGCGGTCGTTCAGGTTGGGTGCCGTGAAAGCAACGCCGCTTTCATCCGCTTTCGGCAGCGAGACGGTGAATGAAAAGGTCGAGCCGGTGCCGGGTGTGCTTTCCACGGCGATGCGGCCGCCCATGCGCTCCACGATGCGCTGGGAGATGGCGAGACCGAGGCCGGTGCCGCCGAATTTGCGGGTCGGGCCGCCATCGCCCTGCTCGAATTCCAGGAAGATGCGCTCCTGCTCCTCGGCGGGGATGCCGATGCCGGTATCGCGCACGCGGATCGTCACTTCATCCGGCCAAGCTCCGGGCTCGGCCATGATGGAAACGCCGCCTTGCTCCGTGAACTTGATGGCATTGCCGGCGAGATTCAGCAGCACTTGCCGCAGGCGGGTGGCGTCGCCGATGACTTTTTCCGGAAGACGATCGTCGACGTAAGCGGCGATCTCCAGCGACTTCGCCTGGGCACGCGGCGCCAGCAGCTCCACCACCTCGTCCACCAGGGTGACCAGCGGAAACGGCCGCGCATCGAGGTCGAGCTTGCCCGCCTCGATCTTGGAGAAGTCCAAAATCTCCTCGATCAGCGACAGCAAGGTATCGCCCGATGTCTTCACCGCCTTGGCATAGGTGGTTTGCTCCGGGGTGAGCGCCGTATCGAGTAGCAGGTCCGCCATGCCTTGGATGCCGTTCAGCGGCGTGCGGATTTCGTGGGAAACCATGGCGAGGAAGCGCGACTTGGCGCGGTTGGCGGTTTCCGACTGGTCGCGCGCTTCCGCCAGCGCGCGTTCGGCTTCGGTGCGGTCGGTGACGTCGCGGCCGACGCTTTGAACTTCCATGCCGCGCTCGGCGTCCAGCTTCAGCGAAACCTCGCGCCAGGCAATCCAGCGCGGACGGCCGCCGGCGGTGGTGATCATCTGGTCATGCATGCGCGCGCCGTCGGGCGATACGCCGATATCGCCTTGCTCGGCCACGGGCAAAACGAAATCGGTGCCGATCAGCGCCTCGCGGCCCTGGCCGGCGAGCGCACAGAAGGCGTCGTTGACGTAAGTGATGAGGCCTGCGCTGTTGCGCCGGACGATCAGGTCGCCTTGCGCTTCAAGAAAGCTGCGGGCCCGTTCCTCGACATCCTTGAGTTGCCAATTTTGGTCGGCGAGTTCCTCGGTGCGGCGCGTCAGCTGGGCAACATCCGCGCACAGCTGCTGGTTTCGCGAGAACAGAACCACGGCGGCCGTGAAGGCCGTGAGCAGCACCGTCACTCCCGCCATCGCCCAGCCGAAATCGATTAAAACTTGCATGACCCGACGCGTGTTACCGGCACAGCCTCAGCCGCCGACTGTGACGGAGGAGTCTTGCGAATCCCTTCATGCCGCGCGGATCGTGGCAATGGGGGCCGATTGTGAGGAATATCAGTGCTTTGGGGTGCCTCAAGACATCCGCGTCGCGCGGGCGCCTACGGCCGGCGGTAGAGGTTTTGGGCTAGGCATGGCTGGTTTGCGGCTGGTAAATGAGCCGGTGTTGTGAGCGTGCCCGTATCGATCGGAGATGGTGAAATGGCGAAATCCGCGAAATCGAAGCCTTCAGCGGGCGCCGGCAAGACATCGCGGAAAGCGCAGCGGCCATCACGGTCGGAGGCGGAAGCGGCCGTGCGCACGCTGATCCGCTGGTCGGGCGACGATCCGGACCGTGAAGGTCTCGCGTCCACGCCCGCCCGCGTCGTCAGCGCCTATGAAGAGTGGTTTTCCGGTTACGGCCAGAATCCGCGCGATTATCTCCAGCGCACCTTCGATGAAGTGGGCGGCTATGACGAGATCGTCCTGCTGCGCAACATCCGCTTTGAATCGCATTGCGAGCATCACATGGCGCCGGTGCTCGGGCGCGTGCATATCGGCTATCTGCCGCGCAACCGCGTGGTGGGGATTTCCAAGCTCGCGCGCCTAGTCGACGTCTACGCCAAGCGGCTGCAAACCCAGGAAAAGATGACGGCGGAAATCGCCGGCTGCCTGGAAGCGGTGCTCAAGCCTTATGGCGTGGCGGTGGTGGTGGAAGCGGCGCATCAATGCATGACCACACGCGGCGTGCACAAGACCGACGTGACCATGGTGACCAGCCGGATGCTCGGCGCGTTCCGCGATCAGCCGCAGACGCGGCAGGAATTCTTGTCCGCGATCGGAATGCGCGCCGCCACGGCGGGGTCGGACGGCGGGTGAATTCAGCGCCACGCCGGCCTTTCGGCATATTGCGCCTGGGCTGTCCCTGTCTGACAATCGGAGCCAAATGACAGGGAGGGCGCCAACTATGAAAATGAGCACCTTGATACGATGGACGGCTTGTTTGCTCGCCGCCACCGCCGCCGCGTTCACGACGCAAGCGCGCGCGGACGCGGTGAGCGATTTCTACAAGGGCAAGCAAGTCAGCATGATCATCGGTTACGGGCCGGGCGGCGGTTACGACACCTATGCGCGCGTGATCGCCCAGCACATGGGCAAGTACATTCCCGGCAACCCCACCATCGTGGTGCAGAATATGCCGGGCGCCGGCAGCCTGAAGGCGGCCAATTACATTTACAACGTCGCGCCCAAGGACGGCACCGCGATGGGCATTTTTGCCCGCAACATGCCGCTGCTCGGTCTGCTCAAGACCGACCAGAATGTGCAATTTGATCCGCGGAAATATACCTGGCTCGGCTCCTCCTCGAGCTTCGGCAACGACGCCTACCTGTTGCTCGTGCGCAAGGATGCCACCGTGAAATCGGTGGCCGACGCACGCAAGGCCGGCGGCCCGCCGCTGCTCTTGGGCAGCACGGCGGAGGGGACATCGAGCGACGCCATGCCGACCGTGTTGCGCGACATGCTGGGCTTCAACATCAAGCTCATCACCGGCTACACCGACAGCGGCCAGCTTTTCCTCGCCATGGAGCGCGGCGAGATCGAGGGGCGTACGGTCGGCCTGTCGGCCGTTCGCGCGAACAAGCCCGACTGGATCAAGCCGGACGGCATGATGCAGGTGCTCGTGGTGTTCGGCCGCGGCACGCGCTATCCGGATTTCCCGAATGCGCCGACGGCGCGCGAGCTTGCCAAATCCGACAAGGACCGCGCCTTGATCGAAGTACTGGAGCTTCCCTACACGCTGTCGCGGCCGTTCGTTGCGCCGCCGGATGTTCCGGCGGATCGCGCCAAGGCCTTGCAGGAGGCGTTCATGGCGACACATAAGGATCCCGATTATCTGAAGGATGCGGCGCGCTTGGGCATCGATGTGAGCCCTATCAACGGCGCCGAGGTTCTTAAGCTGATCGACAACATCTCCAAGCTGCCGCCGGACCAGCTCAAATCCGTGGAGAAATTCGTCGGCGGCAGCGGCTGACGCGCGTCTTCTGAAAAGGACAGACATGCACGACAAGACAGACCAGGTTCACTGGCATGAACCCAAAGCCGGCGAGAACGCCGGCTTTGGCACCTTCAAGCGGCCGCAGATGCCTTACGACCGCTTCATGGAAGCCGAAGGCGTGCCGGTCTACCGCGGCATCGGCGTGCGGCGCGTGCAGGACCTGCCGATGGCGCCGTGGAATCGGCTCGGCGGGCGCGGCTCATACATCCAGCTCTACGGCACCGAAGGCTTGTGGGGCATGTATGTCGTCGAGGTGCCGGGCGCCGGCGCGCTCAACATCGAACGGCACATGTACGAGAAGGTGGTGCTTGTCCTTGAAGGGCGCGGCAGCACCGAAGTCTGGCAGGAAGGCCAGAGCAAGCGTCACGTATTCGAATGGCAGAAGGGCTCGATCTTCACGATCCCGCTCAACGCCTATCACCGCTTCGTCAATGCGGCGAGCGCGCCCGCCATCGTGCTGTGCGGGACCTCGGCGCCGAACGTGATGAACCTCGTCGACAATACGGATTTCATCTTCAACTGCCCCTATGCCTTCACCGACCGCTTCTCCGGCGCTGAGGATTTCTTCAAACCGAACGACGACATCGTGCCCGACCCGATCCGCGGGCTGGCCATGCGCCGCACCAATCTCATCCCGGATTCCGTCAATGCCGAGTTGCCGCTCGACAACCGCCGCTCGCCCGGCTACCGGCGGATGGAGCCGCTGATGGCGAACAACCGGTTCTATTTGTGGATCGGGCAGCACGAGACCGGGCGCTATTCGAAGGCGCACAAGCATGCGTCCGCCGCGGTGCTCATCTGTTTGAAGGGCAAGGGTTACACCTACACCTGGCCGGAAGCGCTCGGCACCACGCCGTGGAAGGACGGCCATGGCGACAAGGTGCTGCGGCAGGACTATGAGCAGGGCGGCATGGTTTCCGCGGCGCCGATGAGCGGCGACTGGTTCCACCAGCATTTCGGCACAGGGACGGAAGGCCTGCGCATCACCGCTTGGCACGGCCCGAACAATCAGCGCGCGCGCAAGCCCGGCCGCCCCGGCGAAAAAATCATGGACTACGGCGCGATCGACCTGAAAAAAGGCGGCAGCGCCATTCCCTATCACGAGGAAGACCCGGCCATCCGCGCGGAGTTCACCGAAGAGCTGAAGCGCGACGGCGTCGCCAACCGGATGAAGCCCGAATGGTACGAAGGCGCATCCGGCGACGAGCCGGGCGATGTGATGTGATCCGATAGCACTAATTAATATCCGTCATCCTGAGGTGCGAGCAAAGCGAGCCTCGAAGGATGTCGGCCCGGGCCGTCGCCCTTCGAGGCTCGGCGCTACTCGCCGAGCACCTCAGGGTGACGGAGAGAGATGCTGTTGTTTTGGTCGGCTCGCCTTAAGCCGCCCGTCTGATCTCGTCGGCCATGGCGCGATAGGACAAAGCCTCCGCCAGATGCACGCGGCCGACTTTCTCGGCGCCGTCGAGATCAGCGAGCGTGCGCGCCACGCGCAGCACGCGATGATAGCCGCGCGCGGAGAGCCGCATGGCGTCGGCGGCGTCGCGCAGCAAAGTCAGCCCCGCGGCGTCGGGCTTCGCCACGCCTTCCAGAACGGGACCATTCGCTTCCGCATTGGTGCGCACGCCGTCCAGGCCGAGCGCCGCATATCGTTGCGCCTGCATGTCACGGGCGCGCGCCACGCGGGCGGCGACTTCCCGGCTGCCTTCCGCCGGCGGCGGCAGGATGAGATCGGCGGCAGTGACGGCGGGCACTTCGATATGCAGGTCGATGCGGTCGAGCAGCGGGCCGGAAAGCCGCCCCTGATAGTCGGCGGCACAGCGGATGTTGGCCCCGCGCCGGCACGAAAAGCCGGGATCGTTGGCGCGCCCGCAGCGGCAGGGATTCATCGCCGCCACCAGCATGAAGCGCGCGGGATAGGTGATGCGGTGATTGGCGCGGGCGATGGCGACCTCGCCGGTCTCCAGCGGCTGGCGCAGCGAGTCCAGCACCTGCGGCTGGAATTCCGGCAGCTCGTCGAGGAACAGCACGCCTTGGTGCGCGAGCGAGATTTCTCCCGGCCGCGCGCGCAGGCCGCCGCCGACCAGCGCGGCCATGCTGGCGGAATGATGCGGCGCGCGGAATGGGCGGCGATTGGTGAGCGCGCCTTCGGCGATCTCGCCCGCGACGGAAGACACCATGGAGACTTCGAGCAATTCGGCGGGCGTCAGCGGCGGCAGGATGGACGGCAGCCGCGCCGCCAACATGGACTTGCCGGAGCCCGGCGGGCCGACCATCAGCAAGTTATGCCCGCCTGCGGCCGCGACCTCGAGCGCGCGTTTGGCGCTCTCCTGGCCCTTGATGTCGGCAAGGTCGAGCGGAAGCTCCTCCATCTCGCGGATTTTCGGCTGCGGCCGGTTAAGCACCTGCGTGCCCTTGAAATGGTTGGCGAGCTGGATGAGCGAGGAGGCCGCGACGATCTCGATGTCGGGACTGGCCCAGGCCGCTTCCGGCCCGCAGGCGAAGGGGCAGATCAATCCTTCGCCGCGCCCGTTCGCGCCGATGGCCGCCGGCAACACGCCCGCCACTGGCGCGATCGAGCCGTCGAGCCCAAGCTCGCCCAGCACCGTGAAGCCCGCGAGCGCGTCATGCGGAATGGCGCCGATGGCGGCCATCAGCCCAAGCGCAATGGGGAGGTCGTAGTGGCTGCCTTCCTTCGGCAGATCGGCGGGTGCAAGATTGATGGTGATGCGGCGGGACGGCAGCGCGAGACCGGAGGCGACCAGCGCGGCGCGCACCCGCTCACGCGCCTCGGAAACAGCCTTGTCCGGCAGGCCGACCACGTTGAAAGCCGGCAATCCCGGCGCCACCTGCACCTGGACGTCGACCGCCCGGGCCTCTATGCCCTCGAATGCCACGGTGGATACGCGCTGAACCATGCCGCCGCCCCTGCCTCTGCGAAGAGTAGACTACGCAAAGCAAAAGGCAAGAACAATTAGGGAACAGATTTCGTGGGCTCCCTGATCGCGAATCCTCTGCCGGAGTCTGGCCCTAACGCTTGGCCTCGCCTGGACTATTCCGATTGGGCGGACACCTGCGCGACCCTGCATCTGTGGACGCAGGTGGTGGGGAAGGTGCGGCTGGCGCTGGCCCCGTACGTGAACCACTGGTGGCAGGTAGCGCTCTATGTGACGGCGCGCGGCCTGACGACATCGCCCATGCCATATCAGGGGCGATACGTGCAGATCGATTTCGACTTCATCGATCATCGTCTGATCATCCGCACGAGCGACGGGCAACAGGAGCAGGTGGCGCTTACGCCGCGTTCGGTTGCGGATTTCTATGACGAGGTGATGCGGCGGCTACGCTCACTCGGCGTCGAGGTTCACATCTGGACCATGCCGGTGGAAATCCCCGACGCCATTCCATTCGACGCCGATCATGGTCATGCGTCGTATGACGCCAAGGCGGCACACACTTTCTGGCGGCAACTGGTGCAGGCCGACCGCGTGTTCAAAATCTTCCGCTCACCATTCATCGGAAAATGCAGCCCGGTGCATTTTTTCTGGGGCAGCTTCGATCTGGCGGTGACACGATTTTCGGGCCGCGCCGCGCCGCCGATCCAGCGTAGCGCGCCGAATGTCGGCCTCTGGGTGATGCAGGAGGCTTATTCGCACGAGGTGAGCAGCGTTGGCTTCTGGCCGGGCAACGGCGGCTTCGGCAAAGCGGCGTTCTATTCCTATGCCTACCCGGAGCTGACGGGCTTCGCGCAAGCGAACGTGCGGGGCGCGAGTTACGAAAGTGCGCTGGGCGAATTCGTGCTGCCCTATGACGATGTGACGAATACGCCGTCGCCCGACGAAACGCTGCTCGGCTTCATGCAGGCGACCTACGAAGCGTGCGCCGATCGCGCGGGTTGGGATCGGCAAGCGCTGGAGCGGGCGGTCCAATCGGATTAAGTTTCCAAAAGAACATTTGCAGAACAAAACGACTCAGCTAAGACCATGCCGGGTTCTAAGGAAGGCACGACATGATCGACGCAAAAGCATTGGCGATTGAATTGCATCAGGCCCGGCTGGCCAGGATCGAGGCCGAGGCTGCGAGTTCCGATCTGGAAGAGTTGATCTGGCAAGTGCGGCACGCGCCGTCCAACGGACAACGCTTCGCTTACTTTTTCGAAGGTTTCGACCAAGACCCGGCGATGGCCGCGTAGCTCTCAGACGGTTCGCTTCTTCTCGATCCTGTCCCACACCATCGCCGCGATATCCGGCCCGCCGAGATTCTTGATGGCGCGGATGCCGGTGGGCGAGGTGACGTTGATCTCGGTGAGCCACCCGTCGATCACGTCGATGCCGACAAACAATAGCCCGCGTTCGCGCAAGGCCGGGCCGAGGCGCGCGCAGATCTCGCGCTCGCGCTGCGTGAGTTCGGTGGCCTTGGCCGCGCCGCCGCGCACCATGTTGGAGCGGATGTCGTCGGGCGCCGGCACGCGGTTGACCGCGCCGGCGAATTCACCGTCGACCAGGATGATGCGCTTATCGCCCTGCCGCACGGCGGGCAGGAATTTCTGCGTCACCCAGGCTTCGCGGAAGGTCGCGGAGAAAAAATCGAAGAGCGAGGCGAAGTTCGGGTCCTCGCGCGTGACCAGGAACACCGCCTCGCCGCCCTTGCCGTAGAGCGGCTTCATCACGATGTCGCCGTGCTCGGCGCGGAAAGCCTTGATCTCGGCGAGGTCGCGCGTGAGCAGCGTGGGTGGCATCAGATCGGAAAATTCCGTGACGAACATCTTCTCCGGCGCGTTGCGCACATGCGCGGGATCGTTGACCACGAGCGTCTTGGGATGGATGCGCTCAAGCAGATGCGTGGTGGTGATGTAGTTGAGATCGAACGGCGGGTCCTGGCGCAGCAGGATCACGTCGAATTCCGTCAGCTCCGCGCGGCGCGCCTCTCCCAGCGTGAAGTGATCGCCTTCCGTGTCACGCACTTTCAGAGAGCGCACGGTGGCGAAAACCTTGCCGTCGCGCATGGCGAGCTTGTCGGGCGTGTAATAGGCAAGCGCATGGCCGCGCGCCTGCGCTTCCAGCAACAGCGCGAATGTCGAATCGCCGCGGATATTGATCCGCTCGATCGGGTCCATCTGCACGGCGACTTTGAGGGTCATGGGATTTCCGTGGAATGCTCGCAAGGTAAGGCAATAGTTAACATATTACCGCCAATCTCCGGGCCTGAAAGCGAGGGGGAAGCGTGCCACGGTGAAATTGCAGAATGTGACGATTGCGACCAAGCTCTACGCGATCTTTGCACTGCTGGCCACCGTGACAGTGGCGCTGGCGGCGGTGGCCGTGGTCAATGCGCGCCAACACGCCTTCCTCACTCATGAATATCAAGCGGCGTTTCAAGGCGCGCAGAACGTCGAGCGCGTCAACGGCCTGATCCACGCAGTGGTGATGGAATCGCGCGGGATCTACCTGGCGTCCGACCCGGCCATCATCAAGACGCACGCGGACGGGCTCGCCAAATTCAACGAGCGCCTCAGCGCCACCATGAAGGACTGGGAACGCGGCGTGCGCTCCGGCGAGGCCGCGCAGTTCCGCGATTTTGCCGGCCGCGTGCGTATATTCCAGGATTTCCGCCGCGAACTCCTGCGGCGCGCCGTCGAAGTCAGTCCGCGGGCGGCGCATCAATGGGGCGATCTCGACGATAGCGGCTCGGTCCACACGCTGTTGAGCAACAACCTCGGTTTGCTCTCGAAAATCTACGCCCAGCGCGCGGACGAGATTTATGTGAGGGTCGAGCGGGGTATCGCCGCCACCGCTTGGCTGATGAGCCTTCTGGGGCTGTTCGCCGTCCTGCTTGCGGCTTTTGGCGCGCTTCTGATCTGGCGCGCGGTGGCGCGGCCCTTGGCCAAGATCACCAGAGTCACCGAAGCGGTGGCCGCGGGCGACAAGAGCATTCCGGTTCCCTATGGCGAGCGCCGCGACGAGATCGGCGCCCTGGCACGGTCGATCGCCGTATTTCAGCATGCGCTGCGTCACAACGAGGAACTGAACCGCACGGTCACGCAGGACGCCGATGTACGCGACCGGCGCCAACAGCATGTTACGACCGAAATCGAGCGATTCGGCGCCGAGGTGGAGGCGACCCTATCGGAGCTCGGGGGTCTCTCCGAGCAAATGTTGACGGCGGCCGCGCGGCTGTCGTCCGCTGCCGACGACGCCTCGACCCGCACGGCGGGCGCGACCGGCGCGTCGGCCGAGGCGTCAGCCAATGTCAGCGACATCGCTTCCGCCGCCGAAGAGCTTTCCTCGTCAGTCGCGGAGATCAACCGTCAGGTCGCGCTCTCCACGACCATCGCCGCCCAGGCGGTGAGCGAGGCCGAGCGCACCAATGACGCCGTTAGGGAGCTCGACGAAGCGGCGGGCCGCATCGGCGACGTCATCCGCCTGATCACCGACATCGCCGAGCAGACGAATCTCCTAGCGCTCAACGCCACCATCGAAGCGGCGCGGGCCGGCGAAGCCGGCCGCGGCTTTGCCATCGTCGCCAACGAGGTGAAGGCGCTCTCCGGGCAGACGGCGAAGGCGACCGAGGAGATCGCCGCCCAGATCGCGGGAATGCAGCGGGCAACGCTGCGGTCGATCGAAGCCATCGCCGCCATCGAGACCACGATACGGAACATCGGCGAGATCAGCGGCGCGATCGCCACGGCGGTGACGCAACAAGGCGCGGCGACCGAAGAGATCGCGCGCTGCGTCGAGACCGCCGCCTGGCGGACGATGGAGACGGCGGAACAGGTCAAGCGCGTCGGCGAGGCGACGTCGGATACCCGTTCCAGCGCGGGCTCGGTGAAGACGGTCGCCGACGATCTCGGCAGCGTCGCGGGCCGCATCCGCAGCCAGGTGGATTATTTTTTCCAGCGGCTGCGCGCGGCATAGATCGCGTCTCTCAGAATGACGAAGCGTCGAAGGCCGCTGGGATATGGCGCGGCATCTTGCCGGGCGCGACCAGCATGGCGTCGAAGCGCACGTCATGCACGGGATCGTCGGGATGCATCGCAAGCCACGCTTCGGCGGCGCCGGCGATGCGGCGTTTCTGCCGCGGCGTGACGGATTCGGCGGCGTCATCGAGATTGGCGCGCGCCTTCACCTCGACGAAAATCAGAAGCTGGCGGCGGCGCGCCACGATGTCGATCTCACCCAGGGGGCTGCGCCAGCGGCGCGCCAGAATGCGGAAGCCCTTGGCGACCAGGAAGGCGGCGGCGCGGCTTTCCGCCGAGAGGCCAAGACGGAACGCGACCTGCCGCGCCGGCTGAGGACCGGTGACACCGGGCCCGAGTTCCGAGGGCTCGTTACGCCGCGCCATCGCCGTGCTCCTTCGCCAGCGCCAGCGCGCGTTGATAAATATCGCGGCGGGAGAGACCTGTCGCGTCGGCGACCTCGCTCACCGCATCCTTCACCGAGACCCGGCCGAGAGCTTGACGCAGCAGTTCGTCGAGTTCGGTGGCGTCCGGTGGTGTTTCGTCAGCCGGCGGCGCGATGACGATCACGATCTCGCCGCGCGGCGGCTCGGCCGCACCATAGTGGCGGGCAAGCTCGGGCAGTTCGCCCCGGCGCACCTCTTCATGCAGCTTGGTCAGTTCGCGGCAGATCGCCGCCTCGCGCGCGCCAAGTTCTCCGGCAAGATCGGCGAGGGCTGCCGCCAACCGTGGCCCCGTTTCAAACAACACGAGCGTTGCGGGAATCCGCTTGAGTTCTCCGATGCGCGTTCGCCGCGCCATTTCCTTCGGCGGCAAAAATCCCTCGAAGAAAAAACGATCGCTGGGAAGGCCGGCGACCGTGAGCGCGGCGAGCGTTGCCGATGCGCCCGGCAGCGCCGTCACGGCATGTCCCGCCTCCTGCACGGCGCGCACCAGCTTGAAGCCGGGATCGGAGACGAGCGGCGTTCCCGCGTCGGAGACGAGCGCCACCGCCTGACCATCCGCGATACGCGCAAGAATCTTTGGACGCGCCTCGGCGGCGTTGTGATCGTGATAGGGCGTCAGCGGCGTCGCGATGCCGTAACGGTCGAGCAGCTTGCGCGTCACGCGGGTGTCCTCGCAGGCGATGACGTGAGCCCCGGCCAGCGCTTCGAGCGCCCGCAGGGTGATGTCGCCCAGGTTGCCGATCGGGGTGGCGACGATATGAAGCCCCGGAGCCAGGGCCGGGGTCTCGACGGTCTGTCCCGCGATGACATAGCTTCGAGCCCTATCCTTACTGGCGGATGGGCGCGGATTGGCGGAGGGTCGCGGCTTCATGCGGCCACTTTAGCCGTGCCGTTGTGGGACGCCATAGCCCCGCCGGAACGGAATACCCTTGTCGGTTGGTTAACCATTCGTGGAGAAAATGTGTCAGATTGATATCGTGGCCTAGTGCCGGCGCTGTATCCCGTCGTCGAGGAGTTTGGCCATGTCCCGGAATTTGCAGGCGGCATCAGCTCCGTCGCGGCTCTCCCGGCGGGTTTGGCTTGGCGCTGCCATGATCGGCGCCGCCGGCCTGCTCGCAGCGTGTTCCGGCATGTCGATCGGCGATTTCGGCGCACCGGTGCAGCCAGGCACCGCGCAGCAGCCGGCCGACGCCATCGGCACGGGCAAGATCAAGGTCGGTTTGATCCTGCCGTTGTCGGCGGGCGGCAATACCGCTCTCGCAGCGCAGTCCATGAAGAACGCCGCCGAGATGGCGCTCGCCGAGTTCAATAATCCCGATATCCAGCTTCTGGTGAAGGACGACGCGGGCAGCACTGCCGGCGCACAGCAGGCGGCGCAGCAGGCGCTCGACGAAGGCGCGGAGATCATCGTCGGCCCGCTGTTCGCGCAGTCGGTGGCCAGCGCCGGACAGGTTGCGCGCGGGCGCGGAAAGCCGGTCATCGCATTTTCGACCGACAGCAGCGTCGCCACGCGCGGCGTCTATCTCTTGAGCTTCCTTCCGGAGTCCGACGTCGACCGCATCGTCAGTTACGCCGCCAACAACGGAAAGCGCTCCTTCATCGCGCTGGTGCCGGACAACGCCTATGGCAGCGTAGTGGAAGCGGCGTTGAAACAGGCGGTGGCGCGCCGGAACGGGCGCGTGGTCGTGCTCGAGCGTTACCCGCTCGACAAAACGCAGCGGCAGAATTCCATCAAGGCGGTGGCGCAGGCGGCCGGTCAGGCCGATGCCTTGTTCATTCCTGACGGGCCCGACGCCGCGGAGCTGGTCGAAGGGCTCGCAGCCAACAAGGTCAACATGAAGCGGTTGCAGCTTCTGGGCAGCGGCATTTGGGAAGACCCGAACGTAGCGGCCGCGTCCTCGTTGCACGGCGCCTGGTATCCCGCGCCGGAACCGACGGGCTATCGCAATTTCGTCGCGCGTTACCGCAAGCGTTTCAATCAAGACCCGGTGCGCACGGCGACGCTCTCCTATGATGCGGTGGCGCTGGTGGCGGCGCTGGTGAAGACGCAGGGCGAGCAACGCTTCTCCGAGGAAGTGCTGACCAATAGTTCGGGCTTTGCAGGGATCGACGGTATCTTCCGCTTCCGGCTGGACGGCACCAACGAACGCGGCCTTGCCGTGATGCGGCTCACGCCCTCGGGCGGGCAGGTGGTTGCTCCCGCGCCGAAATCGTTCGGGTCGGGGACTTAAAGCACCTCACGCCGCGAGATCGGCCACCACCGCATCAAGCACGGGGAAACCGGCGGGCGTGACGCGCAGGCGTCCGGCCGCCGTGGTTTCCAGCGCGCCTTCGTCCCGCAAAATGCCGATGCGCTTGGGATCGAGGGTGCGGCCCGCCAACGCCGTGTAGCGCGCGGGGTCGATGCCTTCGGCGAGACGAAGGCCCATCAGCAGAAATTCGTCGGCTTGCTCTTCGCGCGTCAGCGGTTCGTCGACAACGAGGCCGTGGCCCAAGGACTCGACGCGCATCAGCCACGCCTCCGGGCGTTTCTCCGTCGCGGTGGCCTGGCGCACGCCGTCGAGGTCGAGACGCCCGTGGGCGCCGGGGCCAATACCGGCATATTCGTGCCCGCGCCAATAAACCAGATTGTGCCGGCATTCAGCGCCGGAACGCGCGTGGTTTGAGACTTCATAGGCAGGCAGACCGGCGCGCGCGCAGATTTCCTGCGTGGTGTCGTAGAGATCGCGCGCGCAATCGTCGTCGGGAACGATGAGCTTGCCGGTCTTATGAAGAGCCGCGAACGGCGTGTCGGCCTCAATGGTCAACTGGTAGAGCGACAGATGTTCGGCGGCTTGCGCGATGGCGCGGGTGAGCTCTTCCGCCCAAGCCTGCGGCGTCATCTTCGGCCGCGCGTAGATCAGATCGAATGAATAGCGGCCGAAGATCGAGCGCGCGACCGCGACCGCGTCGAGCGCTTCCTGCGCGCTGTGCAACCGGCCAAGCTCTTTCAGCGCGCCGTCATCCAGCGCCTGCACGCCGAGCGACACGCGGTTGACGCCGGCTGAGCGATAGCCGCGAAAGCGCGTCGCCTCCACGCTGGTGGGATTGGCTTCGAGCGTCACTTCGACATCGGGCGCGACGGTCCAGTGCTTGGCGATGGAATCGAGGATCGCTTGCACGGTGGACGGCTGCATCAAGGAAGGCGTGCCGCCGCCGAAGAAGATGGTGGAGACTTCGCGACCGGGAATGCGCGCGGCGGTGGCGGCAATTTCCGCAGTGAAGGCGCGCACGAAACGAGTCTCGTCGATCGCGGTATGCCGCACATGGCTGTTGAAGTCGCAATAGGGGCACTTCGAAAGGCAGAAAGGCCAGTGCACATAGACGCCGAAGGCGCGTTTGCTGCTGTCACCGCTCAAGGCACGCCTCCGCGAGCTTGAAGAAGGCGCGGGCGCGGTGCGACAAGCCTTTGCCTTTCGGAGGAAGGCCATGTTTTTCGTCGGCGCTCATTTCGCCGAAGGTACGGCTGTGGCCGTCGGGAAGGAAGACGGGATCGTAGCCAAAACCTTGATCGCCGCGCGGCGGCCAGACCAGCGTGCCGTCCACGCGGCCCTCGAATTCCTCCACATGGCCGTCGGGCCAGGCGACGCAGAGCGCCGAGACGAAATGCGCGCGCCGGTCGGCGGCGTTGCGCTCGCGCAGCATGGTTTCGATCTTCTGCATTGCGCCCGCGAAATTCTTGTCCGGCCCCGCCCAGCGGGCGGAATGAATCCCCGGCTCGCCACCCAGCACTTCGACGGCCAAACCGGAATCGTCGGCGAAAGCCGGAAGCTTTGACGCCGCCGCGGCAGCTTGCGCCTTGATGCGGGCGTTGTCGCGAAAGGTTGCGCCGGTCTCATCCGGCTCGGCAAGGCCAAGCTCACCGGCGGATACAGCCTCGATGCCATGGGGCGCGAGAAGATCGCGCAGCTCGCGCAGTTTGCCGGGATTATGCGTGGCGATCACCAGACGGCCGGCGATGCGGCGATGCACCGGCTTTTCCGCAGACTTGGCGGCCTGCCGGCTCACGTCACCGCCATTTTTTGCAGATCGACCAGCTTGCCGATGCCTTTGCGCGCCAGCGCCAGCAAAGCCAGGAACTGCTCCTCGGAGAACGGGACCTTCTCGGCGGTGCCTTGAATCTCAACAATATTGCCCGATCCGGTCATGACGAAATTAGCATCGGTGTCGGCTTCCGAGTCTTCGGCATAATCGAGATCGAGCACGGCGGTGCCCTTGCACACGCCGCAGGAAATGGCGGCGACGTGATCGCGGATGATTTCGCCGCGCGGCATTTCGCGCGCCTTCATCCAGGCGATGCAGTCGTGCAGCGCGACCCAGGCGCCGGTGATGGCGGCTGTGCGCGTGCCGCCGTCGGCCTGGATGACGTCGCAATCCACCGTGATCTGCCGCTCGCCCAGCGCTTCGAGATTGATCACCGTGCGCAGCGAACGACCGATCAGGCGTTGAATCTCCACCGTGCGGCCGCTCTGCTTGCCCGCCGAAGCCTCGCGGCGCGTGCGCTCGGAGGTAGCGCGCGGCAGCATGCCGTATTCCGCCGTCACCCATCCGCGCCCTTGACCCTTCAGCCAGGGAGGCAGACGGTCTTCGAGCGTCGCCGTCACCAGCACATGGGTGTCGCCGAATTTCACGAAGCACGAGCCTTCGGCATACTTCACCACCCCGCGCTCAAGCGAGATGGGGCGCAATTCGTCAGGTTGTCGGCGGCTCGGCCGCATTCGCGATCTCCCAGGCAGGCCGGAAAGCACCGGCGACCCGCTTTTAGGTGCCAGGGCACGCGGCGACAAGGCGTATATTGGCTCTGCGCGGCGACTTGCACTCTCCCGCATGGATGGACAAGTTTAGCCCCCACAGGAGGGTTTTGTGTCCCAGGACGTCCCCATCGGCGCGACGCAAGTGAGCCTTGCCCAGCTCAACGAGCGCTCACGGGAGATTTTCCGCCAGATCGTGGAGAACTATCTCGCCACGGGCGAGCCGGTGGGCTCACGCCAGATCTCCCGGCTGATCCCGATGACGCTGTCGCCGGCTTCCGTGCGCAACGTGATGTCGGACCTGGAGCAGCTTGGGCTGGTCTATGCGCCGCACACGTCCGCGGGACGGCGGCCGACCGAGCTTGGGCTGCGCTTCTTCGTCGATGCTTTGATGCAGATCGGCGATGTCACCGAGCCGGAGCGGCGCGCCATCGAGGCGCAGTTTGCCGCCGCCGGCTCGAGTAAAACGGCGGAGGCGGTGCTGACGGAGGCCTCCTCGCTGCTTTCCGGCCTGACGCGCTCGGCGGGGGTGGTGCTCACCGCCAAGGCGAATGTGCGCCTGAAACATATCGAATTCGTGCGGCTGGAGCCTGAGCGGGCTCTGGCGGTGATGGTCGCGGAAGATGGGCAGGTGGAGAACCGCGTGCTGCCGATCCCCGCGGGATTGCCGAGTTCGGCACTGATCGAGGCGAGCAATTTCCTCAATGCGCGCATTCGCGGAAAGACACTCGCCGACGTCAAAAGCGAGATCGATCGCGCGCTGGAAGCGAACAAGGCGGAGCTCGATCAGCTGACGCAGAAGATCATTTCGGCCGGGCTGGCGAGCTGGTCAGGCGGCGAGAGCGAGGACCGCCAGTTGATCGTGCGCGGCCACGCCAATTTGCTCGACGACTTGAAGGCGCTGGAGGATATCGAACGGGTGCGGCTCTTGTTCGACGACCTGGAAACCAAGCGCGGCGTCGCCGACCTGCTCGGCCGCGCCGAGCGGGCGGACGGCGTGCGCATCTTCATTGGATCGGAAAACAACCTTTTCTCCCTCTCGGGCTCCTCCACCGTCATCGCGCCCTATCGCGACGGCGGCGGGCATATCGTCGGCGTCATCGGCGTGATCGGCCCGACGCGGCTGAACTACGCCCGCGTGATCCCCATGGTGGACTACACCGCCAAGGTGGTGAGCAAGCTGCTCGGAACTTAACCCACGCTTGATTTTTAACGTTCGAAGCCTGATATGCGGGGCATCCGACGCCATGACCGATGGAAAACGCGCGATGAGCGACACCACCGCACGGCCCTCCCATGAGGCCGACCCGGAACAAACACCAGTGGCGGAGCCGGCCAATGACGCGGCAGACCCGGCAATCGCCGCCGCCCGCGAAGCCGCCGAGCTGAAGGACAAGCTGCTGCGCACGCTCGCGGAGATGGAAAATCTGCGCCGCCGCACCGAGCGCGAAGTTGCCGACGCGCGGATGTACGGCATCGCCGGTTTCGCGCGCGACGTGCTGGGCATTTCCGACAACATGCATCGCGCGCTGGACGCGGGCCGGGAGGAATTGCGCGGGTCGGCTGATCCCGGCGTGAAGACCTTGCTGGAAGGCATCGAGCTGACCGAGCGCGAGCTGCTCAAGGCTTTGGAACGAAACGGCGTCAGGAAGTTCGACCCGAAGGGGCAGAAATTCGATCCGAATCTGCACCAAGCCATGTATGAAGTGCCTGACAGCGCGGAGCCGCCAGGCACCGTCGTTCAGGTGATCCAGCCCGGCTACATGATCGGCGAGCGCATATTGCGTCCTGCCCTGGTCGCGGTTGCCAAAGCCGGGCCGAAAGGGCCGCCGGAAGACAGCACGCCGCCGGAGGCTGCGTGATATTCCAACAATAGGCGCGCAGGCCGGCTTCGCGACCCTGGCTTTTGGGAGCGTTTACGCTGTATTTGAAAGATAGAGGCTAGGCCTTGCGGCTTTCGCTGCATCGGTTGTTTACTGCCGTGGCGACCGTCGACTCCTAATCACAGACATGGCCCAGGGACGGCTTGGGGATGCTTTCTTCGAATCCGAAGACTTCCGCCGCCGACGGTCTGTATGCCAAATTGACCCTGGCGGCCTTTGCGCTTTTCATCGTCCTTGAGACGGCCTATTTCCTCCTTTCCGGCATTCCACGCTTTGCCGAGCCGTCGCTCGATTTCACCGGCTATGCGGTCGGGCGCGACTTCATAACCACCTGGATGGGCGGACGGTCGGTGCTCGGCTATGGCCCGTCCGCCTGGTTCGATCCCGCGGTCCATAATGCCGCTTTGCGGGTGATGCTCGGGTCAGGCTTCCCGCAACATATCTGGTCCTACCCGCCGCATCTGATCTTGTTCACGTGGCCGCTCGGATTGCTGCCGTATCTGCCCGCCTATCTCCTGTGGTGCGCTCTGGGGATCATCCTTTATTTGCTCACCTGCGCGGCAGTGCTGCGGGGCCGGTATCTGTTGTTTCTTGCCGCGGCGCCCGGCGTCGCCGTCTGCGTTTTCTTTGGACAAAACGGATTCTACACCGCCGCCCTGCTGATCGGCGGGTTCGCGTTGCTCGGGCGATACTCGATCCTCGCCGGCATCCTGTTCGGCATTCTCACCATCAAGCCGCAGTTCGCCATCCTTCTTCCCTTCATGCTGGTTTTGTCGGGCCGGTGGTGGGCGCTGCTGTCGGCGGTGGTGACGGCGGGCGGGCTGGCCGTAGCCACCACGTATATGTTTGGACCCGAGGTCTGGTCCGTTTTCATTCACAAAGTCATTCCGTACCAAATCCGGCTGCTGGAAAGCGGCGGCGGGTTGCTTTCCCTGACAGCGTCGTCGGTATTTTCCGCGGGCCGCGTTCTCGGCTTGCCGGCCGATCTTGCCTGGAATTTGCAGGGTCTCGTTTCCCTGGTGGCGGTGGTGGCCGTTGTTTGGGCTTATGGGCGCAAGCGCGACCCAGTGCTGTCGATGGCGCTGTTCGTTACCGCGACCTTCCTGGCGAGCCCCTATGTGCAGAACCACGACATGGTGATTTTCGGCTTCATCATCGCGGCGCTGCGCCAGCATGGCGGCAACACCGCCACCGACCACACACTCGGGCTCGCGATCTGGTCCCTGCCGGTGACGATGATGCTGCTGGGCGCTGTTTCGGTGCCCTTAGCGCCCGTGGTCCTGATGGCTTTTGGCGTCCGGCTGCTATCGCGCCTGGCCCATACTGGCGGCGAAGTGGAAAAACGGGACGAACAGCAGAAGAGCGAGCCGAAGACCGTCCCTCCGCCACCCGAGCCGACGCCCGCATAGCGGCGGCCCCGGCCGGCTCTTAACTTTTGCACTGCGGTGGTCCAAGCCGTATGGGCAATTCTCCACCGCCCGCCTTGCGGCGCAAACCCGCTCTCCTATATGAGCCAGGACGCCGCAATTTTTTGGCGGCGAAGCGAGTATTTGGGGGTCGGTCAAAAGGGGACTCCGCGGGTCAACCGCGGGTGGTTTCCGTCCAGGCGCCGAAAGGGCCGGGCCGACCTGCCGCAAAAAAAGATGAGGGAAAGTCATGGGCAAGGTTATCGGCATCGATCTCGGTACGACCAATTCCTGCGTCGCCGTGATGGAAGGCAAGACGCCGAAGGTCATTGAGAACGCGGAAGGCGCGCGCACCACGCCTTCCATTGTCGCATTCACCGACGACGGCGAGCGTCTCGTCGGCCAGCCGGCCAAGCGCCAGGCGGTCACCAACCCCGAGCGCACCATCTTCGCGGTCAAGCGCCTGATCGGCCGGCGCTACGACGATCCGATGGTGGAAAAGGACAAGAAGCTCGTCCCCTATAAAATCGTCAAAGCCTCCAACGGCGACGCCTGGGTCGAGGTCGACGGCAAGGCCTATTCGCCGTCGCAGATTTCCGCCTTCATCCTGCAGAAGATGAAGGAGACGGCCGAGGCCCATCTCGGGCAAAAAGTCGATCAGGCCGTCATCACCGTTCCCGCCTACTTCAACGACGCCCAGCGGCAAGCCACCAAGGACGCCGGCAAGATCGCCGGCCTGGAAGTGCTGCGCATCATCAACGAGCCGACCGCGGCCGCGCTCGCCTATGGCCTCGACAAGCACAAGGCCGGCACCATCGCGGTCTATGACCTGGGCGGCGGCACCTTCGACGTTTCCATTCTCGAAATCGGCGATGGCGTGTTCGAGGTGAAATCGACCAACGGGGATACCTTCCTCGGCGGCGAAGACTTCGACATGCGGCTCGTCAGCTATCTTGCCGACGAATTCCAGAAAGAACAGGGCATCGACCTGCGCCGCGACAAGCTCGCGCTGCAACGGCTGAAGGAAGCCGCCGAGAAGGCGAAGATCGAACTGTCGTCCACGACGCAAACCGAAATCAATCTGCCCTTCATCACGGCCGATGCTTCCGGCCCGAAGCATCTGACCATGAAGCTCACCCGCGCCAAGTTCGAGGCGCTGGTGGACGATCTCATCCAGAAGACCATCGACCCGTGCCGCCAAGCATTGAAGGATGCCGGTCTTTCGCCCGCCGAGATTCAGGAAGTGGTCCTGGTCGGCGGCATGACGCGCATGCCGAAGGTGCAGGAAGTGGTGAAGCAATTGTTCGGCAAGGAGCCGCACAAGGGCGTCAACCCGGACGAAGTGGTCGCCATCGGCGCGGCCATTCAGGCCGGCGTGCTGCAAGGCGACGTCAAGGACGTGCTCCTGCTCGACGTCACGCCGCTGTCGCTCGGCATCGAGACGCTGGGCGGCGTGTTCACCCGCATCATCGACCGCAACACCACGATCCCGACCAAGAAGTCGCAGGTGTTCTCCACCGCCGAGGATAATCAGACGGCGGTGACCATCCGCGTCTTCCAGGGCGAGCGCGAGATGGCGGCGGACAACAAGATGCTGGGCCAGTTCGATCTGGTCGGCCTTCCGCCGGCGCCGCGCGGCGTGCCGCAGGTCGAGGTCACCTTCGACATCGACGCCAACGGCATCGTCAACGTCTCGGCGAAGGATAAGGCGACCAACAAGGAGCAGCAGATCCGCATCCAGGCGTCGGGCGGACTGTCCGAGGCCGACATCGAGAAGATGGTCAAGGACGCCGAAGCGCATGCCGACGAGGACAAGAAGCGCAAGGCGGCGGTGGAGGCGAAGAACCACGCCGAAGCGCTGATCCACGCGACCGAGAAGGCATTGACCGAGCATGGCTCCAAGGTCGGCGAGGCCGAGCGCCGCGCGATCGAGACCGCCATCGCGGACCTCAAGGAAGCACTGAAGAGCGATGACGCCGCGGCGATCACGGCCAAGACCAATACGCTGGCGCAGGCTTCCATGAAGCTCGGTGAAGCCATGTACAAGCAGCAGTCCGAAGGACAGCCCGGCGCGGGCGGCGGTGATGCTCCCGGCGGCGACGGCGGCGCGCCCAAGGACGACGTGGTCGACGCGGAATTCACGGAAGTCGACGACGACAAGAATAACAAGAAGTCGGCCTGATATCCGGAGCGCAAACATGGTCCTCATCCTGAGGAGGCCAAAGGCCGTCTCTAAGGATGAGGGTCTAATTTCGGAACAAAATCTCGTCCTTCGAGACGCGCTCTGCGCTCCTCAGGACGAGGTTTTGTTGTTGGGGTAGGGTCCGAGGAATGTCGAAGCGCTGCTATTATGAAACTCTTGGTGTGGCGCGCACCGCCAGCGACGCCGACCTCAAGGCTGCCTTCCGCAAGCTCGCCATGCAGCACCATCCGGATCGCAATCCGGGCGACAAGGACTGCGAGCACCGTTTCAAGGAATGCAACGAAGCCTATGAGGTCCTCCGGGACGGCGATAAGCGCGCGGCCTACGACCGCTTCGGCCACGCCGCCTTCGAGCATGGCGGCGGCGGAGGAGGACAAGGCTTCGGCGCCGACTTCGGCTCGACCTTCTCCGAAATTTTCGAAGATCTGTTCGGCATGGGCGGCGGCCGGCGCGGGCGCGGCTCCGGCCGCGAGCGCGGCGCCGACCTGCGCTACAACATGGAGATCACGCTCGAAGAAGCTTACGCGGGCAAGACCGCGCAGATCCGCATTCCCACGTCCGTCACCTGCGAAGTCTGCTCGGGCTCAGGCGCCAAGAGCGGCACGCAGCCGAAAGCCTGCTCCACATGCAATGGCCACGGCAAGATTCGCCACTCCCAGGGTTTCTTCACGCTGGAGCGCACCTGCCCGGCCTGTCATGGCCGCGGGCAGGTGATCGAAAATCCTTGCGGGTCGTGTTCCGGCTTGGGCCGCGTGACGCGCGACCGCATGCTGTCGGTCAACATTCCGGCGGGCGTGGAAGACGGCACGCGCATCCGGCTTGCCGGGGAAGGCGAGGCGGGCGTCCGCGGCGGGCCGGCCGGCGATCTTTACATTTTCCTTTCGCTCGATGCGCACGACTTCTTCCAGCGCGAAAGCGCCGACCTGCATTGCCGCGTTCCGATCTCGATGGTGACGGCGGCGCTCGGCGGAGAATTCGAGGTGCCCACCATCGAGGGCAGCCGTACGCGGGTGAAGGTGCCGGAGGGCACTCAGTCGGGGCGGCGTTTCCGGCTTACGGGCAAGGGCATGCCGGTCCTGCGGTCAAAACAGACCGGGGATATGTATGTCCAGGTGGTGGTCGAGACGCCGCAGAAATTAACCAAGCGGCAGAGGGAGCTATTGCGAGAATTTGAAAAGCTATCCTCGACGGAAACTCAGCCCGAATCCGCCGGATTCTTTAGCCGAGTCAAGGAGTTTTTCGACAGCCTCGGAAACCGTCCAGAATCGCCTAAAGCTTGACCCCCGCCGCCGGGCGCTATACCCCTGAATAGTCGTGTGGTCTTTGCTCCAGTTTTGGTCATCATTGTAGTAAACTGTCTTCCCATGCCCCTGAATTCCGCCGTCCGCCTCGAAAAGAAAATCCAAAACCTCGACGAGGTTCGTTTCATCCGTTCATGGCTGGAAAAGCCACTGGCGACCGGCGCGGTAACTCCGTCCGGGCGCGTTCTGGCGCGCACCATGGCGGGTTATGTCGATCCGCAAGCGGATGGTCCGGTGATCGAGCTTGGGCCCGGCACCGGTCCGGTGACCGAGGCGCTGGTGGAGCAGGGCGTCGATCCCGCACGGCTGGTACTGGTGGAATTCAATCCGAATTTCTGCCGCCTGCTGCGCTCACGCTATCCAACCGCCACCGTGGTTCAGGGCGATGCTTATAGCCTGCAACGCTTGCTCGGCGGCCTGTTGCGCCAGCCTGCCGCGGCCGTGGTTTCCGGCCTGCCGCTTTTCACCAAGCCGCTGAAGACGCGCCTGCGCCTCATCTACGGCGCTTTTGAGCTGATGGCGCCGGCCGCTCCCTTCATTCAGTTCACTTACGCGATGGTGCCGCCGATCCCGAAGGCGCTCTCCGGCGTGACCGCGGAAGCGTCCGAGCGGATCTGGATGAACCTGCCGCCCGCGCGGGTCTGGGTCTATCGCAAGAGCTGATTGATCGGCTTTGCTTCGCTCGGCCGGAATGACGAACGTATTTTATGTTATTGGTGACGCAGCCCCGGAGCAGCGCCGCCGATGCCCATTCCGAAAATCCTGATCATCCCCGGCTCGCTGCGCACCAAATCGCATAATGCGCGGCTCGCGGCGCTGGCGGCCAAGGAGTTCACGCTGGCCGATGCCGAGGTCAGCCAGATTTCGCTGTTCGATTATCCGCTGCCGCTCTATGACCCCAACAACGAGATAATTTCCGGCCCACCGCCCAACGCGGTGAAGCTGAAGAAGATGATTGCGGCGCATCACGGCGTCTTCATCGCCAGCCCCGAATACAATGCGTCCCTCTCACCGCTCATGAAGAACATGATCGACTGGCTCTCGCGCGTGCGCGAGCGTGGCGAACCGCCCTATAGCGCCTTCCAAGGCCGCGTGTTTGCATTGGGCTCGGCTTCGACGGAAGCCTTCGGAGGGGTTCGCGGGCTGCTCGCCTTGCGCCAGGTATTGGAGCTCGGCTGCGGCGCGCTTGTGCTCCCCGAGCAGATCGCGGTCGGCAATGCGGACAACGCTTTCGACGAGATGGACAATCTGAAAGATGCGCGTAGCGCCGCCGCGCTGAAGGCGCTCGCCCGCCGGCTGATCGAAGTGGCGCAGCAGGTTTGCTGACGGAGGATGGCGTGAGACTGGAACCGCGTGACCGATTGATCCTGGCCCTCGACGTGTCTGCCGTCAGCGCCGCGCGGGCGATGGTCGAGCGGCTTGGAGATTCCGTCGGTATCTACAAGATCGGCTATCAGCTTGCTTACGCGGGCGGTCTGCCGTTCGCCGAAGAGCTTGCGCGCGCGGGCAAGCGCGTCTTCCTCGACCTGAAACTGCACGACATCGGCAATACGGTTTCAAAGGGGGTGGAGAGCGTGGCGAAGATGGGCGCGAGCTTCCTCACCGTGCATGCTTATCCGCAAACCATGAAGGCAGCGGTGGAAGCGAAGGCGGGATCAAAACTGAAAATCCTCGCGGTCACCGTGCTGACCTCCTACGACGACGCCGATTTGGCCGCCGCCGGTTACGAGCTTGGCGTGGGCGAGCTTGCCGCGGCGCGGGCGGAGCAAGCGCGCGATATCGGCGTGGACGGCATCGTCTGCTCCGGCGAAGAAGCCGCGGACCTTCGGCCCATTGTGGGGGCGGGGCTGGCGCTGGTCACGCCGGGCATCCGCCCGGCCGGCAGCGCCAGCGGCGATCAGAAGCGGATCATGACGCCGACAGCCGCTATTGCCGCGGGGGCGGATTATCTCGTGGTCGGCCGGCCGATCCTTGAAGCCGCCGATCCCAAGGCGGCGGCGGACAGTATCGTTGCTGAAATCGCGCGTGCGCGGTCCCAATAGAAAGGTGTGAGATGGCGAAGAAAGGCTATTGGATCGTGCGCGCGGACGTGAGCGATCCGGAGGGCTACAAGGCCTATACGGTCGCGGACATGGCGGCGATCGGGAAGCACGGCGGACGCTTCCTGGTGCGTGGCGGGGCCTTCGAATTGTGCGAGGGCACCAGCCGATCGCGCAGCGTCGTGCTCGAATTTCCCACCTACGAAGCCGCGCTCGCTTGTTACCGTTCACCGGAATACCAAGCCGCCGCCGCGCTGCGGAAGGGCAAGGCCGAGTTCGATCTCGTCGTCATCGAGGGCTATGACGGCCCGCAGCCGTAGGATTTGCAGGCTTTTTGAGCCGCCTTCCCTTCCAATTGCCGCCCCGCTATACCCCCCTCGGGAGAGCTATTCATGACCGATATGCGGTTGATCGTGGCCGGCGCCGCGGGGCGCATGGGCCGCACGCTGGTGAAGGCGATTGCCGAGACGCCCGGCTTGGCTTTGGCCGGCGCCTTTGAGGACGCGCGCTCGCCGTTCATCGGCCAGGATTCCGGCACGCTCGCGGGCATCGCAGCCAACGGCATCGCGATCGCGCCCGACGTGAAGGCGCGCGCCAGCAAGGCGGACGGCATCATCGATTTCACCACGCCGAAGTCGAGCGTGACCCTCGCGGCGTTGGCGGCGCAGGCGGGTCTCATCCACATCATCGGAACCACCGGTTTCTCGGCCGACGACGAAGCACGGATCAAGGATGCCGCGCGCGCGGCGGTGATCGTTAAGTCCGGCAACATGAGCCTCGGGATCAACCTGCTGGCGGCTTTGGTCAAGCGCACGGCGAAGACGCTGGACGAAGAATTCGACATCGAGATTCTGGAAATGCATCACGGCAGGAAGGTCGATGCTCCTTCAGGCACGGCGCTGTTGCTTGGCAACGCGGCGGCGGAAGGACGCGGCATCGACCTTGAGCAGCGCGCTATCCTGGCGCGGGAAGGCCAGACCGGTGCGCGCAAGCCGGGCGACATCGGTTTTGCAACGTTGCGCGGCGGCACCGTGGTGGGCGAGCACAGCGTCATTTTCGCCGGCCCGACTGAGCGCCTGGAGCTGTCGCATAAGGCCGAGGACCGCATGGTGTTCGCGCGCGGCGCGCTGAAGGCGGCGCTGTGGGCGCGCGGCCGCAAGCCGGGACTCTATTCAATGACCGACGTGCTTGGTATCAGCGATATCTAAAGGGGCGATCATGCAAGTGGGCGCTAACAAGCTGGGCCTGGGCCGCATTATGCTGCTGGGTGCGATGTGCGTCTTGGCGCTCTTCGCTGCCTTTATTGTTGTGCCGATAATTGCAGAATCATCCGGCCTCAACGAGAAACACGTCAATTACGCCGTGGCCGCGGTGGCCTTTTTGATCGTCATCGTCGCCACCCGCCGGGTAAAATCCCTGAACAAGAAAAGCCGCAGAGAGAAAAACTGATGTCTGATGCCGATCGTCTTCTGGTGTTGGTGCGCCACGGCCAGAGCGCCTGGAACCTGACGAATCTTTTCACCGGCTGGCGCGACGTCGATCTCACCGATCAAGGCACCACCGAGGCGCGGGAAGCGGGGCGCAAGCTGGTCGGGCTGAATATCCGTTTCGACGTGGCCTTCACCTCGGTGCTCAAGCGCGCGCAGCGCACGCTGGAAATCATGCTGGCGGAAATGGGCCAGACCAATGTGCCCATCTTCAAGGACATGGCGCTGAACGAGCGCGACTACGGCGACCTCTCCGGCCTCAACAAGGATGACGCTCGCGCCAAATGGGGCGAGGAGCAGGTGCACATCTGGCGCCGCTCTTATGACGTGGCGCCGCCGGGCGGCGAAAGCTTGCGCGACACCGCCGCGCGGGTGCTGCCCTATTACATCCAGGAAATCCAGCCGCGCGTGCTGCGCGGCGAGCATGTGCTGGTGGTCGCCCACGGCAATTCCCTGCGCGCCTTGGTCATGGTGCTCGACCGGCTGGGGCCGGACGGCATCATTCAGCGCGAGCTGCACACGGGCATTCCGATCGTCTACCGGCTCAATGCCGACTCGACGGTGGCTTCGAGGACGGAGCTGGCATCATAAAAATTCCGTCATTCCGGGGCGCAGGCAAAGCCTGCGAACCCGGAATCCAGAAACAAACATCGTGCACGCATCTGGATTCCGGCTCTCGCGCTTTGCGCTCGGCCGGAATGACAATGAGTCATCGCTATTGCGAAACCTGCCCAGCCTCCCAGCCGAGCATGGCGCGCTTGCGGGTAATGCCCCAGTGATAGCCGGTCAGCGCGCCGGATTTGCCGATCACACGGTGGCACGGCACGACGAAGCAAACCGGATTGCGTCCGACCGCCGCGCCGACCGCGCGCGCTGCTTTCGGCGTGCATACCTTCGCGGCGATATCTGAATAGGTCGTCGCGTGGCCGAGCGGAACCTTCAGCAATGTCTCCCAAACTCGGACTTCGAAATCCGTGCCGATGAGCACGATGCGCAAAGGCTGGTCCGGCCGCCACAGCGATTGATCGAACACGCGCCGCGCATAGGGCAGGGTGGCCGCTGCGTCTTCCACATACTGCGCTTTCGGCCAGCGCGAGCGCATATCGGCCAGCGCCGCCTTTTCTTCACCGGGATCGGCGAAGGCGAGACCGGCAAGACCGCGCGGCGTGGTCATCACCAGCGCAGTGCCGAACGGAGAAGGATGAAAACCGTAGGCGATGCGCAACCCTGCGCCGCCGGATTTCCATTCGCCGGGCGACATGGCTTCATGGGTGACGAAGAGATCGTGCAGGCGGCCGGGGCCGGACAGGCCCACCTCGTAGGAGGCATCGAGCACGCTCGCGGAATCGCGCAACAGCCGCCGCGCGTGATCGAGCGTCAGCGCGGAAACAAACGCCTTCGGCGTCAGCCCGGCCCAGCGGCGGAAGAGATGATGCAGCTCAGTGGCGGTAACACCGATGGCCTGGGCGATCTCTTCCACCTCTGGCTGCCCGCGCCAATGCTCGGAGATGAAGGCCACGGCACGGCGCACCAGCTCGTAGTCGGAGCCGCTTGCCGCCGCCGTAAGCTCACCGCCTCGATCAGACTTGATGGTCGATGTTTGCAACATGCCCCTAAGCTAGGCCGCCGGGGCGGTCCAAGCCACCCGATTCCTGCCTCTCTCGACCTCATGGTGAGGAGCGCCCGTAGGGCGCGTCTCGAACCATGAGGCCTCATCCTTCGAGACGGGCGCTTCGCGCCCTCCTCAGGATGAGGAAGTCCTCGTCGGCCCGCGCTTGGCCTCGCCCAGCGCCTGGCTAAGCGCCTGCGCGAAGCTTTGCTTTTCCTCCGGCCCGAGGAAGCCGGCGATCGCCAAACGGTGGCCGCGCGAAATGAGAAAAAGCCGCTCGACGCCGAATTCCTCATGGATGTCCTGCTGCAATCGCACCCAGAGCGGATTGGCCGTCCATTCGCGCACGCGGCCGCGCGGGTTCACCTTGCGCACCGTCAGCTCCGAAGGCGTCACAACCACTTCTTCATAGGCCGCCGCGGCGCGGTAGTTGGCGCGGAAGGCCAGATAGACCAGCAGCACGTCGAGGCCGAGGAAGCCGAATACCGGCCAGGCGCCAAGCAGGACGAACACCATGCCGGTGACGAAACTCGCGCCACCCAGGCAGCACATCAGCACCAGGAAGCCGGTCGGGCCGAGCGACCGGTGCGGTGTGAGGACCGCCGAAAAGATCGTGGGTTCGGGGCGCGGATCGTTGTCGGAACTCATGGCTCTCACTATAGGAGGAAGATGGCCAGAAAGACGACGGGGCAAAGCCTGCGGGCGGCGAAAAAGGGCAAGGCCGCCTCCGTCAAAGGGCCGAAAAAAGCCGCGGCGGCGGATGCCAAGGCCGCGGCGGGCATGCTGCCGCAATGGACCAATGCGGAAATCGAAGAGGCGTTCCGCCGCTTCCAGGCCGCCCAACCGGAGCCCAAGGGCGAGCTGCAACACATCAATCCTTTTACGCTGGTGGTGGCGGTGGTGCTCTCGGCGCAGGCCACCGATGTGGGCGTCAACAAAGCTACGCCGGCTTTGTTCAAGCTGGCCGACACGCCGGAGAAGATGGCCGCGCTGGGGGAAGCGCGCGTCCGCGACCTCATCAAGACCATCGGTCTCTATCGCACCAAGGCGAAGAACGTCATCGGGTTGTCCCAGAAGCTGATCGCGGAACACGGCGGTCAGGTGCCGCGCTCGCGCGAGGCGCTGGAGGCGCTACCGGGCGTGGGGCGCAAGACGGCCAACGTCGTGCTCAATATCGCGTTCCGCGAGCCGACCATCGCGGTGGACACGCACATCTTCCGCATCGGAAACCGCACGGGCCTCGCCACCGGCAAGACGCCATTCGAGGTCGAGGAGAAGCTGAACGCGGTGGTGCCGGACAAATATAAGTTACACGCCCATCACTGGCTGATCCTGCACGGCCGCTATGTCTGCGTCGCGCGCCGCCCGCTGTGCGAGAAATGCATCATCGCTGATTTGTGCAAGTGGCCGGGGAAGGCGACGAATATTTGATCGTCATTCCGGGGCGCGGGTCATAACTGCGCCGGCCGCGTAAACTTGCCTGCGGTGCCCGCGAACCCGGAATCCAGACAGAGGCGCAGCGCAAGCATCTGGATTCCGGGTCCGCTCGCTTCGCGAGCGTCCCGGAATGACATTTGTTTTAGATCGGCTTCGCTGCCAACTCTCCCCTCCGCGACAGCCGCTTATGCACATGCACCATGAAGGCGGCGGCAAACAGCGGCGTGGCGAGATTGACGATGGGGATCGAGACGAACAGCGCGATGAACATGCCGGCCAGGAAAACATGGCCGCGATGCGCGCGCCGCAAGGCCTTGGCCTCCGTTGGCGAGCGAAAGCGCATGGCCGCCAGCTCGAAATATTCGCGGCCGAGCAGATAGGCGTTCGCCAAAAAGAGAATGAGCAGCCCGATCCCGGCGAAAAGCACGAAGGGCAGCGCCACGAAGTAAATCGCGAGGCTCAGCAGCGCTGTCTTCAAGCCTTCCAGGAGCGCCCGGAAAATCGGCAGCGCCCGGCCGGGCGGTTCGGCGGGGTAATACCCGCGCTCGACCACCTCGGCGATTTCGTCGGCAAAGAAGCTGCCGACAAAGGCCGTCACCGCGGGCATGAGGAAGACCGCGCCGGTGATGATGCCGAGGCTGGCCATGATGGAGAGCACCAATACCAGCGCATTCCACACGGCGGGCGCGTTGACTTGGCCTTCACCCCAGGCGGCGCCGTTCGCGGCCAGCCAGGCAAAGCCCTGATAGAGGCCGATGCTGATGATAACGACAACAAGCAGCGCCAGACCGATCGATTTGAGCAGGATGCGCCGGAACTCCGGCGAGAACATCTGCGAGATGGCTTTGATGGCGGCGTCGAGCATTCCATTTCCTCCGCGTGAGCGAGCGAAGGTAGGGATGCGGAAGGGTGGGGACAAGGGAACTATCGTTGTCATGGCCGGGCTTGTCCCGGCCATCTCGATACGCAAGGCAGTGCGCTGCCAACCTAAGCGGGATACCCGGCACAAGGCCGGGCATGACAAGGATTTTTATTCCGCCGGGACCAGCGTTCCCGCTTGCTCGGGCGCGAGTGAGACCTCGACGTCTTCCACCCGCACAGGCCGCGGCAGGTCGGCCCAATGCATGGCTTTGTAGTTGAAGCCTCGGATGATGGTAGGCTTCACCACCTCGAAATAGGGCGAGATATCGAAGTCGCGCGGCGCATAGAGCGACGAGTGGCGGATCTCCAGCATATCCCGCCGCGCGCTCTCGCTCTCAAGCGGCGTCACCTTCGGCAGGATGGGATAACGCACGCGTTCGAAGGCCTGCGCGATCAGCGCCGAGCAGATGATGCGCGTGGGGTGGCCGGAGCCGAGCGCCATCATGCGGCGGCGCCAGCGCTGCGGCACCGGCAGGGGAAACAGATAGCGCAGCAGGTCGAGGATGTTCTTCAGGTCGTAATCGAAGCCGATGCGTTCGGCGGCATAGGCGCAGACCTGCGCGCGATCCTCGTCGGTCAAGCCGATCGGGCGGCAGATGCGCGTATGGAAGCGGAAATATTTGGAAAGCGGCGCGCCGACGACGCCTTGGCCGACATGCGCTTCCACCAGCACCAGGGCTTCACCGTCGTCGGTGGCGCGGTCGCCGATCGGGCCGACATAGAGCGCCGCATGCGACCAGGTGGATTGAGTGAGATATTTGATGACGCCGGCGATGTGGTTGTTGCCCTCGACCAGCAGGACATCGCCGGGCCGCAAAGTCTGGCGCAACGCCTCGGGATCGCTCGGCGTGAACGGCTCGTAGCCTTGCTCAGGCTTTTCCAGATAGCGGGCGAGAAAATGCCCAATGCCGTCGAGCATCCAGGCCATGAGTGTCGCTTCCCCAACTCGCGCGCGGTCTGTGCCGCACGTCTCCTTGGCTCTCCTTGTAATAGAGACTCGTTGCAATTTGGTTCATGCATACCGCCGGCGCGTCACCCTTTGTTAGCTATGCCGTTTGCGGGGCCGCGTGCGCCGGGCTATGTATCGCCCGCCGCAAGGCTTTGGATACCATGACAGCAATCAGCCGCCGATCGTTCCTCGCATCAGCCGCAGCGCTTGCGGCTTCGCCCGCGCTCGGCCAGGTGCCGGCGTCGGGCCAGGTCGATGTCGCCATCATCGGCGCGGGGGCGGCCGGCATCGCGGCGGCGAGGCGGGTGGCGGCGGCCGGCCGGCGCTTCGCGCTGATCGAGGCCAGCAGCCGCATCGGCGGACGCTGCGTCACCGATACGCGCAGCTTTGGCGCGCCGTTCGACCGCGGCGCCCATTGGATCCGCAGCCCTGACGTCAATCCGGTGATTAAGGCCGCGGCGAAAGCCAATTTCGAGATTTATCCTTCGCCCCGCAGCCAGAATATCCGCATTGGGCGCCGCAACGCGCGCGAGAGCGAGCTGGAGGAATTTCTCGCGCTGCATGTGCGCTCGACCCGTGCCATCGCAGAGGCGGCGCGCGGCAAGACCGATGTCGCTTGCGCGCGCGCTTTGCCGAAGGAACTCGGCGACTGGCGTCCGACCATTGAGTTCTTGCTCGGCCCCGGCGACTGCGCCAAGGATCTCACGGAAGTATCCGCGCAGGATTTTTCCAAATCAGCCGACCGGGACAGCTCGTTTTGCCGGCAAGGCTACGGCACGCTGCTGGCGAGAGCGGCGGACGGCATTCCAGTGCAGCTCTCGACTCCGGCGACCGCCATCGAATGGGACAGGCGGCTGGAGGTGCAGACGCCGAAAGGCACGATCAGCGCCCGCGCCATCATCGTCACGGTTTCGACGAATGTGCTCACGTCGGGCAAGATCAAATTCTCGCCGGAAATCCCGAAGCGTCATTTGGAAGCTGCCGCGAAACTCAGGCTCGGCACCTACGAGCGCATCGCGCTGGATATTCCCGGCAATCCGTTCGGCCTGGCCGCCGACGACATCGTGATCGAGAAGTCGCAGGGCCCGCGGACCGCGTTCATGCTGGGCAATGTGACGCGCTCGCCGCTGCATTTCGTGGATGTCGGCGGCCGCTTTGGCCGCGAATTGGCCGCCCAAGGTGAAAAGGCGATGATCGCCTTTGCGCAGGAGTGGCTCGCGGGACTCTATGGCACGGACATGGCCAAGGCAGTCCGGTCGGCGCAGGCAACGCAGTGGGACAAGGAGCCTTGGGTGCTCGGCGCGTGGTCGAGCGCGGCACCCGGCGGCCAGCCGGCGCGCTCCGTGCTGATGGAGCCGTTACGCGATCGCGTCTGGTTCGCCGGTGAAGCGGCGCATGAAACGCTGTGGGGAACGGTCAATGGCGCTTGGCAATCGGGCGAGCGCGCGGCCGAGGCGGCGTTGCGGAAGATGGGCGCATTGAAGGCAGAGCCGGAGCCGAAGCGGCCGCCCGCGCGCCGATAGAAACATGGCTACACGCCCGAAGGCTCTTATCGCCTGGTCCAGCGGCAAGGACAGCGCCTGGGCGCTGCACGAGGTGCGTCGCGCGAGCGAATACGAAGTTGTTGGCGCGCTCACCACGGTAACCGAGACATTCAACCGCGTGAGCATGCATGGCGTGCGCCAGGAATTGTTGCGCGCGCAGCACGCAGCGATAGGACTCGCGCCAGTCATCGTGCCGATCCCGTTTCCCTGCTCGAACGAAATCTATGAAGCGCGTATGGCCGCGGCGCTCAGCGAAACGAAAGCCGGCGGCGTCACGCATGTCATCTTCGGCGATCTTTTTCTGGAGGACGTGCGCGCCTATCGCGAGCAGAAGCTTGCCGGCAGCGGCATCACGCCGTTGTTTCCGCTCTGGGGCCGCCCGACAGCGGCGTTGGCGCGCGAGATGATTGCGGCAGGCGTGGAAACTTATCTTGTCTGCGTCGATCTCAAGCAGCTTTCAAAAGATTTCGCCGGCCGGAAATTCGACAACGTCTTGCTCGCGGAATTACCGTCGGGCGTCGATCCCTGCGGCGAGAAGGGCGAGTTTCATTCCTGCGTGGTCGCGGGGCCGATGTTCACGCGCAGAATTCCTGTCGCCGTCGGCGAGACGGTCGAGCGGGAGGGATTTGCTTATGCGGATTTGGTGTTGAGGAATATCTGAATATCAAATCGTCATGCCCGGCCTTGTGCCGGGCATCTCGCTTAGGAAGGCAGTACGTCCCTTATCGGGATGGCCGGGACAAGCCCGGCCATGACGAAAAAATAGAGAAACTTCACGCCCGCAACATGCCACCGGTCTTCTTCACCACCTCGGCGACGATCTTCTTGCCGAGCGCCTCGATCTCTTCGTCGGTCATGGTCTTCTCGCGCGGCTGGATCGTCACCGCGATGGCAATGGATTTCTTGCCGGGATCGATGCCCTTGCCTTCGTAGACGTCGAAGACATTCACGCTGGTGACGAGCTTGCGGTCGGCGGATTGCGCCGCGCGCACGATGTCGCCGGCCTTCACCGCGCGGTCGACCACGAAGGCGAAGTCCCGCTCCACCGGCTGGAACGGCGAGAGTTCGAGCATCGGCTTCGCGCGCGTCGCCTTGGCCTTCGGCTCGGGGATGCGCTCGAGGATCACCTCGAAGGCGACCAGCGGCCCGTCGGCATCGAGCGCCTCCAGCACCTTGGGATGCAGCTCGCCGAAATGACCGAGCACGGTCTGCGGCCCCATCTGGATGGTGCCGGAACGTCCGGGATGGAACCAGGCCGGGCCGCCCGGCACCATTTGCAGCGCGGATACCGACGCGCCGGCCGCGGCAAGCACCGCGAGTGCATCCGCCTTGGCGTCGAACACATCGACTTCGGCGGCGGGCGCGGACCAATGCCGTCCGGCGCCGGAGGCCTTCGCCATCGCGCGTCGCACGCCGGTGGCGGCGGTGAATTGATCCTCGGGCTTATCGCCCTTGAAAATCTGCCCCACCTCGAACAAAGCAACGTCGGGATAACCGCGATCGGCATTCTTCTGCGCGGCTGTCACGAGACCGGGGATCAGGCTCGGCCGCATGTCGGAAAGATCGGCCGCAATGGGATTGGCCAGCGCCAGCTCCGGCTGGCCGCCGCCGAATAATTCGGCCTGCGGCTTGGAGACGAAAGACCAGGTGACGGCTTCCACCATGCCGCGCGCCGCGAGCGTGCGCTTGGCCTTGCGCGTGCGCGTCTGCACCGTGGTGAGCACCGGCTTGCGCGGCGCGTCGCCGCGGCCAAAGGGTGTCGAGGGGATACGATCGACGCCAAGGATACGCACCACCTCTTCAACGATATCGGCGGTGCCGTGCACGTCCGGGCGCCAGGAGGGCGCCGCGACCTTGGCATTTTTTTCCTGGCCGGCGACGAAGAAGCCCAGCCGCGTCAGCACACGGCGCACTTCCGTGAGCGGCACCTCGAGCCCCGCGAGCCGCTTGAGTTCGCTGAGCGGAAAGTCGATTGCCCGCTCGGGCACCTGCGGCTCGCCTGCGACCACGGCCTCCGACGGCTTTCCCCCGCAGAGGTCGAGCACCATCTGCGTCGCGAGTTCGAGGCCCGGCAGCAGGAAAGCGGGATCGATGCCGCGCTCGAAGCGATAGCGCGCGTCCGACTGGATGCCGAGCTTGCGGCCGGTCTGGGCGATGTTGAGCGGATCCCACAGCGCCGACTCAATCAGCACATCGGTCGTGCTTTCGGAAACGCCGCTCGCCTCGCCGCCCATGATGCCGGCGAGCGACTCGACGCCTTGGTCGTCGGCGATCACGCACATGCTCTCGTCGAGCGCATAGGTCTTGCCGTCCAGCGCCAATAGTTGCTCGCCCTTGCGGGCGCGGCGAACGACGAGATTGCCGCGCACTTTCGCGGCATCGAACACATGCAGCGGGCGGGCGCGGTCGAAGGTGATGTAATTGGTGATGTCCACCAGGGCATTGATCGGCCGCAGCCCAATGGACCGCAGGCGGCTTTGCAGCCATGCGGGCGAAGGGCCATTCTTGACGCCTTTGACCAGCCGCAGCGCGAAGCCGGGGCAGAGCGACGGCGTCGTGCCGAAATCGAGCTTCACCGAAACCGGATTGGGGAATTCTCCCTTCACCGGCTTCACCGTGCGTTCCTTGAAGACGCCAACGTCAGCCGCCCCGAGGTCGCGCGCGATGCCGTTGACGCCGGTGCAGTCGGAGCGGTTCGGCGTCAGGTTGATTTCGATCACCGGATCGTTGAGGCCCAGCACTTCGGCGTAAGGCTTGCCGACCGGTGCGTCGGCGGGAAGCTCGATGATGCCTTCATGATCGTCGCTCAGGCCCAGCTCGCGGCCCGAGCACAACATGCCGCGGCTCTCGACGCCGCGGATGGTGCCGACCTTCAGATCCATTCCGCTGCCGGGGATATGCGTGCCCGGCGGCGCGAAGACGGCTTTCATGCCAGCGCGCGCATTGGGCGCGCCGCAGACCACCTGCACCGGCGCGCCGCTGCCGGTATCCACCATGCAGACGCGAAGCTTGTCGGCGTTGGGATGCTTCTCCGCCGAGATCACGGACGCGACCTTGAAGGGCGCCAGCGCCTTGGCCTTGTCCTCGACGCGCTCCACCTCAAGCCCGATCATGGTGAGCTTGTCCACGATCGTCTCAAGCGGCTCGTCGGTGTCGAGATGCTCCTTCAACCAGGAGAGAGTGAATTTCATGGTGCGACCCCCTCTCTCTTTCTGTTCCCTCCCCCCTTGTGGGGGAGGGTTAGGGAGGGGGGTAAGCCACGAACATGGGCATCAGCCGTTTCGCAAATGACTTGCACGACGCCGCTTAGGTTCGCGAGCACCTCATCGTTGGTGAAGCGAAATACCGAATAACTTTGCGATTGAAACCAAGCGTCACGGGCCTGATCATTCTGCTGCCGTGACGCGAAGTCATGGCTCTCGCCATCGAGCTCGATGATCAAGCGGGCGGAGTGACAAACGAAGTCGGCGATATAGGGACCTATGGGAACCTGTCGCCGGAAACCTAGGCCGCCGATGCGATGGGCCTTGATGTAACGCCACAACAGCGTTTCTGCCCGTGTCATCGTTTGGCGAAGCTGTTTCGCGCGGGCTAGGTGGCGCTCGCTCACTTTTGCATGTGGCATCGGATACCCCCCTCCCTAACCCTCCCCCACAAGGGGGGAGGGAACAGGATGGAGCGCGTAGCGCAGCCGAATGTTCTTACTCACGGGCTCAATCCCCCAGCCAAAGTCGGAAAGTCGAGCGGCCGGAAGCCGTAATGCGCGAGCCAGCGCACGTCCGCCTCGAAGAACTGGCGCAGGTCCGGCATGCCGTATTTCAGCATGGCGATGCGGTCGATCCCCATGCCCCAGGCGAAGCCCTGATACTCGTTGGGATCGATGCCGCAGTTGCGCAGCACGTTGGGATGCACCATGCCGCAGCCGAGGATTTCCAGCCAATCCTCGCCTTCGCCGAAACGGATTTCGCCTTTGTCGCGCTTGCACTGGATGTCGACTTCCAGCGACGGCTCGGTGAAAGGGAAAAACGACGGGCGGAAGCGCATCTTCACCTGATCGACCTCAAAGAACGCCTTGCAGAATTCTTCGAGAATCCATTTCAGATGACCAAGGTGCGCGCTCTTGTCGATGACGAGCCCTTCGACCTGATGGAACATGGGCGTATGGGTCTGGTCGCTATCGCTGCGGTAGGTGCGGCCGGGGATGATGACGCGGATCGGCGGCTTCTTCGCCTGCATGGTGCGGACCTGCACCGGCGACGTATGCGTGCGCAGCAGCAGCCGCGAGCCGTCCGGCTTCGGATTGAAATAGAAGGTGTCGTGCATCTCCCGCGCCGGATGGCCTTCGGGAAAGTTCAGCTTAGTGAAGTTGTTCTCGTCGGTCTCGATGTCCGGGCCTTCGGCGACGGCGAAGCCCATGTCGGCGAAGATCGCCGTCAGCTCATCAACCACCTGGCTGATGGGATGCACGCGCCCTGTTTCCGCCGGGCTCTCGCGCACCGGCAGCGTGACATCGACGGTTTCGGTATTCAGCCGCGCATTGAGCGCGGCGTCTTTCAGCGCGTCCTTGCGCGCGGCGAGCGCGGTGGTGACGCGGTCCTTCAGGCCATTGATCGCGGGGCCCTTTTCCTTGCGCTCGTCCGGCGACATGGCGCCGAGCGTCTTGAGCAGAGCGGAAACCGAGCCGTTCTTGCCCAAGGCCGCCACGCGCACGGCTTCGAGCGCGGCCTCGTCACCGGCGGAGGTGATGCCGGCTAAAATTTCCTGCTCGAGTTGCGCAAGATCGGACATGGCCCGGCTCGTTCTTTGCCCTTGTCATGCCCGGGCTTGACCCGGGCATCCATCTGTTTGGAACAGTTAGGGTAGCGATGGATCGCCGGGTCAAGCCCGGCGATGACGCTGAGAAACCTCAAGCCGGAAGGGCAGCTTTCGCCTTCTCCACGATCGCCTGGAACGCCGCCGGCTGCGTAATGGCCAAATCGGACAGCACCTTGCGGTCCACCAGCACGTTCGCTTTGGCGAGGCCGTCGATGAACCGGCTATAGGACAGGCCGAAGGGGCGCACGGCCGCGTTCAGGCGCTGGATCCACAAGGCGCGGAAGGTGCGCTTGCGGCGCTTGCGGTCGCGGTAGGCGTATTGATTGGCCTTCTCCACCGCCTGCTTGGCGATGCGGATGGTGTTCTTGCGCCGGCCATAATAGCCCTTGGCGGCCTTGAGGACTTTCTTGTGCTTGGCGTGGCCAGTCACGCCGCGTTTGACGCGTGCCATGGCTGATCTCCATTGGTTCGAAGAAGATGGGTCGGTTCAGGTGGCCGCCCCGCGGCGGCCCTTCGCGGGCGATCAGCCGTTCGGCAGGAAATACTTCTTGATGTTGTCGCCGTCGGTCTTGAACAGCACATTGGTGCCGCGAAGCTGACGAATCTGCTTCTTGGTCCGCTTGATCATGCCGTGGCGCTTGCCGCGTTGGGCATAGAGGACCTTTCCAGTCCCGGTGATCTTGAAGCGCTTTTTGGCGCCCGATTTGGTCTTGATCTTGGGCATTTGGCTCTCCTTATGCCGGCTGGCGCGCAGGCAAAAGCCCTCGGCCACCGGACGGGTGCTCATAATTGAGCTTGCTCGGATTGAGCATTCACGCCGCCACGGCAGCCCTTTAGCCGGGCGGCGAGAGGCCGCGTTATGGCAGAGGAGGTGAGGGAAGACAAGGGTTTGGCCCCTTTGGCGCTGCTGGCCCGGAACCTCCCGTAAGCGGAAGCATTGTCATAATATAGCCTGAAGCCAATCAGCTATCATCGCAGCGGCGATTCAGGTCCCTCGGGGAAATCGGGATGAAGCTGGAGCGGTTCCCGCCATATGTTTTCAGCCTTGCCATGGTGGCTATTTTGGCGACCAGCGCGCGGGCTCCCGCTCAGTCCACCTACGATGGCGGCTGGAGCGTTCTCGTCATCACCCAGGCCGGCAGATGTGACGCTGCCTATAGCTATCCGGTGCAGATTGCGAATGGCATAGTGCTCAACGACACCACGCAGGGCAGCGGCAGCGGCGTGGTGCAGATTTCAGGCAGGGTAGAGCCCGCCGGCCAGGTCAAAGTCATCGTGCAGCTGGGCGAGCGGCAAGTGGTAGGGGTCGGGAAACTATCGCACAATAGCGGCGTCGGCATCTGGGCCGGCAAGTCCTCGGGCGAGGATTGCTCCGGACGGTGGGAAGCCAGGCGCAACTAATCCACCTGCGCCGCCTCAGCGCGGCGCCAGCACCATCACCATCTGCCGGCCTTCGAATTTGGCATCCTGCTCAACCTTGGCGAAGCTCGTGACATCGTCGCGGATGCGGTCGAGCAGCTTGGCGCCGAGCTCCTGGTGAGCCATTTCGCGGCCACGGAAACGGCAGGTAATCTTGACCTTGTCGCCTTCCTCGAAGAAGCGGCGCATGGCGCGCATCTTCACCTCGTAATCATGGTCGTCGATCATCGGCCGGAGCTTGATTTCCTTGATCTCAACCACTTTTTGCTTTTTGCGGGCTTCGGCGGCCTTCTTCTGCGCCTGATATTTGTACTTGCCATAGTCGAGAAGCTTGCAGACCGGCGGGACCGAATTAGGCGCGATCTCGACCAAGTCGAGCCCCGCCTCCTGCGCCAGGGTCAGGGCGACCTGGATATCGGTGGGACCGTGGTTATGGCCGGTTTGGTCAATCAGCTGGACCTGGCTGGAGCGGATATCCTCGTTGATGCGCGGACCGTCCTTTTGGGCGGGCATCGGGCTTCTCATCGGGCGGCGAATGGCTCGGCTCTCCTGTGTTGTTTCGATGGATCAAAGATCGGGAGAAAAGGGTCGTAAGTCAACGTCAATGCGCAGTGAATTCAAAGGCCAAACAGCCCGCGTGACCCTCTGGTCACACCCGCCGTGAGGTTCCATCCCTGGCCACATCGGCATAGAGGCGCAGCATCCGCTCGGCGACCAGGTCGGGCGTGAACTGGGCCATAACCCATTCCCGTCCCCGGGCGCCGATCGCCCGCTGAACCGGATCGGGCATGGAAAACAGGCGGATGAGACCTGCGGCCAGCGCGGCATCGTCGCCAGTGGAAAAGCGCAGCCCGGTCATTCGTTCCTCCGGCACCGAGGGAGGCGCCAGCACCACCTCGGGGCCCGCTCCCAAATCCGACACCAGGATCGGACATTTCATCGCCTGCGCTTCGAGCACGGCGCGCTGCACGCCTTCCGGTTGGGTCGCCGCCGAAACGGCAACAGCCGCCGCGGCATAGACGGCGGGCCGATCTTCCGCCGGCACGGCCACGCGCACGATGTCCGCCGTATTGGTCGCGAGCACGAGATCCCACAGTTCTCCGGCGTAGCGCGTGTTGCCCCGGTCCTCAAAAATGCAGATGAAATTCTGCAGCCCCATGGCCTTCAGCCGCTGCGCGGCGAGCACCACCAGATGGTGACCTTTGCGCCGGAGCATGCGGCCAAGGACGAGGATGACTTTGGTCTCCGGGCCCGCGCCCCAGGCGTGACGCACCGCTTCGATCCGCTCCGGCGAGACAGCGGCGGGATCGAATTTTTCCACATCGACGCTTGCCGGAACGACGACGATGCGATCCCAGGGCGTGCCGTAGCGGTCGTGGATCAGCTCGGCCAGTTCATCGCTCGCCGCCACCACGCGATAGCCGAGCGTCATGATGCCGTTGTAGAGCCGCTTGAATACGTTCTGTTCGCGGAAACCCTTGTACCAGCTCGTCAGCAGCGGCACGCGCGTGACACGGGAAGCGATATAGGCGCTCCACGCCGGCGCGCGGCCATGCGCGTGGATAACGTCACATCGCTCCGCGCGGATCAGCCGCGCCAGCAACACGGCGTTGCGCAGAATCACGAAAGGATTTTTGCTCGCGACGTCGAGGCGAATGAATTGCGCGCCCGCCGCGGCGATTTCGGATTCCATCCGTCCGCCCCGCGCGACCATGATCGGGCGGTGGCCGGCGTTGGCGAGAATGCGCACAAGCTCAACCGCGCCCGTCTCGGCCGCGCCGGAGTCGAGGGTCGGAACAACGATCAAGACGGCGAGACTGCGGTTGGCGGGGGAGGACAGTTCGGATTCCTCGGATCGAGCACCGGCGGCGGAACGAATGCTCACCAAGAATCCTCAATGCTTTTAGTTGATGGAGCAGAGCGCTGGCGCGGCAGCTTCAACGATCGCGCGCCAACAACGATGTATAAACGGCGCGCGTCGCCGCCACAACGCTTTCGGGGGAAAACATGAATTGCGCGAATTGCCGCGCGCGTGCCGCCAGCGCCTGGTAGGCCGTGTCGTCCAGTTGCAGCGCAGCCGCGATCGCGGCTGCCAGCTCGACCGGATGACCGGGCCTGATCACCCAGCCGGTGCGCAATTCATCCGGCATGCGCGGCGGAGCAAGAACATTCTCGGGCAGAATTCCGGCATAGGTGGTTACGACCGGCCGCGCCATGGCTTGGGCTTCCGCCGCCAGGCGTCCGAGCACCGGCGACTCCAGCGAAGGTAACACGACCACATGCGCCGCAGCCAAGGCCGCCGGTGTGTCGTGGAAAAGCGCGGTGACGCGGAAGATCGGATCGAGGCCGAGCTTGTTGATCTTGGCGACGACGGCGCGGGCGTATTTGCGATGGCCCTGGTCATCGCCCGCGAGCACAAAGATAACGTTGCGCAAGCCGCGGTCGGCGAGAATCGCCGCGGCGTCGACCAGCACATGCTGGCCGTTGGCGGCTGTGAGCCGGCCGGGCAGCAGGATCACACGTTCCCCGCGATGAATCCGGCTCGCCATCCGGAATGCGGCAAGCCTGCGCACATCGACCGTGGCGGGATCAAAGAGATGCGTATCGACGCTGCGTGGCACAACGGCGATGCGCTCGCGCGGAATGCGATAGCGTCCCATCATCCGGCCCGCCACATAGGCGGAAGGCGCGATGACACGGTCGCCGCGCGCGAGCGCGCTGGCATAGAAGGCGCGCAGCCGGCTCGGCGCGGTGGACGCATCACCGAGGCTGGTGACCAGCCACACCGGCAAACGCGCGGTGGCCGCCAGCGCGCTCCAGGTTCCTCCGGCGCTGTGGCTGTGCACGATGTCGACCCGTTCGGTGGAGCACAGCCGTTCCAGCAATTTCGCATTACGCCGCAGCTTCAGCGGGTTCAGGGTTTCGTTGACCAGCGGGATCCACTCGCCTCCGGCGGTCTGTAGTCTGCCGACCAGCGGGCCGCCTTCGCCGGCGACCAGGGCGCGCGCGCCGGTTTGCAGGAGGCCGAGGGCGACTTCCACCGCCGCGCGCCCCGCCGGCTCATCTTTCAAGGAGGGCACGATTTGCAGAATCGTCGCGCCCGCCAATGTGCGCGGCAAAGCCCGCTGTCGGGGAGCGCCAACGATCATCGCCGCGGCCCGATCAAGACAACCCCTCTTGCGTTCGATGAAGGCTTGAGGCGAAACACGGCGGTAGGCGGCTCCGGTCCGACCAATCAGCGAATCGCGCAGGGTAGGCGATGGACAATTCTTGCCTGAAAACCATGGAGATAGGAACCGGCGCGGAGGCCCGCATCGTGGCCGTGCGGCAGCGCGCGGGGAGCGGCCCCGGCCTGTTCTGGCTGGGCGGCTTCAAATCCGACATGCGCGGCTCCAAGGCCGAGGCGCTGGATCAATGGGCCAAGGCGCAGGGCCGCGGCTATACGCGCTTCGACTATTCCGGCCACGGCGAATCGGGCGGCACCTTCGCCGAGGGCACCATCGGCCGCTGGCTGGAGGAAAGCGCCGCCGTCTTCACCACCTGCTGCCAGGGGCCACAGGTGGTCATCGGCTCCTCCATGGGTGGCTGGCTGGCGTTGCTGCTGATGCGCGAGCTGCGGCGCCGGCAAAAGGCAGGCGGGACGGCGCCGGCTTCGATAGCCGGCCTGGTGCTGATCGCCCCGGCGGTGGATTTCACCGAGGAACTGCTGTGGAAGCGGTTCTCCCCGGCGATCAAGCGCGAGATCGAGCAGAAAGGCGCGTGGTCGCAGCCGTCCGCCTATTCAGCCGAGCCGTATGTGATCACGCGGCGGCTCATCGTGGAGGCGCGGGACCATCTTCTGTTCGATAACCTGATCGAGACCGGGTGTCCCGTGCGGATCCTGCAAGGCGTGAAGGATGAGGATGTGCCGTGGGACCATACGGTGGAACTGGTCTCGCGCTTTGCGCGCGACGACGTGGTGCTCACGCTGGTGAAAGACGGCGATCACCGCCTGTCGCGCCCGGAAGATATCGAGCGGCTGCTGGCGGCGGTGGCGGAATTCTAAACGCCGTCACCCTGAGGTGCCCGCCAAAGGCGGGCCTCGAAGGGCGACGGCGCCGCCATCCTTCGAGGCTCGCTGCGCTCGCACCTCAGGATGACGGCGCGCAGTTAGCTGCCCATTCTTCCTTCACGAGAGAATCGGCTTCTGCCGTATTGCCGGCTGCCAACGTCACAAACCGCTCCCGCGGCAACAAGCGCCCCAGCGCCCACACCGCCGCTCCGCGCACCAGCGGCGAAGAATCGCTCAACAACCGTTCCGCTTCCAGCGCGAGCGCGGCATCGCCGCTGTTGCCGATGGCGATCAGCACATTGCGCACGAAGCGGTCACGGCCGATTCGCTTGACCGGCGACTTTGAGAACAGGGCGCGGAAGGCTGCGTCGTCCAGACGAGCGAGATCTGCCAGGTGCGGCGCGCGCAGATTGTCGCGCGCGGAGAGTTTTGCTTCGCGTCCTTGCTGGGCAAACTTGTTCCAGGGACATACCGCCAAACAGTCGTCGCAGCCGTAGATGCGGTTGCCCATGAGCGGGCGCAGCTCGCGCGGGATCGGCCCCTTATGTTCGATGGTGAGATAGGAGATGCAGCGCGTGGCATCGAGGCGATAGGGCGCGGGAAAAGCCGCGGTCGGGCAAATGTCGAGACAGGCTCGGCAATTGCCGCAGTGATCCGGCTCGGCCGCATCCGCAGGCAGTTCGAGTGTCGTGAAGATGGCGCCAAGGAAGAGCCAAGAGCCGAAATCGCGCGAAACCAAATTTGTATGCTTGCCTTGCCAGCCGAGACCGGCGCTGGCGGCGAGCGGCTTCTCCATCACCGCCGCGGTATCGACGAAGACTTTCACGTCGCCGCCGCCGGTCGCGATCAGCCAGCGCGCGAGCGACTTGAGCTTCTTCTTGATCAGCTCGTGATAGTCCTCGCCGCGCGCATAGACCGAAATGCCGCCACGCTCCCGTTGGGCCAGGATGGCGAGCGGGTCCTCGTCCGGCCCATAGTTTAGGCCCAGCATGATGACGGAGCGCGCCTGCGGCCACAGCACTTGCGGATCGCCGCGCCGCTCCGCGGTCGTCTGCATCCAGTCCATGTCGCCGTGCAGGCCTTCGGCCAGGAAATGCGTGAGCCGTTCCTGCGCCTGTGGAATGGCGTCCGGGCGGGTCACGCCGACGGCATCGAAGCCGTGATCGCGCGCAGCGTCGCGCAGCATTGTCTTCAACCGCGCGGCATCCCCCGCCTTGCTCCCTCCCCCCTTGAGGGGGAGGGTCGGGGAGGGGGGTGTTTTTGCGTGACCGGTTTTTTGTGAAGCATACCCCTCTCCCGACGCGCTTCGCGCGTCGACCTCCCCCGCAAGGGGGGAGGTGAAAGAAGGAGTGGAAGGATCGGTCAAAAATCCAGGTCGGCGTAGGTCTTCGACGGCGGAATGCCGGCCATGGTATCGGCCAGAATCGGCCGGAACGACGGGCGGGATTTCACCCTCGCGTACCAGGCCTTCGCGGTCTCGTCTTCGTTCCACGGCACATCGCCCAGATAGTCGGCCGCCGACAGATGCGCCGCGGCGGCGAAGTCGGCAAAGCTCAATTGATCGCCGGCCAGCCAATCGCGCCCGCGCACGAGCCAGCCGATATAGGCCAGATGATAGCGGATATTGACCCGCGCCGCGCGTATGGCGTCGGTATCGGGCGGGCCGCCGCCCTGCTCCGGGCGCATATAGCGCTTGTAGCAGCGCTCCATAACGAGAGGCCCGCTCACCTCCGCGAAGAATTTGTCGTTGAACCACGCCGCAAGCCGCCGTACCTCGATGCGCCGCTCGGGCTCGCGGGGAAGGAGGCGGCGATCCCCGGCGCTGTCTCCCGCCGTCTCATCGACATATTCGGCGATGATGGCGGCGCCCGGCACGGGCGGGCGGCCTTCTTCCACCAGCACGGGGGTCGTCCCCGCCGGGTTCATCACCAAAAAGGGCTCACGGCGCTCCCACGCCCGTTCCTCAACGCAGCGTAGGTCCAGGCCGTATTCATTGAGCACGAGCCGCGCGAAGCGGGAGTGCGGGCAGAAGGGGTGATGAAACAGCGTCAGCATGAGTTGGTGATGAAACTCTGAAAATGCGTGTGACGGAGAATCAGCCCATGCCGGGGTAAATCAGCAGGCATCGCGGCGCAACCCCATCACGGCCGGAGGTATCAAGCAACCTGTGCACGAACCGCCTTTCCCATTGCCCGGGCTGGGTGGTTGCGCCAAAAGCGTCGAGCACCCAACCCGCAGAGCATTCGTCATGCAATTCGATCTCATCAAGGCCGCCGTTCTCGGCATCGTCGAAGGTTTGACCGAGTTCGTCCCGGTATCGTCCACCGGACATCTGTTGCTGATGGAGCATTTCTTCGGCTTCGACGACGATGCCTTTGGAAAATCCTTCGCCATCCTGATCCAGCTCGGCGCCATCCTGGCGCTGCTGTCGATCTATTTCGTGCGGCTCTGGAAATTCGCCATGGGATTCTTCACGGATGCGCAGGCGCGCCGGTTTCTCATCGGCGTGCTGATCGCCTTCCTGCCCGCCGCGATGATCGGCGCGGTCGCGCATGGCTTCATCAAGGCCGTGCTGTTCAATGTGTGGATCGTCTGCGTGATGTTCATCCTGGGCGGCTTCGTGCTGCTCTGGGTCGATCGCCTGAGTTTGAAAGCGCGCCATCACGACGCCACGAAATTTCCGCTGACGATGTATCTCGGCATCGGTCTGATCCAATGCATTTCGATGATTCCAGGCGTCTCGCGCTCCGGCGCCACGATCATCGGGGCGATGCTGTTCGGCGCGGATCGGCGATCGGCGGCGGAGTTCTCCTTCTGGCTCGCCATGCCGACCATGGTCGGCGCCTTCGCCTATGAACTATACAAGAGCGGCGCGGAGATGAGCGGCGGCAATACGCTGACCATCGCGGTGGGGTTCGCCGCGTCGTTCATCTGTGGCTGGATCGTAGTGAAGACGTTTCTCGACTACGTCTCGCGCCACAGCTTCGCGCTGTTCGCCTGGTGGCGCATCATCGTCGGCGGCGCGGGGCTGATCGCGCTGACGCTCGGGCTGTGACGGCTAGGACGCCAAGCGGTCGCTGAACTGGCCGGCCTTGCGATAGCGCCACAGATAAGACGGCACCACCACCTCCATCAGCACCGGCTCGACGCCGAGAGCTTGGAAAGTGCGTCCTTCGCGCCGAGCCGCTTCGGAAACCACATTGTCGCGCTTGAGCATTTCCACCTGATCGGTGGTGAGCGGCGGCTTCGGCAGCAGGCCGGCGAAGGAAGCCATCAGCTTGGCGATCGGGAAGGGCACGGGCAGCAACAGCCGCCGCCGGTCGATCACCGTCAGCATGTACTGCATCAGCTCCTTGAAGTTGCGGACTTCCGGCCCGCCCAATTCATAGATGGCGCCGGGCTTGCTCTTGCCCTCCAGCGCCGCGGCGACGGCCAGCGCGACATCGCCCACAAATACGGGTTGAAAGCGGGTTATCCCGCCGCCGATCAGCGGCAGGACCGGCGAAAGGCGCGCCATGGCGGCGAAACGGTTGAAGAAGGAGTCTTCCGGCCCAAAGATGATCGAGGGGCGGAAAATGGTTGCGTCCGGCTTGGCCGTCAGGACGAGCTTTTCGCCCAGCGCCTTCGTGCGCGCGTAAAGCGAAGGCGACGTCTCGTCCGCCCCCAGCGCCGAAATATGCACCAGCGGCACGTCGAGGCGGGCAGCGGCCTCGGCCACGCCTTCCGCGCCGCGCGCATGCACATCCGTGAAGCGCTGGCGGCCGCGCTGAACCAGCACGCCCACCAGATTGACCACGGCGTCGGTGTCCCGCATCGCGGCTTCCACTGAAGCCGGGTAACGGAGGTTGGCCTGGACGGCATGGATCTGGCCGACCCGTCCGAGGGGCTGTAGATGGCCCGCCAGGTCCGGCCGGCGCACGGCCACGCGGACGCGATAGCCGCGCTTGACCAGGGCGCGCACGACGTGGCGGCCGAGAAAACCTGAGCCGCCAAAGACGGTGACGAGCTTGTTGACGTCGAATTGCCGGAACATGCGATTCTCTATCGGTCTAGCGCCGCGAGTGCCGGATTGCCGAATACAGGATGGGACTTGGGCTGTATAGGGGCGGAGCCCTCCCATTCCCGTCGATTGACAAGGCGAAAGCCGGTCTCTTATGTGTCCGCGCCAGCCCAGGTGGCGGAATTGGTAGACGCACTAGTTTCAGGTACTAGCGGTGCAAGCCGTGGAGGTTCGAGTCCTCTCCTGGGCACCACGGCCGCCGTATCGGCCGGAGAATCTTGAATGACTGTCCGTCTGCACCGTGGCGACCTTCCGAACCTGTCGGGCTATTCGGGCGCGGTCGCGATCGATACCGAAACCATGGGTCTCGACCCCCACCGCGACCGGCTCTGCGTGGTCCAACTCTCGCCCGGCAATGGCAGCGCCGATGTGGTGCAGATTCCGGCGGGCGCCGCTGATGCGCCGAATCTGAAGCGGCTCTTGGCGGATGCGTCGATCCTGAAAATTTTCCACTTCGCCCGCTTCGACATGGCCACCCTGTTCAAGACATTCGGCGTCATGCCCGCGCCGGTGTATTGCACCAAGATCGCCTCGCGCCTTTCACGCACCTACACCGACAAGCACGGGCTGAAAGATCTGGCGCGCGAGCTCACCGGCGTCGATCTATCCAAGCAGCAGCAACTCTCCGATTGGGGCAGCGAGCAGCTCTCCGACGCCCAGATCGCCTATGCCGCCTCCGACGTGCTGCATCTGCACGCCTTGAAGGCGAAGCTCGACGTCATGCTGGCGCGGGAAGGCCGGACCGATATCGCGGCGGCTTGTTTCCGGTTTCTGCCTGATCGCGTGCGGCTTGATCTCGCCGGTTGGGCGCAGGAAGACATCTTCGCGCATTCCTGAACCGGCTCTGTTATTGTCCCAGCCAGGCCACATTCGCCCAATAGTGTTGCGTCGCCCGACCTGAACAAGCGTTTGCGGGCAGACGAGCGGGGGAGAATCCCATTGGTTAACGACGCATGACCGCCGCTTACGAGAACGACCGGGGAAATACCCGCGCGTTCAAAGCGAGCGACAGAGGCGACAATGCGCAGCGTTTCCGCGCGGCCGCCCGCCACAGCCGACGCGTGCGCCTGCTGCGGATCGGGATTCCCGTCGCGGCGATTACGGGCGCCGTGGTGCTTGCGCTGGTGTCTTGGTTCAATCCGTTGCGGATACTAAGCCACCTGCCCATCAGCGTGGGCGACGTTGTCGTGTCCGGCACCAAGATCAAGATGGAGAATCCCAAGCTGTCCGGTTTTACGCGCGACTCGCGCCGCTACGATGTCACCGCGGGAGCCGCGGCTCAGGATCTCACCAAGCCAGGCATCATCGAACTTCAGGACATCACGGCGGTGGTGCAGATGCAGGAAAACTCAACGATGACACTCTCGGCGATGACCGGACTGCTCGACACCAAGAAGGAGCTGCTCACGCTTCAGCGCGAAATCGTGGTGACGTCGTCGAGCTACGAAGGCTATCTCGATGAAGCCGCGATCGACACGCGCACCGGCAACGTTGTTTCGGAAAAGCCGGTGAAGTTGAAAATGCTCAACGGCACGGTTGACGCCAATCGATTCGAGCTGACGCAGAATGGCGATCTCATTCGCTTTGACAAAGGCGTGGTCGTCAACCTGAAACTGGAAAACCCCCCTGCCAATACCCCGCCGGGAGAGTCGCGATGATCCATGGCATCCCTACGCGCCCGGCCGCATTCGCGATGGCCTGTGCCGTTGCGACCCTTATGATGGCGGGCGGCGCCTACGCGCAAAGCGCAAAGCCGCCGGCTTCCCCGGCGTCGCGCACCCCGCCGGCGAGTCTCGGGCCGCCCAACGCGCTGCAGGGATTTTCGCAGAACCGGGATAAGCCCGTGCAGATCGAGGCCGCGACGCTGGAAGTCCGCGACAAGGACAAGATGGCCACCTTCAGCGGCAATGTTCATGTGATCCAGGGCGACACCAACATGCGGTCGCGGACGCTCGTCGTGTTTTATGAGTCGGACCCCAACATCAAAACGGGGATCCCGGCGGCGCAGCCCGGTCCGGACGGCAGCTCGCAGATCAAGCGGCTGGAGGCGAACGGCAATGTCATCGTCACGCAGAAGGACCAGACCGCGACCGGCGACAAAGGCATCTTCGATATGCGTTCCAACACGGTCACGCTGCTCGGCAATGTGGTCATCAACCACGGCCAGAATGTGCTGCGGGGAGAGCGGCTCGTTGTCGATCTGACGAGCGGCGTCTCGCGCGTGGAAGGAGGCCGTGTTCAGGGCCTTTTTCAGCGCGGCGGCCGGGCGGAGGAGGGCGTGCCGTCGCCCAAACAACCGGGGCTGAACTGACCCTGAATTGGCGGTCTGCATTGAAAGCGGACGGGGGAGCGACTATCACCGGCGCGCAAGAGGCTCTCAGGGCGGTGTTCTCCATGATCGAAACGTGGTCTTGAGGCAAAGTGCGCAGCATTCTCGCGCTTTTCCGCCGCCGCTCCCCCTCGCGGGCTAAGCGTCAATCGTCCAACCGCTGGCCGATGCAAGGAGCTTTCGCCACGCAGCCAATGGCTGCCGGCGCCGAGGGGGGCGCGGGCGGCGGCCGTCAGCGGCAAGCCGCACCCGAGGAAAACGGCGGCCGGACCACGAGTCCGCAACAGGGATATCTCGCCGCCGCCGGCCTGGAAAAGAGCTTCGCTGGCCGCAAGGTCGTGAAGGGCGCCAGCCTCTACGTCCGGCGGGGCGAGGCGGTGGGGCTGCTCGGCCCCAACGGGGCGGGCAAGACGACCGTGTTCTACATGATCACGGGCCTCATCAAGGCCGATCGCGGCCGGATCGAACTCGATGGGCATGACGTGACCGGCCTGCCGATGTACCAGCGCGCGCGGCTCGGTATCGGTTACCTGCCGCAGGAAGCCTCCATCTTTCGTGGTCTCAATGTGGAGGAAAATATCCGCGCCGTGCTCGAAGTGGTGGAGCCTAACCGCCGGCGGCGCGAGGCCGACCTCAACGCGCTGCTTGAGGAATTCAACATCACACGGCTGCGCAAGACGCCAACCATCGCGCTGTCAGGCGGCGAGCGGCGCCGGGTGGAAATCGCCCGCGCGTTGGCGTCCCGGCCAAGCTACATGCTGCTGGACGAACCTTTCGCCGGCATCGACCCCATCGCGGTCGGCGATATTCAGACCCTGGTGCGGCATCTGACGAACCGTGGGATCGGCGTCCTGATCACCGACCATAACGTCCGTGAGACGCTCGGATTGACGGACCGCTCCTACATTATCTACTCGGGGCAGGTGCTCATGGAGGGCCGCGCCGACGAGATCGTGAATAACCCGGATGTCCGCCGGCTCTATCTGGGCGAGGATTTCCAGCTTTAGAGCATGATCCCGAAAAGTGGGAACCGGTTTTCGGAAAAGATCATGCTCAAACGAAAAGCTGGAGTCGGCCTGATTAGGTCAGAACCGATCAGGCCTTAACGAAGCCGCACAAAAGCGGTTCCGCTGGCCCTCCGAACTGGTATAACCCGACCAAGCAAGAATCGGACCAGTTTGAGTTGCTTTTATGGCGCTAACCCAAAGACTCCAGCTTCGCCAAAGCCAGGCGTTGGTGATGACGCCGCAGCTGATGCAGGCCATAAAGCTGCTGCAGCTCTCGAACCTTGACCTTGCCGCCTATGTCGAAGGCGAGCTGGAACGCAATCCGCTGCTCGACCGCGCGGCGGACGGCGAAGCCGTGGCGGAACCGGAGCCGGAACGCGAAGGGCCCGCCGACGCCGCTGACGCCGAGGCTGGCGATTGGCTGGGCGACGACCTGGAAACCAGCCGCACGGCCATGGAGGATAGGCTCGGCACCGGGCTGGACAACGTTTTTCCCGAGGACTCTGGTCAGACTAATACGCGCGCGGGCGCCGACACGCCGCCACCACCTGCGCCTTCCGAATGGGCCAACACCGGGTCGGGCGGAAGCGATCAGGGCGAATACAACCTTGAAGCCTTCGTCTCCGCTGAGACCACCCTTGCCGACCATCTCGCCGAGCAGCTTGCGCTCGCGATCAATGATCCGGCTCGCCGCATGATCGGGCAATACTTGATCGATATGGTCGACGAAGCGGGCTATCTTAACGGCGATCTTGAGAACGTCGCGGAAAAGCTCGGCGCGCCGCTTGCGGAGGTCGAAGCGGTGCTCGCCATCGTGCAGGCGTTCGATCCGGCCGGTGTCTGCGCGCGCAATCTCACCGAATGTCTCGCCATTCAACTGAAGGAGCGCGATCGCTTCGACCCGGCGATGCGGGCGCTGGTCGAAAACCTGCCGCTTCTGGCCAACCGGCAATTCACGGCGCTGAAAAAAATCTGCGGCATCGGCGACGAAGATCTCGCCGATATGATCGCCGAAATCCGCAATCTCAATCCGAAGCCCGGGCTCGCGTTCGGAACCACCCTGGTGCAGCCGATCGTGCCCGACGTGTTCGTGCGTCCGGGGCCGGATGGCGGATGGCTGGTGGAGCTGAATTCCGAGACCTTGCCGAAGGTTCTGGTCAACCAGAGTTATTACGCCAAAATTTCGAAGACCACGCGCGCCGAAGGCGAGAAGAATTATCTCGCGGAATGTTTGCAGACGGCGACGTGGCTCGTGCGCGCGCTGGATCAGCGCGCCCGCACCATCCTCAAGGTTTCGACCGAGATCGTGCGCCAGCAGGATGCCTTCTTCGCGCACGGCGTCCAGCATTTGCGCCCGCTCAATCTCAAGGCGGTGGCCGATGCGATCTCCATGCACGAGTCAACGGTGTCCCGCGTCACGGCCAACAAATACATGGCGACAAGCCGCGGCATCTTCGAATTGAAATATTTCTTCACGTCGTCCATCGCGGCGTCGGATGGCGGCGAAGCGCATTCCGCCGAGGCGGTGCGCCACCGCATCAAGCAGTTGATCGACGCGGAAGACGCCCATGACGTGCTGTCCGACGACACGATTGTCGAAAAGCTGCGCGCGGCGGGCATCGATATCGCCCGCAGAACCGTGGCGAAATACCGTGAGGCCATGCGGATACCCTCATCGGTTCAGCGCCGGCGGGCCAAGCAGGTTCCCGCCGAGCCGTGACCGGAGGGGCGCCGGCCGGGGGCTTTCAGCCTGGCCGATGGGACTTCGCCCGGCCATTGACGGCCCAATGGAGGGTCCTTATGGTCCGCCCCCTTCACAACCCCCACATCGTAAGAATCGTCCCCAGACCGGAACCGGGCTTATGTCGCTGACCGATCTCATCGCGCCGAACGCGGTCATTCCGGCGCTCAAGGTCACCAGCAAGAAGCAGACGATCCAGGAGCTCGCCGCCAAGGCGGCCGAGCTGACGGGCCATAACGAGCGCGTGATCGCGGAGATTCTGCTTCAGCGGGAGAAGCTGGGATCGACCGGGGTCGGCAACGGCATCGCGATCCCGCACGGGAAGCTGCCGAAGCTGAACCGCCTGTTCGGCATGTTCGCGCGGCTCGAGCGGCCGGTGGATTTCGAAGCGCTCGACAATCAGCCCGTGGATTTGATCTTCCTGCTGCTCGCGCCGGAGACGGCGGGCGCCGATCATCTGAAGGCGCTGGCGCGCGTCGCGCGGCTCCTGCGCGATCCGGATGTGGGACATAAGCTGCGGGCATCGCAGGATGCCGCCGCGCTTTACGCGGTGCTGGCATTGCCTTCCGCGAGCGCGGCGTAACTCCTAATTCGTCATTCCGGTCGCGCGCGTGCGCGCGGGCCGGAATCCATAACCCCAGCGCTGCGGAGTATGGATTCCGGGCTCGCCGCTCTGCGGCGCCCCGGAATGACCGTGATGATGATAGAAAAGCCTCAGTGCACGCTGACGGCTTCGAGCTCCTGGCTCCAGGCGTTCGCCAGCGCGGCTTCGCGGCTGTCGGTCAGCATGATGGGCGTGCCATCCGCGGCGTGCAGCGCGAATAGCTGCGTGCCCGGCGCGATCTTTGGCGCCTGCGGGAACATCTTGGCGACATCCTCGGAGCTGACCGCCTTCACATAGGCGATGCGGCCGCCGCCGAGCAGCGCCAGCGCCTCCGGCGAGATCGTGGAGTGGATGGTATCGTTCATTCTCTGGTTCATGGCCCTCGACTCCTTTCTACATGTCTACTCGGTCGAGTCCGAATACGAGTTCTTCAGTCGTGATCGTTGATGGAGATGGTCTTCACCATCCGCTCGGGTTGCGGCCGTGCGAGATCGATCTCCAGGAGACCATTTTTGAGGTCCGCGCCCTGCACCTCCATGCCTTCCGCGAGTACGAAGGTGCGCTGGAACTGGCGCGCCGCGATACCGCGGTGGAGATATTGCCGGCTTTTGTCGTCCTGCTGCTTGCCCCGAATGACGAGCTGGCTCTCCTCGATCGTCACTTCGAGCTGGTCGCGGTTGAACCCTGCCACGGCAAGGGTGATCCGCAGCCGTTCGGGGTTTTTGCCATCCCCCGCGATGCGCTCGATGTTGTAGGGCGGATAACCGTCAGCAGCCTTGGCGACGCGGTCGAGCACGCGCTCGATCTCGTCGAAGCCGAGGAGGAATGGGCTGGAAAGCGACGGAACTCGTGACATCCTCAAAGCCCTCGTAAGCGACTTTGACATTGGGCCCTTACGGCGCCCTTAACGCCCCGGCGGCTCATCCACCGGGGGTCTGACCTAATATGGGCAGGGCAAGCTGAAGCTGCAAGAACCCGCCGGATTCTCCGATTATTGGGCCGCCTTCGCTTCGGTAACCTTCGTTAATCCGTTCGGCGCGGCAGCCTTCGCAGCGTCCCGCTTGCGGCTTGCCGAGCCGGAGCAAGCGGGCCGCGCCCGCCTTCGCCAAGGGGGCTTCGGCGTGGCATCCTTCAGTGCTCCGCTTGCGAAGGATGGTGGAGCCAGGCGGGATCGAACCGCCGACCTCTTGCATGCCATGCAAGCGCTCTCCCAGCTGAGCTATGGCCCCGAAATCAGGTCTCTTCTTCGTCCGCGACGTCCCCGATGATGTCGGTAACGTCCGCGTCGCCTTCCTCCTGCTCTTCGATGAAGGCATCCGCGTCGAGCGCGGGATCGATCTCGATCTCTTCGCCTTCGGCCGCCTCGCCTTCCGCCGGTTTGGCTCCCGTGGCTTCCGCGTCGGCTTCTTCAAGCGAAACGAATTCGGCGTCCGCGGTCTCCGGCGCTACGACTTCCGGTTCCGCGACAGGCGCGCGGGCTCCCGCCGCCGCTGCGGGTTCCGGCCGTGCGCGCGACGATACCGGCGCGACCACGAAAACAGTTTCACATTTTGGGCAAAGGATCGGCGTCTTGCTCAAGTCGTAGAACTTCGCGCCGCAATTGCCGCATAGGCGCTTGGTGCCGAGATCGGGTTTAGCCAAGGTCCGGAATCCTTAAGCGGTCTGGAAAATCGGTGCTTCACTTGGCGAGTTGCGTTGGCCCTGTCAATAGCGCCGGAAGGGCCATTTGCGTGGCCCGCAAGCCAGCCCGGATGACGGGTCACGCCGGCACATGCTAGGGACGGCGGCAATTTCATTGGACAGCCCCACCGTGAACACCGCCGCGCCTTCTCCGCTTGCCGCCACCCCCGGCCGCCCGCTCTCGGGCCGCGTGCGCGTGCCCGGGGACAAGTCCATCTCCCACCGCGCCCTGATCTTCGGCGCGCTGACCGCCGGGGAAACACGGATCAGCGGCCTGCTCGAAGGTGAGGATGTGCTCAATACCGGCAAAGCCATGCGGATGCTGGGCGCCAAGGTGGAACGGCTGGGCGAAGGCATCTGGAGCGTTCATGGGGTGGGCATCGGCGGCTTCCAGGAGCCTGCCGGCCTGCTCGATCTCGGAAACTCGGGCACCGGCTGCCGGCTGGTCCTCGGAGCGGTCGCGGGTTCCCCGATCACCGCCACCTTCGATGGTGACGCCAGCCTGCGCAAGCGCCCGATGCAGCGCGTGCTCGATCCGCTGCAACGCATGGGCGCGCGCGTGCTTTCCGCCGCCGAAGGCGGACGGCTGCCGGTGACGCTGAAGGGCGCCGCCGATCCGATCCCGATCGTCTACGAATCTCCGGTGCCATCCGCGCAGCTTAAATCCGCCGTCCTGCTGGCGGGCCTGGCGGCGCCGGGCGCGACCACGATCATCGAGACCGAAGCGACCCGTGACCACACCGAGCGCATGTTGAAGCATTTCGGCGCCACGGTGCGCGTGGAGCGTCACGGCGAGCATGGCCGCCGCATTACGCTCACCGGTCAGCCGGAGCTTGAACCGGCGCCGGTCGTCGTGCCTGCCGATCCGTCGTCGGCCGCATTCCCGCTGGTTGCCGCATTGATCGTGCCGGGATCGGACGTGATCGTGGAAGGCGTGATGACCAATGCGTTGCGGGCCGGCCTGCTGACAACGCTGCGCGAGATGGGCGCCGCCATCGAGATACTGGCCACCCGCGACGAAGGCGGCGAGGAGGTTACCGATCTGCGGGTCCGTGCCTCGGGTTTGCGCGGCGTCGACGTGCCGCCAGAACGCGCGCCGACCATGATCGATGAATATCCCATCCTCGCGGTGGCCGCGGCTTTCGCCGAGGGGGTCACCCGGATGCGCGGCTTGAAGGAACTGCGGGTGAAGGAATCCGACCGGCTGGCCGCCACCGCCGAGATGTTGCGGGTCAACGGCGTCACCGTGGAGATCGACGGCGACGACTTGATCGTGCAGGGGCGCGGCCGCCCGGTGGGCGGCGGTCTCGTCGCGACCCATATGGATCACCGCATGGCCATGTCGGCCCTTGTGATGGGCCTCGCGGCCGAGAAAGCGGTCGCCGCCGACGACACCGCCTTCATCGCCACCAGCTTTCCCAGCTTCATTCCCATGATGCGCGGATTGGGAGCGGATTTTTCATGATCATCGCTCTCGATGGACCGGCGGCTTCGGGCAAAGGCACGCTCGGCAAGAAGCTCGCCGCCCATATGGGGTATGCCCATCTCGATACCGGGCTGCTGTATCGCGCGGTGGCGAAGACGCTGATGGACGCCGGTCATCCTTATGACGACGTGGCGCATGCGGTGGCGGCAGCCAAGGCGCTCGATCCCGCGCGTTTCGGTGAAGCTGCGTTGAAAAGCCATGCGGTGGGAGATGCCGCCTCGATCGTGTCAGCGATTCCCGACGTGCGCGCGGTGCTCGTCGTGTTTCAGCGGCGGTTCGCCGCCACGCCGCCCGGCGCCGTGCTGGACGGACGCGATATCGGCACGGTGATCTGTCCCCATGCGGACGTGAAGATTTTCGTCACGGCCTCACCTGAAATCCGCGCCCGCCGCCGTGCGCGCGAGTTCGTGCTGCAAGGTCAGTCTGTCGATGAAGCGGCGGTGCTCGCCGATATCCTGCGCCGCGATGAGCGCGACCGCACGCGCGCCGTAGCTCCCATGAAGCCTGCCGCGGACGCGCATGTACTCGACACCACGGATCTGGATATCGACGCGGCGTTCAAGGCGGCTCTCGAACTCGTCGAGCACGCGCGGCGCAAGCTCGTGTAGCTTGATTAGCTGCAAGGCCCGAGCGGACCGATCGGCCCGCGGCGGCCCTGGAGCTTGAAAACGTAATGATCGCGCTTTGAGTTTGGGCCGGAACGGATGGAGATGGGCGGAAGCTGTGTCACGCTTGCATAAAAACGCTCAAGCCGCGGCACAAGGGAGCAGCCGGAGACGAACAGCACGGGCTCCGCCGCCGTATCTTTGAGCGCCTGGGTCATCTCGAATTGATTGCCCTGCGATCCAATCACGGGCCACGCCACCACCGCACGTGGTTCGTTTCTCAGATAGTAAGTCAGCGCAGCGATGGCGGGCCGGCCCTCTGCCGCCACCGTCGGCGTGCCCGCCGCTCGTGCCGCCTCGGCTGCTTTCTCGCCAAGCCCGTGCCAGCCGAGAGTGCGCTCATAGAGGTCCGCGCTGCGGCCTAGCGCGGGCACGGTGATGCGATCGGCATAGGCGTCGCCCACCAGCATCGCGGCCTGTACGAACAGGCCTAAGGCGAGAGTCGCCATGAGCCAGCGTCGATTGCCGAGCCTGATCCACCAAGCCACCACCAGCACGGTCAGGGACAACAGAGCCGGCGCCGCCCAATTCGCATTGGCGCCGCGCACCACGGAGAACGCCGCGACGAGAGCAAGGGGCGGAATGGCGAAGGCCAGCATGAGCCGGTCCGCGCGGCCGAGCTGCGCATTACGCGCGCGAAATAGAATGACGAGGAAGGCTGCGAACAAGAAAGGTCCCACCACGCCGAATTGCGAGGCAATGAAGATGAGGGCCTCGAGCGGCCTGAAGCGCAGGCCCGCGCCGGCGATGTTATCCCCGGTATGCTTCAAGGTGACGAACTCATTCGCCAGATTCCAGTAGATGTTCGGCGACAGGATCAACAACGCCGTCATGACGGCGAGCCATGTTTGCGGCCGCCTCAGCACGACGCGCGCATCCCGGTCCAACCACCCCGCGCAAATCGCGCCGAGCGCGAAATAAATCATCGCGTATTTGGCGAGCAGCCCCAGCCCAAGCGAAACACCGAGCGCAGCAGCCCAGCGCCAATCGGGCCCGCGCAAGAGCTTCACATAAGCCAGCAGCGCGACCGCCCAAAAGAAGAGAAGTGGAACGTCGGTCGTGATGATGCGTGTGGAAAAAACGACGCCGGGGAGAAGCGCGACGGTCAGCGCCGACCAGAAAGCTGTCTCTCGGTCATAAAGCTCGTCGGAGAGGGCATAAATGGCGAGGCTTGTTCCCAGATAGAACAGCGGCGACGCCGTGCGCACGCAGGCCTCGCCGCTGCCGCATACATGCTCCGATGCCGCGATGATCCAGGCGAGCAGCGGCGGCTTGGAGAAATAGCCGAAAGCAAGATCGCGCGACCAAGCCCAGTACTGCGCTTCGTCGAAGTAGAAATCGACCACCGTGATATGCAGGCCGACGATCCGCACGATGGTGAGCGCGACGAGCAGAATGAGCGCAAGCTGAAAGCTCGGCGCAGCCGGGGAGCGGGTCGATGCGGGGCTGAGCGTGACCATGCGGGAATCAGTTCTGGCGCGGGCGCTGGAACATCAAAGCATACATCCCCCAAAGGATCAGCACGCTGATCAGCGCGCCGAACAGGACATCGGTCAGGAAATGCGCCCCCATTGCCATGCGGGAAAGGCCGGTGGTGACGGCGAATACCGCCGCGGCGCCCATGGCCGCGATACGCCAGGGCGGCGGCGCCAGCATGGCCGGCCCAAACATCCAGGCGGCGGTGGAGGCTTCGCCGGATGCGAAGGAGCAGTTGCGGCCGCATTGCCCGCCGGGGTTCCACCAGTTCACATAGGGCTTGTCGCCGCCGAATTCGGTGACCTGGGCCGGCCTGGGCCGGTGCCAGTGATCCTTGAGCACGACGTTCACCAGCAATCCGGGTCCCAAAGCAAGGCTGCCGACAAGGAAGATCGCAACACGGCCTGGCACATTCAGCCGGACCCGTGGCAGGAATTTTGTCGTCAGCGCCGCGATGACGAAGCCAACAGAGGTGATGATGCTGACATAGCCGTGATCGCGCAGCATCGTCAGATAAGGATGGGCCCCCGCGGGGAAGCGCCGGGTCGCCGGATCGAAAAACAGGCGCGCGATTTCCAGGTCGATGGCAGGCCCGGCCAGCGAAACGACGGTCGCGGCGGCAACGAGTCCCACCAGTAGGCCGGTAATCATCCGCACGCGGCAGCTCCATCGAGAGGTCGCCGCTATCCGGCGCGGGGCGACCATACGGTCAAGGATTCGCCCTGTGAAGGACGCCCGCCGGCCCGGCGGAGGAGGGTGCAGCTTGGCCGCGCCCTTGCCCCGGCCTGCTGCTTTGGCTATATCCCGCCGGTCCGGACCGCCATCGATCCATCGAGGCCGCCCGAGCGAGGCCGGAGGCGCGAAAACCGCGCATCCGTTGTGGAGGATCAGCCTCGCGCGTGCCGCTTCCGGCGCCGGACATGAACCATCGTTCCGATCGCTCGGTTACGTGCCGAGGCGCCGGCATGCGGGCTTTATCCGCCCCATTACCGGCGTTTGCCGAAGGTCTGCGGGACCTTCGGGCCGGGTTATCGAAACGCCCTTTTCATCAGTTCGGCGCTACCCGCGACCAGGAGAGTTCATGGCTGCTACCGCTTCATCCGCGCCGACGCGCGAAGACTTCGCTGCGATGCTTGATGAGTCATTCACCACCGGCAACCTCCAGGAAGGGGCCGTCATCAAGGGTACCGTCGTAGGCATTGAAAAGGACCTCGCCGTCATCGACGTGGGGCTCAAGACCGAAGGCCGGGTAGCGCTTCGGGAATTCGCCGGCCCGGGCCGGCAGAACGAGATCAAGATCGGCGACATCGTCGAAGTCTATCTGGAGCGCGTCGAGAACGCGCTCGGCGAGGCGGTGCTTTCGCGCGACAAGGCGCGGCGTGAGGAAAGCTGGGGCAAGCTCGAAACCGCGTTCAAGAACAACGAAAAAGTGTCGGGCGTCATCTTCAATCAGGTCAAGGGCGGCTTCACGGTCGATCTCGACGGCGCGGTGGCCTTCCTGCCCCGCTCGCAGGTCGATATCCGCCCGATCCGCGACGTCGGCCCGCTGATGAATCAGCCGCAGCCGTTCCAGATCCTGAAAATGGATCGCCGCCGCGGCAACATCGTCGTCTCCCGCCGCACCGTGCTGGAAGAGACCCGCGCCGAGCAGCGCCAGGAATTGGTGCAGAACCTCGAAGAGGGCCAGGTCATCGACGGCGTGGTGAAGAACATCACCGACTACGGCGCCTTCGTGGACCTCGGCGGCATCGACGGCCTGCTGCATGTCACCGACATTGCCTGGCGGCGCGTCAATCACCCGACCGAGGTGCTCAACATCGGCCAGCAGGTGAAGGTCAAGATCATCAAGATCAACCACGAGACCCACCGCATCTCGCTCGGCATGAAGCAATTGCTGGACGATCCGTGGCAGGGCATCGAGGGCAAGTATCCGGTCGCCGCGCGCCTGAAGGGCCGCGTCACCAACATCACCGACTACGGCGCCTTCGTGGAACTAGAGCCCGGCATCGAAGGCCTCATCCACGTCTCAGAGATGTCGTGGACCAAGAAGAACGTGCACCCCGGCAAGATCGTCTCCACCTCCCAGGAGGTCGAGGTTCAGGTGCTCGAAGTCGATCCGGTCAAGCGGCGTATCTCGCTCGGCCTGAAACAGACCACGCGCAACCCGTGGGAAGTCTTCGTCGAGAAATATCCCAAGGATTCGATTGTCGAGGGTGAGGTCAAGAACAAGACCGAGTTCGGCCTGTTCCTCGGCCTCGACGGCGACGTGGACGGCATGGTGCATCTCTCCGACCTGGACTGGAAACGGCCGGGCGAGCAGGTCATCGAGGAGTACAAGAAGGGCGACAAGGTCAAGGCGCAGGTGCTGGACGTCGATGTCGAGAAGGAGCGCATCTCGCTCGGCATCAAGCAGCTCCAGGGCGCTGATCCGATGGACAGCGCCGCGGCCGGCGAGTTGAAGAAGGGCGCCGTGGTTACCTGCGAGGTAACCGAGGTGAAGGAATCCGGCCTCGAAGTGAATATCGTCGGGACCGACCTCGCCGCCTTCGTCAAGCGCACCGAGCTTGCGCGTGACCGCTCCGAGCAGCGCGCGGAACGCTTTTCCGTCGGCCAGAAATTCGATGGCCGCGTGACGCAGTTCGACCGCAAGACTCGTAAGGTCGCGGTATCGATCAAGGCGCTGGAAGTGGCCGAGGAAAAGGAAGCCATCGCGCAATACGGCTCCTCCGATTCCGGCGCATCGCTCGGCGATATTCTGGGCGCGGCGCTCAAGCAGCGCGCCGAAGCGCCGGAAAAAGCCGACGACAAGTAACCAGCGCGCCGGCGGGGCAACCCCCGTCGGCCGCCACCCTCACGATCCGTTGAGCCGTCGACCGCCGGGCCGCCATTGACCGCGCCGCCCGGCGGCGTACTGTCCGGCGAATCTCTGCGCATGATCCGGCGAAGTGGGAACCGGTTCGCCGATAAGATCATGCGCTAAGTTAACACGTTAGCGCATGATCGGACGCAAAACCGGTACCCACTTTTGCTGATCGCGCGCTTGAGGGGAGCCACGGCCCATGTCGCTCGATGCCGATCACATCGTCGACCGCCGCCGGATGCGGCGCAAACTTACATTCTGGCGCATTTTTGCGATCGCGCTCGCCATCGCAGGCATTTTCGGTCTCGTTTCGGCGCTCAGTTCCCCCGACAGCAAATTCGCGGCGGCGACCGGTCCCTATATCGCCCGCGTGTCGATCGAAGGTCTCATCCGCACCGACCGCGAGCGCGTCGAAGCGCTCGAGAAGCTCGGCCGCTCGTCTTACGCAAAGGCGGTTGTCGTTCACGTCAACAGCCCCGGCGGCACCACTGCCGGATCCGAGCAGCTTTACGATGCCCTGAAACGGCTCAAAGAGCAGAAGCCGATCGTCGTCGTGGTTGATGGCTTGGCGGCGTCCGGCGGTTATATCGCGGCGCTGGCCTCGGATTACATCGTGGCGCAAAGCTCGGCGCTGGTGGGGTCCATCGGCGTGCTGTTCCAGTATCCGAACTTCACCGAGCTGATGAAAACCGTGGGCGTCAGCGTCGAATCCATCAAGTCTTCGCCGCTCAAGGCGGCTCCCGATCCGTTCGAGCCGACCACGCCAGCTGCCCGCGCCGCCGTCGAGTCGCTGGTCCTGGACGCCTATGCGTGGTTCCGCGATCTTGTCCGCGACAACCGCAAGCTAGAGGGCGCGGACCTCGAACGTGTCGCCGACGGACGCGTCTTCAGCGGCCGGCAAGGTCTCGAACTCAAGCTTCTCGACGAGCTTGGAGAGGAAAAAGAGGCGCTCGCCTGGCTTGCGAGAGCAAAAAACATCGATCCGAAGCTGCCGGTCCGGGACTATGAGCTGCAATCCAAATTTCGCGATCTGCCGTTTCTGCATGTCGCGGCGGTCAGCACGCTAGAGGCGGTAGGCATGACGGCGCTGGCACGCCGGATCGAGGACTGGGGCACCGTGCGGGCAATCGAGCGGCTCAACCTTGACGGTCTCTTGGCGCTTTGGCACCCTTCGCTCAACTGAACGGCAGGGCATGTATGGTCCTCGGGCGCGGAGGGGCGCGTTCGAGGGCTGATTTTCGTAAAATGCAATCCTCAGCTCAGTGGGCGCTATGTCAATGATCAAATCCGAGCTGGTGCAGCGTATTTCCGCGCAAAATCCGCACCTCTATCAGCGCGACGTCGAAAATATCGTCAACGCCATCCTCGGTGAGATCGTCAGCGCCATGGCGCGCGGTGACCGGGTCGAGCTGCGCGGCTTCGGCGCCTTCTCGGTGAAGAGCCGCCCGGCGCGCACCGGCCGGAACCCGCGCACCGGCGCGCATGTCTCGGTCGAAAAGAAATCCGTGCCCTTTTTCAAGACCGGCAAGGAAATGCGCGAGCGCCTCAACCGCGAGGACGCGGGCTAATTTCGTGTCCCGGACGAGCGGCGGCGAGCATAGCGAGCCGTAGCGACGATCCGGGATCCAGGAGAAATGCCGCGTAGCGGCTAAATTGATTACCAACGGCGCGACCGCTTAAGACGGTCATGAACGTTCATGGCGGAAGGATTTTTCGTTTACATCCTTGCTAGCCAGCGGAACGGAACGCTCTACATAGGCGTAACCAACAATCTTGGCCGCCGCATCAGCGAGCACAAGGCCAAAGCAGTCCCCGGCTTCACGCGGAGATATGGCGTGGATAGGCTCGTATATGTCGAAGGATATTCCTCGGTACTGGAGGCGCGGGCCAGAGAAGGCGTGCTGAAAAGGTGGCGCCGGGCTTGGAAGCTGCAACTGATTGAGAAGGATAATCCGGAATGGCGAGACCTTTCCGGTGATCTCTAGCCTCGTGTCCCGGCCGCAGCGCGCAATACGAAGTGTTGCGCTACAGACACGGGACTCAGATGCTATGTACAAATAATATGGGTCCCGGATCAGCGGTGCACCACCTTGTGCTGCACCGCATCCGGGACACAGAAACAGGCTGATTATGATCCGCAAGCTCACCACGGCTCTTATCCTTGTGCCGCTCGCGACCATCCTCGTCGCCTTCGCGGTCGCCAACCGGCAGACGGTGGTGGTGTCGTTCGATCCTTTCGACACGGTAAATCCCGCCTACGCGGCCACACTGCCGCTGTTCGTACTCATCTTCGTCCTGGTGATCTTCGGGGTCATCCTGGGAGGTGCGGCGGCCTGGTTCGGGCAAATGCGATGGCGCTGGGCCGCACGCCGGGCTGAAAGCGAAAACCGCGACCTGCGGCTGGAGAACGACCTGCTCAAGCGGCAGCTTGGTGACAGCCAGCCATCTCGCCTTGCGCCGCCGCCGGCTCCGCCCGTGTCGCCGCGCTCCCCGGTGGAATAGGCCCCGCTAACCGCAGCCCCTTGTAGGGCAAGACAAAACGCCCGATCCGGGGTAGAACCCGCCCGGTAAAGGACGCAGCGGAAATCATGGCTCTTTTGGTCAAAATTTGCGGCTTGAAGACCCCCCAGGCGCTCGACGTGGCGCTGGAGGCGGGGGCCGACCAGGTCGGCTTCGTCTTCTTTCCGCCTTCGCCGCGCAACCTCGGCTATGAGGCGGCGCGGGCGCTCGGCCAGCGCGTCAAGGGCCGCGCCGGCAAGGTGGCGCTGACCGTCGACGCCACCGACGAGATGCTGGGCGAAATCGTAGAATCATTGCAGCCGGACATGCTTCAGCTCCACGGCACGGAAACGCCCGAGCGAGTCGTGGCCATTCGCACGCGGTTCGGCCTGCCGGTGATGAAGGCCCTGCCCATTTCCGAGCGCGCCGACCTGTCGCCCATCCGCATCTACGCCAACATCGCCGACCGGCTGATCTTCGACGCGCGCGCGCCGAAGGAAGCGACCCGGCCCGGCGGCCTCGGCAAGCCGTTCGACTGGCGGCTGCTGGAGAACGTCGACCCGGGCGTGCCCTTCATGCTCTCGGGCGGGCTGGATGTCGGCAATGTCGCCGATGCGCTGGCGATCACCCGCGCGCCCGGCGTGGATGTGTCCTCCGGCGTCGAGCGCGCGCCCGGTGAGAAAGATCCCGACAAGATCCGCGCTTTCGTGCGCGCGGCGCGCGTAGCCGCCGCCGCGAGCGCTTCTTCTTCACCTCTCCCCGGCGGGGAGGGAGCCAGCCCTCGGGCTCCGACCCGAGGGTCGCCTGCGCGCAGCGCGGGCGGGTGAGGGGGTTTCATGCGGAGCGAACAAAAAATTTGTCATTCCGGGGCGCACGCGTCAGCGTGCGAACCTGGAATCCAGAAACACGTACTGAGTTGCCATCCGGATTCCGGGTCCGGCGCCGTGCGCCATCCCGGAATGACGATGAAAGGCCGCGTATTCGCATGAGTGCCCGTAACCCAAGACCCAATTCCTTCCGCTCCGGCCCGGACGAGGGCGGCCATTACGGCATGTTCGGCGGCCGCTTTGTCGCCGAGACGCTGATGCCGCTCATTCTGGAGCTGGAGAAGGCCTATGCCGCGGCCAAGGCCGATCCCGCCTATCAGAAGGAGATGGATGGCTATCTCGCGCATTACGTCGGCCGGCCGAGCCCGCTGTATTTCGCCGAGCGGCTGACCGAACATCTTGGCGGCGCGAAAATCTATCTCAAGCGCGAGGAGCTCAATCACACCGGCTCGCACAAGGTGAACAACGTCCTCGGCCAGATTCTTCTGGCACGCCGTATGGGCAAGAAGCGGATCATCGCCGAGACCGGAGCGGGAATGCACGGCGTCGCCACGGCGACGCTCTGTGCGCGCTTCGGGCTGGAATGCATCGTCTACATGGGCTCCGTGGACGTGGAGCGGCAGAAGGCCAACGTCTTCCGCATGCACATGCTCGGCGCCAAGGTGGTGCCGGTGGAGGCCGGATCGAAGACGCTCAAAGATGCGATGAACGACGCGCTGCGCGACTGGGTGACGAATGTGGAGAACACGTTCTATTGCATCGGCACGGTGGCCGGGCCGCATCCCTATCCGATGATGGTGCGCGATTTTCAATCGATCATCGGCCGCGAGACGCGCGAGCAACTCCAAAAGGCGGAAGGGCGGCTGCCGGATTCGCTGGTCGCCTGCATCGGCGGCGGTTCCAACGCCATGGGGCTGTTTCATCCGTTCCTCGACGAGCCGTCGGTGGAAATGTATGGCGTGGAGGCGGCGGGTCACGGGCTCTCCACCGGATTGCATGCGGCCTCGATCGAAGGCGGCCGACCGGGCGTGCTGCACGGCAACCGTACTTATTTGCTGATGGATGACGACGGCCAGATCAAAGATGCGCATTCGATCTCGGCGGGGCTCGATTATCCCGGCGTCGGGCCGGAGCATTCCTGGCTGCACGATATGGGCCGCGTGACCTACCTCGGCGCGACCGACGAGGAAGCGCTCAACGCCTTCCAACTGCTTTCCAAGCTCGAGGGCATCATCCCCGCGCTCGAACCTGCGCATGCCATCGCCAAGGTCTTGGAACTCGCGCCGCAAAAGCCGAAGGACCACCTGATGGTCGTCAATCTCTCCGGCCGCGGCGACAAGGATTTGCATTCGGTAGCCGATCACCTCGGAACAAAGATCGCATGACGGCCATGATGAATGAATCAGCGGCACGCACGGTCGGCTCCCTCCCCCCTTGTGGGGGAGGGTTGGGGAGGGGGGTAAGCTGCGCGCGTTGGAGTTTGCGGTTTAACCCCCCCCCCCCCCCCCTTTCGGCCGGGGCCCCCCCCCCCGCGGGGGGGGGGGGGAAGAAAAGAGCGCGGGCGCCGGTGGGGGCCAGGGGGGGGTCTTT
>Ga0080064_1000432_pt1 | contig 111580 bp, 107 predicted proteins | sample Subgrocontami54m_FD_69260 | JGI IMG/M metagenome (GOLD analysis project Ga0080064, IMG submission 69260) | Subsurface groundwater microbial communities from S. Glens Falls, New York, USA - GMW46 contaminated, 5.4 m (SPADES assembly) (version 2) ...
CCACATCCCGCGCATCGAGCCCTCCTCGAACGGGTTCACGAACGCGAGGGCGCCCGCCGCGAGGCCCGAGACGACGAAGAGCGATCGCGCCCCCGGGACGACCGAGAGCGCCGCGGCGTGGACGCACGCCCCGATCGCGACGATCTGGAAGTGCCCGAGCCAAGGGACGAGGAGGAGGCTCACGAGGGCCCCTCCCACGACGCTGCCGAGGGCCTCCACGCGGTACGCGCGGGCCGCGGCGTGGGGCGCGTCTCCCTCCGCGAGCCACCTCGCGCCAAGCGGGAACGAAGCGCCTACGAGGAGCCCCGTGGGGCCGAGGAAGAGGGGGGAGGCGAGGAGGCACGCGGAGAGCGGCAGCAGCTTGGCCGTCGACGCCGGGAAGAGGGCGCGGATTTCCCTCACGCCCCAGATCGACGCGGAGGGCGCGAAGAGGAGCAGCACTCCGATCGCGGCGAGCCAGACCTCGGGCCGGCGACGCGGGATCCCACCGAGCAGCCCCCCGAGCGCCACAGAGAGCGTCCACGTCCCGAGGACGATGCCGAGGACGAGCTCCGTCCCCTGGAAGGCCGAGAGGATCTCCCGGAGGAGGGCGACCTGGGAGACCTGCGCAAGGAACCCGAGCGAGGCAAGCGGAACGAGGGCTCGGCGGTTCACGCGGTCCAGATCCCCGGCAGGGCGTGCGAGCACTTCGGGCACTTCCCGCCCTTCGCGCGGTTCTCGAGCACCTTGAAGCCGAGCCTCCGGATGACCGTCTCGCCGCAGTCCGCGCAGACGGTGTGGTTCGCCTCGTGCGGCGCGACGTTCGTGACGTAGACGTAGCGCAGACCCGCGTCGCGGGCCGCGGAGACACACGCGTCGAGGGCCGGAACGGGCGTCCGGGGCAGGTCCGTCATCTTGTACTCGGGGAAGAACCGCGCGAAGTGCAACGGCGTGTCCGCGCCGAGGTTCTCCCGGACCCACTTCGCCATCCCGTCGACCTCCTTCGGGTCGTCGTTATACGTCGGGATGACGACGTAGACCAGCTCCAGCCACCGCTTCTCCTCCTTGATGACGCGCAGGGCGTCGAGGACGGGGGCCCGCTTGATGCCGCAGACCTTCTCGTAGACCTCGTCGCGCCACCCCTTGATCGAGACGCAGAAGCCGTCCACCTCGCGCGCGAGGTCGCGGATCGGCTGCTCCTTCACGAAGGCCGCGGTCGCGACGAAGTTCTTCAGGCCGCGCTTACGCGCCTCCTCGGCGATGGCCCTCATGTAGTCGAGGTACGCGACGGGCTCGGTGTAGGTGTAGCACAGGCCGACGCACTTCTTCTCCTGCGTCCCCGCGATCACCTCCTCGCGGGAGACGTCGAGGACGCGCACCTCGTCGGGCTTCGCCTGGGACTGCTCCCAGTTCTGGCAGTAGAGGCAGCGGAGGTTGCACCCCCCCGCGGCGACGGAGAGGAGCTGCGTCCCGGGGAGGACGTGGGCGAACGGGGTCTTCTCGATCGGGTCGACGGAGAGGAGGCACGGTCGGTCGAAGGCGCGGTTGTAGAGGCGGCCTCCCTCGTTCGTCCGCGTGCGGCAGAAGCAGGTCTGGCCGTCCTCGAGGATGCAGTCGAGGGGGCAGACGTGGCACTGGATCTTCTTCCCCGGCAGGCGGTCGTAGTAGGCCGCCTCGCGCCGCTCGGGCCCCGCGCAGGCCGCGGTGAGGGCGGACAGCCCCGCTGCTGCGCCCGCCCCGGCGGCCGCCAGGCGCGCCGCGGCGGAGAGGAACTCGCGCCTCGTCCAGTCGGGTCGGAAGAAGACCGGCATCGAGCCCTCTCTTCCTCAAGTGGCGGGGCGGACGCCCTCACGGGCGTCCCCCCCCCCCGCGCCCTTACGGGCGCGACTCCAAGCGGCGCTGGAGCCCGCGACGCGGGCTACTTCTTCGTGCCTCAGGTTGACCCGTCGGCGGGGACCGCGGGCGTCCCGTCCGTCTTTGGCGCCGTCGCGGGGCGATCCATCCGCTCGAGGAGGCTGTCGTAGGTCTCCACCGCCCCAGGCGTCAGGAGGAAGAACGCCGCCATGAACGGCCGCTTGTCCTCGGACGCCTGTGCCGGCCCGGGTCCCTTCAACTCGCGGGCGAGGTCCGCCTTTCCCAGCTCGAACTCCATCGCCGACATGGTGCGCGCCTTCTCGTACACGGCGCCGACGCGTCCGCTCACCTCGGCCTTTTCCGCCGCGGAGAGGTCGGGCCGCTTCAGGAACTCGATCTTCTCGGCCCCAGCGAGGAGGATCCGCTTCAGCACCGGCCAGTCCTTCTCGGGCGCGGCCCGGGCCTTTTCCAGCGCCTCGATCGCCTGGTCCGACACGTCGGCCTGCCCGACGCGCACCGGGTCGCTCATCCCCTTCGGCGGGACGAGGCAGCAGGAAAACTCGGAGAGGACGGCCTTCTGCGCCTCAGTGAGGATCCGGTCGACCTTCTTCGAGAGGAGCGAAAGCGTGAGCAGCCCGCGCTCGCCGACGCCTCCGGCGATGTGGGCGTAGGCCTGCTCCTTCTTCGCGCTCGCCGGGATCGGCCTGTGCGACGACGACGTCCCCGGCTCCGTGTGGCACCGCGCGCAGGAGTTCTTCGGGGCGTCGGAGTTCCACGTGAGCGACTCCGCGATCGCCTTCGACTCCTCGGCGCGCGCCGAGACGACGCGGGCGCGGAGGTCGTCGGAGACCTCCTCTCCGCGCGAGAGCGTCTGATACAACTCGCGGTACGTCTCGCGGACCCGCCCGAGGTCCCCCCGGAACTCGCCCTGCGGGTCGGGGGCCGAGGCCCCTGCGCGTTCGAGCTCCAGCGCGAGGTCACGGAGCTCGACGGCCTGCTCGCGGGTGAGGTTCAGGCCGTTGACGACGTTCGCGCCGGACGTCCGGTAGAGGAGGTGCCCCATCTCGCGGAGCTGATCCTCCCATGGGGCCTGGTCGCCCGCGAGAACGGCCGTGGATGCGACCAGGACGGCGAAGAGCGTCTTCATGGCGCTACTTCCTCGGCTTCTTCGATGCCGGCTTGTCGTCCTCGAGGGCGCAGCTCCCGTCCTCGCAATTCTCGGCGGGGTCGATCTTCCCGAGGTCGGTCGGCTGGGCGGGCTGGTACCCCTTCGTGAAGGCGAGCTTCGCCTCGAGCGCTGCGCACGCGCCGTCGGAGAGGAAGAACTTGACGAGCCGCTCGCGGTCGGAGTCGCCGCCGAGGCGCTCGGAGCGGATGAGCGCGGCCTCCTCGCCGAGCTCCTTCGCGCGGTCCCGCGGGTGGATGGCGGCGGCGATCTCGCGCTTGTTCATCTGGTACTCGGCCTCGTCCATCGCGCGGATGCGGACGATCTCGGCGGCGATCCGCTCCGTCTCGGCGGCGCGTTCCTCGTCGGTGAACGGCTGGTGGCCGGCCTCGTACGCCTCGACGGCGCGGCCGGCCATCTCCCCCTTGAGCATCTCGAACCGCGCCTCGTCCATCTCCCGCACGCGGTCGAGCATCTTCTCGGCGCGGAGGTTCTCGCTCGACTGCCCGGCGCGGACGGGTTCCTTCTGGTCCTTGGGGGGCAACATGCACGGCTTGAACGTGCGGACGACCTCGATCTGCTCGGGCGTGAGGATCGTGGAGACTCTCTTCGCACGGCTGGAGGCCTCCCGCTCGTAGTCGAACATCGCCTCCTTCACGGCCTGTTCGGCCTGGTGGAACGACTGCGCGACGTCGGGGGGAATCTCGGGCCCTGCGGCGAGGGCCTGTCGGAGGCGGTCCATGCTGTCGAGGTAGCGCTGGACGAGCCCCTTGCGCGCGTCGAGCAGTTCCTCGCGCAGCACCCTGGTTTCCAGCGACAGCGTGGTGAGCGAGGCGAGCTGTTCGTCGGTCAGGCAGAGCCCGTTGATGAGATTTTGCGCCTCGATCTGCTCCTTCCACTTCTTGATCTGGACGGTGGGGTCGGCGGGCGTGGTGGTATCCGCGGGCAGGGCGGCGGCCATCAGGGCGAGGGCCGCGCAGGAGAGGAGGAGCGTGCGCATGGAGGTCCCCTTCGAAACGGCGTGGCTCGAAATGGTCTAACGAGGATAACACGCCGGAAGGGGATCAGGTTTCGCAAGTTCTTGCGGGAGAATATGATAGGACATCTTCAGTCCGATTCTCATTTCGTGCCGCCTGCGGTTCCGGAGGACATCCGATATGCCGGACCCTACCGCTTCCCGAGCAGGAACGCATCGGGACGGGGGTCCTCCGGATTCGCCTTCTTCGCCGCCGCCCACGCCGCCTTCGCCTCGGCCTCCCGCCCGAGCGCCGCCTCCCACAGGCCGCGCGCGATCAGGACCTCGTGGTGCTTCGGGTCCGCCTTCTCTGCGTCCGCCAGGCACGCCGCCACCTTCTCGCGCTCCGCCTTCGAGTCCTTCCCGTCCGCCTTCAACAACTCCGCCAGGACGAGGTGTGCCTCCGCGACGAGCGCCTGCGCCTCCGCGTCCGTCTTCGGGAAGGCCCCCAGCTCCAGGATCGCTGCCTGGAGGAGCGGCGCCGGGTCGGCCCCGCGCACCGCGCCTCCGCCCGCATGCGAGACCGCGCAGCGCGCCGCGCAGAGTGCGGGCGTCATGTCCGCCTCGTCGAGCGGCATCCTCTTCCAGTCCTCCCTCGCCGCAACATAGAGCGGCTCTACCTTCTCCTTCCAGACCTCCTTGTCGCACTCCTGCGTCCAGTGCCACCACTCCGCCTTCGCCCAGCGGGCAAGGGCCCGCGCCTCGTACGCCGCCCACGCCTTGCTGTCCGCCTCGATCGCCTTCGTCGCCTCCGCGGCCGCCCCCTCGGGGTCGCCGGCCATGAGCCTCGCCGCGGCCCGGAGCGCCCCCGCCGCCGCGTCCGACTCCGGGATCCCTGCCAGCTCCTTCGACGCGCTGTCCGGCTTCTCCTCGAGAAGGAGGCCGATGGCGCGGAGGAGCGACGCATCCCGACCCTTCTTCCCCGCGAGCTGCGGGGCCTGTCCCTTCGACAGGGCGACGACCGCCGCCGCCAGCGCGTCGCTCCCGCCGCGTGCGCAGTCCTCGACGGCCCCCTTCGCAAGCCCCGCCGCCTCTCCCGCCTCCCTCCGCGCGCGCATCCCGCGGAGGTCCATCGCGCGCCACGGCAGCGACCGCTCGCGCTGCACCTGCCGCCACCGGAAGAGGCCGCGCGCCGCGAAGGCCGATGGCTCGCCCGGGACCCCCGCGCACGCCGTGTCGTACGCCTTCTGCGCGAGCGCCTCCTCGCCGAGCAGCTCTCGCAGCTTCCCCTCCAGCACGAGGAACGCGACGTGGCCGGGGACCTTCTTCTGCGCCTGCGCGATCCGGTCCAGGGCGTCCTTGGCGGCGGCCGCGTCGGGCCGCTCGCCCGCGTCGATCAGCCTCGCGACGGGCGCGGCCTGCGCCTCGGCGTCGCGGAGCCGCCCTTCGCGCTCATTCTGCTCGGCGATCGCAACCTGTCTCTTCTGCCACTCCTGCCATCCGAACCACCCGCCGCAGCCGAGCGCGACGAGGGCGATGACAACGACGATCGGCTTCTTCGAGCTCCTCCGGGCCAGGGCCACGGGCGGGGGCGGCGCGGAGGCCTTCGCCATCCCCGGCGGCGTCTCCTGCAGGTCCGCCTCGGTGACGATCGGGATCTTCTGCGTCCCGGGCTTCGACGACTGCGCCCCCCACACGAGGTCCAGGCGGTCCTTCTCGATCAGGAGGTCCTTCGCCGCGTCGAGCAGGTCGGGCGGCGGCTGCGGGGCCTCCGCGCGGAGCGCCGCCATGAACTTCGACAGGAACGCCGCCGCGCTCTCCGGGATCCTCCCCTCGTCGAGGAGCCACGTCAGGTGGTCCTCCGGCCCCGACTCCGCCCCGCAGGCCTCCCTGGCGATCGCCAGGTCCTCGTTGCGGATCAGCTTGAACGAGAGCGCAATCTCGATCGCCCTCGAGTGTCCCTTCGAGCCCGCCATCGTGACTCCCTATTGGAAGATCTTGGCGATCGCCGCTTTCAGCATGCTCACCTTGAACGGCTTGTAGAGGAGCGCGTCCGCCGTGTACTTCGTCGTGGCGTGCGACGGGTCGTACCCGCCCGTGATGAAGATGACCCCCATCTTCGGGTCGATCTTCTTCGCCTCCAGGTATACCTCGCCGCCGCCCATCCTCGGCATGTTCACGTCCGAGAGGACCAGATCGTACCGTCCCTGCCGCAGGAGATCGATCGCCACCTGGCCGTCCGGCGCGGAGTCCACCTCGAACCCCCACATCTTCCCGATAGCGACGAGCGCCTCGCGGATGTGGTCCTGGTCCTCCGCGACGAGGAGCCGCTTCCCCTTGAACTTCGGCTCCACCATCGTGATGAACGCCGGGAAGACCGTCGTCTCCCGCTCACGGTCCAGGCGGATGACGTTCCCCGTCTCCTCCCCGATCTTCGCGACGGCCCTGTCGACCACGTTCAGGCGGCCGACGTAGTCCTCGTCCATGATGTACTGTTGCTTGAGCAGGTAGACGGACGTCAGGATCTCCGCGAGGATGTTGTTGATCCGGTCCGCCAGGCGCTCCGCGACGCGCCGGACGGAGACGACCTCCTCGACCTGCAGGAGGTTCATCGTGTTGAGCGCGATCGCGATGAAGTGGCCGAGGACCTCCAGGTACTTGAGGTCGTCCTCGGTGAAGGCGTTCGGCTGGCGGCTCTCGACGTTGAACGTCCCGAGGACCATGTCGCCGATCCGGAGCGGCACCGTCATGCTCGACCGCGCGTTCGCGATCCCCCGCATGTAGAGCGGGTCGGTCATCGTCTCCTTGCAGAGGTAGGGCTTGCCCGTCGCCGCGGCCCAGCCCGTGATGCCGCTCCCCGTCTCGCCGACGCGCCGCCTCTTCATCCGGACCGTGTCGTCGTAGCCGTGGAAGAGCACCGGCTCGAGGACCTTCGACTCGGAATTCACCAGGTCGAGGATGAAGTTGTCGTAGGGGAGGAGGTGCTGCGACAGTTCGAGGATCCGCGACTTGAGCAGCTCGACGCGCTCCGCGTGCGTCATGCGCGCGACGACCTGCGCGTCGAGCGCGAGGAGGCTGTCGACCGTGCGGTACAACGATTCGAGCCTCGCCTCGAGCGACCGCGGGCCGGTCACGTCGCGACAAAGCTCGACGACGTACTCGACCTTCCCCTCGGGGCCCTTGATCGGGTTGGAGATGACCTCGTACCAGCGTCCGTCCGCGCCGCGCTCGACGACCTCGGCCGGCTCGCCGCTCAGGAGGGCGCGGGAGGTGGGGGAGTTGGGGGGCAGTTGCTTCTCCCCCATGAACGTGCGGTAGAAGCAGGTCCCGACGACGTTCTCGAGGACCCAGCCTCGCGACTCCATCTCGCGATTGACCCAGACGATGTTGTGGTCACGGTCGATCACGGAGACGCCGATCCGAAGGGAGTTCAGGACCGCGGCCGGGGACAGCCCTTGCGCGTTCGTGGAGTCGAACTGGCGTGTGATCTGCCAGAGGTCAGGCGACATGCGGCTTCCGGACGGGGACGGCGTCCCCGTCACTGCGGCTCTCCCTCTTCCTCCTCACGGTCTTCGAGCTTCCGCTGGATCGCCTGGAAGTCGGGCGTTCCGCGGATGCACTCGAAGTACCCCTCCCGCTTCAGCCACTCGACGTTATCATAGCCGGCCTCCACTGCTTCTTTCAACGTCGAGAGAGCGAGGTCCTTTTTCCCCATCTTCCCGTAGACCGTCGCGAGGTTGAAGATCGCGCCGAAGTCGTCGGGGCTCTCGGCGATCTCGGACTGGTAGATCGGAACCGCCTCGTCGTAGCGCTGCATGCGGATCACGACGAAAGCGAGGTGGTGCCGGGCGTTGCTCGCCGCGAAACCGCCCGTGGCGAGCGCCTGGCGCCAGCGCGTCTCGAGCCCCTCCAGGTAGGAGGTCTCGCCGTGCATCCAGAGGGCGTACGCGGCCGCCTCCTCGAACATGTCGTTGCTGCGGCTCCACATCTCGGTCGTCCCCGCGACCTTGCCGTCGAGGCAGTCCTTCACCCGAGGGACGAACGAGGAGTCGGGGAACTCCGCCAGGGCCTCGCCGGCGACGATCCGCATGGTCCACTGGCGGCCGAGATCCTCGTCCGGGATGGTGTGGAAGGTGTAGGACGGGTCGGTGAACATCGCGACGAGGACGGGGACCGCCTCCGGCCCCAGCGCGGCCACGGTGCGGTACTGCCCCTCGAAGAACCCCCAGCCGGCCTTCGGCGTGATGAGGGGGTCGATGGCCGCCTCGACGTCGTATTCGATCCAGCCCCGGACGAGGTCCTTGGTCTTCTCGGCGAAGGCTGTGTCTTCCTTGCGCTTCGCCTCGACCGCGGCGCGTGCCTCCTTGCCGATCCGCAGGAGCGCCTCCGCGGCCGCCCGCGCGACCTCCTCGTCGGCGTCTGTGAGGGCCGCGATGAGGCGGGGGACGGCCTTCGCGCTCTTGAGCTTCCCGAGCAGCTCGATCGCCGCGCCGCGGATCCGGTACTCCGCGGAGTCGACCGCCTCGAGGAGGGCCCCCTCCGCCGGGGCGCCGATCGCCTCGAGCTCCCTCCTCGCCGCGTCCCGCTCGTCATAGTAGCGGTTCGCGAGGTCGTGGATCAGCTCCTGCAGCCGCTCCGGGGAGACGTCCTCGGCGAGGGCCAGGCCGAGGGTCAGCATCAGCGCTATCGAGACTCGCATTCCGTCCTCCGCACCGCCGCGAGGGCCTCCGCCTCGAGCCGTGCGATCGCCTCGGGGAGCGGCAGTCCGTCCCTGCGCGCGATCGCGTCGACCTCGTCGAACTCGGGCGAGACCTTCGCCACCTTTCCGTCCTGCCAGGCAATCTTCACCGTCACCTCGCCGAGCGAGGTGGCCACGCGCCGCTGCTCGCGGCGGAGCTTGGTCCGCTGGACCTGGAAGCGCCGGACGCCGAGAGTGCTCGTCTCGCGGAAGAGGACCTCCTCGACCGCGGCGAGGCGGTCGGGCGCCGCGAGGATGGCGAGCACGAGGCCCGGGCGGGACTTTTTCATCTGGACGGGCGTCGTCCAGACGTCGAGCGCGCCGGCCGCGAAGAGGCGGTCGTAGAGGGCCCCCACGAGCTCCCCGGGGACGTCGTCGAGGTTCGTCTCGACCTGCCAGACGAGGTCGTGCTCCGCTTCCCCCGCCATCTCGCCCACGAACAGTCTGAGGAGGTTGGGCAGCTCCTTCCGGTCGGCGTCCCCCGCGCCGTAGTGGACGGAATTCACGGTCATCTGCGGGAAGGGGCCGACGCGCTTCGAGAGCGTGAGAAGGATGGCTGCACCGGTCGGCGTGATGATCTCCCCCTCGACGTCCACGGGGGTGACGGGGACGCCCTTGAGCATCTCGGCGACGGCAGGCGGGGGGACGGGGAAGGTGCCGTGCCGGCAGGTCAAGTACCCGCGGTTGACGGGGATGGGGGAGCAGTAGGTGGCTTCGACGCCGAGGAGGTGGAGGCCTGCGCAGCTCCCGACGATGTCGGCGATGGAGTCGAGGGCGCCGACCTCGTGGAAGTGGATCTCGGAGATGTCGACGCCGTGCACGGCGGCCTCGGCGACGCCGATCGTCCGGAAGACGGCGAGGGCGTCGTGCTTCACCTTGGGGTGGAGGGCGCTCTTCTCGATGAGGCGCTGGATGTCGGCGTAGGCGACGTCGTGGGGCTCCTCGTGGTCGTGGCGCCGCTCCTCGATGACGACGTCGACCTCGGTCCCCGCGATGAAGCCGCGCCTGGCGGGCTTCGCCTCGAGGTGGAAGCCCTTCACGTCGAGCTTTGCGAGCTCGCGCGAGATGGCGTCGAGGGGGACGCCGGCGTCGACGAGCGCGCCGAGGACCATGTCCCCCGCGGCGCCGCTGAAGCAGTCGAAGTAGGCGATCTTCATGGCTTCGCGGCCCCCGGCCCTCCTTCGCGGTCGCGCCCGCTTCGGAGGGCAGGCGCCGCGGGCGCGCAGGCGACGATGCGGACGGGGGTCCCGACGGCGAGGCCGAGGGCCTGAGCCGCGCTGCCGCCGTTCACCGCGACCTCCAGGCGGCCGCTGGAGCCGATGAGCGCGAGGGAGGTGCCCGAGGGGACCGACCCGTAAGTCCGCTCCAGGACGCCGACGGAGTGCTCGCCCGCCTCGATGAAGAGGCCGCACGCCTCCAGCGGGGCGGAGCCGTGCATGTCGTAGACGAGCGTGCGCAAGTGCTGCGCCTCGACGTTCGTGATGAGGTTGCCGAAGCGATCGACGTGGACCACCTCGCCGAGCATCGTCCCGGCCGCGAGGCGCGTCGGGCGCGGCTCGTCGATCTCGACGATGCGGTCCACCACGGGCCCAAGCTCCGCGACATCCAGCTCCCCGGCCAGGTGCGCAGCGACCGGCGCGAAGATGTCCCGGCCGTGGAACGTCGAGGAGACCTCGGGGAGCATGAGCCGACGGTTCTCGATGCGGAATGCGCAGTCGATCCTCTCCTCCTCCTGGAGGAAGCCGAGGAGGCCGTTGTCGGGGGCCAGGAACCACCGCATCTCCGCGCCGACGCACAGGCAGGCGCGATCGGTCCCCACGCCCGGGTCGACGACGGAGACGAACACCGTGTGCTCCGGGAAGTAAGTCCAGCTCTCCTGGAGGATCCGGGCCGCGGCGCCGACGTCCTGAGGCGGGACGTCGTGCGTCAGGTCGACGATCCGGGCCTCCGGCGCGATCCCGAGGATGACGCCCTTCATCTGGCCCACGTACGGGTCGCGCAGGCCAAAGTCGGTCAGCAGGACGATCGGAGACGTCACTTCCTCGCCAACGCCTCTTCCATCGCCTTCGCGAGGTCCTCCGGGGAGGCCCCGCCCTCGAAGACCTTGAGCGTGTCCCCCTTGGCCGAGACCAGACGGATGTTCGGCGGGCGCGACACGCCGAGTATCTTCGCGACCTCGCCGTTCTCGCCGAAGTGCAGCTTCACGCAAACGAACCCCTTCGCCAGTTCCACGACCTTGCCGTCGCTGAGCGCGCCGCGCTCGAGCCGCTTGCAGGCGATTCAGAGCGGGTGATGGAAATCGATCAGGGCGGGTTTCCCCGACTTGCTGGCCTCCGCCAGCGCCTCGGTGTACGAGAGCGCTGACCACTGGATCGGGCTCTTGCCGCCGATGAAGAGATACCCCGCGCCGCCTGCGATGACGAGGCCGAGGACGAGGAGCCCCCACTTCACGACTTTCATGTGATTCTCCACGGAAGAAGCGCGATTCTAGCACGCCGCCGCGGCCTTGCGGAGATCCCAGATCCAAAATCCAACATCCCAACGAAATCCCAGATCCCACCATCGAGTGGACGTCTACCAGTGTTCGGATCTGGGATTTCGTTGGGATCTGGGATTTTGGATCTGGGATCTGCGCTGCGCCACACGCCATCGAAGCCCGGAGATTGTCCTCTTCCTGCGGCGACGATAGACTGTCTTCCGCATGACGAACCACGACCTCGCGCGCGCCCTCCGTCAGCTCGGTCAGCTCCTGGAGGTGAAGGGGGACAACCCCTTCAAGGTCCGCGCGCACTACAACGTCGCCCAGACCCTCGAAGGCTTCCCCCAGGACGTCGCCGTCCTCGTTCGCGAGGACAAGCTCAGCGAGGTCCCCGGCGTGGGGGAGGGGATCGCCAAGAAGCTCAAGGAGCTCGTCGAGACCGGCAAGTGCTCCGCCCTCGAAGAGCTCAAGAAGGAGTACCCCGCCGGGCTCCTCGACATCCTCTCCCTCAACGACGTCGGCCCCAAGACCGCGAAGCTCCTCTACGAGAAGCTCCACGTCACGACCGTCGCCGAGCTCGAGACGGCCTGCCGCGAGGGAAAGGTCCGCGGCCTGCCGAAGATGGGGGAGAAGACCGAGAAGAACATCCTCGCGTCGATCGAGGGCTCCAAGAAGCGCCGCGAGCGCTGGCCCCTCGGCGTCGCCCTCCCGCTCGCCCGCGCGCTCGTCGCGCAGCTCGAGGAGAAGCTCAAGCCCGAGAAGATCGCCTTCGCCGGCAGCGTCCGCCGCATGAAGGAGACCGTGAAGGACATCGACATCCTCGTCGTCTCCCGCAAGCCCAAGGAGGTGATGGACTTCTTTGCCTCGCTCCCCGACATCCGCCAGATCCTGGGGAAGGGGGAGACGAAATCGAGCGCCCTCTTCGGAGAAGAGCAGCTCCAGGTCGACCTCCGCGTCGTCCCGCGGGAGAGCTTCGGCGCCGCGCTCCAGTACTTCACCGGCTCTAAGGAGCACAACGTCAAGCTCCGCGGCCTCGCGCAGAAGAAGGGGCTCACGATCAACGAGTACGGCGTCGTCCGCGAGAAGGACGACAAGCGCATCGCGGGCGAGGAGGAGGAGGACGTCTACAAGGCCGTCGGCCTCCCCTGGATCCCCCCCGAGATCCGCGAGGACCGCGGCGAGATCGAGGCGGCGCAGGAGGGGACCCTCCCCGATCTCGTCACGATCGCCGACCTCCGCGGCGACCTCCACATGCACACCGACTGGACCGACGGCCACGACACGCTCGAGGCGATGGTCGCGAAGGCCGAGTCGCTGGGCTACGAATACGTCTCCGTCAGCGACCACTCGAAGGCGCAGGCCTTCCTCCGGGGCCTCGACGGGGCGCGGCTCGCGGAGCAGGCGAGGGCGATCGCGGTGCTCCAGAAAAAGCACCCGAAGATCCGGATCCTGCGCGCCGTGGAGTGCGACATCCTGCCGGACGGGGAGATGGACCTGCCAGACGAGACCCTCGAAAAGCTCGACATCGTCGTCGGCGCGGTCCACAGCCGCTTCAAGGACGACCAGGAGACGATCACGAAGCGGATCGAACGCGCGCTTGCGAACCCGCACGTCGACATCCTGGCGCACCCAACGGGGCGCCTCCTGGGCGAACGGGACCCCTACGCCGTCGACCTCGAGCGCGTGCTCCAGGCCGCGAAGGCCCACGGGAAGGCAATCGAGCTGAACGCCTACCCCTCCCGCCTCGACCTCGACGACGTCCACTGCCGCCGGGCAAAGCAGCTCGGCGTGCCGATCTCGATCGATACTGACAGCCACAGCACGTCGCACCTCGAGAACATGCCGTACGGCGTCTCGACGGCGCGCCGCGGGTGGCTGACGAAGGACGATGTGCTCAACTGCCGCCCCCTCGCGGAGCTGCTCGCCTTTACGAGGCGAGGTTGACGGCCGGAGGGGGACGGTCTACGATGCCGCGGCCACGAAGGAGACGATGATGTCCTGGGATGGAGTGGAGAAGAGGAAGCACAAGCGCTACGGCGTGCGCGGGAGCACGATCCGCTACAAGAGCGGCGGGATCCTCGCGTTCCTGAACAGCGCCTCGTCGCGGTACCTGATCCTGAACATGTCCGAGGGCGGGCTGCACTTCATCTCGAAGGACGCGCTCAAGGTCGGGCAGAGGATCAGCCTCACGCTCGAGGCCCCCTCGCTCGAGGGGAACGTGAAGGGGCGCGGACTGGTCATCTGGACCCGGAAGAGCGAGGAGCACCACGCCTACCGCGTCGGCGTGAAGTTCACGCGGTTCGACGAGCGGTCGCGGTACCGCCTGCGGCACATCCTCGACAACGCAATCCTCGAGCGGGTCGACATCACCACCAAGATCTACCTCAAGGAAATCGAGAAGCTTTGATGGCCAAGACGGTGTTGAAACTGACGATCCCGCAGAAGCTCGCCGACGAGCCCGTCGTGCAGCACCTCCTGCGGGACTTCGAGCTGACAGCGGTGATCCACCAGGGGAAGTTCACCGACAAGGGGGCCCAGATCACCGTGGAGCTGCAGGGAAAGGCGAAGGAGATCGAGAAGGCGCTCGATTACCTCTCGCAGGTGGGCGTGAAGGCGGAGGCACTCCAATGAGGAAGCTCGTCCCGGTCGTCCTCCTCGCGGCGGCGTTCGCATGGGCCGAAGACAAGGAGGAGGGGCCAGAGCCGGTGACCGATGAGGAGGCCAAGGCCGCCCTCGAGCAGTTCGATGAGGCCAGCAAGGCCGAGGCCGTGGAGGCGCGGGCGAAGGCCTGCCTCGCGCTGGGCAAGGTGTACCACTCGGCAACGCAGAAGACGCTCCTCAGCATCCTCGGGAAGGACAAGGAGTCGAAGGTCCGCGCCGGGGCGGCCGTGGCGCTCGGGCAGCACGGGGACACGAGCATCGTCCCCTCCCTGTGCAAGGCCATGGACCAGTGCCGCGACATGCCGGAGGCGATGGCGGGGATCTGCTTCGCCCTCGGCGAGCTAGGCGACAAGCGCGCCGTGAAGGCGCTCTCGAGCGACCTGTGGAAGACCAAGACGCCATATGTGATCGAGGCGCGGATCGGCGCGCTGGGGAAGATCAAGGACGTCTCCGCGATCGAGGAGCTGCTCGACCTCTTCTACATCGCCGGGGGCGACGCCGTGAGGGTGTACTACCCCGCGGTCGGGAAGTCGCTCTCGAACCTGACGGAGCAGAACTTCGGCAGCGACCGGGACGGCTGGAAGAAGTGGTGGCGGGACCACAAGGACGGCTTCAAGTTCCCCGAGGAGAGCGAGGACGACCCCAAGAAGCCTCGCCGCCCCCGTCGCGAGAAGTAACGCCGTCAGGGCGTCTGGGCCGAGCAGGAGACGACGATGCCCGAAATGCCGAAGACTCCCCAGGAGGTGAGGGAGCAGGTCATGAACATCCAGCAGGCGCACACGAAGATGTTGATGCGTCTGGCGAAGGAGATCGAGCTCCTCCGCAAGGAAGTGAAGACGGACATCGCCGCCCTGAGCCGGAAGATCGACGAGCTGATCGTCTCGCTCGAGGAGTGACCCGCCCGCGTCATCGCATGGCCGTGATGAACGCCTTCCACTCCTCTTCGATCTGCTTCATCGGGCTGCGGCCGAACGTCGACGTGTAGGCCTTCTTCAGCCCCGCCCCCTCGCGGAGCTTCTTGAAGTACGCCTTCAGGATCGGCGCGTACTGCCCGTTCTTGTGCTGCCACAGGAAGTAGACGAACGACCACGACTGCGCGTAGTTGAGCGAGACCGTCTGCGGGTCGTACAACTCGTCCTGCGTCATCAGCAGCAGCTTCTCGAGCGGCTGGTAGCGGTTCGCGCGGATCGCCCCCTGGATCACGGGGAGTCGCCACGAGTTCACCCGGATGTACATCATCTTCGACTTCTCGACGAACTCGCTCGGTCCGAAGTAGTCGCCATGCCCCTCGTTGAACCACTGCGGGGCGTCCTCCAGGTAGTAGTGCAGGTACTGGTGGAACGCCTCGTGGTAGAGGACCAGGAGCGTGTCCGACAGCTTCGCCTGCTTGTAGAAGACGAGGTTTCGGACCATCGGGTTGTAGTACCCGCCCGTGTTCGGAGGGCCGCCGTAGCCCTGGTAGTCCTTCTGCTCCTTGAAGACGAGGATCGGGAACTTGATGTCCTCCGTCTCGATCTCGGGGATGACCTTCGTGTAGAGGGTGTAGACGACCTCGGCGTGCTTCGACAGCAGGTCCGCCGTCTCCTGGCTGTCGTCGGTCATCACGATGAAGTGCTCGCCCTCCTTCTTGTACGTCGTCTTCCAGCCGGGGCCCTTCAGCTCGTTGTCGACCATCTTCAGGATGCCGTCGGCGGCCTGGTCCGTCTTGTCGAGCGCCACCGACTTTGCCAGGACCTCGCGGGCCTCCTGGAGCTTCCGCTGGCGGATGAGGACGATCCCCTTCTCGCGCCACGCGAGGGCGTACTCGGGGGCGATCGCGAGGGCGCGGTCGTACTGCTCGAGGGCCTTCGTGTTCTTCTTGAGCCAGGCATAGGTGTCGCCCAGCTCCACCATTGCCTCGTGGAACTCGGGGTTGATCTTGATCGCCTTCTCGAGGGCGGTCTTCGCGTCCTCGTACTCCTTGGTGTACTGGTAGGCGATCCCGAGGTGGTATTGGGGGAGGGCGAACTTCGGCGCGCGGACGGCCTTCTCCAGCTCCTTGATCGCCCGCTCGACCGTGTCGATCGCGTCTCCGCGCTGCTTCTTCGCCTCCTCCAGGAGGAGGTTTCCCTTCGCGTCGGCCTCGATCGCGCTCTGGGGCGTCCCCTCGGGCGGCCGCAGGTTGTCGGTGCGCCCCTTCGCGACCGGCGTCGGGTCGACCGGCGGCTGCTTCGGGGTCGGGTCGGCCTTCTTCTCGCCCGGCTTGACCCACTGGCCGCCCTCGCGCGCGTAGCCGAGCTCGCCACGGGCCGCGGCGTGGTCGGGGTTCTTCTTGAGGACCGCCTCCCAGCCCGCCTTCGCCTTGTCCGCCTGGCCGTTCTTCTTCGCGAAGGCGGCGAATGCCGCGCACCCCTCCGCGTCGAGCTTCCCGAGCTGGCTCTCCCACAGGGCGATCGCCTTGTCCGGCGCGAAGAAGTCCCACTCGAGCGTCAGCTCGCCGGCGTCCGTGCGAACGACCGCGCCCCCGGGTCCGACCTTGACGAGGGTTCCGGTGAGCTGCGTCCCATCCTTGAGGACAAACGTCTCGGCCGCTGCGAGGAGGGAGAGGAGGAGGAACAGGGCGATCCGGGCGGGCTTCATCATCACCTCCGTGCGTTCCTCCGAATCGTATCGGCGCGGAGGGACCGGAGTCAAGGCGAGCGGCGCGGCTTCCGCAGCTCCCTCGCCGGGACGCCCACGTACGTCTTTCCGCCCTTGAGGTCCGCGACCACCGCGGCCCCGGCGCCCACGGTCGCCCACTCGCCGATCGACGTCCCCTGGCGCACGCTCGCGCCGATGCCGATCATCGTCCCCGTCCCCACGCGGACCCGCCCGGCGAGGTGCGCCCCCGGCGCGATGTGGGCGTAGTCTCCCACGACGCAATCGTGGTCGACGCAGGCCCCCGTGTTCACGATCGCCGCCTGGCCGATCCGCGCCCCGGTCATGACGACCGCCCCGGGGTGGATCGCGGCCCCCGCGGAGACCCGCGCCCTCCGCGAGACGGAGGCCTTCGGGTGGATCGCCGTTACCAGGTCGTACCCGAGGGCGATGGCGCGACGGACAAGCTCCTTCCGCGCCGCGTTGTCGCCCACGCCGACGTGGACGCGGCGGATCCCCTTCGTGCGGAGCGTGTCGAGGAGCTCGGGCCCGCCAAGCACCAGCTTGCCGTCGAGGTCGGCGCCCCACAGGGATTCGTTCCCGACGTAGTCGAGGAACCCGGCGACCTCGCGCGCGATCCCCATCTCGTCCAGGATGTCGAGGACGACGCGGGCCTGGTCCCCCGCGCCCACGATCAGGATGTCGGGCCGCTTCCGCATCAGTACGTCATCCCCTTCTTGAGCGACTTTTCCCCGACCGGCGCCTTCTCGATCGCGTCGGCGATCGACTTCGCCGCGTTCCCCTTGCCGTACGGGTTCGGGCAGGTGCGGCATACCTTCCGATACGCCTTGTCATCGCGCGCGCGCAAGAGAGCCGCCTTCACCGCTTTGACCTCCGCGTCGACGAACGCGACGTTCTTCGCGCACTCCCGCCCGAAGTTCCGCTCGCCGACATTGACCACGGGCAACCCGAAGAAGCGCGCCTCGATGATCCCGCTGCTGGAGTTTCCCACCATGACGGCGGCGTTCGTGAGCGCGCCGTAGTAGAGCGCGGGCTCCAGGTGATCGAACGTCCGCACCCGCGCGGGGTCCATCGACGCCAGCGCCGCGCGGACGTGCTGGTTCCCGGCGTCGTTGTTGGGGCGCAGGGCCACAACGTGCCCGACCGCCTCGAGGAGCGTGGAGAGCGCCAGGCGCGCCTCTTCGCCGGCACGCTCCCCCGCGTGGATCGTCGCGTGGTACACGAACACGCCATAGGCCCCCTTGGAGGGCAGTCCCAGGCGCTTGCGGACGTCGGCTTCAGCGGGCACTTCGAGCGTGCGGATCGCGTCGAGCGCGGGCGCGCCGACGACGTGGATTCTCCATGTCTCCTCGCCGAGCTTCCGCACCCGCTCCGCGCTCGCCTCCGTGGCGGCCAAGTGGAGGTGGGCGAACTTCGTGATCGCGTGGCGGATCTGCTCGTCGATGTGGCTGCCCGTCGCGCGGTCGCCTCCGTGGATGTGCGCGATCGCGAGGTTGAGCGTCGACGCGGCGAGCACGGCCGCGAGCGGCTCCAGGCGGTCCCCCAGGACCAGCACCCACTGCGGGCGCCACTCGGAGAGGAGCCGGGTGAAGCCGTCCACGCCGCGCGCGAGGGCCTTTCCGTGGTAGTTGGGGTCCTCGACCTCCCCCTCGTACATCGGGACGGTTCCCTCGATCGGGACGCCGGACTTCCGGATGTCCTCGATCGTGTTGCCATACCCGGCGAGGAGGTGGAGGCCCGTCACGGCGAGCTTGAGGTCGACGCCCTGCCGCCGTCTCAGCTCCTGGAGGATCGGCCTGAGCAGGCCGAACTCGGCGCGACTCCCGGTGACCGCGGCGACGCGGAGCCTCATGACGCCCTCCAGGGGAAGGGCGTTCTACCCCGCGCGGGTCCGCCTGTCCACGAGATCAGTGGACGGTCGCCTTCCGCTTCCGCTGGAACATGTCCTGGTCGCGGGCGTTCGAGAGCGCCGTGTCCCACGTGATCGTCCCGCGCTGGTAGAGGTCCTCGAGAACCGAGTCCATCGTCCGCATCCCGTCGCGCGTCCCCGTCTGCATCGCCGAGACGAGGAGGTGGTGATGCCCCTCGCGGATGATGTTCCGCACGGCCGTGGTCGCCACGAGGATCTCGGTCGCAAGGACCCGCCCCTTGCGGTCGGCGCGGGGGAGGAGCCGTTGGGCGAGGATCCCGATGAGCGACGCCGTGAGCTGCAGCAGGACCTGGTTCTGCCGCTCCGCGGGGAAGACGCCGACGATCCGCTCCACCGTCTGCTCCACGTTCGGCGTGTGCAGCGTCGCGATGACCATGTGCCCCGTCTCCGCCGCCACCAGCGCCGTCTCGATCGTGTCGAGGTCCCTCATCTCCCCGATCACGATGATGTCCGGGTCCTGGCGCAGGACGTGGACCAGCGCCTTCGAGAACGAGGGCGTGTCCGTGTGGACCTCCTGCTGGACGATGATCGCCCTCTTCGGCGTGTGCACGTACTCCACCGGGTCCTCGATCGCGACGATCTTGCAGCGCCGCTCGCGGTTGATCAGGTCGACCATGTAGTTCAGCGTGGTCGTCTTCCCCACCCCCGTCGGCCCCGTGACGAGGAGGATCCCGCCCGATCGCCGCGCCAGTTCGTCGACGATCGGCGGCAGGCCCAACTCCTCCGACGTCGGAATCTCCAGGTTGCAGAGGCGGATGGACGCCTCCACGTTCCCGGCGTGGTAGTAGGCCGTCAGCCGCACCCGGCCCACGGCCGTGTGGAAGATGGAGACGCACAGCCCCTGCTCCCGCTCGAACGCGGTCCGCTGGGCCTCCGAGAGGAGATGGTAGGTGAGCGCCTTCGTCTCCTCCTGGGTGAGCGAGTCCGCGTTGGCCATGAGGATCTCGCCGTTGACCCGGAGCGCGGGAGGCACGCCCGCGACCAGGTGGAGGTCGGACGCGCCCGCCTTGCGCGCGGCCAGGAGGAGCCGGTCAATCTGCACGTCTGGTCTCCTACCTTCGGAAGAACGAGGAGAGTCGCCGGACGATGGCCATGAACACCCCCTCCCGATCCACGCGGTCGAGCCCCTCCTGCGCCGCCCGCCGATCCGGCGCGATCTGGAGCGCGCTCCGGTAGGCCGTGCGGGCCCGGTCCGCCATCCCGACCAGTTCGAGGCAGCGACCCATCGTTACCCACGCGTAGGCGTTCGATCCGTTCCGCGAGGTCGCCAACTCCAGGTACTTCATGGCCGCCGCCGCGCGCTCGTGCGTCAGGTAGACCCTGCCGATCGCCAGCGGCTCGAACCAGTCCCCGGGCGCCGCCGCAAGCGCCTTGCCGAAGCAGAAGTCGTCGTTCCGGTCCCCGCGCGAGAGCAGGACGTCCCCGCGCGCGCGCCAGCGGTACGCGCTCGCCCCCTTCTCCGCCATCGCCGCGTCGGAGAACGCCATCGCCTGGTCCAGCTCCCCGAGCCGCGCGGTGGCGACGCCCTTCGCGGCCAGGAGCTCCGGCTGGCTGCGGAACATCTCGAGCCCCTTGTCCGCCCAGACCCGCGCTTCGTGAGGCTCGTCCAGCTCGATCAGCGCCTGCACCTGTCCGAGCCACGCCTCCGGAAGGTGCGCGTCGAACTCCAGCGCGCGGGAGAAAAACTTGAGGGCGTCCTCGAACTGGCCGTCCCGGAACCGCTCCGTCGCGAGGGACAAGTAGTGCTTCTCGTTGCGGGACGGCTCGGTCTCCCGCCGCTCGGAAGGCTCCTCGTTCTTTTCGAACTCGAGATTCGAGAAGCGCCCCATCTACGGCTCCAACACGCGCCGGCGCGACCACGGCTGCCAGATTCGCCACGGAACGCCCAGCATGGATCTGAGGGACACCACGCCGAAGCGGGCCACGTCCACGTTGCCTTCATTGTAGATCCGCATGCCGAGCGAGGGCCACACGAAGACGGATCCCTCCGGCACAACCACGTCGAGGGTTGCGGGAACGACGGCAGGATTCAGCGGGCGTTCCGCGGGAGGGATGGGCACGCCGTTGCGTACGAATGTCCCCTCGAGGACTTCGATGTGGTCCCCGGCCACGCCGAGGACCCGGTCCATGGTGGGGCCGCCCCAGGCATGGGTGAAGGCCACCACGCGGCCGCGGGCGGGGCGCCAGCCGGCCACGTTCACGCGCCTCACGAGGACCACGTCGTCCTCCTTGAACGAGGGGGCGGCAATTCCCGCCGGGATGCGGAGGGGGAAGACGATGGAGTCCACGCCGCGCTGGAGCGGCAGGTAGACGGCCAGGAGGAGGATGGCCCAGGTCGCGAGGGAGACCAGGCATCGGCGCCCCAGCGGGAGCGGCCGCATCGCCTCCTGGTATGGGTGGAGCGCCGAGAAGACGTGGGTCGAGAGGGCGAGGCCGGCGAGGAGGGTGCACGTCGCGGTCCCGATCCAAACGAACGCGAGCGCGAGGAGGAGGATCCAGGCCCCGAGGAACGCGGCGCCGAGCCGCCGGCGGCCGAGGACGATCTGGTGCAGGCCGGGGAGGAGCCCCAGAAGCGCCTGGGAGGCCACCAGAACCTGTCGCATGGCGCCGGGCCGCACCCGCGGCAGGCTGTGAAACGCCCGGAGCCGCTTTCGCCACGATGGGGCTCTCGGCGGCGTCAGGACGGCCGTCGCCGTGCGCCCGAACGGTACGTGGCACGAGAAACACTCGTGCGTCCCCGGCAGGTTGTGGAAACCGCAATGCGAGCACTGCATCGGAGGCTACCCGTTGGTTCCGCCCTGGATGTCGATCCGCACCTGCTCCTCGGGCTCCCACCGCTCGTGCGTGAAGTCGCGGGAGGCGATCGGGCCGATCACGCGGGAGAGCCACGCGGCGTACTCCTCGCACTGGCGCCCCTTCACGCCCTTCATGTGGACCCGGACCTTCCCGTCCGTGCCGATCGATATCTCGAATTCGTGCGGTGTCATCTTGTCCTCCGCTCCAGTGGTGCAACGCTGCTCCCGACGGATCTCGGTGGCGTGCTCGTGAGCCATCGTACTCGTACTCGTGCTCGTACTCGTACTCGACGCCGCTTCGAGTACGAGCACGAGTACGAGTACGAGTACGATGGAGAACACGAGCACGCCGCCACCACGCCAAGCGCGGCGTCGTCGAATCAGTCGAACCGCCGGACATGGACGTGGATCGTCCGGTCCTCGCCCACCTCCTGGGAGACGACGGCGAAGTTCTGGTTCCCCAGCTCCTCCATGAGCCGGTGGTAGGCATACTGCTGCACCACGCGTTCCGCGAAATCGCGCCCGATCGCCTCGAGCTCCGACTTCGCGTGCGTCGCCCCGGCCACGCTCACGCTGCACGCCCCGCGCGCGTCGCGCGCAAAGGCCACCGTGACGTCCCCCTTCACGAACGTCAGCCGCTCGTCGAGCGAGAGGCCGTCCGTCACGACCTGGCTCCCCTTCACCTCGAGCGAGACGCACTCCTGCCGTTTCTCCACCTTGGCTGGGCCGCCCGACGCCTTCGCGAATCCCAGGGCCACGGCGGCCCCCGCCACCGAGGCCGCCACGGTCGGCCACGCCGCGATGAGGGCCGGGGCCAGGACGACGACCGCGCTCATGACGCTACCTCCGCTTGGGACGGACCAGGAAATACACAACGTAGCCGATGAGCCCCGCCGCGAGGACCACCCCCAGGCCCAGGAGGCCGGCGCCGTCGACTCCCAACAACGCCTCGTTCCGCATGCACGCGTGCCCGACGACGACCAGCAGTGGCAGGCCGTAGACGAGCAGGAAGAAGATCACGATCCCGCGGAGATGCCAGCGGTCGGCCCACTCCGACACCTCCCCGCGATTCGATCCCAGCCACGCCACGACCTTGGCGAGGCGCGTCCGCCGCTCGAGCGGCATCCCCCGGAGGTCGGCCGCGCTGAGCCCCTCGCCCGGCCGCGTCTCCTCGACGCGGCGCACGCGGATCTTCCTCCCGCCTGGATCACGTATGACGACGTACTTCGCCATCGGCTAGAACTCGATCTTTCGACCGTTCGTGGCCGCCTCGTGCCGCGCGATGGAGGCGTTCCGCGCGCGCCCCTCCGCCCAGGCCCGAAGCCTCGTGAGACCCTCCTCCATCGTCCGCGACAGGGGGTTCGTCTCGCCGAGCGCCTTCTTCACGTCCGCCGTCTCCAGCTCCTTTCCCGCGGAGAAGACGTCGAAGAGCGCCGAGATGATCGACTCCTCGATCTCCGCCCCGCTGAACCCCTTCGCCGCCTCGGCGAGCGCGGCGACGTTGAACGACTCCGCCTTCCGCTTCCGCTTCGCCAGGTGGATGCGGAAGATCTCCTGCCGTTCCTCCTCGGTCGGAAGGTCGACGTAGAAGATCTCGTCGAAGCGTCCCTTCCTGAGGAGCTCCGGGGGGAGCTGGGAGATGTCGTTCGCCGTCGCGATGACGAAGACCGGCGCCGTCTTCTCCGAGAGCCACGTGAGCAGCGTCCCGAAGACGCGCGCCGTCGTCCCGCCATCCGTCGAGGCCGACCCGCCCGACCCCGAGAGCGCCTTGTCGATCTCGTCGACCCACAGGATCGCCGGCGCGACCGACTCCGCGATCCGGATCGCCCGCCGCATGTTCTCCTCTGACGACCCGACGAGGCTCCCGAACATCCGCCCCACGTCCAGTCGCAGGAGCGGCAGCTTCCAGAGCCCCGAGACCGCCTTCGCGCAGAGGCTCTTCCCGCACCCCTGTACGCCGAGAAGCAGGATCCCCTTCGGAGGCGGGAGGCCGAATGCGCGCGCGCGGTCAGAGAGCGCCGTCTGGCGCTTTCCCAGCCACTCCTTCAGGTGGTCCAGGCCCCCGACGTGGCCGAACTCCTCCTGGCTCTCGTAGTACTCGAGGAGGCCGCTCTTCCTCAGGATCTGCTTCTTCTCCGCGAAGACCTGCGTCACGTCCGACACGTCCAGCCGCCCGTCGGCGACGAGGATCTTCGCGAAGACGTTCTCCGACTCCGTGAGCGTCAGGCCGAGCGCGGCCTTGAGGAGCTGCTCGCGCCCGTCCGGGGGGAGGTCGATCGCGACCTTCATGTTGTCCCGCACCTCGTCGACGATCCGGTCGAGCAGCGCGGAGAGGTCCTCGACGCACGGCAGCGGGAAGTCGAGGACCGTGATCTCCTTCTCCAGCTCGGGCGGGACCTCGAGGATCGGGGAGTCGATGAGGATTGTCTTGTAGCTGTTCTTCAGGTGGATCGCGATTTCCTTGAGGCGCCGGATGACCGCGTAGTTGTTCTTCTGGAGGAAGGGGTGGAAGTCGTGGAAGAGGAAGAGCGCCGGCTCGACCTGGTCGATCACCTGGTCCAGCGCGACGAGCGGGTCGCGCGTCGCGGGGTTCCGCCCCTTCTGCGACTGGATCGGCGTCCCGGCGGGCGTGATCCCCGTCGTCGCAGACCACTCGTAGAGGCGCTTGTTGCGCCGCTTCGCGACCTCCGCGACGAGGTCCCGCACGCGGGTCTCCTCCCAGCTCACCACGTAGAGGATCGGGTACCTCGCGCGGATGAGCAGCTCGATCTGGTCACGCACCTGGCTCGCCATGCTTCCTCCTGTCCGCCTCCCTGGCCCGCGCGAGAAGGTCCCGGACCGCGGGGTCCTCCGGCGCGAGCGCCCGCGCGACCTCCAGGGATGCGCGGGTGGCGTTTTCCACAAGGATACGCCCGCGGCGGTCGATGTGGAATCGCAGCGTGTCCGCGCTCGTCATCTCACGCCCTCCATCACCGAGCGCGCCGCCTCGGACTCCTCTTCCGTCGTGGTCCTCGCCACGTCCGGGAAGGACGGCGCGCGGAAGGCGGGGACGTAGTGGTCGCGGACGTGGAACTCCGCTTCGGGCAGCTCGCTCCGCATCCACTCGGCGACCGGGCGGAGGCAGCAGTCGACGTGCCCGGGCATCAGGAGGTGGCGCACCAGCAAGCTGGCTCTGCCAGCGACGACGCGCCTCCGCGCGGCCGCGAGGAGGAGGTTCCTCTGGAGGACCCAGACGTAGTCGCCGAAGCCCCCGAGGCGCTCGGCGCAGGCGTCATTGCCGAACTTGAAGTCGGCCACGATGACGTCGAACGCCAAGATCGCGGGGAGGAGGGCCTCGACGGTCAGGTAGAGGTTCGTCTTGAGGACGAGCGGGACGCTGAGGCCCGTGAGCCTCGAGGCGACGTCGAGGAGAAACGGCAGGTGGATCGTCGGCTCGCCGCCCAGGAAGAAGGCGGACCGGGCGCCCTCCGCGACGGCCCGGCGCACGCGCCGCGCGATCGCCGCCGCGTTCGCGGCCTCGCCCGCCGAGGCGTCCTGGCTCTCCTCGCCTGTCACGCAGAAGACGCAGCGGAGATTGCAGCCGGAGAACGAGACGGCGTACGCGGGGACGAACTCGGGCTCCTCGCCGTACTCCATCACCTCGCAGAAGACGCGGGGCTTCGAGGAGGCCGCGCAGACCCCCGCGGGGCCCTGGGTGCGGTCCACGCCGCAGCGGTGCTCGCAGATCGTGCAGTGCTGGTACATCGAAGCCTCCGGCTAGCGGCCGAACCTGCCAATGAGCTCGATGAACTCGGCCTCGGTGACCGTCGAGACCGCGCCGCAGAAGTAGAGGACGTTCCGATGGCCGTCGTGGACCGGCGCGCGGTCCCACGCGATCGGCGCCATGGGATCCGTGCTCCCGTCCGAGATCTGTTGCGACGTGCATTCGTACGACATGGCCGACGGGTCGCCGGCCATCACTCGCTCCGGGGAGAAGTTCGGGTCGGATACCTGGCAGTGGACCAGCTCCGCGCAACCCCTGGCGATGGCCTGCTCGGGCGTGGGCTGGCTGAACAGGTCGAGGAAGAGGTTCGGCCCAGGCCCCGTATAGGTGCGGTCCTCGCCGAATTTGCTGCACCACATGACTAGGTAGGTGCCAAGCTGGCGGAGGTTGTTCACGCAGTCGCGGCACTGGGTCTGCTCGCGGAACAGGCTCGGGTCGATCTTCCACCTCCCGTCGATCCGCGACGCTGCCATCGTGATGTCCGGGTGATGGGGGCACGTCACCTCCAGCGTCGCCTGGTCGCCGCTCAGCTCCACCGAGGCGATCTCGGCCGAGAGGAGGGGCTGAGCCGCGAGGATCTCCTGGATCGTCTTGTCGTCCGTGATGGTCGTCGCGTCGCGGAGGATGGCCGGGTCCTTCGCGAGGATGCCGAGCTTCATACGACCGAAGGCGCCCTGCGGCGTGTCGGCGAAGGCCGGCATCTCATCGTAGAACGGTCGCGCGGGCGCCGTCGGCGCCTCGGGCTCGTCGGCCACGGGGCGCTCGACGGGGGAGGGAACCTCCTGGGCGACAGCCGCCGGCGCGGGCGGAGCAACGGTCGCCTGGGCGGCCACCGTCGGCGCGGTCGGACGGCCGTTTCGAACAGGCTCCTCGCTGCGGGTCAGGGCGGCGAGCGCGAGCGCCACAAGGGCGATCACGGGGCAGAGTACGAGAGTGGTGCGCATGGGGAACCTCCTTGACCTAGCGTGACAGCTCGGCGACGACGAGGGGGGTGACGTCCTCGGCATCCGCGGCCCGGCCGCGTGCCTCGACCACGGCGTCGAGGCGGAGCCGCCGTGCGACGCGGTGGAGTGCCGCGTAGAAGCGGCGGTTCGCGCGCTCGAGGAGGATCCAGTACTCGGGGGCCTGGTTCGAGTACCCCTCCTTGACGATGGTCGCGTACTCGGGGATGTGCGAGAAGACCTCGCGGGCGTCGAGGGTCGCGGAGACCGCGTCGTCCGCCGTGCCATAGTAGACGCGGACGTCCTCGGCGCGGGCGGTGAGACCGAAGACCAGCGACAGCAGCAGGGTCCTCATGACGACCTCCTACGCGGCGCGGCGCCGGCGCGAGAGCGCCCACGCCGCGAGGGCCCCGCCCGCCGCGCCCGCGAGGGGCGGCACGGCGGCCACGGGGCCGACCAGGTCGGGCCGCGCGAGCGCCCCCGCGAGGAGGACGACCGCGCACGAACGGACCACGCACGGGACGCGGAGACGGACGAGGACCTGCGGCTTCAGCCGCGGGAGGAGCACCGCCTGCGCCGCGGCGAGGGCGGCGATCGCGGCCGGAAGGGCCATCGCGGTCGCCGCGTGCGCCAGCTCCCACGCGCCGGGAACGACGGCTCCGGCCAGGAGGGTCGTGATGAGACCCTTGTGAGACAGGCGGCCCTCGAGGCGGGTCGAGACCAGCCATAGGAGCAGCACGCCGGCCGCGAGCGGCAGGACCGGGGTTGCCGAGGTGAGCCCTTGCGGGATGAGCCCGAGGAGGAGGCCGGCAATCAACGCGATCACGCCGTGTTCGGAGCCGACCTTCTCGCGGCAGGTCCCCTCGACGCGGCATCGCCGGGCGAGGTCGCGGTCGAACAGGAAGAGGAAGACGTGTGCAATCGCCGCGGCGACGCGCGAGTTCCCACGCATCTCCGACGCGGAGAGGCTCCCTGCCGCATCGCGCACCTTGTCCCACACGAGCGACGGCGGCTGGACGTGGACGAGGCCGCGCAGTTCGGCGCACAGCTTCTCGATCCGCGCGAGCTCCGCGGCGCAGGTCGTGCACGCGCGGACGTGGGTCTCGACCTCCTGCTTCAGCGTCTGGGCGAGCGCCCCATCGACGTAGGCGGAGAGGGACTCGGCGAGCGCCTCGCAGCGCGATTCCTCTCGGGAAACGGCCCGGAATTCACCGCTAGGCATCCTCGCCTCCCTCCGCCCACATCTGGGCGAGCAGCTCCTTGCGCGCCCGGTACAGGCGCCCGCGGACCTGGTCGGCGGAGAGGGAGAGCGCCGCGCCGATCTCCTCGTAGGAGACCCCCGTCGCCGCGAGGAGGAGGATCTCGCGCGTCTCGTCGGGGAGCTTTGCCAGGGCCCCTTCGAGCGCGCCGGAGGGCTGCCTCGTCTCGGGTGCGGCGACGTCGTCGGCCTGCTCGAGCGGGAGCGCCCCGCGCCGCAGGTCCCGGAGCCGCATCCGCGAGCCGTTGAGGGCGATCGCCGAGAGCCACGTCCCGACCCTGGCCTCCCCGCGGAACCCCGCGGCCGACTTCGTCAGGTTCAGGAAGGTCTCTTGCACGACGTCCTCCGCGAGGTCCCTTCGCCGCAGGGTCCGGAGAGCTAGTCCGTAGACCCGCGGGGCGTGACGGCGGTACAACCGCTCGAGCGCCCCCGCATCTCCGGTCCGACAGGCCTCCAGGTCGCGCCTGTCTTCGGCCTCCGTGTTCCCCTGTGCGTCCATAGGTGTGATGCGGACCCCTGCCGATCGTCACGCGGGATTCCGGAATGTCCTAACTCCAAGCGCCATCAGGCTTCCAAGCGCGACGGCCGCAAGGAGCGCCGCCGGCGCGAGCGTTTTCGCCGAAAACCCCGCCCGCCAGGCGTAGGCCCACCAGAGCGCCGCCGTGGTGTTCTTCAGCTCGCGGGCCTCGGGGGAGTGCGGGTCGCGGAGGGTCGTGGGGGCGTATGCGCGGTCCCATCGGAGGGCGCCGATGGAGGCCCACGCGTCGCCCGAGAGGACGGCGCTGTGCGCGGGGTCGAACGCCTTCACCTCGACTCTTGCGCGCTCCTTCTCGGGGGCCGCGAGGAAGCGGCCCCACGTGAGCACGCCCATCACCTGGACTGCAATCGAGAGGGCGAGGACCCCGGTCCACAGGCGGCCGGGCTTCACCCACGCGGCCGGCAGGAGGGCGAGGGGGAGCATCGGGACCAGGTAACGAGGTCCCCACAGGCCGCGGCCGTTGGCCCAGGCCCACCAGCAGCCATAGACGCAGAGGTGGAAGAGGACCACGGCAGCGACGAGACCGAGCGTCTCGCGTGCCTCCTTCCACATCCTTGGCAGGCCGAACATGGCGATGACGAGCACGGGGCAGAACAGGAACACGCTTCGGCCTGGGGAGAAGAGGAAGCCGTTCAGGCCGTCGAGGAGTGGGTGGCTGAACGTCTCCTCCTGCGGGTACCCCGTGGCCCACGGCGATCCGAACCTCAGCGCGTTGTATCCCAGATCTACCGCAAGTGCTGCGACGGCGCCCACCGTAAAAACCGCCGCCGCCCGTCCCGGGCGCGGCGATCGGAGGAGCGAGGCGAGGAAGAAGGGGAAGAGCCCCAGGGCGAGCACGCGCACGATGCCCGCGAGGAAGAAGGCAATCGCCGCCAGCACGACCCACCGCACTCGTCCGTCGCCCCGATACCGCACGAGCGCCCACACGACGGAAAGGAACAGCGCGGCGAGGACGGGCTCGCGGTAGAACGTCCTCGCGTACGGCCACAGGATGGTCCCGAATCCCGCGAGCAGCGCCACGGCCGCCGCGCGGGCGGGGGAGTGGCCCAGGGCCTCCACGAGGAGGGCGACGAGCAGGACGGCGAGCGCGCCGAATACAGGCCCCATCGCCGCGACGGCGGCCCGGGTGGCGTACGGCCTGAGCCCCGGCGGTGCAATCGACGCGGCGATCTTCCCCATGTAGTAGAAGGGGAGGGCGAGGACGGACTGGCCGACCTCGAGGATCGAGTACCTCACACCGCCTTGGGCTGCGACCGTCCACGTCTCTCTCAGCATGGACGGTCCGACGGAGACCTCGCCCCGCTCGGCGATCGACTCGGTGACGAGGTACATCGTCTCCTCGTCGATCCCGAGCGTCCCCGTCATTGACAGGAGGTAGACCGACAGCGCAAGGAGGAACAAGGCGAGACGCATGGCGCGGCGGTTCTACTCCGCTTCCATTCCCCATTCAAGGATGAGCGGCCTCGGTCGCCGTGATTCCCGCTTGAAGCTGTGGTCCAGCCGGGGGAGAATCCCAAGCGGAGGAGACTGGGGTGGAGTATGAGCCCGAGGGTCGGACGCCTGTCGTCGCGCCACGTCTCGCGTGCGGGTGCTGGGTCGCAGCCCTGGTGGCCGGCGCATGCTGGATCTTCTTCTGTGTGCTTCCCCGCATGTTCTTCCTGGGCTGCCAATTGAGATAGCGCCCCGTTGCGAGGGGCGGGTCGCTGATTCAGGCCTCCGGGCCGAAGAGGCGGCCGAATGGGACCGCCAGCGTCGTCCCGTCAAGGCCGACGATTTGATCCCCGCCGTAGGCGATCACGCCGAGGCCCATTCGTTCTCCGACAAGCTCGCGGAGCTTCGCGAGTCCGAGGCGGTCCCTCGGATCGATCGTGGAACTCCGCTTCACCTCGATCCCCAGAAGCCGGGCGTCCGGCCCCTCCAGGACGAAGTCAACCTCGTACCCGTCGTGGGACCTCCAGAAGTAGAGGCCCGTGCGATCGGACTCGCAGGCGAGGGCTCGGCGCAACTCCGAGTGAACCCAGGTCTCGAGAAGCGCGCCCGACCTCCCTTGCCGCTCGATGGACTCCCAGGTGTCCGCTCCCGCGAGGTAGCAGGAGAGGCCCGTGTCCGTGGCGTGGATCTTCGGCGTCTTGACCAGGCGCTTGGCCGCGTTGACGAAGTAGGGCTGCAGGAGGCTGATCTGGTACGTCGTCTCCAGCAGGCCGAAGTACCGTCGGAGCGTCATGGCTTGGAGGCCGGTGTCGCGCGACAGGTCGGCGAAGTTGACGAGCTGCCCCGTGCGCAGCGCGAGGATGGAGAGGAGCCGCCCGAATTCGGGCAGATGCGCGATCGTGGAGAGGTCGCGGATGTCGCGCTCCAGGTAGGTCGTACGATACCCGTCGTACCAGTCCCGTCGTGCGGCGGCCGATCGCAGCCGCGCGGGGATGGGGTAGCCGCCACGGAGGATCAGGTCCTGCACCTCCCGCCACCGGTGGGCTCGGCCGACGCTTCCCAGCCCGCGCACGGCCTCGGATGCCGTTCGCGCCCTCCAGAGGACCCCCAGGGCGGGGCCTGGCGATGCGTGCGCAAGCTCGCGCCACGAAAACGGATCGAGCTGGAACACCGAGACCCTGCCCGCGAGGCTCTCGGAGACGCTCTTGAGCGTGAGGACGTTCGCGGAGCCCGTCAGCAGGTACCGGCCGGGCCTCCGGTCCAGGTCGACCCGTTTCTTGACGGCGCGCAGCAGGTCAGGCGCCCGCTGGACCTCGTCGATGACCAGCGGAACGGGCTGGGCCTCCAGGAAGCCGTCCGGGTCCGTGAGCGCCGCATCGAGCGCCGTGCGGTCGTCCAGCGTCACGTACGAAGCGGACCACCTGCCCGAGGCAAGGTCCCGCGCGAGCGTGCTCTTGCCGACCTGCCGCGCCCCGGTCAGGAGGACCACCGGCGACGTCCGGAGGGCCCGTTCCAGGCGGGGTGCCAGGTGTCGGGGAAGGAGCATGTTCGAGATTCTACCACGGCGTGGTGGATTTTCCAGACCCGTCGCCCGGCTCCGCGCGTGGCAGGACCGCTACCCGCCCCCGCCGCCGCCCTCGATCTCGCCGGGCTCCGTCATGCGCCGCAGGTCGAACGCCTTGCGCGCCTGCTCCTCCGTGATGAGCTTCTGATCGAGCGCGAGCTGCTTGACGCTCACCCGCTTCTTGTACGCCTCCTTCGCGAGCGCCGCCGCCTTGTCGTAGCCGATGATCGGGTTCAGCGCCGTCACGAGCGAGAGGCTCTTGAGCGCCAGCTCCTCGCACCGCTCGGGGTTCGCCTGCAGCCCGTCGATGCACCTGTCCGCGAAGAGCGTGCACGCGTTCGCCAGGAGCGCCGTCGAGGAGAGGACGTTGTGCGCCATCACGGGGATCATGACGTTCAGCTCGAACTGCCCTCCCTGCGCGCCGATCGTCACCGCCAGGTCGTTGCCGATCACCTGCGCCGCGACCTGCGTGAGGACCTCGCAGAGCACGGGGTTCACCTTCCCCGGCATGATCGACGAGCCCGGCTGGAGGTCGGGGAGCGTGATTTCGCCCAATCCCCCGAGCGGGCCGCTGCCCATCCACCGGACGTCGTTCGCGATCTTGATGAGCGCGCACGCGAGCGCCTTGAGCGACCCCGAGAGCACCGCGAGGTCGTCCCGCCCGCCCTGCGCCTCGAAGTGGTCCTTGGCCTCCGAGAGCGGGAGGCCCGTTTCCTTGGTGAGGACCGAGATCACGCGCCGCGCGAACTCGGGGTGCGCGTTCATCCCCGTGCCGGTGGCCGTCCCGCCGAGCGCCAGCTCGTGCACGCCGTCCGAGGCGGCCTGGATCGCCTCCTTGCCCTTCCGCACCTGCCGCGCGTACCCGCCGAACTCCTGGCCGAGCCGCACCGGGACCGCATCCATCAGGTGCGTCCGCCCGTTCTTGACGATCCCGTCGAACTCCTTCGCCTTCTTCTCGAGCGAGGTGGCCAGCTTGTCGAGTGCCGGGTAGAGCTGGCGGTGGAGCGACAGCAGGGCCGAGAGGTGTGCGACGGTGGGGATGACGTCGTTCGACGACTGCCCCTTGTTCACGTGGTCGTTCGGGTGGACGGGCTTCTTGGAGCCGCGCTGGCCGCCCAGCCGCTCGATCGCGAGGTTCGAGATCACCTCGTTCGCGTTCATGTTCGTCGAGGTGCCCGACCCGGTCTGGAAGACGTCGAGCGGGAACTGCGCGTCGTGCTTTCCGTCCACGACCTCCTGCGACGCGTCGGCGATCGTGCGCGCCAGCTTCTCGTCGAGCTTCCCGAGGTCCTTGTTCACGAGGGCGCAGGCGCGCTTCACGCGCCCCAGGGCCTCGATGAAGTACCGAGGGAAGCGGATCCCGCTCACGGGGAAATTGTCGATCGCCCGCTGCGTCTGGGCCCCCCACAGGGCGTCCGCGGGGACCTTGACGGGCCCCATGGAGTCCTTCTCCTCACGGAAATTGCTCATGGATCTCCTCGCTTCGATGGGCGGAAGGCGCATTGTCCCCAATCGGGGCCCTTCCGGCAACGCTTCGTCAATCGCGCTGGCAGAGCCAGCTTGCTGGTGTGAGCCAGGCGAACTTCGCCATCGCCCAGAAGATGCGGAACGTGTCCGTCCAGGCGATCTTCTTCCCCTCCGCATAGGTGCGCGGGCGGTAGGAGATCGGCGCCTCGACCACGCGGAGCCCCTTCCGCGCGAACCAGGTCATCATCTCCGTCTCGAGCTGAAAGCCGCGTGAGCGGATGCGGAGCCCCTTCGCCACGTCCATCCGCATGACCTTGTAGCAGGAGAGGAGGTCGGTGTGCCTCGTCCCGTGGATGAGGTTGAACGTCGTCGTGAAGACCTTGTTCACGAGGCGGTGGAGCGGGTCGGGGACTTGCCGGTCATGCGGATATCGGGAGCCGTTCACGACGTCGGCGCTGGCAGAGCCAGCTTGCTGGTTCCCCCCGCGAAGCCGATCGAGGAGCGCGCGGAACTCGCGCGGCTCGTACTCGAGGTCGGCGTCCTGGATGATGAGGTAGTCCCCCCGCGCCGCGGCGATCCCCTCCCGGACCGCGCTCGCCTTCCCGTCGTTCACCTCGCGGAGGATCAGCCTCACCCTGGGGTCGCCGGCGACGTTCGCGACGAGCCACTCGCGCGTCCCGTCGGTGGAGCAGTCCTCGACGACGATCACCTCGATCGGCATCCCGACGTCGACCGCGAGCACGCGCGAGAGGATCTCGGCGATGGTGGCGCGCTCGTTCCAGACGGGCATGACGACCGAGAGCACGGCGTCCTATTCGTCCTTCGGGCGCTTGTCGGGCGGGTCCGGCGGGGGGGGCGGGCGCTTCGGCCCCGGGCCGAGCCTGTCCTTGCCGAACCCCTTGGGCTTCTGGATGGGATCGACGGGGCGGAGCTTGCCGGGCTTTCCCTCGAACCCCTTCGGGGGCGGGGCAGGGGGGGGAGGGGGCGGCGGGGCGCCGTCCTGCCGCTTGTCGAAGTCCATGCGGTGCGTCGCGAACCCCTTCGGCCGCCCGTCCTCGCGCTCGGGCAGGGCCGAGGCGGCCTTCTCCGCGTCCTTCTTGTCCTTCTCCGCCTTCTTCTTGGCGCGGTACGCCTCGAAGGGGTCGATGTCCGCCATGGGTGATCCCTCGCGTGCGGATCGCAAGGTATCATCGGGCCCGCGCGCATGTCAATCCAGCAAGCTGGCTCTGCCAGCGAGCGAGCTGGCTGGTGCATCACCGCTCCTGCGGTGGGCCTCACCCCGCTCGCTCATCGAGGATCGAGACTCTCGATCAGGCGCGCCACCTCGGGGTCGTGCGGGGCGAGCCGCCTCGCGTCGTCCAGGAGCCGGCTCGCCGTCGCGCGGTCCGCGATTGCCTCGGGCTCGAGGTACAGCATCGCTTGTACGACGAGCCGCCGCGAGGACACCGGCTCGATCGCGGCCAGGCGGTCCATCTCGCCCAGGGCGAGGTCCCTGGCCGCGCGCGCCCCGTCGAGGTCCCCCTTCGCTGCGAGGACCCGGGCGCGCAGCGCCAGCACCGTAATCGAGGGCGGGGCCGTCGCCTCCCATTCCGTCAGGTACCGCTCCGCCCCCGCGACGTCGCCCTCCTCCAGGAGCCCTCGCGCCATCATCGGGAGGGCCGACTCACGCAGCGCGCCGAGGCGCAGGTGCCCGCGCGCGAACTCGAGCGCCGCAAGGCGCGACTCCCGCGTGTCCATCCAGGCGAGACCGTAGAGCGCGATCTCCATCGCGGTGAGGCTATCCGTGCGGCCGATCCGGACGAGCGCGCCGCGGCTGGCCTCCGACGGCACCCGCGCGAGGGAGAGGGCGACTCCCCACGCCTCTCCGGCGTTTGGGGCCTCCGCGGCCTTCAGGAGCTTGGCGACGGCCTCCGGCGTCCCGATCTGCGCGAGCGCCTCGAGGTCGGTCGGGCCGAGCGCGCCCGCCGCCTCCGACAGGCACAGGTTGCCCGCGAGCCAGACGGCGAACCTCCGCTGCTCCTTGTCGGTCGAGTCGATCGCCTCCAGGATCGCCTGCCTCGCCACGTCGTCGCCCCTCCGCGCGAGCGTAGCCGCCGCGGCCAGGCGGACGTGCGGCTCCGTCGCCCCGAGCGCCGCCCGCAGCGAGGCGTCCGCGCCCTCCTCGGGGATCGCCGCGCCGAGCAGGTCGAGGACGGCGAGGACTGCCCCCCGCAAGGCCCCTTGCGCGTGCGGCAGGTGCGTGCGCAGGGACTCCTCGAGGTCCGTGGCATCCTGCCTCGACCCCCACATGCGCGAGCCTCCCCAGAGGCGGGTGCACTCCTGGTCGCCCCCCCCCCCCCGGATGACCACGCCGATCCCCTCCAGGGCGAGCGGCTCCGGCACCTCCCCCAGGCGCCGCATGACGATCGGGATCGCGTCCCAGTCGCGCCCCGAACGGCCCAGCAGGACCGCGCGCCTCACCGTAACCTCGGCGTCCGCGTCGAGCACCAGGCACGTGTACTCCCACAGCGGCTCGACCGCCCCGTCGGGACGAGGCGGCAGCTCGCCCGACAGGAACGCCTGCTCGATGTCGAGGTCCTCCTCGCACTCCCCGAGCCATGCGTGGAGCTCCTTGAGCTCCTCTACGAGCCGCTCCCTCCGGTCCTCCGCCGCCTCCTGCGCCTCCCACTCCTCGTCCGTCTCCGGTTCCTCGCGGGGCGGCGTGTCCTCTTCCTGTTCCTGCGCGACGCGCGCCCGCCACTCGCGGACGCGGACGAGGTCGGCCCGCGTGAGGACGAGTCCCCGCCGCAGGGCCTCCGCGCCCCACGCGGCGTGCCCCGCACGGACGCACGCGTCCGCGAGCGCGAGCCAGTCCTCGCCGGACCGCGACGCCGGACCGTAGCAGACGTCCTCCAGCAGCGAGACCTCCGCGACGGGGTCCTCGTCCTTCGGGTACGGCGCCTCGACGGCGCCCCCCGGCACGAGCCTCGCCGCGTAGAGCCTCGGCGGCCGCATCGGCCTCCGCTCGTCGGGGGAGTGCTGGTTCCGGTCGGAGGCGTACAGCGTCTCCCCGTCGGGCGCGAAGAGGATGTACCCGTACATGGCGTCCTTTTCATCGATGCCCACGACCCGCCCCGTCTCACGGTCCAGGCACACGAGCTCCCCGGGCCGCCCGAACCAGAGCGCCCGCTTCGTCACGGTGCAGTCGGAAAACGGGGCCGCGTGGCGAAGCGTCGTCTCCCAGACGACCCTTCCGTCGGCGAGGGAGACCGCCTGCACGCACCGCAGGGAGGCCGACGTCAGGTAGACGCAGTCCCCGTCGACGACCGTCTCCTCCGGAGCGATGTCGCGCGGCTGCATCTCCCAGAGGACGGAGTCGTCCTCGAGCGAGACGGCCACGAGCCTGCCGCCCGCCGGCCGGTAGAGGAGGCGCGTCCCCGCCGCATGCAGCAGCACGCGGCCGACGGGACCGCCCGGCCACGTCTTCTTCCAGACGAGCGATCCGTCCGCGAGGCGCAGTCGGCAGAGGTCCCCCGAGTCGAACCCGAGGTAGAGGGCGTCGCCGCGGACCCAGACGGAAGGGCCGCCCCGATCGCCCTGGGGCAGCGTCCATCGCCACGATCGGGTGGCGAGGTCGAAGACCGCCAGGCCGCGGGACTGGATCGTCAGGACTCCCTCCTCGGGCCAGAGGCGGGCCTGTCCCTGAATGGCCGGGAAATCGCGCCTCCAGACCTCACGACCTGTGGCCTCGTCGAGGACGCAGAGCGTGTGCCCGCGGTGCCAACCCAACCGGCCGCTCCTCGGGTCCGTGTACCAGCAGCTCTGGCCAAAGAGGGCCAGGACCTCGTTCCCTCGGCGGGCCAGTACCGGCGAGGGGAGGAATCCCCCGACGCCGACCCCGCGATGCTGTGCCGTAGGGATGATCGGGGGGCGGTAGGACCAAGCGGGGATGGGGTGGATCGGGTCCGCCACCTTGAGGAGCGTCCCCTCGTCGTTCATGTAGTAGTAGAAGTCGCCCAGTCGCACCGGCGTGGTCGCGAAGAGGAGGTGGGCGGGCGGAGAGGCTGCCTCGAAAGAGCGGCATCCGGCGGCGTCGGAGGCGTGCGCGCCGAGGCGTTCGATCTCCTCGGCGCAGCCATCGACCGACGGTTCGAGCAGGCGCGCCTTCTTCCACTCGCGGAGCGCGACCGCGGGGTCCTTCGCCTCGAAGGACCCCGCGAGGCGGGCGTGCCGAAGCGCGTCCTGGAGCCGAGGCTCCAACGTCTCGGCGACGAACGACGGCGTCAGGAGGCCCCCGTCGCCCCGCGCCTCGAGGAGGAACCCGAGGACGCGGAGCCGTTCGTCGACGTCCTGGACCTCGCGCCACGCCTCCTCGGCGCGTTCGAGATCGCCGAGGCGGATCCAGGCCCGGGCTGCGAGGTCGAGGTACGGCGAGTGCTCGGCCACGAAGTGGGCCGACTCGTGCGAGAGGGCCAGCTCCCACGCGTCGCGTTGTCGCTCCTCGTGTTCCTCCTGGGGGAAGCCCGTGAGGGCCGCCTCCGCCTCCTCTCGGCGACCGGCCCGGTAGAGGCACTCGGCGCGGAGGAGCACGGCGGCGCAATCGGGCGAATCCACACGGCCGAGGACGTCCGCCGCGTCGTCGTAGCGCCCGGCCTGGAAGAGGGCCTGGGCCCAGATCGTGAGGAGCCCGCGGCCGGCCGCGTGCGCGGGGACCCGCGCGAACAACTCGCACGCCGCCTCGGCATCGCCGGAGCGCAGCCGCGCCTCGGCGCGGGCGCGGAGGGCCTCGGGGTGGTCCTCGGGGCTCACGGCGCTCAGGCGCCTCTCGATCTCGTCCGGGTCGAGCAGGGCCTCCTCGGCGGCTCGATACGGGTTGCGGACCGTGGCCGAGGCGAGCTCGGCGAGGAGGGCGGGGTCGTCGACGTCCCACCATGCCGTGTGGAGGGCCTCCCGCGCTGCTGTGTCGGGGGAGCGTGCCAGCTCGAAGAGCGCCCCGCGCTTCCCCGCCGCGTCGCTCGATTCGAAGCGTCCAAGGACGTCGAGGACGCCCAGGGGGCAGTCGTCGCGGACGCCCCAGCGGACGAAGGGGTAGACCGCGTCGACTCGCTCCCGCAGTCGCGTGTCGCCCGATGTCGCCGCCTCGCGCAGGGCCTTCTGCGCGGGGCGGCCGATGTCGAGGAGCTCGCGGGCGGCGGCCTCGCGCACCACGGGATCCTCGCCGTCGAGGAGATGGATGAGGGTTGCGACCCGTTCCGGGTCGTCGGCGTGCGCGGCGATCGGTGCGGCGAGGAGGAGGGCGAGGGCCGATGACAGGATGCGCATGGAGCCCTCCGCGCACGGCACGTCTGTCGGGCCTGGGTAGGGAAGCGTAGGCTACGCGCCTGCGGACCGGGCGTCAAGGCGCCGCAAGGAGGGCGTCCCGCGAATGCGGGGGTGCAAGAGCGGTCATGCACCCAAGTCGGCTCTGCCAGCCAGCAAGCTGGCTCTGCCAGCCAGCAAGCTGGCTCTGCCAGCCAGCAAGCTGGCTCTGCCAGCCAGCAAGCTGGCTCTGCCAGCCGGCAAGCTGGCTCTGCCAGTTGATTCGGCCCGTCGCTTCTGGTAGGGTGCCGGCGTCACCCGAGGAGGAACCGATGGACGAGTCGAAGCGCGCCGCCCAGGGGGGCGAGACCCAGGACGTCACCGGGATGGTCCTCTCCATCTTCGATAAGGTCCGCGAGATCAAGCGGGTGAAGCCGGAGATCGCCCGCAAGATCGATCGGTGCGAGAAGGAGATCCGCGACCTGATGATGGAGATCCGCAAGCAGATCGACCTCCTCGACAAGAAGGACAAGGAGCTCGTGGCCGCCCTCGTGATCAACGGGATCCACCGCACGGCCGACGAGGTCCTCATCGACTAGCGCGTGCTCGCAATCGTTCCTCCTCTCGGACGGGCCCTGATCACCCTCATCGGCCGGTCCCTCAGCGTCGAGGAACTGCGCGCCGACGCCGTCCTCAGCCGCATCCACCGCCCTGCAAGCAGGCCTTGCCTGGACCGCCGCCCCGTCGTCTTCGCCTTCTGGCACAACCGCATCTTCTACGGCTCCTACTACCTCTGCTGGCGCTTCGTATGGAGGAAGGCGCCGTGCAGCGCCCTGATCAGCGAGAGCAGGGACGGCGAGCTGATCGCGCGCACCGCGCAGGCCCTCGGGGGGAACGTCGTGCGCGGCTCCTCGTCGCGTGGGGCGAGGCAGGGGTTCCTGGGCCTCCTGCGCCGCGCACGCCACGGGGACTGCCTGCTCATCACGCCCGACGGCCCCCGCGGGCCGCGCTACGTCGCCCAGGGCGGCGTGGCTCTCCTCGCCGCGAAGGCGCGCCTCCCGGTCGTCCCCCTCGGCTTCGGCTTTTCGCAGGCGCTCGAGTTCGGCTCGTGGGACGGCTTCACCATCCCGGTCCCCGGCGCCCGCGTCGTGGTCTCCTACGGAGAGCCGATCGACGTCGCGCACGACGCCGACGAGGCGGCCCTCGAGGCGGCACGCGCGCGCATCGAGCAGTCGCTCCGGGCGGCCACCGACGAGGCGGAGCGCCGCGCCCGCCAGCGCCTCTTCCGCGTCACGCGTCGGACCCGCAAGCAGGCCTTGCCTGGTTGACGGGTCCGCGGACGCCCTGTAGAGTACGCGGCATGGAACAGGTTCCGCTCTACCAGGGCCTCACGTTCTACGAGAAGTACATCCGCACGCAGGAGCTCCTCGCCCTCCAGAAGCCCCGCGAGGAGCAGGCGAACCACGACGAGCTCTGCTTCCAGGTCACCCACCAGGCCGCCGAACTGTGGATGAAGGTCGTCCACCAGGAGCTGGAGGAAAACGTCCGACGCATGGACGCCGACAAGCTCCTCGAAGCCGCCCACGGGTTCCACCGCTGCGTCGAGATCCTCAAGGTCCTCTGCGATGGGCTCGGTGTCGTGGAGACCATGAGTCCGCTGTCGTATCACGGGATCCGCGTGACGCTCGGGCGGGGGAGCGGACAGGACTCTCCGGGGTTCAACCGCATGCTCGAATGCGGCCCCTGGATCTGGCCGGCCCTCGAGAAGGTCATGCAGCGGCACGGGAAGACCCTCATCGACGTCCACCGCAAGCCGACCGAGCACTGGGACCTCTTCCGCCTGATCTCCGAGATGATGGCCTTCGACGAGGGATTCCAGACCTTTCGCTACGCCCACTTCTCGCTCGTCCGCCGCATCATCGGCGCCGACGTGAAGTCGCTCAAGGGGATCCCCGCGAGCACGCTCTCCCGCGGGACCACCGAGCCGATTTTCAAGGAGCTCTGGGACGTCATCAACGTCCTGACCCGCGAGACCTCCGACGTGTACGGAGGCCATTGATGGACGAGCTGCTCCCCTGGCGCTCCCGCTTCCCGATCCTCGATCGCTCGACGTACCTCATCAGCAACTCCCTCGGAGCGATGCCGCGGACGGTCTACGACCGCGTGAAGGAGTACGCCGACACCTGGGCGACCGAGGGCGTCCTCGCGTGGGAGAAGTGGATCCCGATGGTCCTCGAGACCGGGGACTTCGTCGGCCGCATCATCAACGCCCCGCCGAAATGCGTCGTGATGCTGCAGAACGTCTCGCAGGTGATGAGCGTCATCGCGAGCTGTTTCGAGTACCCCCACGAGCGGAACCGCGTCGTCTACGACAACCTCAACTTCCCGAGCGTCCACTACGTCTGGAAGGCCCAGGAGGCGCGGGGTGCGCGGGTCCACCTCGTGAAGTCGCACGACGGGATCCACGTCCCGACCGACGAGCTCCTGAAGGCGATCGACGAGCGCACGATCTGCGTCCCGATCAGCCAGGTCTGCTTCCGCAGCGCCTTCATCCAGGACGCGAAGCGGATCATCGACCGCGCGCACGAGGTCGGCGCCTACGTCATCCTCGACAGCTACCAGGCCGTCGGGACGATCCCCGTCGACGTGGAGGAGCTGAACGTCGACTTCCTCTGCGGCGGCTCGGTCAAATGGCTCTGCGGCGGCCCCGGCGCGGCGTATTTGTACGTGCGCTGCGACCTCCAGGGGCGCTTCGAGCCGCTCGAGCGCGGCTGGTTCAGCCACGCGCGGCCGTTCGACTTCGACATGGAGAAGATGCACTTCGCCGACGGCATCATGCGCTACATGGGCGGATCGCCGTCCGTCCCGGCCCTCTACGCCGCGCAGGAGGGGTACAAGGTCATCGCGGAGGTCGGCGTCGAGGCGATCCGCGCGAAGTCGATGCGCCAGACGGCGCGGCTCGTGGCTTCGGCCGACGAGCAGGGGCTCGTCGTGAACACGCCGCGCGACCCCGCGCAGCGCGCCGGGACCGTGTCGGTCGACTTCGCCGGCGCCGAGGCCGTCTGCAAGGAGCTCATCCGCCGCAAGTACATCGTCGACTACCGCCCGATGGCGGGGATCCGGATCTCGCCGCACTTCTACAACACGGACGAGGAGTGCGATGCCGTAATGAAGGAGATCCGCACGATCCGCGAAGGTCGATAGGGAGGTGGCCACGTCCACGATTCCCGACAGGCAAGGCCTGCTTGCAGGGCAGTTCAACCTGGCCTCCTGGCTCCTCGACGAGCGCGTCGCCGAGGGGATGGGGGACCGAGTCGCCGTGATCGACGGTGAGAGGACCGTCACCTACCGCGAGCTCCAGCGGCTCGTCAATCGCGTGGGGAACGGCCTCCTCGAGCTCGACCTCGACATGGAGGACCGCGTCCTCCTCGTCCTCCCGGACGGGATCGAGTTCGTCGCCGCGTGGCTCGCGGCCGTGAAGGTCGGGGCGGTGCCCGTCGCCGCGGGGCCGTGGACCGAGATTCAGGACTACGAGGCGGCGCTCGACCTCACACGCGCCCGCATGCTGGTGATGCACCAGGCGCACCGCGCGAGGGTGGAGGAGGCCATCCCCAGCTCGCGCCACCTGCGCCGCGCGATCACCGTCGGCGAACCCGAAAGCAAGGAAGTGGCGTGGGAGGAGATCGCCTCTTCGCGCTTCGACGAGCTGGAGGCCGTGCCCACGCATCGCGACGACGCCGCCTTCTGGCTCGTCCGCCCCGGGCCCGGCGGGGGCCTCCGCGCCGTCTGCCACTCCCACTCGGCCGCCGCGCACCACGCGGCGGCGTGCGCGCGGGAGACCCTGGGTTTGAAGTCGAGCGACGTCGTCCTCTCGGGACCCGTGAACTCGGCGCAGGGGCTGGCGAGCGGGATCCTGTACCCGATGGCCGTCGGGGCCGCCACCGTCGCCTTCCCCGGTGCACGCGATCCGGAAGGTCTCCTCAAGCTCGCGCGACAGCATCGGGTCACGACGATGTTCGCGGGGGATGCCAGCCACCTCGGCGCCTTCCATCGGGCGACGGACGCCTGCCGGTCGTTGGCCGCGGAGGGGGTGCTGGCCGTGTGGGCGGACGGTCGGGGCGTGAGCGGCGACTACCATGCCGAGTGGTCCGGCGCCCTGCGCCTGCCGCTCTACACGGGTCTCTTCACGGACGAGGGCCTGCTCTGCGCGACGAATCGCCCTGGCGCCACGAAGCCCGGGTCCTGCGGTCGTGTCGTGGCGGGGTACCAGGCGAAGGTGCTCCTCCCCGATCTGCAAGCAGGCCTTGCTTGCGGGACCGAGGCGAGGTTCGGCACGGCCGGAGACCTTTGGGTCCTGGGAGGCGGACCCCCGACCTTCTGGCACGACCGCGAGCGCGCCTCTCGTAAAGTGAAGGGGGACTGGGTCCACGTCGGAACCGGCTTCTCGGTCGACACCGACGGCTACTTCTGGTACCAAAGACCCTGAACCCATGACGCCGATGCGAACACCCGCCGCCGTCCTCCTGCTCGTCCTCGCAGCACTCGGTGACACGCTCGCCGCCGACACCGAGCTCGAGGCGGCGATCCGCAAGTACCTCGCCTTGCCCACGGCGACCGACCGCGAGGAGATGGCCGCCGAGCTCGCCCCGTTCGACGCGACGCCGGTCGAGGGGCTGACGAAGGCCCTCCAGAACGTCATCCCGCAGCCGGGCGGCCCCGGACCGATCGAGCGGCGCGTGATGACCAACAAGGGCGAGATCCGCTACGTCCTCGAGCTGCCCGAGGGGTACGACCCCGCGAAGGCCTACCCCGTCTTCCTCTTCATGATGGGTCCCACGACGCAGCCCGAGGACGGCCTCCTCACCTGGCCCACGAAGAAGCTGGGCGAGCAGTGGATCGTCGCCGCGCCCGCGATGCCCTCGGACGACCCGGACTTCGCGGGGTACCCGAAATACGACACGGGCGACGTCGCGATGGAGGCGATCTTCAATGACCTCGGGCGCGCCGCGCACGTCGACCCCTCGCGGGTGGTCGTGGGCGGCTTCTCGATGGGGGGCGCCTTCGCTTGGTCCGCGGCGGCCGTGCAGTCGGACCGCGTGGCCGCCTCGATCCCGATGTCCTGCAACCCGCCGAACGACGTCCAGCCCGAGTGCCTGCGGAACCTCGTCCACGTGCCGATGTTCATCACGCACGGGACGCTCGACCAGATCACGAACGTCCGCCTGGCCCGCGAGGCGGCCGACCTCCTGAAGCAGTACGGCTACGCGCACGAGTTCCGCGAGATCGCCGGGGTCGGCCACGTCTGGCCCGACGCCCTCGAGCCCGACATGATGAAGTGGATGGAGGGGAAGAGGCGCGTCCTGTTCCCGAAGGAGGTCGTCTACCACGTCCTCCACTGGGCCCGGCCGAAGCGGCGGATGTACTGGGTCGAGGCGACGAAGGGGAAGTACTCGCTCGACGGCCCCGATGGGAAAAAGGTCTTCGCGGGGATCGTCGCGAAGATCGACGGGAACCGGATCGAGCTGACCTCCTCGCTTCTGGAGAAGGTGACGGTCTACCTGAACTCCTCGCTCGTCGACTTCTCGAAGGAGGTCGTCGTCGTGGTGAACGGCGTCGAGCGGCACCGCGGGATCGTGAAGCCCTCGCTGCAAGTCGCGCTCGACGGGTTCCGCGAGCGATGGGACCCCGAGGACGTGTACAGCGCGAAGATCCTCCTCGAAGGGCTGTGGGCGCCGAAATGAGAGTCATCGTCACCGCCGGAGGGACCCGGGAGGCGATCGACGACGTCCGCTTCCTGACGAACGTCTCGACGGGTCGGTTCGGGTACGAGGTGGCCTCGGCGTTCCACCTGCGCGGGTGCGAGGTGGTGCTGCTGGCGCCGGAGGAGATGCGGGACCGGCGCTGGTACGCGCTGCCGTTCGACCCGGTGCCGTTCGGCGGCGTGCTCGACCTGGAGGCGAAGCTCCACGCGGCGATCGCGGCGAAGCGGCCCGACGCGCTCCTCATGGCGGCGGCCGTGTCGGACTACGTCGTCGCGGAGCGCGCGGACGGGAAGCTGTCCTCGGGGCCGGAGGAGATGACGATCCGGCTGAAGAAGGCGCCGAAGCTCCTCGCGGGGCTGCGCGATCGTTGCGGCGCGACGACGCTCCTCGTCGGCTTCAAGCTCCTCTCGGGGGTCGCGGAGGCGGATCTACGTCGCGCCGCGGAGGAGCAGACCCGGAGGGACCGGCTGGACCTGACGGTGGCGAACGACCTCGCTCTCCTGACGTCCCAGCGGCACCCGATGTGGATCTCGACGCCCTCGGGGGAGTGGACCGCGCTCGACGGAACGAAGGCGGACGTCGCGCGTCGCGTGGCGGACTTCGTCCTGGAGTCCTGGAGCCGCGCCCGCAGGGGCGGCGTCGCGTGGACGAGCCCCGAAGGGGCGTCTCAAGACAGCCAGGGGCGAAGCCCCTGGTGATGCGGGCGAACGATGGATCTGGAGCCCTGAAAGGGCGACCCATCGAGGCGGGAGACAGCGAATGGACTGGGCCAGCCTGCCGTGGACGGACCTGAAGGAGGAACTGGAGCAGCGCCCGATCGTCCTCCTCCCGGTCGGCGCGATCGAGGCGCACGGTCCTCACCTCCCGGTAACGACCGACGTGATCATCTCCCAGGAGATGGCGCGCCGCGCCGGGTGGAAGCTGGACGACGAGGGGAACCCCGTCCTCGTCCTCCCGCCGGTCGCCTACAGCGCCGCGGAGTGCGCGCGGGAGTTCCCGGGCACCGTCTCCATCCGCCCCGAGACGGCGCGCGCGCTGATCGTCGACATCGCGCGCTCCGTGAAGGAACAGGGCGCGCAGGGCCTCGTCCTCGTGAACAGCCATCTCGACCCGGCTCACCTCTCGGCGCTTCAGGCGGCCGTCGGGGAGGTCCGCTCCGTGGTCGGCCTCCCGTGCTGCGCGCCGAGCCCCCTCTCGCGCCGCTGGGGGAGGCGGCTCGGCGACGAGTTCCGCAAGGGGGACTGCCACGCGGGGGCGTACGAGACGTCCCTCGTCCTCGCGGTCCACCCGGAACTCGTGCGGGAGGAGGTCCGCCGCGGACTCGCCCCGCGCTGGCTCGGCCTCGCGGAGAAGCTGAAGTCAGGTGTCGCGACCTTCCGCGCGATGGGCGCGGAGGAGGCCTACTTCGGCGACCCCGCGAGCGCCTCGGTGGAGCAGGGGATCAAGTTCTACGAGGTCCTCTCGGAGATGATCGGCTGCGAGGCGGCCCTGGCCCTCCCGAGCGTCCGCTGGCCCGACGCCCGCCAGGAGTCGGGGGAATAGTCAGGCCGGAGCCGGGCGACTCAGCGGTTACGCCCCACGGCCGGCCAGGTCTCGCCGTTCTGCGCGTTGTAGACGGACCACGCGACTCGCCCGGTCCGGAGGAAGCCGTGTCCGCCCGGAGCATCATCGTAGACGAGGAGCATGCCGCCGGTCGTCGTGTACCTTCCCAAACCGATCACGACCTCCGCGCGCCCGTCATCGTCCATGTCTCCAAGGGCCGGTCGCGTCTCCCCGTTCGCAGCGTTGTACGCGGCCCAGTTGACCCTGCCCCAGGCGAGGGGCGTGTTGCCGGCCACGGCGTCGTCGTAGACTCTCCACCAGCCTCCGCTGGTCGGGTAGCTTCCGATTCCGACCACAATCTCGGCCCGACCGTCGCCGTCGATGTCACCCAGCGCGGGTCGAGTGCTTCCGCCGGCGGCGTTGTAGGCGGGCCAGGAGAGCGAGAGCAACCGGAGGAGGGGGTACCCCGCGGGCATGTCGTCGAAGAGGTACGTGTACCCTCCTGCCGGCGGGTAGTTGCCGAGCCCGACCACGAGCTCGGCCCGTCCGTCCCCGTCGACGTCGCCGCAGGCGGGGCGAGTCTCCCCGTTGGCCGCGTTGTAGGCGGGCCACGGGACGCGCTTCCAGCCGCGGGCCGCGTACGCGGCGACCGCGTCGTCGAAGATGCACATGAATCCGCCGGACACCGGATAGGGCCCGAGCCCGACCACCAATTCGGCCCTTCCGTCTCCGTCCAGGTCCCCGAGGGCCGGTCGTGTCTCCCCGTTTGCGGCGTTGTAGGCAGCCCAGGGCACGCGAATCCACGCCAGATGGGTCTGGCCGTGCGCGAGGTCGTCGCGGATCTGGACCCAGCCTCCGCTCGAGGAATGGGTGCCAATGCCGACGGCGGTCTCCGCCAGGCCATCTCCGTCGACGTCGCCGCACGCGGGACGGGATTCGCCCACGGCCGCGTTGTACACGGAGAAAGGGAGCCGCTGCCAGCCGACGTGAGCAAGGTCGCCGGCCAGGTCCTTGAGCGACTCGGTGTATCCCTGGCCGCCCGACGCGCCGAGTCCCACGAGGAGGGACACGGCGGGCGCGAGGTTCCATGCGTCCAATCGAGCCGCCCCCGCGGCCGTCCAGCCGCCGAGCAACATCATCCGGTTCCGAACCGAATCGAAAGCGAGGCGGCCGTCAAACCTCGACCCCGGGGCTGTCGCCGTGGTCACCTGCGCCCAATTCGTGCCGTTCCACTCCCACGTGTCCCCGAGCTCCGCCACTCCGTTCCACCCGCCGAACAGGAGGCAGGTACCCCGGGCCTCATCGTACGCGAATGCGACATTCCCACGTGCCGACGGCGAAGTCGTGGGGGACATCTGAAACCAGTTGGTCCCATCCCACTCCCAGGTGTCCGAGAGGGGTCCTCCGTACCACCCGCCGAATAGGACGACCCTCCCTCGAATCGGGTCGTAGGTCATTCCGGAGACCTCCCTGCCGGGCGGCGAGAGGGCGGGCGTGCGCAGCAGCCAGTTGATCCCGTCCCACTCCCACGTGTCGTTCGGGAAACCGTCCCCACTGGAGCCACCGAAAAGAACGACACGACCGCGGGAGGCGTCATAGGCCGCCGCAGCCATGCCCCGGACGGTCGGCGAGGCCGCCGGAGTCATGCGCGACCACGACACGCCATTCCATTCCCAGGTTTCGTTGAGGTACTCCAGGTTGCCCGGCCCATGTCCTCCGAAGAGGAGACCCCGCCCGCGCGCTCGGTCGAAGGCGAGCGTGGTCCAATAGCGTTTCGAAGGCGGGTTCGCCGCCGCGGCGTAGGTCCAGCGATTCCCCGTCCAGGTCCACGTATCGCTCCGGTGCTGGTCGTTGTCGAAGCCCCCGAACGCGACGCACTGGCCAGGTGCGGCTCCTTCGAACACCCAGAGTCCTTCTCGGGGGTCCGGGAGGGGCGAGCGGTTTGACCACGCAATGCCATCCCACTCCCACAGGTCCGCCTGGGGGACGTACTCGGGCCCCGAAAGCCCGCTGTCGACATCCGTTCCACCGAAGAGAACGGAGCGCTGTCGGATCGGGTCATAGGACATGGAGTGTTGGATGCGCGGCGACGGGGCGACGGTGGGGAACCTCTGAGACCAGGACGTCCCGTTCCATTCCCAGGAATCGCTGAGCCTGCCGGCTGACCCGGCCCCGCCGAACAGGACCGCGCGCCCACGCACGGGATCAAACGCCATCTCTGGATTGGACCGCGGCGACGGCGCGATTCCGGTGAGCTGCTGGGTCCAGGTCGCCCCGTCCCATTCCCAGGTGTCATTGAGGTAGGCGCCGCTGAATCCGCCGAAGAGGAGGACACGGGAACGCACCGAATCGAAGACCATGGCATGTCCTACACGGCCTGGCGGCGACGTCGCAGGAGCGAGCTGGACCCAGGTGTTGCCGTCGTACTCCCACGTATCGTCGGGCCAGCCGCCGTAGGACTCGCTCCCGCCGAAGAGGACCACGCGGCCTCGAACTGCGTCGAAGGCGAGGGCGTGATCGTAGCGCGGTGACGGGGCACTCGTCGGGCTCCGCTGAATCCAGTTGATGCCATCCCATTCCCATGTGTCACCCAGATAGACGGTGGAGCGCAGGCCACCAAAGAGGACCACCCGGTTCCGAACGGAATCATCGACCATGGCGTGTCGATATCGCCCGGACGGAGACGCGGTCGGGGAGGCCTGGGACCAGGCCGAGCCGTCCCAGAGCCAGGTGTCCCCGAAGGGCGTTGGGTTGAGGTCCGAGGGGATTCCGCTGAACAGCACGAGCCTGCCGCGGGCCTCGTCGAAGGCGGTCCCGTGATCGAAGCGTGGCTGGGGCTGGCGGAGAGGGGAGGGGCTCCAATCGGCGAGGAGGGGAGCCGGCAGAAGGGTGACGGTGAGCACGGCTACGAGGGTGAAGGTGCGAGGACCGGGCGAGCGGCCCATGTGGTTCCTCCATGCGGGGTCGCATGTTGGCGCAACTACGTGAGTCTGTCAAGCAGCGTCTCGTGCGATCTCCTGCGAATCGGGCCGGATGACTCCCGATTCGGTCTCCGCTTGTTCGAGGACCCGACCGGGCGGCCCCTCGCGGGAATCCCCCTTGACACCCCGCGCCCTCGGAGGTACCCTGCCGCTGCTTTAGATGTAAAGCATCGGCGGGAGACGAGATGGGGCTGGCGGGACGCGTCGCGATTGTCACGGGCGGGGGGCGCGGCATCGGCCGCGAGGCCGCCCTCGCCCTCGCGCGCGCGGGCGCCGACGTCGCCATCCTCGCGCGGAGCGAGGCCCAGATCGCCGCCGTCGCCTCCGAGGTCCGCGCGCTCGGCGTCCGCTCCGTCGCCGTCTCCTGCGACGTTACGAAGGCCGACGCCGTGAACGGGTCCGTCGACCGCGTGCGCCAGGAGCTCGGCCGCGTCGACGTCCTCGTCAACAACGCCGGGGTCGCCCGCAGCGCCCCCTTCCTCCGCACCGAGGACGCCCTCTGGGACGAGCTCCTCGCCGTGAACCTCACCGCCCCATTCCGCTTCGCCCGCGCCGTCCTCGGCGGGATGCTCGATCGCGGGTGGGGGAGGATCGTCACCGTCGCGAGCATCGCCGGGAAGGTCGGCGCGGCCTACATCGCGGCGTACACCGCCTCCAAGCACGGCGTGATCGGCCTGACGCGCGCCCTCGCCGTCGAGGTCGCCGCCAAGGGCGTCACGGTGAACGCCGTCTGCCCCGGCTACGTCGACACCGAGATGACCACGACGAACGTCCACTCGATGGGGGAGAAGACCGGGAGGTCCGAGGCGGAGATCCGTCGGATCCTCGCCGACCAGTCCCCCCAAAAGCGAATCTACCGCGCCGAAGAAGTCGCCTCGCTTGTCGCGTACCTCGCCTCCGACGAGGCCGGGGGGATCAACGGCCAGGCGATCAACCTCTGCGGCGGGGCCGTGTTCTCGTAGGAGACGATCCGCGTGAGCTCCCCGGATACTTCGACGTACCTGAACAGCGAGAACGAGTCCACGCTCGACCGCGAGCGGCTCGCGGTCGGCCTGTGGGTGCGCATCGCCAAGGTCTACTCCCTCGTCCTCCGCGAGATCCGCGAGCGGATCCTCGCCGACTGCACGATCCCGCAGTTCGACGTGATGGCCTCGCTCATGCGCACCCCGGACGGGATCCCGCTCGTCGAGTTGTCGCGCCGCCTCCTCGTGACGGCGGGGAACATCACGGGGATCATCGACCGCATGGTCCGCGACGGGCTGGTCGTCCGCGCCCCTGACGCCAAGGACCGCCGCGTCGTGCGCGTCCGGCTCACGCCCAAGGGGAGGCGCCGCGCCGGCGTCATCGTCCCGAAGCACTCGAAGAGCATCACCGACATCCTGGCCGTCCTCACCCCGCCCGAGCAGAAGCTCTTCAAGGAGCTGCTCGAGAAGCTGCGCTATCGCCTGTCGCGGGCGGGGGAGCACGCCGATTAGCGCCTTGCGGAAACCCGAGACCTTCCTCTACGAGGAGTCCGACGGCGTCGGGACGATCACGCTCAATCGTCCCGAGAAGCTGAACGCCCTCACGTTCGAGGTCTACGACGAGCTGACGGGCTTCTTCGGGAAGCTCACGAGGGAGCCGGTCCGCGTCGTCGTGATCACCGGCGCGGGACGCGGCTTCTGCACCGGCGGCGACGTGAAGGAGATCATCGGCCCGCTGTTCTCGATGACCCCTCGCGAGCGGCTCGAGTTCACGAGGATGACCTGCCGCCTGATCCGCAACATCCGTACGCTGGAGAAGCCCGTCGTCGCCAGCCTGAACGGCGTCGTCGCGGGGGCCGGCGCCGTGATCGCCCTGGCGAGCGACTTCCGCATCGCGTGCGAGCACGCGCGGATCGGCTTCGTCTTCACCAAGGTCGGCCTGTCGGGCGCCGACATGGGCGCATCCTTCCTCCTTCCGCGCATTGTGGGGCTCTCGCGCGCGACCGAGATCCTGATGACCGGCGAGTTCGTCCCGCCGCAGGAGGCCCACGCGATGGGCCTCTATCACCGTCTGGTTCCGAGCGCAGAGCTCGCGCGCGCGACGGAGGAGTTCGCCGGGCGCCTGGCGAAGGGCCCTCCGTTCGCGCTCGGGATGACGAAGCAGATGCTGAACCGCGAGCTGTCGATGGACCTGGAGAGCGCGCTCGAGGCCGAGGCGCAGGCCCAGGCGCTCTGCATGGAGCACTCCGACTTCCGCGAGGCCTACGAGGCGAACCGCGCCAAGCGGCCGCCGAAGTTCGAATGAACCCCGAAGTCCCCCAGGACCTGCCGTTCTTCCTCGGGCCCGAGCACGCCGCGCTCGCCGAGCAGGTCCGTGTTTTTCGCGAGAAGCACCTCGGAGAGGCGGACGAGTCGGACGTGAACGCCAGGGGCCGCGAGATTGTTCTGGAATTGGGCAAGGCGGGGCTCCTGCGCTACGTTGCCCCCGCCGTGTACGGCGGCGCCCTCCGCGAGGTCGACGTCCGCTCCCTCTGCGTGATCCGCGAGGGCCTCGCGTACGCCTCGGGCCTCGCCGACAGCATGTTCGCGCTGCAGGGGCTCGGGAGCTACCCGATCACGCTCTCGGGGACCGAGTCGCAGAAGCAGCGCTGGCTGCCCAAGGTGATCGTGGGGGCCGCGATCGCGGCCTTCGCGCTCACGGAGCCGAACGCGGGCTCCGATGTCTCCTCGATGGAGACCCGCGCGACGCGGCGCGGGGACCGCTGGACGATCGAGGGGCGGAAGACCTTCATCACGAACGCGGGGATCGCAGACGTCTACAGCGTGTTCGCGCTCTCGCAGCCCGAGCTGGGGAGCAGGGGGATGAGCGCCTTCGCGCTCCCCGCCGATGCGAAGGGGCTCGTGGTCGAGCGCCCCATCGAACTGCTCGCGCCCCACCCGATGGGCGAGGTCCGCTTCGACGCCTGTGAGGCGACGGGCGAGAATCTCCTGGGCTGGGAGGGGCAGGGGTTCAAGACGGCCATGAGCACGCTCGACGTCTTCCGCCCGACGGTGGGCGCGTCGGCGCTCGGATTCGCGCGGCGGGCGCTCGACGAGGCGGTCTCGTACGCGACGAAGCGCATGCAGTTCGGAAAGGCCCTCGCGGCGATGCAGTCGACGCAGTTCGCGCTCGCGGAGATGGCCACGGAGCTGGAGGCGGCGCGTCTGCTCGTCTACCGCGCGGCGTGGGAGAAGGACCACGGGGCCGGGCGAGTGACTTCGGCCAGCTCGATGGCGAAGCTCGTCGCGACGGAGTCGGCGCAGCGGATCGTCGACCGCGCGCTCCAGATCCACGGCGCGGTCGGGTTGGTGAAGGGGCACCCGATGGAGCGGCTCTACCGTGACGTGCGGGCCCTCAGAATCTACGAGGGGACGAGCGAGATCCAGAAGGTGATCATCGCGCGGGACCTCCTGAAGCCGGAGAAGTCGTGAACATCGTCTCGATCGGGGGCGGCGCGGCCGGCCTCTACCTCGCCATCCTGATGAAGAAGGCGGACCGGTCGCACCAGATCCGGGTCCTGGAGCGGAATCGCCCCGACGACACGTTCGGGTTCGGCGTCGTCTTCAGCGACGCGACGCTCGACCGGATCGCGGAGGCGGACCGCGAGACGTACGACGAGATCACGGGCAGCTTCGCGCACTGGGACGACATCGACATCCACTACGGCGGCGAGGTCGTGCGGTCGACCGGGCACGGCTTCAGCGGCCTGGAGCGGAAGAGGCTCCTCCAAATCCTACAAAACCGCTGCAAGGCGCTCGGCGTGGAGATCTCGTTCCAGACGGAGGTCACCGATCCGGCGAAGCACCTCGACGCCGACCTCGTGTTGGGCGCGGACGGCGTGAACAGCCTGGTCCGCGCGAAGTACACCGACCGCTTCAAGCCGACGATCGAGTGGGGGAAGACGAAGTTCGTCTGGCTCGGGACGACGTTCCCATTCCCGGCCTTCACGTTCTACTTCCGCCGCGACGCGAACGGCGGGCTGTGGCGCGTCCACGCCTATCGCTACGCCGAGGGGGCCTCGACCTTCATCGTGGAGACGACCGAGGAGGCCTGGCGCGCGGCGGGGATGGTCACGGAGGACGAGGACCGGACGGTGGCCTTCTGCGAGGAGCTTTTCGCGGAGGAGCTCCGCGGGCATCGCCTGCTCAAGAACCGGTCGCTCTGGCGCAACTTCCCCACGATCAGTTGCGAGCGGTGGTACGACGGAAACCTCGTCCTCATGGGGGACGCGGTCCACACGGCGCACTTCTCGATCGGGAGCGGGACGAAGCTTGCGATGGAGGACTCCATCGCGCTCCGAGATGCGCTCGTGGCGGAGCCCGACCTGCCGCGCGCGCTCGCCCGCTACGAGGCGGAGCGGCAAAAGGAGGCGGGGGCGCTCCAGCGGGCCGCGGCGGTGAGCCAGGCGTGGTTCGAGGAGACGGAGCGGTACATGTTGCTGGAGCCGACGCAGTTCGCGCTCTCGCTCCTGACGAGGTCGCTCCGGGTGACGCACGAGGGGATGAAGCTGCGGGATGGGGCCTTCGCCTCGCGCGTCGACGCCTGGGTCGCGGGAAAGGCGGCCTCGCAGAGCGGCGTGGCCGTGCCCGCGGGGACGCCTCCGCTCTTCACGCCGTTCAAGGTGCGCGGGTGCCTCCTCGAGAACCGCGTGGTGGTCTCGCCGATGTGCCAGTACTCGGCGGAGGACGGCACGCCGAACGACTGGCACCTCGTGCACCTCGGGAGCCGCGCGCAGGGCGGGGCGGGACTCGTGATGACGGAGATGACGAACGTGTCGCGGGAGGCGCGGATCAGCCCCGGGTGCGCGGGGATGTACAAGCCCGAGCACGTCGCGGCGTGGAGGCGCATCGTCGACTTCGTCCACAAGAGCAGCCGCTCGAAGCTCGGCATGCAGATCGGCCACGCGGGCCGCAAGGGCTCGACGCGCCTCGCCTGGGAGGGGATGGACGAGCCGCTGGCGGAGGGCAACTGGCCGATCGTGTCGGCCTCGCCGATCCCCTACACGCAACGGAACCAGGTGCCGCGGGAGATGACGCGCGCGGACATGGACCGGATCCGCGACGAGTTCGTGCGGGCGGCGTGGATGGCCCACGAGTCGGGGTTCGACTGGATCGAGCTGCACATGGCGCACGGGTACCTCCTTGCGTCGTTCATCTCTCCGCTGACGAACGTGCGGAAGGACGAGTACGGGGGGGCGCTGGCGAACAGGATGAGGTACCCGCTGGAGGTGCTCCGCGAGGTGCGGGCCGTCTGGCCGGCGGAGAAGCCGCTCGCGGTGCGCGTCAGCGCGGTGGACTGGGCCCCTGGCGGGATGGAGGCGGCGGACGCGGTGGAGGTGGCGCGGATGCTCGCGGCAAACGGCTGCGACATCGTGGACGTCTCCGCGGGGCAGACGGTGGCGGACGCGCGGCCGGTCTACGGCCGCCAATTCCAGACGCCGTTCGCGGAGCGGATCCGGATCGAGACGGGGATCCCGGTGATGACGGTGGGGAACATCTCGTCGTACGCGGACGTGAACACGATCATCGCGGCGGGGCGCGCGGACCTCTGCGTCCTGGCGCGGCCGCACCTCTACGACCCCTACTGGACGCGCCACGCGGCGGCGGAGCTGGGCCACGCGCTCCCCTGGCCCGCGCCCTACTCCTCGATCGACCGCTACACCCCGCGGTTCAAGTAGGGGCGGTCCCGGGCATCAGTTGCCCGCAGCGTGTGCCCGCAGGAACTCCAGGGACCCGCCCGCCAGGTCCGCGAGCTTCTGGAAATACTCGCGTTCCTCGCCCTGCAGACTCCGTGCTACCCCGGCCAGCTCCAAGTTGCACTTCGTCAGGGTTGCCGTCCGACCGGGATCGAGCGTGCCCTCGTTTTCCAGGAACGTGCCGACGCACCCGGCCGTGAAGGTGTCGAGCGAGACGAAGTCGACCGGGTCTTCAAGTCCTCGGCATCGCGGCGGGAATGGGCGCGCGCAATGCTCCGTGAACAGGCGACGCAGCTCCATGAGCGACGGCATTCCGTGTTTCAACCCCGCAATGGGATGACACGAAGCTCCTCTTTGCGAGCGGCCGAGAGCAACTCGCCGTCGCCCGAAGCGAATCTCACCTGCCGCCCACCAGCCTTCGACTCGAACCACAACGCGGCGAGCAGTGCGCTCGTGTCCCACACGATCACGACCGCGCCTTCCTTCCGCGCCGCTTCTGGTCCTCAGGTGACCGGTCGCCGCTGCGCCGATCTTCCAGGAACTGCCTCATGAGGCCTCCCATGGGCATGCAGGGAAAGTCGCGGATGGGACCTCCGGTTCCCAGGATCACCTTGCCTTCGGCGGCGAGCCGGCGGAGCTTGCGCCGGACGGGCGACTCCTTGATGACCATGCCGCTGGGCTTCGCCAGCATTGCCACGGGCTTGCCGTGGGACGTGATGTAGACACGGTCGCCGCGTTCGACTGCGCGAAAGGCCTCGCCGAGGTGGGTCTGCAGTTCGCGAACCGTGAACGTGATCTGCCTCATGCCTGTGCAGTGTATACACGCACCATCTGAGCCACAAGGCCGGGCTAGCCCGTACGATGCAGTTCGGCAATAGCCGTGAGGTCGGCATTGGCGTGGCCGGCGTCGGCAGCGGCCTGGTAGCGGGCGCGGGCGAGCGCGCCGAAGGGGGCGTCGACGCCGTGGCGAACGCACTCGGCGAGGGCGTAGTCGAGGTCCTTGACCATCCAGCGGACGGCGAAATGCGTCTCGTAGGTCCGCGCGAGGATCCGCGGCACCGAGGCGCGCACGAAGGGGCTGCCTCAGGAGCCGTTCGAGAGGACGTGTGTGACCTTGGCCATGTCGAGTCCGCAGCGCTCGGCCAGCACGAGCCCTTCGGCGAGCGCGGCCGTCTGCACCGAGCCGACGAGGTTGTTGATTAGCTTCACCATCGCCGCCGATCCAATGGGGCCGCAGTGGTACTGCCCCTTGGACGTCGCCGAAAGCATGGAGCGGGCCGCCTCGAGGTCCGCCTCGTCGCCGCCGACGAAGAACGTGATCTCGCGCGCGGCGACCTGGTTCTTGCTTCCCGAGATCGGCGCCTCGAGGGGCCGCAGCCCCAGGTCTCGCGCATTCGATGCCCACTCGCGGGTCCATCCAGGCGACAGCGTGCCCGTCTCGACGACGATCGAGCCCCTCGACGCGCCCGTCAATGCGCCCTCGTCTCCGAGCCAGACGGTCCTGGACGCCTCATCTTCGGAGACGCACGAGAGGACCAGCTCCGCGCCCTCGGCGGCCTCGCGAGGCGTCTCCGCGACGCGCGCGCCCTCGATCGCGTCGGCCTTCTCGCGGCTCCGGTTCCACACCGTGACCTCATGGCCGGCGGCAACCAGGTTCCTGGCGATGCCGCCTCCCATGATCCCCACGCCCAGCACGGCGATTCGTTGCATCTGACCCTTCTCGCTAGCTCCGGTTCCAGGGGCGAGGGCGCATCCGCCTCATGTCCCTGGCGCCGTGAATCACGGCGAGGATCTCTACGGTGCCCCTCTTCGTCCAGTAGACGATCCGTTAGTTTCCCTTGATGACCTCTCTGATCCTGGGATCACGCGACTCGGGAACTTGCCTACCGCTGTCGGGAAACTCGGACAGGCGATCCACGGAGGAGACGATGCTGCGGGCCAGGTCCTTCGCGTAGACGGCCGAGTCGCGACTGATGTAGTTCACGATGCCCTGAAGGTCGTCGATGGCCGTGTCAGTCCAGACGATCGGCATCATCTCAGGAAGCGCTTCCTCACTTCCTCGTGGGGGCGAACCCGTCCTTCCTTGGATGCCTGGAGACCGAGGGCGATCTTCTTTCGCACGTACAGTTCGTACATGATCTCGTCCCAGGTCGTTGTCGCCGGCAATCCCTTGATGAGTTGGATTGCTTCGCTCTTGGGAGATGACATCGCAGCCTCCATGCGGACGTCTGGATTGTAGGGCTCGACCCCAACGATGTCACGCCCGTTCAAGAGCATCACCGTGCTCGTGGCCAGAGACCCCCAAACTGCGTATGATGCAGGGGTCATGCTCCTACTGACCCCGTTCGACATCAACGGGATGCGGCTTGCCAATCGCCTGGTGCTGACCGCGATGGTCACGCGCCTGTCGGGCGAGGACGGCCTCGTCAACGACGACATCCGCGCGCGATATCTGCGCTTCGCGAAGGGCGAGGTCGGCCTGATCGTCGTCGAGGCAATGGCGGTCCACTCCGCGAAGAGCGGGCCGCTCCTGCGGATCTCCGAGGACCGCTTCGTTCCAGGGCTCCGCGACCTTGCCAAGGCCGTCCACGACTCCTCGCCGTCCAAGATCGTCCCGCAGGTGATCCACTTCCTCAAGGTCGCGCGAAGCGGGTGGAGACAGCGGATCACCGACCTCTCCAGGGACGACCTCCGCCTCGTGGTTCAGCAGTACGCCGACGCGGCCGGGAGGGCCCGCGAGTGCGGCTTCGACGGCGTCGAGCTGCACATGGCCCACGCGTACACCCAGTCGAGCTTCCTCTCGCGCCTCAGCCCGCGGAAGGACGAGTACGGAGGGACGCTCGAGAACCGCATGCGCCTGATGGGCGAGACGATCCTCGCCGTCCGAGCGCGCGTGGGCCGCGACTTCCCGCTGGGCGTCCGATTCGACGCGGAGGAGTGCGTCAAGGGCGGCTACACCGTCGTCGAGAGCCGCGAGATCGCCCTCCGCATGGCGCAGCTCGGCGTGGACTACGTTTCGCTCTCCGCGGGGGGGAAGTTCGAGGACGCCGTCCACAAGCCCGGCGAGCCGCTCTACCCGTACACGGGCTACAGCGGCGATCGTTGCATGCCGAGCGCGCAGTACCCCGACGGCGCGAACCTGTACATGGCCGAGGCCGTGAAGCGGCACCTCGTCGAGCGGGGGTTTCAAACGCCGATCGTCGCGACGGGCAAGCTGGGGACATCGAGGCTCGCCGAGCAGGTCCTCACGAGCGGCCAGGCCGACCTCATCGGCATGGCGCGCGCGCTCCTGGCCGACCCCGACCTCCCGCGGAAGGTCCGCGAGGGGCGCGAGGACAAGGTGATTCGCTGCGTCTACGGAAACGTCTGCAAGAACCTCGACGAGAACTTCCGCAAGGTGGCGTGCTTCCTGTGGCCGAAGGGGACGCTCCAGGCCCCCGAGAGCGCCGACGCCATCGCGCCGCGCTGGCCCGCCGGAGGGGCGGCTCTCGGGGCGGAGGCCGCGAACGGGCGTGTCACGCTGCGCTGGCGCGCCGCGACCGACGACGAAGGGGTCTACGGCTACGAGGTCTTCCGCGCGGAGGGGGAGGGGGCGTTCGTCCACCTGGCGACGGCGCGCGGGGCGATGTCGAGCTTCATCGACGCCACGGTCGTCGGCGGGCGCGCGTACCGATATCGCCTGCGCGCCTTCGACCTTGCGGGAAACCGTTCGGAGGACTCGAACGTGGCCGGTGCGCGCGTCGCCGCGGGCGTGGAGATTCCCTCGTAGGCCCCGTGCCCTGGTGGAGTGGCGGATCGTGGCCGCCTACGGGCGGAACCCGCCGAGCAGCTTGCTGATGTCTCCGAAGTCGATTCCGCTCTTGCAAATCACGCACGTCTGGCCTGTGGCGGTCGCGGCGCACGCCCTGCAGATTCTGGCCGCGACTGTGCCGGCTGGGCGGACCCTGCAGAGGTAGCAGTTCTTCGCCGACGCGGACTTTGCGTGCGATGCGCACAGCGGCGCCGGAGGGGGTGCGCCGCCCACCTTGGAGACGACGAGGGCGTTGCACAGTGCGCAGCGCATCGACTCCGATTTGGAGCTGCACGGGTCGCACAAGCAGGCGTATTGGGGCATGGTGCGATCCTCGGCTTTCCGAGCGCAGAAGATAGCGACCCCTCGCCAGGCCGTCAATTGCGACACGTCCGCAGGATCATCCGCGATTCCTGCCGGAGGCATCCTGCCTGCTTCGTGAAGTCCTGGTGTTGATGGTCTTTTGCGGAGGTTTGCCATGGGTGACCAGATGATGCGCAACGTCGTGGAGTTGACGGAAGAGCAGGCCGCGCAGGTGGTTGGCGGCATCGCAGTTCCAGCGTACCAGAGCTACGTCCTTCGCGATCAGTTCGGGGCCGGCGGGAAGGTGGCGATCGTCACGACGGGCCCGGTGTAGGAGTTCCGGGGGCCCCGCGTGGCAACGGGACGGGGATGGCCATCCACGGACACCGCTTGTCCACGGGGCCCCGACGGAATAGAATGCCCTCGCGACTGCCAATTCCGCGAACGACCTCCGTACGACTCCCCGATGATCTACCTCGACCACAGCTCCACATCCTTTCCCAAGCCCGAGGAGGTCTACACCTCCATGGACGGCTTCTACCGGGCGCGCGGGGTGAACCCGGGTCGGTCGGGATACGACCTCTGCCGGGAAGCCGGCGAGATGGTGGACGACACCCGGAAACTCCTGACCCGCCTCTTCAACGGAACGGACTGGAACCGGCTCTGCTTCGGCTACAACGCGACGGACGCCCTGAACCTCGTGATCCAGGGCATGCTCGCGCGGGGAGACCACGTCGTCACCACCAACCTCGAGCACAACTCCGTGCTGCGGCCGCTCCACCACATGAGTCGGCAGGAGGCGGTGGAGGTGGACCACGTCCCCTGCGGGCAGGACGGGTTCGTGGACCCCGACGACGTCCGGAGACGCTTCAAGAAGAACACCCGGCTGGTCATCCTGAACCACGCTTCCAACGTCATCGGCACGGTCCAGCCGATCGCCGAGATTGGTGCGCTCTGCAGGGAGGCGGGGATCCCCTTCGCGATCGATGCGTCCCAGACCGCAGGCCTTGTTCCCATCGACGTCCAGGCGATGAACGTGGACGTCGTGGTCTTCACGGGCCACAAGTCGCTCATGGGACCGACCGGGATCGGCGGTCTGTATGTGCGGGAGGGCGTCGAGGTCCGGCTGACCCGGGCCGGTGGGACCGGCGTGCGGTCGGCCGTGAAGACGCATCTCGAGGAGTACCCGTACCGACTCGAGTACGGGACGATCAACCTGCTCGGCGTGGCAGGACTGAACGCCGGAGTGAAGTGGGTGCTGGACCGGGGAATCGGCAGCATCCACGAGCAGGAGATGAGGCTGATGACGCTGCTGCGGGACGGGGTGAAGGGCATCAAGGGGGTGACGACCTACTGCCAGGATGACCTGGCCCGCCACATCCCGGTGTTCCTCTTCAACATCGACGGCTTCGAGTCGGACGCGACCGGGCCGCTGTTCGACGTGGACCACGACATCGCCTGCCGGACGGGCCTGCACTGCGCCCCCCTCGTCCACGAGCACCTGGGCACGACGCACGGCGCCATCCGGTTCAGCATCGGCCCGTTCAACACCGAGAGCGACATCCGGTCCGCCATCGCCGCGGTGCGGGACGTCGCGTCCGTGAAGAACCAGGCGAGAGACTGAGAATGCCGACGCTCTCCTATCGCGGGACGCCGATTGAGGTGAACGAGGACGGTTTCCTGGTGGATCCCAAGCTGTGGGACGAGGACGTCGCCCGTTTCCTGGCGCAGGAGCAGGAAGGAGTGGCCGAACTCGGCACGGACCACTGGAAGGTGGTCCGCTACATCCGCGGCTTCTTCGAGGAGCACGGCCTCGCGCCCCTGATCCGGAAGATCTGCAAGACCACCGGACTCACGCTGAAGCGCATCTACGTGCTCTTTCCCTCCGGCCCCGCCAAGGGCGCCTGCAAGGTCGCAGGGCTCCCCTCGCCCGACGGCTGCATCTGAGATCGGATTCGGCGCTCGCGGACCCGTGCGGGTCGTGGCGCTACGTGAGCTGCGCCAGGAACCGGTCGACGCTGACGACCCACAGGCCCCGTTCCACGGGGCGCGCGATGTCGGGGGAGGCGACGACCTGGAGGCCGGTGACACCGTCGCCGAGGTAATCGGTCCGCCTGCGCAGGGTGGGGGAGGCGTTCAGCTCTCCTTCCTTGACCTCGACTGCGCACGTCGGACGGCCGTCCTTTACGATCACGAAGTCGATCTCCCGTTTGTCGAGGGTTCGCAGGTAGCGGAGCTCGAACCTCCCATGCCCGGCATCCGTCCAGGTGTGGCAGGCCTGCCAGAGCGCGCTCGCTACGAGGTTCTCGAAGCGCGAGGGGCCCTCCGGGACGTGAGACCAGTCGAGGAAGTACCACTTGCGCCCCTTGCGCAGCGCACGCCGCAGGCTCCTTGCGTAGGGGCGTAGCGGGAACACGAGGTACAAGCGGCGGAGGGCCTCCAGCCAGACCTTCACTGACGTATGCGCGACCTCGAGTTGCCGCCCCATGGCGGCCTCCGACAGCAGCGAACCCACGGCCGAGGGGAGAAGCTCGACGAGTGTCTCGACGCGGTCGACCTCCATGATTCGCGTGAGGTCTCGCAGGTCTCGTCGCAGGAGGAGCGAGAGGTAGTCTTGGGCCCATCGGCGGGAGAAGCGATCGGAGTCGGCGAGCAGGGGCTCCGGGAAGGGGCCCCGCATCCGATATTGAGTCATCCGGCGAGCGGAGTGCTCGATCGCGTCCCAAGGTGGAAGGTGACGAGGGGGACCGAGCGCCCAATCGGGCGGCTCCGAGGGGCTGGACCGCTCGCAGAACTCGCAGAATGACAGGGGAAACAGGTGGAACAGGGCCTGCCGTCCCAGGAGCGAGTCGCCGCCCTTCCTGAACAGGTCGAGTCTGGCACTTCCGGTGACGAGGAAGCGGAACTGGTCTCGATAGACGTCGAACCATCCCTTTAGCATGTCGCGCCACCGCGAGGCCTTGTGGATTTCGTCCAGGGCAATCCAGGGGGGCGTTGCGCCCGACGAGCGGGCGGCGGGCTCGAAGAAGTGTGGGTCCTTCCGCCATGCGGCGCGGGTGCGCGCGTCGTCCCAGTTGAAGTAGAGGTCCGACGACCCGTGTTGCGAAAGCCACCGGCGCGCCAGAGAGGTCTTCCCCGACTGACGCGGGCCCGCCAGCATGATGATCTTGTCGCGCGTCAGCTCCGGATCGAAGGCGACCGCCTCGACGGAGCGTGTAAGGTATGAGCTCATGCGCTCATATTAACGCGATCCGATGAGTGGGTCAACCCAGGATCCATCGAGGTACTCGTGCGCGCCGGTGCTGAACCCACGACGCCTGGGCTCCGCGAAGCCGTTGGACGCATCAGGGGGCGCGAGCAAGTGTGACGCGATCGTTGCTCGCGTCCCCGCAGGCCCTTCCTTCAGGCCCGGCTGCGGCCCGCGAGGGCTCGCGCCTCCAGGGGCACCGGGGCAGGGACGGCGTCGATGTCGACCCGCCGGATGGCGCCGATGCGGGGCGGGCACGCGTAGTAGCACGTGCCGCAGTGCGTGCATTCCCCCTGGTCGATGACGTGGATCGTCTTGTTGGCTCCCTCGATCGCGTGGACGGGGCACTTCTTCTGGCAGATCAGGCAGCCCACGCACTTGTCCGGGTCGATGTAGTAGGCGGGGAGGCCCCCGGGGACGTAGGCCGGATCCGAGGCGATCTCGCCGATCCACTCGTCCACCTGCGGATTCGCGTACAGCTTCTGGTATGCCTCCGCCGACTTCACGCGGACCTGCAGTCTCTCCCGGATCAGCACCTTGAGCTCGGGCACCATCCCGTAGAGGGACTCGAGCTTCGGCTTCAGGGTGTCCTGGTCGATCCCCTCGCCCGTTCCCAACGGCCCCAGCGCGCCGACCTCGCGGACGAACTCGTCGATGACCTCAGCGAACCGAGTCCCCTGCGAGGCCGAGATCCACTCGAGGCGCAGCCTGCGCGGATCGAGCCCGATCCGCTTCATCAGCTTCCGGACCAGGAGCGTCGTGCCCAGCGCGTGGTAGTTCCCCTCGGTGAGGTAGTGGCACTCGCCCAGCAAGCAGCCGCCAATGAGGACCCCGTCCGCTCCGTCGAGGAACGCGCGGAGCGGGAATGACAGGTCCACCCGGCCCGTGCACATGACCCGGATGATCCTGATTTCAGCGGCGTACTGCAGTCTGGAAACTCCAGCCAGGTCCGCGGCGGAGTACGCTCACCAGTTGCAGAGGAAGCCGACCAGCCTCAGCTTCTGTTCACTCACCGAGTCCTCCTTTCCTATCGGAACGCGGCGTCAATCTGGTCGAGAATCGCCTCATCGGTGTAATGATCGAGCACGATCGCCGCCGTGGGGCACACGCTGCAGCAGAGGCCGTCTCCCTTGCACAGGACCGGATTGACCTCGGCCTTCCTGCCCTCGGGGGTCTCGCGCATCTGGATCGCGCCGTAGCTGCACACGGTCACGCAGGCGCCGCATGCGATGCAATCGGTCGCCGCGACCTTGCAGACCGACCCCGAGGCCGTGACCGTGTCCTGCGCGAGGAGGCTCGCCGCCCGTCCGGCGGCTCCATGCGCGGAGGCAATCACCTCCGACAGGTGCTTGGGGTAGTGCGCGGCCCCGCACAGGAAGACCCCGTCGGCGGCGAAGTCCACCGGCCGCAGCTTGACATGGGCCTCCTGGAAGAAGCCGTCGGGGTTCTTCGCCACCTTGAACATCCGCGCCGCCTCGTCGCTTCCAGCCGAGGGAACGACCGCGGCGGAGAGGACGACAAGGTCGGCATCCAGGGCCAGTTCCTGGCCGAGGATCGCATCCGGCACCGTCACCCGCAGGACCGGCCGGCCCTCCTCCTCGGCGGCTTCGACCTTCGGCCCGTGCTCGGGCTCGAAGCGGACGAACCGCACACCCTTCCCGGCCGCCTCGCGATAGAAGTCCTCGCTGAACCCGTAGGTCCGCATGTCCCGGTAGAGGATGGTGACGTCCATGCCCGGGCGCGTCTTCTTCAATGACAGGGCGTTCTTGATCGCGTGCGTGCAGCAGACGCGTGCGCAGTACTCCCGCCCGGCCTGCCTGCAGCCCACGCACTGGATCATCACCACGGACTGCGCGTCGGCGACCCGCTTCTCTTCCTGGGTGATCCGCTCCTCGAGCTCGAGCTGGGTCAGCACCCGCGCGTCCTGCCCGTAGAGGTACTCGGTGGGCCTGTACTCCGCGGCGCCGGTGGCGAGGATCGTCACGCCGTGCTCGATCTCCCGGACCTGTCCCTCCGACTCGACAGTGGTGACGAAGTTCCCGACGTAGCCGCTGACGGAACGGACGGTCGCGCTGTGAAGGACCCGGATCAGCCGGTGCTTGTAGACCCTCTGGATCATTTCGCGCACCGCGGCCTGGACGTCGATCCCATCGAGCGTGCGGCTCACTCGGCGCGCCATCCCACCGAGGTCCGAGTCCTTCTCCACGAGCGTGACCTCGAACCCCTGGTCGGCGATGGACAGCGCGCTCGTCATCCCCGCGATGCCCCCGCCGACGACGAGCGCGGCCTTCGTGACGGGCAACTGGAACTCGCTGAGCGGCTGCAGCCGGGCCGCTCGCGCGACGGACATCCGGACGATGTCCTTCGCCTTCGCGGTGGCCTCCTCCTTCTGTTTCGAGTGGACCCAGGAGCAGTGCTCCCGGATGTTGGCCATGTCGAAGAAGTACTGATTGATGCCGCCTTCTCGGAGCGTGTCGCGAAAGAGGGGCTCGTGCGTCCTCGGCGTGCAGGCGGCCACGACCACCCGATTGAGCCCCTTCTCCCGGATCGTCTTCGAGATCCTCTCGGCCGCGTCCGTGGAGCAGATGAAGAGACCCTCTTCCGCGTGGGCCACGTTGCCCAGCCCCTTCGCGTACTCGACCAGCGACGGGATGTTCACCACCCGGCCGATGTTGGCCCCGCAGTGGCACGCGAAGACGCCGACGCGAACCTCTTCCTTGGTGACGTCCCTTTCGGTCGGGTAGACCCGCTTCTTGGCCAGCTTGCCGCGCCGGTAGGCGAGGAGACCTCCGACGAGCGCGCCGGCCCCGCTGGCGCTCGAGACCGACTCGGGGATGTCCATGGGGCCCAGGAACGCGCCGCTGACGAAGACGCCCGGTCGCGTGGTCTCCAGCGGACGGGTCGGGTTCGTCTTGCAGAATCCGTGGGCGTTCAGCTCGATGCCGAACTGATTGGCCAGGTGCTTCGCATCGGCGGGAGGCATGAGCCCGATGCCCAGGACGACGAGGTCGAACTCCTCCTCCTTCACCCCTTCACTCTCGGTGGCGTACCGGATCGTGACGTTCTTCGAGCCCGGGACCTCCCGCCCGATCGACACGTAGCTCCGGACGAACCGCACGCCGGGGAGCTGCTGCGCCCGCTTGTAGAAGCGCTCGAAGTCCTTCCCGTACGACCGGATGTCGTTGTGGAAGATCGTCGCCTCGGTGCCGGCGTCGTGGTCCTTCGAGAGGATGACCTGCTTCTGGATGTATGAGCAGCACACGGACGAGCAGTAGGTCGAGGCGCCCTCGCAGATCTGACGGGAGCCGACGCAGTGGATCCAGGCGATCTTGTGGGGGTGCTTCTTGTCCGAGGGGCGGAGGATCTCGCCTTCGTGCGGCCCCGTGGCGCACAGCAGGCGCTCGAAATCGAGGCTCGTCACGACGTTTGCAATCCTGTCGTATCCATAGTCTCCGCGCGCGCCCGGATCGAACGGCGAGAATCCCGGGCTCAGGACGATCGCCCCGACCTTGATCTCCTCCCTCTTCGCCTCCTGCTTGAGGTCGATCGCCTTGTTCTTGCAGACCCCCGCGCAGATGGAGCACGTCCCGTCCTTCAGGTAGGCGCACTCCGCGTCGATGTAGGGCACCAGCGGGACGGCCTGCGAGAAGTAGATGTGGATCGCCTTGTTCTTCGACAGGCCCTGGTTGAACGGGTCCGGGATGCGCACGGGGCAGTACTCGACGCAGGTCGTGCACCCCGTGCAAAGGTCTTCCTTGACGTACCGGGGCTTGCGCTTCAGCGTGACCGTGAAGTCTCCCGCCTTGCCCTCGACCCGCTCGACCTCGGTCCAGGTCAGGATCTCGATGTTGGGGTGACGGTCGCATTCGATGAACTTGGGCGACTCGATGCACATCGAGCAGTCGTTGGTGGGGAAGGTCTTGTCGAGCTGGGCCATCTTCCCGCCGACGGTCGGGGCCTTCTCCACGAGGAAGACCTTGAACCCGGCCGTGGCGAGGTCGAGCGCGGCCTGGATCCCGCTGATCCCGCCACCCAGGACCATCACGTCGCCGAACTTGGTGTCGGTGTTGCTCACTCCGTCGCCTCGAGCACGATCTCCACCAGGTCCTTCACGACCGGGGCTTCGTCACCCAGGCCGAGCCTGCTCTCCTCGAAGTTGCTGATGCAGTAGGGGCAGGCGGTCGCCAGGATTTCGGCGCCGACCTCTTTCGCCTGGGCGAGGCGGATGTCAGAGAACCTCTCGCCCTTCGGCGTGTCCATCCAGATCCTGCCGCCTCCGCCGCCGCAGCACAGGCTGTCCTTGCGGCACTCGGACATCTCCGTCAGTTCCAGCCCCGGGATCGCCTTGAGGACGTCCCTCGGCTGCTCGTAGATGCCGTTGTGCCGACCGAGGTAACACGGGTCGTGCCAGGTGACCCGCTTGTGGAGCCCGCCGGTCAGCTTGAGCCGGCCCTGCGCGACCAGCTCGGCGAGGTACTGGGAGACGTGGACGACCTCGAAGTCGACGCGGAACTCGCGGTAGTCGCGGACGAAGGCGTTGTAGCAGTGGGGGGAGGAGACGAGGATCCTGCGGACGCCGTGGTCGATGAAGGTCTTGATGTTCCCCCGCGCGAGCGTCTTGAAGACATCCTCGTTGCCCGCCTTGCGGATGCTCTCGCCGCAGCAGTTCTCCTTCGGGCCCAGGATCCCGAAGTCCACGCCGGCCTTCTGCAGCAGTTTGACCGTGGCGACCGACACCTTCTGCATCCTCGGGTCGTAGCTGCCGTAGCAGCCCACGAAGTACAGGATCTCCATTCCCTCGGCGAACGGCTTGACCCCGAGGCCTGAGGCCCACTCGTCGCGCTTGCCCCTCTCCATGCCGAGGGGATTCCCATCGCTGACGAGGCTCTGGGCGGCCGAGCGCACGCCGCGCAAGGAGGCGGGGAACGCGCCGTACTTCGTCGCGAGCCGGCGGATGGAGACGCCCACCTCGATCTGATCGACGCCGCGGGGACACTGGGAGGTGCAGGTCCCGCAGGTGGTGCAGCGCCAGACGTCCTCGGACTCGATGTCGGGCAGACCGAAGGCGGCCTGTCGGACGATTTTCCGGATGCTGAAGGAACGGACCCGGTTCCAGGGGCAGACGACGTCGCACTTGCCGCACGTGTAGCAGTACGCGAAGGACTTGCCGCCGGCACCCTCGAGTTCCTCGACGACCTCCTTCAGCGGCGTGACGGTCTCCATGGCGCTCAAGACCTCTTCTCCATCCTGCTGATCGCCTCCAGCACCTTCGGCCAGCCGTGCTTGCGGGCGATTTCCTCGAGCCCCGTGTCGATGTCCTCCACGGGCGCCGAGGCCGACGGCTCCTCTTCGCGCGTCTCGTAGACGAGGGCCTCCGCGAGGCACCACCTCACGCACCAGGGAACGTCCGTGTCCGGGTCCGACTCGCACATGTCGCACTTGAGCGGCAGGCCGGAGTCGGGCTCACGGAACAGGCTGCGCGACGGGCAGGAGGCGCGGCAGAGGGCGCACTCGTCGTACTGCTTCCCGTCGATCGTGTACGGGTTGCGGCCCGCGCACTCGGCGGCCGTGTACTCGCCCGCGAAGACGGGGATGTAGATGTCCTCGAGCGGGCGGCGGGTCACGTGGATGCGGGCCCTCGCGGGGTTGGCGCTGCTGAAACGAGGCGCGGCGTGGGACGACGAGCAGATTACCTCGCAGGCGCGGCATCCGTTGCACTTGTCCGCATTGATCCGGATCGTCTTGATGGTCCTCTTCTTCGTGTCTGGCATCAGACCACCTGCCCTTCTCGCGCGGCCACCTGGGCCGGACGGCCCGCCGGCGGCGACAGGAGCCCCCGGCGTTCGAAATCGTCGGCGACGTAGTCGAGATCGAGCTCGTGCAAGGTCTCGCGGGTCGGGACTCCCTTGCTGTCCCACCCCTTGAACTTGTAGTAGGCGTCGAGGAGCTTCGCCTCGAGCTCGGGGAACCGGTTCTTCCAGTGGTCCTCCGGGGGCTTCTCGTCCTCGCGACGGAGGCCTCGGCGGAGGTTGTTGGCTCGGACGAGGGTCCGGTTCCTCTTGGTCAGGTGCTTGAGCTCGGCCTCGTCCAGGGCGACGCCGGCGGCCGTCTCGATCAGCTTCGGCAGGTTGTGGATGTGGAACGGGGGCTTGAGCGGGAACGACGACAACCCGGCGCACATGCCGGTGCTGTCGTCGATGTAGTGCATCATCTCCTGCCAGTGGACGATTTCGCAGGTGGCGTCGGGGGGCGGGTAGTTCGGGACCGACTTCTCTCCGCGGAGCTCCCACTCCTCGAACCACTTCTTGAACCGCTCGTCGGGCACCTGCGGCCACTCCGCGGTGAACGCCTCGCGCTCGGCCCTGGTCGCGAACGGCGCCTGGGGGAAGTTCCCCTCGATCTGCGTGATGCTCGCCTTCTCGCCGGTGGAGTACATCAGGAAGTAGATGGGGTTGAGCATCCCCAACTTGAGCGGCAGTTGCTCGTGCTTCCGGATGTTGTTGTGCGCGAAGGCCTGCGCGCCGTTGCCGATCTTCTCGGAGGCCCAGTACGTGCCGTCGGCCAGGACGTCCCCGATGCCCTCTCGTCGCACGATCTTCTCGAGCAGGTAGTAGAAGCGCCCCTCGCTGTCGGGGGGCATGCCCGGGAAGTCCTTGTCGCTCAGGATCCCGGCCTCGAGCAGCTCGATGGCGTAGGCCATCGTCTGCGGGGCCGAGAAGGCGTCCACGCCGTGCTCGGTGGCCTTCTGGGCGATCCGCAGTCCGAAGTCCAGGTCGGACATGGCGCCCATGGTGTAGGTGAGCTTGGAGAAGCACTTCATCATGTACGAGCAGAGTCGGGTGTCGACGGCGATGGCGGCGCCGCACTTCAGCGGACAGTTGTGGCAGCTAAGCAGCCGCGTCCGCATCTTCTCCATCGTGCCTGTCCACTTCTCCTGGACCTCCGGCGTCCAGAAGCCCTTTCGGCGGTGGCGGGCGTTGCCCCAGACGAAGTTCTCCGTGTGCCACTGCTCGTCGTGGACGCGCATCTCCTGCGGGGACCCGAGCCCCGCGACGATCGGCATGACTCCGGGGATGGGGTTCTTCTCCCGGAGCTCGATGAACTTCAGGGCCTCGTTGCAGAGCGCCAGGAACTCCGCCGGCCGGGCGTACTGGAGGTCCTTCGTCCCGCGGACCGCGATGGCCTTGAGGTTCTTGTCCCCCATGATGGCGCCCATGCCGAGCCGGCTGGCGCTGGACCTGCCCTGCTCGATGGAGGCGAAGAAGACCCGGTTCTCGCCCGCGAGGCCGATGGACGCGACGGCGGCCTCGGGCTCCTTCAACTCCTGGCGGATGACCTCCATCGTTTCCATCGTCCCCAGCCCTCGGAGGTGGGAGGCGTCGCGGATCTCGACCTTGTCGTCCTTGATCCACAGGTAGACGAGTTCGGGGGACTTCCCGCGAACGACGACCTTGTCGTAGCCGGCGTGCTTCAGCTCGGGCGCCCAGAAGCCGCCCATCATCGAGAAGGCGAACAGCCTGGTCTGGGGGGAGATGGCGGAGACGACTGTGCGGTTGGTGCCGGGGGCCGGCGAGCCCGCCAGGAGACCGGTCCCGAAGACGAGGAGGTTGTTGGGGGAGAAGGGCTCCACTTCCGGAGGAACCCGGTCCCACAGCAACTTCGCGTTCGTGCCCAGGCCCCCCAGGTGGAGGCGGGTCAGTCGTGCGTCGGTTGGAACGCGCTCGATGCTGCCTCGAGTCAGATCGACCTCGAGGTTGAAGCCTGTCTCGGCGTACCTCATTCGTTGCGCCTATGTTCGCTGGCGGGGCGGGGCGCAGAACCTTTATATATGAAGTATATCGGCGAGGTCCCCTCGATAGCAAGTCCTATGCGACGACCGGCGAACGATGAACTTCCGTCACGCGAACGCGGACACTCGCTACGAAACGTAACGGGATCGACGCGGTCCGGGTGGCGATCCGGTCCCGCGTTCCACACTGGCCGCTGATCCCGCTGTCGCGACGGGAGTTGCGGCGAGCCTCCCTCCCGGGGGCGTCCACTCCCGCCGGTGAGCCCGTTGCGTCAACAGTGGAGCAGGACGTGGGTCATCGTTAGGAGCAGCAGTCATGAGAAAACTCATCTTGGCAGTGCTGGTGTTCGGGGCGGCGGCGACCGCGTACGCGCAGCCCTCGGGCGACGCCAACGTGGCGCGGACCCTGTACCGCGAGGCGCAGAACATGCGCGCCAACGGGAAGGTGCACCTGGCGCTCTTCGAGGCGGCCGTGACCGAGTCCGGGATGCGCAACCTGAACTACGGCGACCGCGACTCGATCGGTGTCCTCCAACTCCGGGTGGGCCTGTGGGGACGCACGACGGCGTCGAGCCCGAGTCTCTCCGCCCGCTGGTTCCTCCGCCAGGCGATCCGGATCCAGTCGCGGTACTATTCGGCGGGGGCCCTGGCGCAGGCGGTGCAGAGGTCGGCGTTCCCGGACCGCTACCGCGCGAACGTCCGCTGGGCCGTGGCGTGGCTCAGGTTCTGCGGGTACACTGGCTGGTTGCCGTAGCGCTGGTCGCCGCAGGAGGAGTTTCCCATGGCCCGCCTCTGGATCGTCGCCGTGGCCGCCCTCGTGCTCGTGGCCGCCGTGCGCCTCACGCGGCGCGAGGGCGAGCAGGCCCCGCGAGCGCACTGGGGCGCCTCCGAGACGCGCGAGGTCTCTCTCCCCGCGACGGTCGCGGAGTCCACTCCGGAGGCGGCCGCGCCCGCCGTTCCGGAAGCGGGCGGCCCCGCAGCTCCGACCCAGGATGCGTGCCAGGACGTGCGCGAGGCGCTCAGGTCGCAGGATGCGCCCCGCATCGACGCGTCGCTCGACCGCCTCATGGGCTGGGTGGGCGGGGACGTGCGCCGCGCACTCGAGGTCGTAGCGCTCCTGTCCCGCGAGACGGACCCGACGCTCCTCGACATGGTCGCCGACGCCCTCTCCCAGGACCCGAAGATCGGCGAGGCTCGCGAGGTCCTGGAGGCGTTCCTCGACATGGCCCTCCGTGACGCGCTCCCCGCGCGCCGCATTGCGGGGCTCACGTTCCTCGGGGAGCGTCCGCGCGATCCGTCGCTCGTGGCGACGTTCCTCTCGATCGTCTCTCGCGACGTCGACCCTGACGTGCGCGTCGCCGCGGTCTTCGCGATTCGGAGGCAGGTGGACCTCGCCGCCGACCGCCGCGCCCCGCTCAACGATGCGCTCCTGCGCGCCGCGGCGTCCGGCGAGACGGACGTGCGCGCCTCGGCTGTCGAGGCCCTCTCGCTCCGCGACGCGGACGACCTCCAGGTCGCCTCGGTCGCGGGGTTCCTGGGGGACGCGGAGCCGATGGTCCGGATCACGGCGGCTGAAAAGCTCGGCGAAGCGGGCCCCGGGCAGCGCGTGGCGGCCCTGCGGGCGCTCGAGGAGGCCTATCTGCACGATGCGGACGACCGCGTCCGGTCCATGGTGCTCGCGGCCCTGGTGCGCGCCGGCGGCGCGGAGGCGGTGCCCGCCCTGCGTCGCATCGCCGGGAAGCACGCGGCGCTCGACCCCGTCGTCGCGCGTCTGACCGCGACGCTCTCGGCGGGCGGCACCGACGTGGACGCGGCCCTCGACGAGGCTTTCGGCCCCGAGTAGGGCGACGACGCGGCGTCAGGAATGGCGAGGGTGAGGGGATTCGAACCCCCGACCTTCGGATCGACAATCCGATGCTCTAAACCAGTTGAGCTACACCCCCGCGGCTCGCGGGCGTTTCTTATATCCCCGCCCGCGCGGGGCGTCAAATGGATTCCTGAGGCAGTCGGGGAGCGCGTCGGTCACCGAGACAAGGTCGCAAGCCTCCCCTCGAGAAAGGCACGCACGTCCGGCCACTCGCGCGCGAGGATGGAGTAGTACACCGAGCTGCGCACGTGCCCGTCGGGCATGACCATGTGGTCGCGCAGGGCCCCCTCGCGGACCGCGCCGATCCGCTCCAGGGCGCGCTGCGAGCGCTCGTTCCTGAGGTCGGTCTTGAACTGCACTCGGTTCACGCCGATCCGCTCGAAGGCGTGGCCGAGGATCAGGAGCTTGCACTCGGTGTTCACCGCGGTCCGCTGGTGCTCCGGCGCGTACCAGGTGCCGCCGACCTCGACCGCGCGGTTCGCGGGCTGGATGTCGAGGTAGCGCGAGCAGCCCACCGCGCGGCCGCTCGGCAGGTGCTCCACCGCGAATGGCAGGTCGGTGCCGCGTGCCTGCCTCGCGAGCATGTCGCGGACCCAGGCGAGCATCCGTTCCTCCGTGGTGACCTCTCCGTACGGCATCCACCGCCAGGTCTCGGGGGCGCGGCCAGCCACGGCCAGGTCGGCGACGTGGGCCTCCGAGAGCGGCTCCATGCGGACATGGCGGCCGAGGAGGGTGACGGGATCGACGCGCATGTGCGTTTCTTACCACGTCCGCGCCTGCGTTGACAGCCTCCGGGCGGCGCACCTATAATCGCCGCGCACTCCGGGAGAGGCCGATGCCCAGCGACCGCGTTTCGTTGCTCTACACCTCCGACCTCCGGCCCGAGGTCCCGCGGCTCGCGACGGTTCTCTGCGGCGTCCTCGGCGTCACGATGGTCGACGCCAGGAGGATGGCCCGATACGGCCGCGGCATCGCCCTCGAAAACCTCGACCCCGCCAAGGCCGGGACGCTCCTCCCCATCCTCAAAAACATGGGGCTCGAGTCCATCTGCGTGCCGACGGCGTCGATCCTCAGGCCGCCCCCCAAGCCCGTCCGGGCCGTCCTCGCCGACCCGACGGGGGAGACGTTCCGGTACAAGGTCAGCTTCCAAAGGGACTACGAGCACATCCCGTGGGAGGCGATCCGTCTCGTCAGCGTCGGCATCGTCGCCTCGCAGCAGTTCCGCGACGCGATGGCGTCGCGCATCGCCGGGACCCTTCCCGTGATCTACCGCGTCGCCGATCCCGAGGCCAAGGCCGAGCTGCGCGACGCGATCGCTCGACGCGGGATCAGGAAGATGGACGAGGCGACGCAGGCCGTGGACGCACCAGTCGAAGAACTGCCGATGCCTCTGCTCGACCAGATGAAGGACGCGGGCAAGAAAGCGGTGGCCGGAATCGTGGGCGGGCCTCTGGTCGCCGCCGCGACGGACCTGCCGCCTGGCGCCAAGCAGCGGGAGGCTCTGGAGAGGATCTCGGAGAAGAAGGATCTGACCGATCTCCAGCGCAAGACCCGCGAGAAGCTCCTCAAGGACGAGCTCGACACCCTCTACCGCGAGCAGACCGACTCGTTCCTCGACCTCATCACGATTGGCATGTCCGGCCGCTACCGGATCTCCCGCCGCGACTTCCGCTTCGACTACCTCGGCGCGCGGCAGAAGTCGACGAGCCTCGAGAACTTCAAGACGCTCGTCGAGGACCTCCTCGCCCGCCTCCCCGACGCGCTCGTTCCGCCGATGACCGAGAAGTACCGCCACATGACCGATGTGCGGGATATCTACTTCGACACGCTGGACGAGTTCGACCGGTACAACACCTGGGCCTTCCACATGGCCGGGATGGGGTACCCCTGCGCCTCCAGGCCCGCCGTCGTCGCCAGGGTCGCCGAGGAGGCCAAACCCGCGGACGGGCACTTCCTCGAGCCGACGCCGCCCTCCGTGCCCCCCGGCGGGACGCCCGCACCATGAGCGACCCGCGCTGGATCGTCGGTGTCTCGGGCGCGAGTGGGGCCCCCTACGCGCGCCGCCTCCTCGAGCTGCTCGCGATCCGCGGCTGCCCGGTCGAGGTCGTCGTCACGCGCGCCGGCGCCGCGCTCCTCGCCGAGGAACTGGGCGTCACCGTCTCCCCCGAGGACCCGCTCCAAGGCGTCGAGTCGATGATCGGGCGCCGCCTGGAGGGCTCCCACGGCCACGCCTGGAACGACGTCGGGGCGTCCATTTCCAGCGGATCGTACCCCGTCCGCGGGATGGTCGTCTGCCCGTGCAGCGGAGGGGCCCTCGGGTCCATCGCCGCCGGAATCAGCAGCGACCTCCTCCAGCGCGCCGCCGATGTGCAGCTCAAGGAGCGCCGTCCGCTCCTCCTCGTGACCCGCGAGATGCCGCTCTCCACCATCCACCTCGAAAACATGCTCCGCGTGACGCGCGCCGGCGCCGTCGTGATGCCCGCCTCGCCGGGCTTCTATCACCGTCCCACCGAGATCGACGACCTCGTCGACTTCGTCGTCCATCGCATCCTCGACCAGATGGGACTGCCCGATGCGGCGGCTCCACGATGGCGCGCGGAGCCGGAGTAGCCTGCACACCCGGTAGACAGCCGGGGCGACCGGGTGCCCATTGACGCGCGCGGCCGCATTCCGGACGACGCAAATCGAGCGCCCATGGTGTGTTGTGCGTGTCCAGGCCCTTCCGTCCTGGCCTTCCCGTTGCAACATGTGCATTGAACGGAGTACGCTCTCGCCCGTTGGTATCGAGGTGTTGCACATGACCGCACGGACCTGCCTCCTCGTCCTCCTCGCCTCGATCGCCGCGTTCGCCGAGGCGCCGTCCAAGGGCGTCGCCATCGACCAGGGCGTCACGCTCTTCCTCGAGGAGAAGCGCGTCGAGGTCGACGCCCGCGTCTGCGTCCGCCGCGGGCTCCTCGAGCTGTTCGCCTGCGCCGAGGGGGGCAAGGACCACGAGAGCGCCGTCGTGCTCTTCGCGAAGCCCCAGAGCCTCCACCTTGCGCTCGTGCTCCTGGGCTTGAAGGACAAGCGCGAGATGGGAGGCGGAGGTCCCCAGCAGATCGGCGACCCGACCGCGCCGAAAGGGGACCGCGTACTCGTCTTCCTCGAGTGGACCGACAAGGAGGGGAAGACGCAGCGCCACCGAGCGGAGGAGTTGATCAAGGACCAGAGGACGAATACCACCATGCCGCTCGCCGGGTGGACCTTCTCGGGGAGCGAGTTCGTCGAGGAGATGGACCCCGATACGAAGAAGCCCACCGGGCGGCAGATCTACTGCGCGAACCGCGAGCGGTCGGTGATCACGACGTTCCATGACCCGACGGCGATCCTCGACAACCCGCTGTCGACCGGCGGCGACGACTCGATCTACTACTCGAACGAGGACATCCTCCCCGACTCGGGCACGCACGCGAAGCTCATCGTGCAGGTGCCGACCACGGAGGAGTTGAAGCAGCTCGAAGAAGCGACCAAGGAGCCGAAGTAGATGCCATCGATTCGGCCCGAGGACGAGGCCCTCACGCGGCTCGACGCGCTCGTGCGCGGCGTGCGTCTGCGCGTCCGCGCGTGGGTCTGGGCCGAGGAGGGGCTCCGCGGCCTCGCCGTGGCGTTCGCAGGCGCGACGGCGATCGCGCTCGTCGCGAAGCTGACGACGGTCTCCTCGATCGCGTGGATGGTTCCGATCGCGGTGGGCGCGTCGATCGCCGTGCGAGGCGCCCTGGCGCGCCGCTTCGGTCCCTCCGAGGCGGCCCTCCTGCTCGACAGGGTCGCCGAGGCGGAGGGAGAGGTCTTCACGGCGTTCGAGAAGCGCGACCCGTGGCTCGGCGCCCGCGCCGCGGTCCGTGCCGCCTCTTGCCGCATCCCCCTGATCCCGAGGGGCGTCCCGCGGGCGCTCTGGCCCGCCGCGGTCCTCCTGGCCGTCCTGGCCGCCACGCCGCTACTCCCCGAGGGGCAGGCCGTCGCGACGCCCAAGGCGCGCGAGGCGCAGGCGGAGAGGATCGACCGCGCGGCCGAGCTCGCGGCGCCCGACCCCTCCATCGAGGGGAGGCTCCGCGCCCTCGCGCGAGAGGTGAGGGGAGGAGAGGCGAGCCGCGTCGCCGCGGCCGTCGGTGAGCTCGCGGGCGCCGTCGACGCCGCCCGCCAACGCGCAGAGGCCGCCGACATCGTGGCGCGTGCTGCGGGCGGCGCCTCGGACCAGCAGGCTGGCCTCGCCAGCGCCCGCGAGGCGGCGGAGCGGGCCATCGAGTCCCCCGAGGCGCTCCGCGAGGGGCTCCTCCAGGCGACTGCGCGCTTTCCCGAGGGGGAGGCCCCCGAGGAGCTGATCGACGCGCAACGCGCCCTCGATCAGGGCGACGTCGAGGCGCTCGCGGGGGCGATCGAGCGGATCCTCGACCCTGCGAAGAGGCTGGATACGGACACGGCGGAGCGCCTGCAGGCGCGCGTCGAGGCGATACGCGCCGACCTGGGCGGGACGTCGGCCTCCACCGACACGAAGGGGGCCGCGGGGAGCGCGGGGACTGGCAAGGCCAGCTTGCTGGCTGGTGCGGCGCAGACCAAGGTCACGGCGCCGGCGGCCTCCACGCCAGTCGACCTGCCCGGGAGGCTCCGCGAGGAGGCCCTGAAGCGGCCGACGTGGCCGAGCGAACTCGATCCGGTGGTGAAGGCGTATTTCGGCGGGTCGGCGGACGTCAAGCGCTGACCGCCCTGGTGCAAGGAGACGAACGATGAGGACCAGGATTCTGGTGGCGGCCTTTGTCGCGGCGATGTGCGTGAACCTCTTCGCCGAGGGGAGCGGGCAGACGCTCACGGCGACGTACGACAAGGGGCTCGGGTACCTGTTGAAGCAGCAGAACGCGGACGGGTCGTGGAACGACCCCGCGGGGAACCCGGACGTCGCGTTCACCTCGATGGCGATCGCGAGCGTCGCAGGGTCGCCCGCGGACGTGCTGGAGAAGAACGCGGCGGCGATCGACAAGGCCGTGGCGTATATCCTGGCGCAGCAGCAGCCGGACGGCGGGTTCTACCACCCGCTCAGCTTTCCGACGATGATGAACTACAAGACCGCCATCTCCCTGATGGCCCTCGCGGAGCTCGATGCGGAAAAGTACAAGGACGCGATCGCGAAGGGGCGCGACTTCCTGGTGGGGCTCCAGCTTGGCGAGAACTACGGAGAGGTGAAGCCTGGCGACTGGCCGTACGGCGGGTGGGGGTACGAGAAGATGGGGAAGGATGGGAAGACGCCGACGGACCCCCAGTCCGACATGTCGAACGCGTCGCTCTCGCTCGAGGCGCTCAAGGCCGCCGGGGTCCCCGAGGACAGCGAGGTGTGGAAGAGGGCGGTGGCGTTCCTGAACCGCTGCCAGAACCGGAGCGAGTCGAACGACATGGCGAAGGAGCTCGTGGAGAAGGGGATCGTCGTCGGGAATGACGGGGGGTTCACCTACCGCCCGCACGAGAGCAAGGCGGGGGAGGAGGAGCTGCCGGAGGGGAAGAAGGGGCTGAGGTCGTACGGGTCGATGACGTACGCGGGGCTGAAGAGCTTCATCTACGCGAACGTGAAGAAGGACGACCCGAGGGTGCAGGCGGCGTACGGGTGGATCCAGAAGCACTACACGCTGGACCAGAACCCGGAACTGGGGGAGCAGGGGCTGTACTACTACTACCACACGTTCGCGAAGGCGATGGACGCGTACGGGGAGGGGACGATCACCGACGCCGCGGGGGAGAAGCACGCGTGGGCGGAGGAACTCGTGGAGAAGCTCGCGTCGCTCCAGCAGGAGGACGGGTCCTGGGCGAATGGGAAGGACCGATGGTACGAGGGGCACGGGCCGCTGGTGACGTCGTATTGCCTGAGGGCGTTGAACGCGTGCAGGAAGTGGCAGCCGTCACGGTAGGCGCGCCCGTCGAGTACGAGCACGAAGACGGGAGAGAAACGGGCGAAAGAAACAGGAGAGGCGAGATGCCGGGAAGAATCGGGGTGTGGATCATCGGGGCGTATGGGAGTGTCTCGACGTGCGTCGTCGTCGGGGCCGAGGCGATCAAGAGGGGCCTGATCGGGCGGACCGGGCTCGTGACGGACCTCCGCGAGTTCGAGGAGATCGACCTCGTCGGCTTCGATGAGCTCGTCTTTGCCGGGTGTGACGTCCGCGAGTCGACGCTGGAGTCCGCCGCCGCCGAGGTCCAGGCGACCGCGGGGATCCTGCCGACGTCGCTGCTCGCTTCGCTCGCGGCGCCGCTCGCCGAGGTCGATCGGAGGATCCGCCGCGGTTGCGCGCTCAACTGCGGAGAGGCGATCCTCGGGATGGGGCCCGTGCGGAACGGCGATCACAAGACCGCGAAGGAGATCGTCGCGGAGTTCCAGGGGAACCTGCGCACCTTCATCCGCGAGGAGGGGCTCCGCACGGTCGTCGTGGTGAACCTCGCTTCGACCGAGCCGTACGCGGAGATGCCGCCCGAGTTCGCCTCGCTCGCGGCGTTCCGGGGCCTGGTGGAGAACGACCGGCGGGAGCGCCTGGCGGCCAGCGTGCTGTACGCCTACGCGGCGATCGACGCGGGGTTCCCGTACATCAACTTCACGCCGTCGTGGGGGGCGAGCCCGCCGGCGATCCAGGAGCTGGCGCGCGAGCGCGGCGTCCCGCACATGGGGAAGGACGGGAAGACGGGGGAGACGCTGGTCAAGACGGTCCTCGCGCCGATGTTCGTCGCGAGGAACCTGAAGGTCCTCTCGTGGAGCGGGCACAACATCCTGGGGAACCGCGACGGGCTGGTCCTCAAGCACCCCGAGAACAACAAGAACAAGGTGAAGGACAAGGACGAGGCGCTCCGGAAGATCCTGCGAGACGACGACGCGCAGAGCCACGTGAGGATCGACTACGTCCCGTCGCTCGGGGACTGGAAGACGGCGTGGGACCACATCCACTTCCAGGGGTTCCTGGACGTGAAGATGACGTTGCAGTTCACCTGGCAGGGGTGCGACAGCGCCCTGGCCGCGCCGCTCGTCCTCGACATGATCCGCCTGGCGGAGCTTGCGCACCGTCGCGGCGAGTCGGGGACGATGCCGCACCTCGCGTGCTTCTTCAAGAGCCCGCTGGGGGTGGAGGAGCACGACTTCCACAGGCAGTTCGATCGGCTCCTGGCGTACGTCGAGGGTCATCGCACCGCGGGCGCGAAAACACAGATCCAAAATCCCAGATCCCGGCGAAATCCCACATCCCAGATCTGACCTGCGAAACGAAGCCTGGGTGGGATCTGGGATTTCGTTCGGATCTGGGATTTTGGATCTGGATTTCCGCGCCCGCGGCGCAGCGCGCAGCTACAATCCCGCCCCTTCGCCGGGGGATGACGTGGGAGAGTCACACGCGCCGAACGACGGGCCGATCGGGTACGGCCGATGCTACGCGGAGGTCGTCCGCCTGCTCGATCCTCTGGCCCGAGGGCGCGTGCTCGATGCGCCGGCGGGCGACGGAGGGCTCGGCCAGCAGATTGCCGAGAGAGGCTTCGACGTCGTCCTCGTCGACATCGACCCCTCCGCGAACCGCACGAAGCTCCCGTGCCTCGGCGCGGACCTGAACCAGCCCCTCCCGTTCCCCGACGCCTCGTTCGACATCGTCGTCTGCAGCGAGGGGATCGAGCACATCGCCCACCCCCACGGCCTCATCGCCGAGTTCGCGCGCGTCGTGAAGCCCTCGGGGCACCTCGTGCTGACCTTCCCGAACATCACGTCGATCAAGTCGCGGATCGCCTTCCTCTTCGAGGGGCGATTCCCGGGGTTCAACGACTTCACCGAGGACGCCTCGCAGGGCTTCCTGAAGTCGCCGGGGCACGTGAACACCATCGCCTACCCCGAGGTCAGGCACCTCCTCAACAAGAACCGCTTCGAGGTGCTCACGATCTCAACCGACCGCATGAGGAAGCAGCGGCACCCGCTCATGCTCCTCCTCGGGTGGAGGATCCGCGGGAAGATGCGAAGGCACAACGCCTACGCCGAGGACCTGCTGCGCCCCGAGCTCCTCTACGGCGACCACGTGGTCCTCTTGTCCCGCAAGAAGGCGTAAGTCACGGTCGGACGCGCACGCCATCACGCCGCCGACGCTCATTCGACGCAGGCCATCCACCTGCGGCGAGCACCGCCTTGACGGAGGCGGCGCCCCCTGGGAGAATCCAGGTCATCCTCAGGGAGATGAGCCGTGTCTTCGGATGCTCGAGACCCCTTCGTGGCCGTCCTTCCCGCGCATTCCCTGAACCGGGCCGCCGGGTTGGAGGAACTGGCCGAAACCGAGGCCGTAGAGCTCCGATCGCTGAGCGCCGAGGCGTCGATCTGCATACTGGAAGACCTCCTGGCGGCCGGCTTCGACATGATCGACGAGATGATCGATCGCGAGCGGCGCGACGGCCGCGACCCGACGGCGCTCGCGCGGTATCTCCTCGAGGACGCGCCGCGGTGACGGCGCAGGGGCGATTCTCCCTGATGGCGCGCGCCCTGGCCGAGGCGCTGCACGCGCGGCGAGTGAAACACATGCTGGTCGGCGGGCTTGCCGTAGCCGTTCACGGTCGCCCGCGCTTCACCAAGGACATCGACCTCGTGGTCGCCCTGGCCACCTCGGAGGTCGTACCCTTCCTCCGTGAACTTCGGGCGCGGGGGTTCACACTCGCGGAGGAGGACCTTGCTTCTCATCTCCTGTCACCCGGCCAGGTAGGACGTGCCTTCTTCGGCGACGAGGCCGCCGCCGAGCGACTGCACGTCGACCTCATGATTGTCCTCCCCGGATACGAGGAGCAGGCGCTGGGTCGAGCCACGACGCACACCATCCTGGGCACCGCACGGTCCGTCGCTACGGCGGAGGACCTCCTCCTCTCGAAGGTCGTTTCCGGCCGGCCCATCGACTTGTCCGACGCAGACGCGATCGTCCTTCGCAAGGGACCGGACTTGGACGGGGCGTACCTTCGACGATGGGCCGGGGATCTCGGCGTCGCCCTGGGTAGACCCGACCTCAGCTCTCGACTCGAGGAGACGCTTCGCAAAGTACGAAGCAGCGGCTGATCCCCGCCGACGCGGGAGACCCAACGCACAGCGAGGAATTGTCGGATCTGCCCTGTCTCACTCCTGCGATCGACTACTGCCCGACGCGGTAGATCGTCGTCGTCCCAAGGCGCAGCTCGACGTGGAAGAGCTCCGGCGCCCCGTCCGCCCACGCCCTCTCCAGGAGAGGCGTCCCGTCCTGCTCCGAGCCGACGACGAAGAGGTACCGCACGCCGTTCCGCTCGATCCGCTCCAACCACGCGGCGCGGTCGGCGGGGGAGCGGACGATCTCCGAGGACCGCTCCAGCGGGTTCGCGACCGGCTTCCGGTACCGGTCCCGGTACTCGTGGACGAGCCGCTCGGGCCCCTCGCGCACGGGGACGTAGATCACGCGGTTCACGAGCCGCTCGCCGAAGAGCGGGAAGGCCTGCCCCGTCCCCGCGTAGGCGATCGTAGCGGGCGCCTCTCGCGTCGCCTCGTGGAGCCACGTCCAGGCCTCTCCCTCGTCCCCGTTCGCGGCCCTGTAAATCAACGGGTCCTTCCCGTAGGCGACTGCGTGGTAGAGGTCCACGGCGAACGGCGCCGCGCCCATCGCTACCAGGAGGGCCCCCGCGCACGCGCCCAGGATGGCCCGCGGCGGGATCGGCACGAGCCTCCGCCCGACGGTCCACAGGACGAAGATCGCCCCCGCGAAGACGAGGCAGGTCTTGTGGACGCCCTCGGTGCCCTCCATGGTCTCGTGATACGCGATCGAGGCGAGCGCGACGGGCGCCATGAGCGACCAGCGCGTCCCGAGGAGTGTCGCCGCCGCCCCGGCCGATACGGCGAGCGCCGCGAAGGCCGGCATCAGGTAGCGGCTGTCCTCGAGCGGGACGAGGAGGACGTAGAGGAGGACGAGCAGCACCGGCGTCGTCGACGCGGTGAAGGAGCCCTTCCTGCGGAGGTGGGAGAGGAGCCACAGCACGCCGAGCGCCCCGGCGAGGACCGGCGTCAGGCTGAACGGGTTGGCTCCCGTGACCATCGCGAGGAACGCCTCCATCGTCCGGTGCTTCTCGAAGACCCCGGGCGCGTAGAGCCCTTCTGCCAGCGTCACGCCTCCGATCGCGAGGTCGCCCGGGTAAACGGGGTCCCCCGTCTGCATCCAGTTCCAGGCGTACCACGTCCCCCCCAGGAGGACCGCCGGCACGATGGCGACGACGGGCGTGCGCCACCCCGGCCGGGCGAGCAGGAAGGCGGCGATCAGGGGGAGGGCGAAAACGACGGCGACGAACTTCGTCCCGAGGAAGAGCCCCAGGGCGATCCCGAACACCCACCCGCCGCGCGAGCGGTCGTCGCGCACCCCGTCGCAGGCGTGCAGGGCGCCGAGGAAGAGCGCCACGAGCGTCACGTCGTTGTACGGCCCGCCGACCGCCTGCCCCAGGAACGGGCGGAAGAGGAGGAACGCCCCCGCGAGGGCGGCCCCCGCGTCGCGCGAGAGTCCCCTCGCCGTGGTCAGGACGTACACGGCCAGCGCCGCCGCGAGGAGGAAGGGCACCTGGATGAACCGCGCGAAGACCTCCGAGTGGAAGGGGAGCATCCACCAAACCGAGAGGACCTCCTGGTTCACGGGGAAGTACGCGTGGGCGCCCGCGTGGAACGCGGCCGGTACACGCACGATGCGCCCCTCCTGGAGCCACCGGGCGGGGAAGGTGAGGTGGTACGTCAGCGCGTCGGTCAGCAGTGTGGGACCCGGCCAGAGCAGCACGACGTGCGCCAGGACCGTCCCGAGGCCGAGGCAGAGGACGGCGCGCGCGGCGGGGGTGAGTGGCGGCGCCGGGGCGTGGTACGGCCGCGGCGAGCGGACGAGGAGCACGATGCCGAGGACCGCGACGACACCCGCGGCGATCCCCGCCGGCACCGGTCGGAAGGACCCCGTCAGCCCCAACGCCGTCCCGAGCAGCACGGCGAGCCCGACGGCCACGAGGAAGGCCCGGAGCGCGTCCTCCGACGGCCTCTCGCCCCAGAGGAACCGCCTCACGATGCCGAGTCCCCCGACGCCAAAGGCCGCCATCAGCGCAAGGAACGCCAGGACCTGCAGCTCGTCAGACACCGATGAAAACTCCATCCGAGGACGACCGACCGCCTGCCCCCCGAAGCCGCCCCCGCAGGGTGGCGAAGGAGGGTTGACAGCGGAGCCTGGATCGTAGAAAACGCCGCGCATCCGGGAAGCACTTTCGATCGTGGGCCGCCGATGGACGCCAGGACCCTCCACAAGGAAGCCTTCGTCTTTGACTTGCACAGCCACGCCCTCCTCAACATGACCTACCTGCGGAGGGACATCTCGAAGCGCGGCAAATCCCCTTGGGTCTGGAATCCCCTCCGCAACATGATCGACCTCCCGAAGCTCGCCGAGGGGCAGGTCGACGGCCTGGTCTGGACGGTCTACGTCCCCTGGAACCCGCTGATCCCCCGGGATCGTGCCGCCCTCCACTGCATGGACGTCTTCGACGCCTTCATCGCCCGTCACCCCGAGCGCGTGGCCCACGTCCGCACGGCCTCCGAGGCGCGTCAGGCCGCGGCTTCAGGGCGGCTTGCTTGCTTCCTGGGGGTCGAAGGGGGCCACTCGCTGGGAGGGAAGCTCGCCAACGTCGCCGAGTTCGCCCGAAGGGGGGCGGTCTACCTCACCATTGCCCACTTCTTTCCCAACGGCGTGGCGAGCAGCGCCGACTTCGGCAGGGTCTTCCAGGACCAGGGCCTCACCCCCCTCGGTCGGGAGGTCGTCCGCGAGTGCCAGCGCCACCGCGTACTCGTCGACCTCGCCCACTGTTCGGAACGGTCGTTCCGAGAGGCGATGGACCTGACGGAGGGGCCGGTCCTCTTCTCGCATACGGGCGCCCGGGCCCTCCAGCCGATCGACCGCAACATCTCCGACGAGCAGGCCCGCTCCATCGCCAGGAGGGGGGGAGTGATCGGCGTCATCTTCTTCTCCGCCTACCATCGGAGGGGGATCCTCGGACGGCTGGAGGACCTCCTGGACAACCTCTGCCACCTTGTCCGTGTCGCGGGGGCCGAGCACGTCTGCATCGGGAGCGACATGGACGGCTGGATTTGGGCCCCGCTCGACCTTCCCGACGTCAGCCACCTCCCCAGGCTGACCGAGGGGCTGGTCCGCAGGGGCTTCTCGGATGCCGAGATTCAGGGCATCCTGGGCGGAAACTTCCTTCGGGTGCTCACTCTAGTGCGTCCATAACAACATGTGCATAAATCAGATGTGGCGCCAATGCTCCCATTCACCCGGTGCTGGGAAGAATCATTTGACAGTCCCAGAGGGGTAACTACAATGCTCCCCAATCCCCGAAAGGGGATGGGCCCTTGGATAAGGGCATGAGGGTGTCGGGGTGCACTGCAAGGGGGAAGGAGAGAGGTCGAGGATAGGTGGACCGCTGTCCTCCCCCTTTTCAGCAGGTGCCCTTCGTTCCAGCCAACCAAGGGTCGCGTCGACCCGTTCCACTGATTACACGGCCCGTCACGACTGGCAGGACCAGCCTGCTGGGGTGACGAAGCCCTAGAATCGTTTGCTCGGAACCCACTAGGCTAGTCGCGGGCGGGACGTTGGTCCCGCCCGCGCGTCTTTTTGGACCTGCCCTCCACGGGTCCAGCATGCCACAATCACCTGTCTCACAACAGGTTCCATGCCAGAAGGTCATCGGGCGCCCCTTCCCCGACGCGCCGCTCCCCCTGGCGGGGCGGAGCCGCGAGCTGACGGACCTCGCGCTCGCACTGGGTCAGTTGGGAGGCGATCGGGCCGTCCCACCCATCCTCATCACAGGGGCTGCGGGTGTGGGGAAGACCCGCCTTGCACAGGAAGTCCTGACCCGGGCGAACGTCACGGTCGTCCGGCTGGTCTGCCCGCCGAACGGCGGGCTCCTCTTCCACGTCCCCTCCACGCTGATCCGCCTCGCCATGGAGCTCACCGTCCTCCCATCCGTCGAAGCGGCCCAGGAGGCGATCGCGGCGGCGTCCCGGAGGTACCTCGCAGAGGACCCCCACGCCCCCGCGTTCCTCGGGCTCCTCCTCGGTATCCCATTGCCGGAGGCCTACATCGGCTTGGACCCGCGTTCGGCCCGCCTCACAGCCTTCGCCGCGTGCCGCTCGCTCCTGCTCTCCCCCTGGCTCAGGGCGGGAGACGGCCAGGTCGTCCTCCTCGTCGAGGACCTGCAGTGGGCCGACGCGGGGTCGATCGAATTCCTCGAGCACCTGACCCGCTCCCAGCTCCCTCCCCGATTCGCCCTCGTCGCCACCACCCGTCCAGGCCCCTACCCAGACCCGAAGCGTGGGAGGGGGGAGGCGTGGCAACAGGTCTCCCTCGAACCGCTCCTGACTGCGGACGCCCGGGACCTCCTCAGGTCGCTGTCTTCCAGGAAGGGCCTCCCCGAGGTCGTCGAGTCGGCCCTGCTCGAGCAGTCCGGCGGCGTCCCCCTGGCCCTCGAGGAGGAGTTCCTGGCGATGACGGAGGAGGGGCTCCTCGTCCCCGGCCGGCTCCACTACGAGTTCAAGGGGGGGCCGGAGGAGCTCATGGCGGGGAGGGCGAGGCCGTTCACGGAGGAGGAGCGCGAGGTCCTGGCCGCCCTGGCCGTCCTCGCCGAGGACGGGACGGAGCCGCTGATCGAGGAGGCCCTCGGCCGCCCGGTCCAGTTGGGCAGACTCATGGAGCGGGGGGTCCTCCAGCGCTGGGTCGGGCCGTTCACCTGGAGCACGGTGAAGTTCTCCTTCCGGCACCCCACGGACCAGGAGATCGCCCTGGCCGCGGTGCCGCCGGCGCTCCGAACGGCGCTCCATCGGAGGGCGTACGAGCGGATCTCGCCGCTCCTCGACCCGTCGACCCAGCAAGCTGGCCTTGCCAGGCGGACGGGGCCCGCGCTCGGCCGCGCGCTGTGGCATGCGAGGGAGTCGGGCCACCTCTCGGCCGCGGCGACGCTCGCCGAGCGGATCGGCGACCTGGCGCGCGAGGCGAACCTGCCCGCGGCGGCGGTTGACGCGTACACGGACGCGATTGCCCTGCGCCGTGAGGGTCTTACGTCGCCTCTCGCCCCAGCAAGCTGGCTTTGCCAGTCCGAGACGGGGACGGACCCGACGGAGTGGAGGGCCCGGGGGCTGGACCTGATGATCAAGCGGGCGGAGGTCTGCGTCCTGCTCGGCCGCAAGGAGGACGTCACGCGAGACGTCGCGGCGGCGCGGGTCGGTTTTGGCGAGATGGGGGACCGCAAGCGTCTCTGCCGGGCGAAGCTCCTCCTCTCGCGGGCGTACGAGCGGGCGGGGGACCTGGCACGGATGGAGGAGGAGGCGAGCGAGGCGTCGCGGATCGCGGCGGACGCGGGGGACGAGGAGTTCGTCGCGCGGGCCCAGGCGGCCGTGGCGGAGGCGTACGAGCGGAGGGCGCAGTACGCGGAGGCGCTCTCGCACGCGGAGGAGGCGCGCGGGAGGTTCGAGAAGCTTGCGGCGGTGCTCCCCCCGGTGGTGCTCAAGGGGGCGCTCGCGGGGGTCTCGCTGACGATCGCCCGGGTCCACGCGGATCGGGGCGGGGCGGTGGAGGCGCGCGCGGCGATCGACGTGGCGGTGACGCTCGCGCGTGCGGCGAGGGACTCGGCGGCGCTCGCGGGCGCGCTGGAGCTGTCGGCGAGGCTGCTGCGTGCGGAGGGGGACCTCGCCCACGCGCTCCTCGCGCACGAGGAGGCGCTGACGATCACGGAGTCCAGGAGCGACCGGATCACCTCCGCGGCGCTCTGGATGGGGCTGGGGCACCTGCGTCGGGAGGCGGGGGACGTCGGGGCGGCGGCGGCGGCGTTCCGCTCGGCGCTCGCGGCGTGCCGGGAGATGGGGGACCGCGCGGGCGGGGCGGCGGCGCTGGCGAACGTCGGGTGCTTGGCGCATGACCAGGGTGACCTCGACGCGGCGGCTGCGGCGCTCGAGGAGGCGGCGGCGATCCGCGCGCAGATCCACGACCGGGTCGGGGGGATGACGGCGCGCCTGGCCTGGGCGGAGGTGGAGGCCGACCGCGGGCGGTTCGCGGAGGCGAGGGCGCGCGTCGAGGAGGTGCTCGCCTCGGCGCGGGAGATGGGCGCGCGGGTGGCGGAGGCGCGCGCGCTGGTCCTCGAGGGGAGGGTCCTGCGGCACGAGGGGCGTCACGAGGAGGCGGCGGCGGCGCACGCGGACGCGCGGGACCTCGCGGCCGCGGCGGGGGCGCAGCGGGAGGCGCACGAGGCGTGCGTCGAGGCGGGGTGGGACGCTCTCGTCGCCGAGGACGTCGAGGCGGCGGCGAGGTGGCTGGAGGAGGCGGGGAAGGCGGGCCCCGCGCGGGATGTGCGCGGTCGGGTGCAGGACGCGTGGCTCCAGGTGGCGCTGCGACTTGCGCTCGGCCAGGAGGCGCTGCCGCTCGCGGAGGAGGCGCTGACGCTGGCTCACCGCGCGGGGCTCCGGCGCCTGGTCCCGCACGCGCTCGACCTTTGCGCGCGAGCCGCGGAGGCCTCGGGCGGGCTTGACCTCGCGCAGGCCTACCGCTCGCGCGCTGCGTCGCTGACTCTGGAGTCGCGCCCGTAAGGGCGCGGGGGGATGACGCCCGTGAGGGCGTCACCGCGCGCAGGTCGGTGACGTCTGGCGCGTTGCAGGACGCTCTGATACAACATCGGCCCATGTCCAGACCCCGCACCCCCGTTCGACCCCCGATGCTCATCCGAGGCGACCTCGTCGCCGTCGTAGCGCCCTCCGCGAGCCCGAACGTGCACGACAAGCTGCAGCGCGGCGTGCGGTTCCTCGAGGAGCAGGGGCTCCGCGTGCGCGTCGGCGTCAGCGTGCTGCGCGAGAGGACCTACATTGGCCGGGGCCGGGACCTCCGCGCGGACGACCTGAACCGCCAGCTCCGCGACCGGAAAGTGCGGGGGGTCTTCTGCCTCGTCGGCGGCTTCTCCGCCTACGAAATTCTCGAGAAGATCGACTACCGGGCGATCGCGCGCGACCCCAAGGTCGTGATGGGCTTCTCCGACAACACCTCGATCCTGAACGCCATCCACGCGCGGACCGGCGTGGTGACGTTCATGGGGGAGAACGTCCTCTGGGGGCTCTCGGAGCGGAGGAAGGGCTCGCGCGAGCGGTTCCTCCGGGCCCTCATGGACCCGCGGCCGCTCGGGAAGGTGGAGGACGAGCTCGAGGCCTGGCGCGATGCGCCAGTGCGGCGCGCGCGGACGGTCGCCGGGAACCTCTCGACGATCACGGCCCTCACAGGGTCGCTGTTCGCCCCCGTCTATCGCGGGCGGATCCTGTTCTGGGAGGACATCGGCATCGGGGCGGACGACGCTAACGCGGCGCTCTGGCAGCTCCGTCTCACGGGAGTCCTCGCGCGGCTTCGCGGGATGGTGATCGGGCACCTGGAGGGCCTGGACGAGGAGAACTCCGACATCACCATCCGCCACGTCGTGCTGACCGCGGCGGACCGGAGCTCGTGGCCCATCTACAAGACGGGCGCCTTCGGCCACTGGCGCCCGAGCCTCGTGGTCCCGATCGGCATCCGCGCCCGCATCGGCCGCGGGGAGCTCGTCTTCGAGGAGTCCGGCGTCTCCTCGCGCTGAGGCTTCGGCCCGCGCCGGCGCATCAGCCCGCGGTGATCGAGTCGACGGGCGTCGCGAGGTACGAGTTCATCTCCTTGGCGAGGCGGCGGATCATGTCCCTCTCGCCCTCGATCCACGGGCCAAGGACATCCAGTCGCTGTCCATCGGGGAGAAGCGCGACCAGCCCCGGACGCCCGAGCGCGTGGTCGACGATTTCAAACCTCCGCACGGGGACCATGGCGGCCATGCGATCCCCGCCGCTCCCGCCCCAGCGCGCGGAGCCTCCGCGGATGGCGACTTCGGCCCAGCCCTTCCATTTCCGGAGGCGCGCCGCATGCCGGAAACTGGAACGCGAAAGGGACCCGAGGACGATGGCGGCGAGGAGCGGGCAGAGCGCGCTCGCCACGTCTTTCGATTCCATGACAATGGAGAAGACGCTGATGAGGCAGAGCCCCGCGAGTCCGAACGCCGCCCCCCCATAGCAGGCCGCCAGCAGGGCGTCGGACGTGTGGTTGTACTCGAGGCTCAGGGAGTCGACCTTCTCGGTCCAACGAATCATGGCGGATCCCCGACGGGACTATTTCGGGTTGAGCTGCTCGTCGAAGCGCGCGGCGTTGTCGTCCCACCAGTCGTCCCACTCCTGCCAGCCGTCAAACTGCTGGCCCGTGACGTCGCGCAGCGCCTTCTTCAGCTCCTTTGCGAGCTGCTGCTTCCCCTTCCGCTCGCCGCCCTGTCCCTTCCCCTTGACCCCGCCGACGACCGAGTTCTTCTTGTGCGAGTCGAGCAGCGCCTCCAGCGCGCTCTTCGTGTGGAGCTGCTTGAGGGCGCCCACGGCCGCGACCTCGCCCGCGAGGTCTTCCTTGTCCCGCTTGGCGATGTTGTCGTCCAGGAAGTCGGCGAGCGGCTTGGCGGCCGCAGGGTCCCCCGTCCCGCCGAGCGCCGCGAGGATCGCCGCCACGACGTCGGGATGGTCCTCGTTCGGCTTGAGCGCGGCGCCGAGCAGGGGCGCGACGTCCTTGCGCCCGGGGAACTTCCCCAGGGCCTGCGCCGCCGTTGCGCGCACACGATCGCCGTCGCTCGTGAGGAGCGCCGCCAGCACCCGGATCACGCTCGGGTGCGGGAACTGGCCGAGCGGCTCGACCGCCTTCACGCGGTCCGTCTCCAGCTTCGCCGCGTACCCCCCCTTGAAGGCCTCGATCGCCTCCTTCGCCCGCGCGTCCTCCGCCTCGTCGGCGAAGGCCGCGAGGCCGACCACCAGGATGGCGGTTGTCCAGCGCATGTCTCGTCTCCTGCGGATCAGCGGAAGCTCGCGAACGCCCTCGCGAGGAAGAAGAGGGCGACGGATCGGAGCGCCCAGGCAAGGAAGCAGGTCCCGAGGGCCGTCCTGAAGTCGAAGTCGTAGACCTTCATTACCGTCACGATGCCCAGGAGGACCGACCAGAAGAGGACACCGTACCTCGCCATCACCGCCGCCTGCCACTGGTTTCCCCTGGCGAGGGAGAGAACGAGGCCGAAATCGACGAAGTTCGTCACGCCGTAGACCAGCGCGAGCGCCGCGAGGAGGAGGAGAAACCGGCCCCCTCCGCTCATGAGCCTCCCGACGAAGTCCACCACGAACGCGTGGAAGAGGACGATCAAGGAACTCACGACGATCGTTGCGATGACGACCTCGCCGACGGGGATCGGCTTCGCGGCGAGCTTCTGCGACGTCGTGGGCTCGCGGCTCGACCTCCTCAGCGCCTCGAGCTGCAATGACCCGAGGTAGGCCTGCGCACCCACGCTGCCGACGAACAGGCCGAAGGCGAGCCCGAGGTTCGTGGGGCTGGCGAGCCAGGTTCCCGCGTAGTCGAGCGTCTTGAACGGCCTGAAGAGGATCCCGAGGACGAGGAGGGGGAAGGGCATGGCGCCCTCCCACTCCTTCTTGCGTGTCGAGGGGAGGACGCGCGGCCGCGCCTCGATGCGCGGGTCGCGCGGCGGCGTGGGAGGCGGATCGGGCGGCGCGAGGGCGAGGACGCCGTCGGGGAGCGGCACGAGGACGGGGCGCTTGCACGAGGGGCATGCGACGCGGTGGCCGGCAAACCGCTCGGCGACCTGTGTCTCTCCTCCGCAGGGGCACCGCACCTGGATCGGCATGCGTCCTCCTCCCCTGCGGGGAAAGGATACCGCGTGGCGCGCCCCGTGTCACTCCTTGACCCGGGATCCGGGGCCTGCTAGGGTGGAAACCCGTCAGGGGGTCGAACCGTTGCGAGAGCGTCCGATGAATCGCCACCACTCTGCCCTCGTCACGCTCCTCGTCCTCGCGTGCGCCGTCTCCACGCTGGCCCAGGCGCCGCCGCCCGTCCCGACCGTGATCGCCTACGACAAAGACGAGAACCCCGACCTGTTCATCGTCGGGACGAACCGCACGGTGAGCACGCTCTTCGTCCCCGACGACTACGCGATCCTCGACATCAACATCTACGTCCTGATCAACGACAACATCACCGACGGGACCGACCTCTCGTACTCCCTCACGTCGCCCCTGGGGACCGTCGTGAGGCTGAAGGCGACGGGCTCGCGCGGCGGCCTGAACACCATCTACGACCGCATCACGCCGTCGATCGACTCGATGAACGTCTTCAACAACCAGCGCACCTTTGGCGGCTGGAGGCTGAACCTCAACACGACCGACAACGACTTCTCAGGGCCGCTCAAGGGGTGGCAGCTCCAGTTCACGGTGGACAACGCGCTCGCGGGGACCCCCGGCCACCAGCAGCCCGTTGCCGGGCTCGGCAACGCGGGAAACGCGGGGCGGTTCGAGGTGTTCGACAACGACATCGGCGGGTACGCGCCGCTCCTCTTCGGCACGCTGCCGTTCGCGACGTACAACGCCCTTAACGGGGAGACGCGCGTCGCCGCGGGGAACTTCGACGGCGACCGCCGCGACGAGCTGGCAGTCGGCCTGGGGCCCTCGACGGAGAGCAACTCCCTCGTCGCCATCCTCGACGACCAGGCCGCCGGGTTCGCGCTCCTCACCTGGGTCCGCGCGCCGTGGACGGCCGAGTACGACCTCGCCACGGGAGAGACCTGGGTCGCCGCGGGCGACGTCGACAGCGACGGCTTCGACGAGTTGGTCGTGGGGCAGGGGACATTCCCGCTCGACGGCGGGCGCTTCGCCGTCTTCGACGACACGCTGCGCGGGTACAACCTGATGTTCGACGGACGCATGCCGTGGGCGCTGTACAACGCCTCCAACGGCGAAGTCCGGCCGGGCGTCGGCGACGTCGACGGGGACGGGCTCGCGGAGGTCCTCCTCGGCACGGGGGCCTTCCCGGCGAACGGGGGCTGGATCGTGATCATGGACGACGCGCGCAGCGCCTTCCGTCGTCTGCGGTGGATGCGTCTCCAGTGGTCTGCCTACAACGCCGCCACCGGGGCAGTCCGCCCGGCCGTCGGGGACTTCGACGGCGACCGGAGGGGGGAGATCGCGATCGGCCTCGACGCCTTCCCCGCCGTCGGGGGATTCCTCCAGATCCGCGACGACCTCCCGTCGGGCCTCACGAACCTGAGGTGGATCCGCATCCCGAATGTCGCGTACAACGCCGCGAACGGCTCCACCCGCCCGGCGACCGGCGATGTGGACGGCGACGGACGCGAAGAACTCCTGGTCGGGACCGGCCCCGCGCCGGGGAACACCTTCAACATGGTCCTCTTCGACGACGCATCGATCAACTACGGCTTCCGCCGGTTCTTCACCGTCCAGGACGCCGCGTACACCGCCGCGAACGGGGAGACCTGGCCGACGCTCGGCCTGATGAAGTAGCGCGGTGAAAGTTTCTTCAAGCGGGTTCAAGTCCTCACAGTCCCTTCAACCCCGGGGCGGACTCCGCGTCGAGGCCATCCCTCAAGCGTAGCTCTCCGCAGAGCAACGGGTTGCGGAGACTCACCTCCTTCCGCCCGCGGCGCGATCCGGGCTGGCACCTCGCTTGCCGAGTTCCTCCCGTTGAGTTGAGTCCGCATCACCGATGGGGCGAACCCACCTGACCCGTGCCCCCCGACTCCTGCCTTGTCGGTGATGCGGAGGTCAACGCAAGGAGGAGAGACGATGGATCAGCGAGTGAAGATGAGGGAGGAGTCGACCCCTGGCCAGCCCGCGAAGGACGATCGATGCGGGGGCCGCTGCGGGCCGCGTCGCTGCAGCCCGCTCGCGGGGCTCCTGTTCCTGACAACGGTCGCGTCGCTGGCCTCGATCGCGGCGCTGCTCTTCTGGCAGCCGACGATTTTGTCCGCAGGCCTCGCGGGAATCTCGAAGGGGCCCCTCGTCGCGACGTCCGACTGGGTCGCGACGGCGTCGGAGTGGTCCCGCGGGCACGCGAAGCCCTTCTGGGGCGGCTTCGGCGGCGCGGTGTTCCTCCTCATGGTGTTCTTCCGCGCGCTCCGCCAGGCCTGCTGCCGGCGGCTGTTCTTCTTCTTCACCGCGCTCGCGACGGCGCCGCTCGCCTGGACCGTCGTCCACTCGCAGTGGCCGATGATCACGGAGCTGGTGCGCAGCGTGAGGTAATCTTGACCCTGGTACGGTGGCTCAACCCGGGGAGCGATCAGGTGTGTAGCCTGATCGCTTTCCGCTTTTAACGCCGGCGGCGATCCGTTTGGGTTTCCCGCGCCGGTCTGCTATCCTACGCCGCATGGCCTTTCACTTCTCGACCGAGGTCCGCGTCCGCCTTCCCGAAACGGACGCCATGGGGATCGCCTTCCACGGCTCGTTCTTCACCTACTTCGACGTCGGGCGGATGGACTACCTCCGCAACCTCGGCCTGACGGAGGCGAACAAGCCGATCAGGGGTTTCTCGAACGTCGTCGTGCACGCCTCGTGCGACTTCAAGAGCCCCGCCCGTTTTGACGACCCGCTCGTGATCCACGTGCGGATCTCCGAGATCGGACACTCGAGCTTTCGCTTCGAGTTCCAGATCATGCACAAGCAAGAGAACCGCCTCGTCGCGCAGGGGTGCTCCGTCCACGTCGCCCTCGACGAGAAGACATGGAAGTCGATCTCCGTCCCCGAGGGCTTCCGGTCCGTGGTGGCGGCGTACGAAGGGGACTCGATCACCATCCGCTCCTGAGGCATCCCCTCCATGCGCCTCGCCCTCCTGTTCCTGCTCGCCTCGTCGCTCACTAGCGCCGAGGACGACCCCCGGTTCCGCGAGTACCACGACTACGCCTCGCTGACCGCGATCCTCTCGGGGCTCACCGACAAGCACCCCGACCTCGTCTCCGTGACGCCGCTCGCCGAGACGAAGGGCGGGCGGAAGGTGTGGGCCGTCGAGGTGGCCGATCGATCCGCCGGCGCCCCGTCTGAGCGCCCTGCAATCCTGATCCTGGGCGGCCTCTCGGGGGAGCAGCCCGCGGGCGCCGAGGCCGCCCTCGCCGTCCTCCTCCGGCTGGTCGAGTCGACCGACGAAGCAACCGTCGCCGCGAGGCGCTCGTGCACCTTCTATTTCCTCCCGCGCGTCCACCCCGACGGCGTCGAGGCCCGCCGCGCAGGGACCGTCACGCCGTACGACGACGACCACGACGGCCTCGTCGACGAGGACCCGCCCGCCGACGTCGACGGGGACGGCCTGATCGTCGCGATGCGAAAAAAGGACCCGGCGGGGGAGTGGCTGATCGACTCCGTCGACCCGCGTGCGATGCGCAAGGCCGACACGAGCCGCGGCGAGCGCGGCGAGTACGTCCTCTACGCATCGGAGGGGCTCGACGCCGACGGGGACGGGCGCGTCGCCGAGGACGACATCGGCGGGGTCCTCCTCGATCGCAACTTCCCCATCCACTGGCAGGCCCGCCCCGACCCCGCGGGCGCGGGCTGGAGCGCCGTCTGCGAGCCCGAGACGCGCGCCGTGGCTGAGTTCTTCCTCGCCCACCGGAACATCGACGTCGCCGTGCACTACGCGGGTACGGGGAACGTACTCTACTGGCCGCCGGCGTGGCTCGAGGAGCGCGAGGTCCCGGGCGAGGACGTCGGAATCCTCCACAGGCTCGCAGAGGAGTACTCGAAGGCCACCGGACTCGACGCCCGCCGCGTCCGCCGCGACGCGCCACCCATCGGGAGACCAACGGGAACCTGGCTCGACTGGGCGTACGAGGGGAGGGGGATCTACGCCTTCGAGGCATGCCTTTGGGACCTCCCCGAGGGCGACGTCCCCGCGGAGGCGAAGACCAGGGCCGAGACCAAGGACGCCGAGGGCCGCCTCGACGACGCGCTCCGGCGGGAGCGGATGTGGCTCTCGTGGAGCGACGTGAAGCTGGGGGGCAAGGGGTTCGTCCCGTGGCACGCATTCCAGCACCCGACGCTCGGCGAGGTCGAGGTCGGAGGCTGGCGTGCGGGGGCCCGCGAGGTCCCGCCCGCCGAGTCGCTCTCCGCGCTGTCGGAGAAGCAGCTCCCGTGGCTGATCCAGGTCGCGGGGCACCTGCCTCGCGTCGAGCTGATCGGCGTGGAGTCGAAGTCGCTGGGCGGCGGGCACTACTCCGTTCGCGCGCGCGCCAGGAACGCCGGGTACCTCCCGACGGCCTCCTGGCAGGCTCGCCGGGCTCAGGAGGCGGGGCCGGTCGTGGTGGAGCTGGCGGGAGAGGGCCTGATCGTGACGATGGGGCAGGCGCGTCGCGTCCTTGCGCCGCTCGCGGGGGGCGAGACGTCGGACTGGATCGAGTGGGTCGTGAAGTCGGAGCCTCGCGACGTCCTCGTGCGCGCCTGGACGCCGCGCGCGGGGCGGGCCGAGGTCCGCGTCCGTCTGGGGGAGTAGGCGATGCGCGCCAGCCATCTGGTCTTGCCAGTCGCGTTCCTGTGCATGGTCCTCGCGGCCGCGGCGAGCGCCGAGCGGCTCCGCATCGACCACTATTTCACCTTCGAGGAGATGACGCAGGCGCTCCAGGAGCTGGCGAAGGCGCATCCGGACCTCGCGCGGCTCGAGTCGATCGGGAAGAGCCTGGAGGGACGCGACCTGTGGGCCTTCGTCATCGCGAACCCGGCGACGGGCCCCGAGGCCGAGAAGGCCGCGATGTACATCGACGGCAACATCCACGGAAACGAGGTGCAGGGGGCCGAGCTCTGCCTCTACACGATCGACATGCTCCTGGGTGAGCACGGGAAGGACGCCTACCTGACGCGCCTCGTCGACGAGCGGGTCTTCTATTTCATTCCCTGCGTGAATCCCGACGGTCGGGCCGCCTTCATGACGCTCCCGAACTCGCCCCACTCCTCGCGGGGCAACCGCCGTCCGGTGGACAGCGACGACGACGGGCTGGTCGACGAGGACGGGTCGGACGACCTCGACGGGGACGGGGTGATCCGCATGATGCGGGTGAAGGACCCCGAGGGGCGCTACAAGACGGGGAGCGACCCGCGCCTCCTGGTGCGCTGCGAGGAGTTCGAGAAGGGGGAGTGGAGGCTGTACGACTCGGAGGGGATCGACAACGACGGCGACGGGGAGATCAACGAGGACGGACCGGGCGGGTACGACCTGAATCGGACATTCCCCTCGAACTGGGGGCCGAAGGCGGAGCAGGGGGGGACGTCGCCGTATCCGCTCTCTGAGCCCGAGACGCGCGCCCTTGCGGAGTGGATGGCGGCGCGGCCGAACATCGCGTGCGTGCAGTCGTACCACAACAACGGGGACCTGATCCTCAGGCCGCCGATGATCTACGACGACGACCGGTTGCCACGCGCGGACATCGAGGCGTACGACGCGCTGGCGCGGCGCGGGAAGCAGGTCCTGCCCCAGTACGACTACCGCCAGGTCTTCCGCGGGCTCTACCCGGTGCGGGGCGGGTTCATCGACTGGACGTACACGGGGCTGGGGGCCTACTCGTTCACGAACGAGATCTGGGACCTGAAGCAGGACGTGAACGCGGATGGTCGGCAGGACGAGCTGGACTGGCTCGCGTGGAACGACACGGTGTTGCACGGGGCGTGGTGGAAGGACTGGGCGCCATACGACCACCCGACGCTGGGGAAGGTGGAGATTGGCGGGTGGTCGAAGTGGGCGTTCCGGATCCCTCCCGCATGGATGCTGCCCGACGTCTGCCACCGCAACGCGACCTTCACGCTCTTCCATGCGGAGGCGATGGCGCGCGTATCGATCGGCGAGGCGCGCGTGACGCGGGAAGGGGAGGCGTGGCGGGTCAGGGTGCCGATCACGAATGCGGGCTACCTGCCGACGGTCTCGGGTCAGGCGGTGAACGCGAAGCTGGGGGCACCGGACCTGGCGATCCTCGAGGGGGAAGGCCTGAAGGTCCTCGCGGCGGGGCGCGTCGAGGATGCGGAGGGTTTGCGGGTGACGCCGGTGCTGACGCGGCCGTGGCGGGTCGAGGTGCCGACGGTGAAGGGGCTTTCGACGGTCGAGGTGGAGTGGCTGGTCGCGGGATCGGGCGAGGCGCGGGTCACGTTCCGCTCCCAGCGCGGGGGAACGACGCGGGCGACGATTTCGCTGAAGTAGCCGGGCCGGGCGGTCCGCCTAATGACCGGTGATCGTCTTGTCGTTCAGCGCCTGGCGGCGCGGCTCGAGCGTCTGGTACTTCGCGTACTGCTCGGGCGAGAAGAGCGAGGCCAGCTCGTTGCGCCCTTGCTTGAGGCTCGCGTCCACGCGGTCGCGGAACTGGTTCTGATCGATCCGACCCTCCGTCAGGTCGTCCACGACCGCGATGCGCCGCTTCGACTCCTCCTCGAGGATCCCCCGCAGCCGCTCCGTCTGCATGGCCGAGAGCCCCAGCTCGCGCGTCAGGAGCTCCACGATCATCCCCAGCTCCCGCGTCTTCTTCTCCTCCCAGTCCTGCTTCTGTCTCTCCTCGTAGATCCGCTTCTCCTCGGGCGTCTTGAACGGACTGCTGATTTCGCTGATCGACCCAGCAGGCGCGAGCGGGGGCGGGTTCTCGGACGGGGCGTAGGTGACCTCGGCGCCGGGCGGCGGAGGCTCCTCGGGCGCCTGGTCGATCGTCATGAGCGGACGCGGCGGTCCCGCCGCGCTGTCCGCCAGCGCCGCGCCGGGCGCGACCGGAATCCCGGCCAGCGAGGGGAAGGGAGAGGGGACGGGCAAAGGCCCCGCATTCGTCGGCCGCTCCGGCGCCGTGGCCGTCGTCGCCCGGGCCTGCGCGTCCTTGTGGCAGCACGGGCACCAAAGCGCCACGGCGGCGATCCCCCCGATCGCCGCCACGGTCAAGCCCAAAAGTACCGTCTTGCCTGTCACGTGAACCCTACCTCGTCGCCGTGCGGACCGTCGGAACACCGTAGCTGATGCAGTGGATCGCCCCGCCGTACCCGATGATCAGGCGGCAGTCCACGCCCACCGCGCGGTACCCGGCCGACGTGTAGATCGACATCGCCGGCGCATCCTGGGCCGTGGAGTACTTCGGCACCAGCGCCACGTTGTTCGCGTAGACCGCGTTCGCATAGGTCCCGTACTCGTCTACGCTCGTGGCCATCATCGCGCGGGAGACGGTGATCCCCAGCCCCGTGAAGAGCGCCGCCGCCGCGTCGACGCGCGCCTTCTGGCGGTGACCGGTCGGATAGTTGGCCACCAGGACGCGGGTCGCGGAGAGGAGCTTCGCGTACATGTCGATGTGCCCCGTCCCCTCGTAGAGGAGCGGCGTCGGCGTCGTCACCGAGGTCCCGCCACAACCCGACATCATCCGCGTGTTGACCGTGGTCCTCGATGCGCTCGAGTTCTCCGCGTAGGTGTCGTTCGAGAAGAACAGGCGGCCACGCCCGTCGCTCATGAAGTTGCCGCCCTCATAGTAGAGGTTGAGCGTCGTGTACCCGAGACCCCGGAAGCGGGCGAATCGGTACGGGAACGCGTCGTCGTTCGGGCGGCCAGGGTAGTACTTCGCGTCGACCGCGTAAACCTGCCCCGCCGCGTTGTGCGTGAAGATCGCGGAGTAGTCCCGCATCCAGATCGAGTCGAGCGGGCAGGTGTAGTAGCGGACCGCCGCCGTGTTCACGCCCGCCGCCTGGAACTCGTAGCGGAGCTCGTTCGCGATGGCCGAGGTCGGCACAATGATGCTGACCTGCGCCGCGCCGTTCAAGCCCCGCACGGAGTCGATGTAGGAATCCACCACGAGGTAGGTGTCGTTGCACCCCAAGAGCAGCTCGCTGATCCGGTGCCACTGGCCCGGCGCGGTGTACTGCGCGGATGCGGGCGCCGCGACGAGCAGCCCGACGAGCAGACACAGGCGAAGGCGGACGTTGCGCTGACCCGAACGCGTCATGGATGACACCCTCACTTCCCAGAGCCGGATTCCGGACACCTCTCGAAGGGACCCCTCCCCTCCAGTTCCGGAGGTCTCTGATATGAGCAAGATTCACGCCAGTGAGCCTCGCTTCATCAAAGTGCGCTAGCCCAATAGGTTGCGTTGAGATCGACTTTACACTTTGTGACGCAGCGCGTAAGACGACTCTGACATGTGCGTGGATGGAGTCGCCCAAGTCCTTGGCAGATTGGCGGATCGCGCTTAGATCCGGGATCCGAACAGGTGTTCGTTCGGGCCGTCCCGCTCTCGTTCGCGTTACGAGACGTGACATCTGTTGCCGGATGTCGAGTCAGCCAAGGCGGATGACTCGCGTGCCGTACATCGGGCGTGAGTGGACCTGGTGAGGACGGAGGACACCGAGCGGGCGCCCGGCGTCCCCGCGATCAGCGCTGGTAGGCCCGGTGGAAGGCGTCGAACAGGCTCGCACCATACTTGATTGCACACGGGAACAGGGTGTACTGCGCCAGGTCGAAGCAGAGCTGCTGGCTGCCGACGGAGGCCGACTTGAGGTGCCAGTCCGCGGCACGGTTCAAGACCCCCTGCATCGTCGTCTCGCCGCGATAGAGCGCCCTCCGCGTGGCCTGGTACCCCGCCATCTCCGTGTTGAGGACCTCGACCGCCTGGTTCGCCTGCCGCAGGGTCTGGTTGGCGACGTTCATTTCGATGACCCAGTGGCAACTCCCCGTCGTGTACAGGTCAGTCCCGAGGTGGCCGCAAATCAGGCCGTTGGCCGCGCGCATCGCCGGGTCCGTCACGCTCGCGGACGCATCGTGGTTGGGCTGCGTCATGTCCTGGACGTAGTGGTACGCCCGCCCTACGAGCCACCACGCGGTGTGCAGGTCGCCGGAGCGCGCCGCGAGTACCGCCGCGCCGTAGAGGATCGGCGCCCGCACCAGCGCGCCGGAAACGACGTAGGTATAGGCGTTCGGGCCGAGCATTGTGACGCACCGAGAGCCGAAAATCCCCCGGTTCCGCATGGTCGGGCTCTCGGTGATGTGATAGTAGAGCGCCTGGAGGATTGCCGGCGCCAGGGACGGGGTCGTGTAGTGATTCGTCTGCATGAGGCGAATCGTCATGGTGTCCATCGCGGTAGGCGTGGTCCCCTGATCGGGCAGGCCGATCTGATCCTCGAACCAGACGCCGAACTTGATGTCATTGGCGTACGTCACCGCGTCGGCGTAGCTGGCGCGACCCGCCAGGCTCTGGATCGCCCGCACGGCCATGAACCCGTGGTCGTTCGATTGGTCGGCGTTCACCAGTCTCCAGCCGTCGCGACTGACGTTGCGGTCCGGACCCGCGTTCCACGCCGGCGCCGACGTCGCGGTGACCAACAGAAGGGCCAGGGCCCAGGTTCCATGCCTCATCGGCTGCCTCGTTTCACACCAGGGACGGAAGGCCTGCTACCGGGTCACGTCGGGCTGTGAATCGCGCGGCGACTGGGTCTCCAACTCGCGCAGGACCTTCTCGGTCTCCGCGAATTCCCGCTGCATCTGTTCGATTTCCGCCGGCGTAGGCGTCCGCACGGGCCCGCACTCGGGTCCTCCCGGAGGCGTCGAGGGAAACTCCGGATTCGCCGACGCGTCGATGCCGAGCTTCGCCATCTCCGCCTGGACCTGCACCACGAACTCGCGCGTATCTTCGGGGCTCGGCGCGCCGCAGTGGTGCCCCTCGGCCTCGTGGGAGCAGGACTCCTCCGCGCGGGGTCCGGTCGTGTCGATGGTCTGAACGTCGACACGCGGATCGGACGCGGGGAGCGGCGCACGCTGCGCCACGAGAACCTCCGAACGAACCGCCCTGCTCGACTGACGATGAGGCCCGTTCGGTGCGTCGCCCCCCATCGAATTGAGAAAAAGGGCGGCCGCCAGCGTCACCACGGCCATCGGGGAGAGGAACTTCAGGAACCTTCTCACGTGCACCTCCGTCCCTTCTCATGCACAACGCCTGCCAGGGACTTCACTCACGCATAGAATGTAGACAGCATAACACTTTACGAGTATTCATGATATGACAGTCGTTGCCTCTGGAGTGAGTCATCGAGGCGCCGGGCTGTGACGCGTTACGAACGTCCCCTCCGGTGTGTCCCCGTTTCGGCCAACGGCGTCCCTGCGCGACTCGCAGCCGCCTCGCGCTGATCGAATCAAATTGCGTCGATCATCTCGATCCCATCCGCTGGCACTTCCGCCGTAACCCCTTGCTGGACAAGGGAGCGCTTCGTGGCACGACGGTTGCCCCATACAGGGCATCGCTATTTGGAGTGACGACGATGACGAAGCGCCTGAATCGAATCGGTGGCCTCCTCGCGGTTGCGGTCCTGCTCGGGGCGGGTGCAATCCAGACGTCCGCGCAGATCCAGAACCCGGGCGACCCGAACCGCCACCTTTGGACGCCGTTTGCCGCGGGGACGATCGCCGCGGGCAACGGGGCCGTGACCGGGGCCTGGTACGCCTACGAGACTTCGTCGAACGTGTACGGCTTCTTCCTCCGCGGCTACAGCTCGTCCACGAACAAGCTCTGGACGATCGTCCCGTACGAGACGCTCGCCGACGGACGCGTGCAGTACTGGTGGATGGAGTATGCCTACTACAACGGCGGCGATGCCGAGGACACGCACTTCTGGCAGGACAGCGGCTCCGGGCGGATTGTCATGGGGCCCGGGATCGGGATCCCCGGGTCGGGCTGGAACATCACGCTGTACCAGACGGTCGGGTACCAAAGCGTGCCGGTCCAGGATCAGTGGAGGCAGATCACGTTCAACCTGACGGTGGGGAGCATGGGCGGCGCGACCCCCCAGCCGCAGCCTCAGCCGAATCCGCAGCCGAATCCGTCGGGCTGCACCCAGTGCAAGGACTGCACGAGCTGCCTGTGCCTCCTCGGCGTGCACTATGCGACTTGCCCCGCGACGAGGTAGGAAGTCCGTCCTCTGAACGCCCCCTGGCGCGGCCTGCCGCGCCGGGGGGCGCCTCATTGCGGTCCGCAAGAGCCATGGAACGGTTCCTCGAACCTCCGCCTGCGTCGCTGGTTCTTGAAGCGATGCCCGGGTCCCTCGAGGTCGAACCTCAATGCTCCTGACCATCACGACGACGCACGCGCCCGCCACTGACCTCGGCTACCTCCTCCACAAGAACCCCGCGCGCCTCCAGTCCTTCGACCTCGCCTTCGCCAGGGCCCACGTCTTCTACCCGGAGGCGAGCGAGTCACGCTGCACCGCGGCGCTCCTCCTCGAGGTCGACCCCATCGGACTGGTGCGCGGCCGCCGCGGACAGTCCGAGAACGGCTTCGGCCTCGATCAGTACGTCAACGACAGGCCCTACGTCGCCTCCTCGTTCCTGAGCGTCGCCATCGCGCAGGTCTTCTCGAACGCCCTCGCGGGGCGCTCCACGGAGCGGCCGGCCCTGGCGGCAACGCCCATCCCGCTCTCGGCGAGGGTCGCCGCCCTGCCGTGTCGCGGCGGGGAGGGCTTCCTGCGGCGCCTCTTCGAGCCGCTCGGCTACGTCGTGACGGCGACGGGCGCCCCACTCGACCCGCGGTTCCCCGAGTGGGGGCCGGCGCGCTGCTTTGCCGTGACGCTCGAGGCGACGAAGACGCTCGCCGACCTGCTCGCGCACCTCTACGTCCTGATCCCCGTCCTCGACGACGACAAGCACTACTGGGTGGGCGATGACGAGGTCGAGAAGCTCCTCCGCCACGGCGAGGGGTGGCTTGCGGGACATCCCGAGAAGGAGGAGATCGTCCGCCGATACCTGAAGCACCGACACAGCCTCGCGCGGGAAGCGCTCGATCGCCTCGTCGGGGACGAGGTCTCCGAGGCCGACAACGAGGAGGGCGAGGAGGAGCGGCCCAGCCTGGCCGAGCAGCGGCTCGGCACCGTCCTCGCGGTCGTGAAGGGCCTCGCCCCCGTGTCGGTGATCGACCTGGGCTGCGGCGAGGGACGCCTGCTGCGAGCGCTCCTCGACGAGAGGTCGATCGCGCGCGTCGCCGGGATGGACGTGTCGCACCGGTGCCTCGAACGGGCCTCGCAGCGACTGAGGCTCGAGCAGATGCCTCCGCGGCAGAAGGAGCGGATCTCGCTGCTGCACGGGTCGCTCACCTACCGCGACGTCCGGCTGGAGGGGTACGATGTTGCGACGCTCGTCGAGGTCGTGGAGCACCTCGACCCTTCGCGGCTCGCGGCGTTCGAGCGGGTCGTCTTCGAGTTCGCCCGCCCGCGCGCCGTGGTCGTCACGACGCCGAACGCGGAATACAACGTGCGATTCGAGGGCCTCGCGGCGGGGGCCCTCCGCCACCGCGACCACCGTTTCGAGTGGACGCGCGCCCAGTTCCGCGCGTGGGGCGACGCGGTCGCGGCGCGGTTCGGCCTGGCAAGGCCAGCTTGCTGGTATGCCGTGCGGTACCTCCCCGTGGGCCCCGAGGACCCCTCCGTGGGGCCTCCCAGCCAAATGGCGGTGTTCACACGATGAAGATCGGGATCCCGGAGCTGTCGCTCGTCGTCCTCGTCGGTCCGTCCGGCGCGGGCAAGTCGACGTTTGCGCGGAGGCACTTCAAGCCGACCGAGGTGCTCTCGTCGGACGGCTGTCGCGGGATGGTCAGCGACGAGGAGAACGACCAGGCGGCCACGAACGACGCCTTCGACGTGCTGCACTTCATCGGGGGGAAGCGGCTCGCTGCGGGGCGCCTGACCGTGATCGACGCGACGAACGTGCAGGAGGAGGCCCGCCGGCCTCTCGTCGCCCTCGCGCGGCAGTACCACTGCCTGCCGGTCGCGATCGTGTTCGACCTCCCCGAGCGGCTTTGCCTGGAGCGGAACCGCGGGAGGAGCGATCGCGTTTTCGGGCCGCACGTGATCCGGACGCAGGCGCACCAGCTCCGCAGGTCGCTCCGGTCGCTGAAGCGTGAGGGGTTCCGCCACGTGTTCGTGCTGCGCTCGGTCGAGGAGGTCGACGGCGCCGAGGTCGCGCGGGTCCCCCTCTGGAACGACCGGCGGTCCGAGCACGGGCCGTTCGACGTCATCGGCGACGTCCACGGCTGCTGCGACGAGCTGGAGGCTCTCCTCGCGCGGCTCGGCTACGCGCGGGAGGGGCCCGACACGCCCTTCCGCCACGCTGAGGGCCGCCGCGCGGTCTTCCTCGGGGACATCGTCGATCGCGGGCCGCGTGTGCTCGACTCGCTGCGCATCGTCATGCGGATGGTCGAGGCGGGGACGGCGCTCTGCGTGCCGGGTAACCACGAGGCGAAGCTCCTCAGGAAGCTGAAGGGGAAGGACGTGCAGGTTACGCACGGGCTCGCGCGGACGCTCGAGGAGCTGGAGCCGCTCCCCGAGGCCGAGCGGAGCGGCATCGCGCGGTTCCTCGATGGCCTCATCAGCCACTTCGTGCTGGACGACGGGAGGCTCGTGGTGGCGCACGCGGGCCTCAACGAGGCAATGCACGGCCGCGGGTCGGGGCGCGTCCGCGAGTTCTGCCTTTACGGCGAGACGACGGGGGAGACGGACGAGTACGGGCTGCCGGTGCGCTGCCAGTGGGCGGAGGGATACCGCGGTCGCGCGATGGTCGTCTACGGCCACACGCCGGTCCTGGAGGCGGACTGGCTCAACCGGACCATCTGCATCGACACGGGGTGCGTGTTCGGCGGGAAGCTGACCGCGCTGCGGTATCCCGAGCAGGACGTCGTCTCGGTCCCTGCCGCGCGAGTCTATTCCGAGCCCGTTCGCCCATTTACGCCGTCGGCGGAGGCCGCCCCGCTGACGGCGCAGCAGGCGCACGACGACCTCCTCCACCTCGAGGACGTCGTAGGGAAGCGGTTCGTGACGACGCGGCTGATGCGCGCGGTCACGGTCCGGGAGGAAAACGCGGTCGCGGCGCTGGAGGTGATGAGTCGGTTCGCGGCGGACCCGAGGTGGCTGATCTACCTGCCGCCGACGATGTCCCCGTGCGAGACCTCGCGGCGGGAGGGGCTCCTGGAGCATCCCGTGGAGGCCTTCGCGCATTTCCGGGCGCAGGGGATCGCGCGGGTGGTCTGCGAGGAGAAGCACATGGGCTCGCGCGCGGTGATCGTGCTGTGCCGCGACGAGGAGGCGGCGCGGCGGCGGTTCGGCATTGTGGGGGAGGGGTTCGGCGTTTGCGTCACGCGGACGGGGAGGCGGTTCTTCGACGACGCCTCGGTCGAACGCGAGTTCCTCGGGCGGGTCGGCGCGGCCATCGGCGCGGCGGGGCTGTGGGAGGAGCTCTCGACCGAGTGGGTCTGCCTGGACTGCGAGCTGATGCCCTGGTCAGCGAAGGCGCAGGGGCTGCTGCGGAACCAGTACGCGGCGGTCGGCGCGGCGGCGGGGATGGCGCTGGCGGAGGCGCGCACGGCGCTGGGTGGCGTGCCGGAGGCGGCCGCGCTGCGGGATCGCATGGGCGTGCGGGAGGCGCTCGTGCGGCGCTACGTGGAGGCCTACGGGCGGTACTGTTGGCGGGTGGACTCGGTCGGGGACCTGAAGCTGGCGCCGTTCCACCTGCTGGCGACGGAGGGGGCGGTGCATGCCGGGAAGGACCACGTCTGGCACATGGAAGTACTCGCGCGTCTCGCGGCGGCGGACCCGCTGCTGGTGGCGACGCCGTACAAGGTGATCGACCTGACGGACCCCGCGAGCGAGGCGGAGGGCGTCCGCTGGTGGGAGGAGCTGACGTCGCGCGGCGGGGAGGGGATGGTGGTGAAGCCGTACGAGTTCACGGCGCGCGGGAGGAAGGGGCTGGTGCAGCCTGCCCTGAAGGTCCGCGGGGCGGAGTACCTGCGGATCATCTACGGGCCGGAGTACACGCTGCCGGAGAACCTGGAGCGGCTGCGCTCGCGGCGCCTGGCCACGAAGCGCTCGCTGGCGCTCCGCGAGTTCGCGCTCGGAATGGAGTCGCTGGAACGCTTTGTGCGGAGGGAGCCGCTCCGCCGGGTCCACGAATGCGTCTTCGGCGTGCTGGCGCTCGAGAGCGAACCGGTCGATCCGCGGCTGTAGCCCCTCGATCAGTTTCGCGCATATTTGCCCGAATTCACGTGGTTTCGTCGCCTGTCGGCGATATGATTCGCCCTCGCGTCGTCGCGCGCGCGCCCGACGCCAAGGAGGGAAACGGGAAGGCCGGGGTGGTCCTGGCATCTCTTCCATCCAAGTCGCTATTGCCCTACCCCTACTCATGGAGCAGCAGAATGGCGAACAGCGCCAAGCCCGCCACGAAGAGCGAGATTCTGGCCAACATCGCGGGGGCCACGCAGCTTTCCCGCAAGCAGGTGGCGTCGGTGATCGAGGCCCTGTCCGGGCAGATCGCAGCCGCCGTGGGGAAGAAGGGTCCCGGCGTCTTCGCCTTGCCGGGGCTGTTGAAGATCATGGTGATCCACAAGCCGGCCACGCCCAAGCGGACCGGCATCAACCCGTTCACGAAGCTGGAGCAGGTCTTCAAGGCGAAGCCCGCCCGCAAGGTCGTCAAGGTGCGGCCCCTCAAGGCCCTCAAGGACATGGTGAAGTAAGGAGACTCCGATGGCAAAAGGCAACAACGCTCGTCAGAAGAACGTCAAGAAGCCCAAGAAGGTCAAGCCCGTCGCGGGCAAGAAGTAGGGCGTAGGATCGGCCCGCCCGACGAGGCGCGCCTCGTGGGCGGGCCGGCCCGTCCTCGCTGCCGGACGAGCGGTGGCGTTGACGACATCGTGGACTCCGTATCCCGCGCGGCGTATCCTGGCAGGGCGATGCATGTCACCCTCCCAAAGGGACCTCGCGCCGTCCTCGTCCCGCTGATCGTCGTCCTCCTCGGGGGGATCGACGCGGCGGCCGACGTCACCGGAAAGGACGTCAAGGACGCCATCGCGCGCGGCGCCGCGCACCTGAAGGCCAGACAGCGCGACGACGGCTCCTGGGGCTACCTCTGGCAGATCAGCCCCGCCAGCCAGGCCTACGACCCCGGACTCACCGCGCTGGTCACCCTCGCGCTCCGTCTCTCGGGCCTTCCGCCCGACGACCCTGCCATCGCCCGCGCCGTCACCTGGCTCCTCGCGACCCCCGACGAGAACACGTACTCCGCCGCGCTCAAGGTCATGGCCCTCGCCGAGGTCGATCGCGCGAAGTACGCCGCCGAGATTGCCGGCGCCGCCGATTTTCTCGTCCGCACCCAGCTCCCGAACGGCATGTGGACGTATGGGGACGCGGAGGGGATCCTCGCGCGGATGCAGGTCGCGCGCGCCATCTGGCCCGAGGTCGGCGCGGGGGACAACTCCAACACGCAGTTCGCCCTCCTCGCCCTGCACGTCGCGCGGCAGTGCGGCGTCGAGGTGCCCGAACGCATCTGGAAGGCGAGCGACGATCACTTCACGAAGACCCAGCAGAAGGACGGCGGGTGGGGATACTGTGGGACCTACCGCCCTGAATCGTACGGCAGCATGACCGCGGCCGGCATCGCGAGCCTCTTCATCGCGGGAAACTACGTGTTCCACCCCGTCCGCTGCGGCCAGTTCGAAGAGGACAGGCGCCTCGCCGCCGGGCTCGCCTGGATCGACACCTGGTTCAGCGTCGAGCAGAACCCCTACGTCGTGAACGGGCAGGCCTCTCCCGCCAGGGTCCCGGCGGGCATCTGGTACTACCTCTACTGCCTCGAGCGGGTCGGCATCCTGTCGGGGAACAAGTACATCGGGAAGAGGGACTGGTACCGCCTCGGCGCGGTGCGCGCGGTCGACACGCAGCAGAAGGACGGGAGCTGGGGCGACGAGGCGGAGACGGCCTTCGCGATCCTCTTCCTCGCGAAGGGGCACACGCCGCTGCTCCTCAACAAGCTCTGCTGGGACGGCGACTGGTGCAACGACATCGACGACGCGAAGGCCCTGATGGAGATGGCCGGCCGGGAGCTGGGCCGCTCCTTCGCCTGGCAGACGGTGCGGAGCGACGCGGGCGTGGAGGAGCTCCTCGAGGCGCCAATCCTCTACCTGAACGGCCACGACGCCCCGTCGTTGACCGACGCGCAATGCGAGCGGCTGCGGGCGTACACCGAGGACGGCGGGCTCATCGTGGCGGAGGCGTGCTGCGGGAGCGGGGAGTTCGACAAGGGGATCCGCGCGCTGGCGGAGCGCCTCTTCCACGGGAGGAAGCTCGAGCCGCTGGACCCGGAGCACCCCGTCTACCGGGCGAGGTTCGTGATGAACCGCGGGGAGGACCGGTTCCTCGAGGGCGTCACGTGGGCCTGCCGCACGACGATGATCTACTCCCCGAGGGACCTGTCGTGTTCCTGGGACCCGCACTGCCCGGACCGGAAGACGGACGGGGAGTTGGCGAGGCGGATCGGCATCAACCTCGTGCTCTTCGCGATGGGCGACATCCCGCTCAGGGACCGGCTGGACCCCGTGCGCCTGGACGGGAAGGGGAGGGAGGAGGTCGTGCGCGGGGCGCTGGTGCTGGCGCAGCTCCGGCACGACGGGGACTGGAATCCCGACCCGGCGGCCTGTCCCAGGCTCCTGGAGTACCTGCGGACGCGCGCGAACCTGACGGTGGTGCCGCAGAAGCGGGCGATTCGCCCGACGGACCCGAACCTCGCGAACTTCCCGCTGCTGTACATGACGGGGCACGAGTCCTTCCAGTTCGCGGCCTCGGAGCGGGAGGCGATTGCAGGGCATCTGAAGCGCGGAGGATTCCTCTTCGCGGAGGCATGCTGCGGGCGGGAGGAGTTTGATCATTCGTTCCGCGAGCAGGTGGCGCTGATGTTCCCGGAACGGAAGCTGGAGGAGATCCCGTCGACGCACGCGGTCTACCACTCGGGGTTCGACGTCTCGCGCGTCTCGACCACGCCTGCGCTCGCGAGGGCAAATCCCGGGCTGGGGGCGCCGGCCCTCGAGGGAATCTTCATCGACGGCGTGCTCGTGCTCGCCTACAGCCGCCACGCGGTCCTCTGCCCCGTCGAGGACCACCCCTGCCCGCAGTGCCTTGGATACGCGAAGGACGACGCCTACCGCATCGCCGCGGGGGTCGTGCTGTACTCCCTGTCGCGGTGAGGGAGCGTTTTGCAGGGGACGACCCCAGGCACGGCCGAAGGCGGCGTGACATGCCCGGACCGAAGGCGTAGAATCGGTGTCGCATCCGGGGGCCATCACGGTCCTCGGTTACGAAGGGCTCGGAATGGACGAGAACGCCGGAGCGGCATCCGGACCCGTGGACTCGGCGGCCTGCTATCGCCTGTGGCGGGAGATGGCGGAGCTGGGGTTCCGTCTCGCGCTCTCGACCTCCACGGACGACCCTGCGGAGCGCGAGGCGGCGCGGGTCCGGCTGGGCCTGGACATCGCGCTGGACAACCGCTCCCGCGACGAGGCGCTCGCCCGGATGTTGGCCGTGACCGCGCGGGCCGAGAGGGGCCGATGATCTCGGATCAGTACATCGGTGCGGCGGAGGCGGCCGCGGAGGCGTTCGAGTCCCTCGGGCAGCCCTACTGCATGATTGGCGGCATGGCGCTGCCGGCGTGGGGTCGGCTCAGGTTCACGCACGACGTGGACTTCCTCCTCCTCGCCGGGGCGGGCAGTTCGCCCCAGCTCGCGGGCGAGGTCATCCGGGCCCTTCGGGAGCGCGGCTTCGCGCACATGGAGAGGGCGGACCGAAAGCGGATCGAGGGGAAGCTGATCCTGTTCTTCTACTATCCGGTGAAGGAGTCAGGGCTGTCCATTCGAGTCGACGCAATCCTCGCGGAGGGCCCATTCAACGCGCGTGTCCTGGATCGCCGGGTGAGGCGCCGGATCAACGATCACGAGACTTGGGTCGCCTCGTGCGAGGACCTGATCCTCTTGAAGCTGGCGGCGGCATGCCCCGTCGACCTCGCCGACGCGAAAGCCCTGGTCACGCGCAACGCCACGACTCTGGACCGTGCGCACATCGCCTCCTGGTCGGCGCAGCTCGGCCTCGACGCCCTCTGGGCCGAGGCCTCCCGCGGCGAGGATGCGTCCTAGGTAGGCCCCACTAAGTTTTCCGGGATGGGCTCTGGGCACCAACCACCGTGTCGCTGGAGTAGCGCGCGCAAGCGCGCTGTGGACTGACGCCCGCAAGGGCGTCAGGACTCGGACCGACAGCCTTGCGGCTGTCAGTCCACCGCGCCCTTGCGGGCGCGACTCCAGCACCCGCGTGATCTGCATCCCGAAGAACTTAGTGGGAGCTACTCAGGCAACCCAGCGGAGTGCAATCCCGATAGGGTCGTCATCCAAGAGACTTCGCCCAAACCGCCATGCGGCTCGGCCGGGCGAATTGGAGGCTGAGATTCCGACAGGAGACCGTCGGTGGGATTGTGCATGGGCCAGATCTTCGCCCGCGCCTTCGATACGGGACAGCTCGTGGAGGAGAGCGTCGTTCCTGTCGAGGATCCGCAGGGTCGGATGCCCCTCTACGTGGACGCGGAGCAGGGGGCATGGCTGGAGATGAAGCGCCTTGGAGTGCCACCGGAGCTTCGGTACCTGCGCGTCACCGAGGTCGAAATGTCGAAGATTCCTGACGGGGGGAAGGCCAACGCGATGGTGGTCGAACGACCGGATCCCGCAGCCCCTGTTCGTGACGCGACATTTCGCTACCGGATTCCCGCACCTCGCACCGAGGTCGATGGGCCGCCAGGGGAGTACAGTGTCTACGAGAAGGAGGCTCGGAGGCTGTATGACGTGCATGTCATCCGTGGAACTCCAGACCAGGAGCGCGTGGAGCACCTGCTCGGCGTGTTCGACCAAATTGCGAGAAGGAAACCCCGACCCTCGGGCCACAGGTTCTCGCCCGTCGTGACGCCATGGCCAGGCGGCCCTGTGACTCCCGAGGCGCTTCGTACCTTGATGAAGAGCCGGTACGACGCCCTGGCCTCGTCCCGGCAGTGGGCCTACTCATGGTGATGTGACGAATCCGTCTCGTCCTCTCTCGACCGGCACCGAGGCGCCGGTCTCGATCGCGTCGGCCGCGAGGAGATCGGCCACGAGGCGGACGCGCGCGTCGGCCGAGGCCCACGGCGGGACCGGGCGTCCGTCGACGAAGACCGATGGGGTCCGCGCAACCCCGAGCCGTCGGGCGACCACCGCGTCCCGCCTGAGGTGCGCCCAGGCGCCGTCGAGTGCCCCTTCCACGCTGTCCCACCCGGGCGAGAGCGCCTTCAAGGCCTGCCAGGGCGTCTTCTCGGCGAACTGCGCCGGCTCCCGGAGGACCCGCTCGAGCGATGCCTGGTACGCCTCCGTCCCGTGCGCTGCCTCGATCGCGTAGAGGATCGCGCTCATCTCGGCCCGTCGCACACTGCGCCCGGACGACAGGAAGTCGGGCCTCTCGACCGGGAGGTCCGGGGCGAAGAGCTGGACGGAGACCGTCCCGCGCCCGGCGCGCTTCGCCGCGTCGCGCATGCGCTGGTCCATCTCGGCGCAGTGCGGACAAAACGGATCGGCGAACACGACCACGTCCGGGCCCTCGTCGAACCGGGCCGGGTCCCTCTCCGGGGCGAGCCCGGGGTCGGGGACGAACGCCTCGAACGCGGCACGGACGGCCCGCGGGTCCGAGGCGATCCTCGAGAGCGCCTCCGCGGCCTGATCCGCGTCCTGGGTCGACGACCTCAGGAGGAGGGCGAGGACGGGGGTCGCGAATCCCGCGCCCGCAATCAGCAGGGCGACGGCCGCCTCCCGCGTGGAGGGGAGGGCGCCGATCTCGACGAGGCGCCCCGCGGAGGCGAGGAAGGCGACGAGCGTGGCCGCGTGGCAGGTCATGCAGAGTGCGCACCAGCGGCTCAGCACGCGGGCCTGCACGAACACGAGGCGCGTTGCCAGGACGAGCGAGCCCGCAAAGATCGCCGCGGCCACCCAGCCGCATGCGGCTCGCAGCCCGGGGACCAGCGCTCCCGAGGCGCCCGCCGCGAGCGCCGCGGCGTACGCACCGACCCCGAGGAAGGCGTAGGGGACTCGGCCGAACAGGCGCGCGTGGGGTGAGGAGACGGCCGCGCCGCAACCGGAGGTCGTTGTGCCGTCGCAGGCGTGCGCGAGGAGGCCGGTCCACCGCGTCCCCCCGTCTCCGAGGGTCAGGTCGGAGAGCAGGCCCGCGGCCGCCAGCCCGACGAGCGCCGCGGCCTGCCAGGCTGCTGTCGCGGGGATCGGGTCCTGGAACCACGCCGCCGCGGCTACCGTCGCCACGCAGAGGACCACCGCGCCCACCGTGGTCCAGGGCCTCCGATCGGCCGTCCACGAGGCCGCCTGCTCCAGCCTGTACCGCAGCGTCGGGACGCGAGGGGCCCCCTCGCCAGGGACCGCGACCACCACGGCGCCCGAGGCGGTCTGCTCGAACTCCTCGCGCGAAACCTCGACCTCCCCGCGACCCGGATCGGTCCCCGTGAGCCCGTGCGGTCCTGTTTTCCGGACCACGAGGTACGTCTCCTCGTGTCCGCGCCGCAGGTGCGCGATGAGCGGGAGCGGGAGGAGGGGGAGGTGCTCCCAGGCCGCGCGAATCCCCCGCGCATCGACGCCGAATCCCTGCAGGGTCGCGGCGATCGCGAGGAGCGAGGTTGGGTTCGGGTGCGCCGCGAGGCGTCGTCGCACAGCCGCGTCGGAGACGCAGACGCCCAGCCCGCGAACGAGTGCAATCGCCGCCGCCGCGGCGTGATCGTCGTCCTCCCGCTGACTGGGACCCAACGTCTCCATGGTGGCCTCCTGCAGTGCGAGGCGCCGGGCCGCCCTCCCGTCGGCCCGGCGCGCGTCCGGTGGGTTGTCCTCCTACACCTTGTGGCCCTTGTTGAAGCAGATCGTGACCGGCTCGCCCGTCGAGTCGTTGGTCGTCGAGTCGCAGTAGTCGCCCGTCGCGACGCTTCCCGTGTACACGTGCTTCGCACCGCCCGAGACTCCGCGCATCTCCTCTCGCGTCATGCTCGTCAGGCCCAGGTTGCCCATCAACGCATCCAGGTCTCGGGACTGCGAGTGGCTCATCTTCATGTCGACCTCCCGTACTCAGGTCCTCCATCGCGGGGGCTCCCGGCACAGCGCCGCGTGTTCCTCCCGCACCCTTCCTTCACCGTCCCCGGCGCAAACCTCCGGGGCCATCGTGGAATAGGGAGGCGTCGTCGTCCTGCTGCTGCTCGCTCCACCCGTTTTGTGGAATGGCCGTGGGCAGGAGGGCGGGCATCCGGGCGGCGTGGCGTTGTCGGACGGGTCACTAAGTAGCGTCCACTAAGTTTCCCGGGATACACCAACCAGCTCGACTTGGAGTCGCGCGCGTAAGCGCGCGGTGGATCACGCCCGTAAGGGCGTGCGACCGCAGGATCACGCCCTTAC
>Ga0080064_1000433_pt1 | contig 111571 bp, 99 predicted proteins | sample Subgrocontami54m_FD_69260 | JGI IMG/M metagenome (GOLD analysis project Ga0080064, IMG submission 69260) | Subsurface groundwater microbial communities from S. Glens Falls, New York, USA - GMW46 contaminated, 5.4 m (SPADES assembly) (version 2) ...
AGGTGGCCGAGCCGCCCGGCTGGCTAGGCGTGAGGAGCGCGCATACCCTTTGGTATGTAAGCGACGAATAACAACGCCAGTCGGGATGGATCGCCCACCGAACGGCGCCAGTTATTTTGTCGCGGCTCCTAAGACAGGGTCTGGGGTGATAGACTACCCCCTACACCCCAAAAAGGTCTGACTTGAAAAGTTACAAGGAACTGACTGTTTATAAGAAGGCGTATGATCTCTCCTTGCAGGTATATCGGCTCACGCGTGGGTTTCCGGCGGAAGAGAAGTTTGGGATGGTTTCGCAGATGAGGCGGGCCGCCGTTTCAATTCCAAGCAATATCGCAGAGGGATATCGAAGGAGCCATAGAAAAGAATATATCCAATTTCTACATATTGCGCTCGGGTCGTGCGGAGAACTCGAAACTCTCCTCTCTTTTCTTTGTCAAAAGACTTAAAGTTCGTCACAGATGGACATTGTGGCGATGTATATCTTCTCCAGGAAGAGGTTTCCAAAATGTTAACAAGTCTCATTCTTTCTTTGAGGGAGTCTCAAAAAAATGTCTAATCCTTCTCTACCCCCTCTGTCCTACCCCCTTTTTCCAAGCTCCTGATCGTGGACGATGACGAGATGATTCGACAGCAGATGAAGTGGGCCCTGGCGGGAGATTACGAGGTCTTTCTGGCCGAGAATCGGCGGTCTGCCGTCGATCTTTTCCGGCGGGAGCTTCCCCCGGTGGTGACGCTCGATCTCGGCCTTCCGCCCCATCCCCGTGAAGCCACCGAAGGGCTTTTGACCCTTTCAGAAATCCTTCAGGAGAACCCGGGGGCGAAAGTGATTGTGGTCAGCGGGAACGCCGACCGGGCAAATGCCTTGAAGGCGATTGAGCAGGGGGCGTTCGATTTTTTTTCAAAGCCGGTTCTGATCGACGAGGTGAAAATCACCCTCCGGCGGGCCTTTCATCTCTTCCAAATGGAAGAGGAGAACCGGCAGATCCAAAAGCGGCCGGCGCCGGAAATCGGGATGATCGGAGCCAGCCGGGCGATGGAATCGGTTTATACCACCCTCCGGAAGGTGGCGACGACCGATATTCCGGTCCTGATCACGGGAGAGAGCGGGACGGGGAAGGAGCTGGTCGCCCGGGCGACCCATCAGAAAAGCGGCCGGAGCGCCGGCCCGTTTGTCGCGATCAATTGCGGCGCGATTCCGGAAAACCTTTTGGAGAGTGAGCTGTTCGGCCATGAGAAGGGGGCGTTTACCGGCGCCCACGCCCAGCGGAAGGGGCGAATCGAGTATGCCGTGGGAGGAAGCCTCTTTTTGGATGAGATTGGAGAACTCAGTCTTGTCCTTCAAGTCAAACTGCTTCGCTTCCTTCAGGAGAAGACGCTGGAGCGGGTCGGGGGGCGCGAGACACTTCACATTGATGCGCGGGTGATTGCCGCAACCAACCGGGATTTAAAGGAGCGGATCAGCCGAGGCGCCTTTCGAGAAGACCTCTTTTACCGGTTGGGAGTGGTGTCAATCCATCTGCCGCCGCTCCGTGACCGGGAAGGGGATGTCCTTCTGTTGGCCCGCGCCTTTACTGAACGCTTCTCCGATGAAATCGGCAAAAAGGTGAGAGGCCTGACCCAGGATGCGATTGAGGCAATAACCTCTTATGGTTGGCCGGGGAATGTCCGCGAGTTGGAGAATAAAATCCGCCGCGCCGTGGTGATGGCCGACGGGCCGGCCCTGACCCCCGCCGATCTGGAACTCACCCCGCCGGGGAATATCCCCTCTCTGCCGAGGTTGAAGAGCGCAAAAGATCAGGTTGAAAAAGAGCTGGTTGAGTCGGCACTCGCCCGGTTCGGCGGCAATGTCACCCAGGCCGCCGCCGCCCTCGGTATCTCAAGACAAGCCCTCCACGATATTATCACCAAGCATCAAATCGAACGGGGGTTGTAAAATCAGGGGGTAGGGTGTAAGTACAGGGTACAGGGTGTATGGTGTAGGTGGTAGGGTAAGGGTAAGGAGAGAGCTTTTGATGTTGCAGGCAGAAGACCGATGACGTAAAATGTTCTCAAAAGGAGGATCGAGATGCAGACCACCCCCCTAAAGGCCACCTATCAGGATTATTGCAAACTTCCGGACGAATCTCGCTATGAGCTGATAGAAGGAGAATTGCTGATGATCCCCTCGCCCAACCGTTTTCACCAAGAGGTCGCCCATCGTTTGAATGAAGCCATTTCCCGATATGTCTCCGATCACGGACTGGGCAAGGTCTATTTTGCCCCTCTCGACGTTGTATTGTCTGATCATGACGTTGTTCAGCCCGATCTGCTCTTTGTTTCCCACCGACGTAAAGAGATCCTCAAAGATGAAAATATTCAAGGCGCGCCCGATCTCGTTGTTGAGATCACCTCTCCATCCAGCCGGGAGCGGGATCGCCTGATTAAGAAAGGCCTCTATGCCCGTTACGGGGTTCAGGAATATTGGCTGGTCGACCTCGAAAGGCGCTCCATCGAGGTCCTCTCCTTAAAAGACGCAGAGTACGGCTTGGTCGGTATTTTTTCCCAGGAAGATCTCCTTTCCACCTCTATTTTCCCCGGTCTCAACCTTCCCGTAGGAACCGTTTTCGAGCCGTGACCCGGCTTTGGCCGGCCTTTCCAGGGAGGTGCCCGACAGAACGGGTGGCTCTTGAGAACCCCCGGCGTTGGGTGACGACTAAAAGGACGAGGACCCCAACATGTTTCATCTTGACTCTCCCCTGGGCAATGTGGATAAAGCGGCGTTCTGGATTCCAATTCGCAGCGCGCGGATATTCTTCCGGCTTAGGTAAGATGGTCTCGTAAAAAGTCTATTTTGTCACCCTGAACCCTTCGCTGTCATGCTGAACGAAGTGAAGCATCTGCTTTCCTGCGACTCAGGACAGGCTCCGTGAAGGGTCTCTCTCACTCTTTGAGAATACAAGATTCTTCGCTTTGCTCAGAATGACAAATTTGGCGGTTTTCGGCTTTTTACGACTGCATCAGGTAAAGAAACCGCGAAAAGAGATCAAGGACTTTATATTGCCGGCCGCGGAGGGGACCCCCGGTGCTCCCTTCCCCGGACCGACGGAGAAGTTGACACCGGGTCTTCATCCACGGCCCTGGCCTGCCTGCGGCCAAAAGAGGGGAGATCAAAATTTATTCGTATAATCAAATTGTTACCAGATGACCATCCTTTAACAGCCCGTGTTGGCATGTTCTTTGTATCTCTTATCAACTGTATTCTCGTGTACATACCGAACGAAGGCGGGTAAAAGGAACGACTTTCTGTTTAAATTTAAGGGGAGAAACAATGATGAAAAAATGGGTTTTATTGATCATGATGGCGATGGTCCTCTGGGGCGGGTCTGCATGGGCCGGCCCGGTGGTCATCGATGGGACCGACGCGAACGATCATGGATCTGCACCCGTCGGAGCGAATCTTAACGGCTGGCTTTACATGCAGAAGGCGCTTGAGAATCTGGCGCCCCAGGTGGGGAACGGCAACAAAACCGTTGTGGCGTTGGGAACGACGCTAGGGGAGGCGACGACCGCCATCAATTCGGCATTTAATCTTTCCAACCTCTCGGGACCGGGGGGATGGACCCTCACCCATATCGATGGGGATGCTGCGATTACAGCCTATTTTGCGGGGGGCATGGCGAACACCGGGATTCTCTACATTCCCACCGTCGGCCTGACCGGCGGAGATATGACGTCCACAGAACTGGCGGTTGTGAACGCCAACACGCGGCCAATATCGCTTCATTCGTCGGCGGGGCGGGCACTCCTTCCGTGGGAGGGGGTCTTTTCGCCCAGGGCGAGAATCCTTCGACCACGGGCGCTTATGCCTGGCTTACCACCCTCATCCCCGGCATTACCGTGACCAATATCGGAGGGGGAGGGGTTGGCACCGATATCACCTTGACGGCTGCCGGTTCGGCCGCCTTTCCCGGCCTGACAAATGCCGATCTGGCCGGCGCCGATCCATGGCACAATTACTTTGAAGGTAATTTAGGGACACTTCAGGTTCTGGGAACCGCGCCGAACGCGATAGGGAGCAGCGTTACCCGTAATGTCATTTTGGGCGGAGGCGCGGGGACCGTGATCGACCAGTGCGGCATACCCGGAAAGCCCGACTGTCCCCCCTCCGTTCCGGAGCCATCGAGCCTGCTTCTGCTGGGGTCGGGCCTCTTGGGAATGGGGTGGTTCAGACGGAGAATGAAAGCCGGTATTTGATTGACTCCTTTCGGAGGATAGAGGTATTATTGCCTACCCCCTGCTTCCCTTTCGGGTTTCAGGGGGTAGGTCCGTTTTGATCTCCAGCCTAGTATGAAAGGCGCCGACATGTTCTCTTTTCTAAAGCTAAGGCAGGTGATCCTTGCCGGCATTTTTCTTTTTTCGATGAACAGCGTTGCGCGGGCGGTTCCGCTGAATGAAGGTCCATCCCGTCCCGGCTCTCCGCTTCAGGAAGGGTTGGATCACCTCTCACGCGGCAGAGTGGATGAGGCGGAGGCCAAGTTTAAGGAGGCGCTGAAGGACGATCCGAACCAGGTGAAGGCTTTGTTAGGCCTGGCGCATGTGGCGCTCCTGAGGAAAAATCAGGAGAAAGCGGTCGAATACATCAAGAAGGCCATCGAGATCGCCCCCAAAGATGCCGAAGCGCATGCCTCGTTGGGCGCCCTTTACGCTTCTCAGAAAAAGGAAAAAGAAGCGGAAACAATTTTAAAAAAGGCCATCTTGTTAGGCCCCGCCTTTGTTCCTTCCTATCTCTATCTGGCCGATCTTTATGTAAAACATAAGAAGCTCGAAGCGGCCATTGAGCAATACCGGGCTGCCGTTCGGATCGATCCCAACAACGGTCCGGCCCATTTAGGCCTCGGATCGGTCTACCTGGCTTTGAAATCGTTTGATTCGGCGCTGTCGGCCTTCGGCCGGCTGATCGCGTTGGCTCCGATGAGCCCGGAGGCGAGAAACCTTCGGGGAATCACTTACCTTAAAAAAGAGATGCCGAAAGAAGCGCTTGAAGATTTTCAGGCTGCCGTCAAGATCGCTCCCAAATACGTTCCGGCTTATATCAACAGCGGAGACGTCTATCTTTTGATGGGAGAGGATGAAGCGGCCGCCGCCTATGGGGAGGCGATCCAATTATTCCCGGGCGCTTCAGATGCCCATTTTAAGTTGGGAATGATCTACCAGAAGCAGGAAAAAATCGAGAAGGCGACCGACGCCTACAGAAAGGCGATTTCGGCCGACCCGAAAAATCCCGCGGCGCACAACAACCTCGCCTGGCTGCTGGATGAGGAAGAAGCGGGTTCGAACGAAGCCTTGACGTTGGCCGAGAAAGCGAACGAACTTTCGCCGGGGGTTCCGGCCTTTCTCGATACGCTCGGCTGGATCTACTATCATCATCAGCGCTATGACCGGGCGATCGGCCGTTTGCGGGAAGCCAAGCGATTGAATCCGGACGATCCTTCGATCCTTTACCATCTGGGAATGGCCCACTACCGGCAAGGGATGAAGAAGGAGGCGCTGGCGGAGTTCAAGAAGGCGGTCGGCCTCAATCGATCCTTTCCCGACGCCGAGAAAGCCAAAGAGATGGCCGCCAAGCTTGAACAGAGGAGAAACTGATCCTCGTCACCCCCTTCCTGGACCGAACGGATGCTGGGTGAACTGGTAAGAAGTCGGCATTCCCGCGAAAGCGACAATACAGAAGTCATGGTTTCCGTTGCGCCTCCAACCATTCCCCGAAGGTCATTGATTTTAAATAAATTTAAATAAACTGGATTCCCGTTTACGCAGCGCGTTGCATGGTTCGCTTTCGGTCACGATGTGAGCAGGGGCGTTTTCATGCCCAATTCGCATTGCCACATCCCGCGCAGCTTGCTGCGGGCTTCAATAAAGACCGACGGAAAACTTGTCACCCTGCTTTTCGGCCCACCCCGGCCTTACCCACCGAAGAAGCCGCACGAAACTAATTTAAAATGATTATCAATATGTTATGAAAAAATATCTTCCGCCTGTCAGGGGTGGCACGTTCCTTGTGTAGTACACTCGCTTGTATACTCATTTTGTGTACGATGGATGCATGAAGACTCTAAAAGAAAAAGGGGATGAGATAATGAAAAGAATGAATAGTTTTATAGGCGCGCTTGTCATCGTCGGGGCATTGGCCACGTCGGCCAAGGCGGTTCCTCTGACAAACACAAGCATCACCCAAGCTTCGTTTGACTCCACCTTCGACACCATTACCCCTGTTGCTAGCCTGACCAGTACGTTCGATTTTGCCCCGACCGTGCTGGGCGGCGACGGAACAGTGACCACCACAGTGTATAGTGGAACCGGAATCGCAACGGGAACGTTTGCCTATGTTTATCAAATTGCGGTAAAGACAAATCCACCCGCTTCAGATATTGTCTCCGGGATATCGTTTGATTTTTCTAACTTGGTTCCCTTGGGTCCGATCTCTTCTTTTTTCATCTCTGATGGGGGCGGGACCTTGGCTCCGAACGCCTTCCTTCAGGCGGCCGCATATTCAGCAACTTCCACGCTCCAGTTTAACTTCGCGCTAGCAAACGTCGGGTTTGGCGTGACCACCAATCAGTTCGGTGCATTTTCCACTAACCTGCCCGACACGGTGATTGCGACAATGACGGACGGAGGGCTTTTGGCCCAGCCGGCGGTTTTGGCAGCCGCTCCGGAACCAGGTTCTCTTCTCCTTTTGGGTTCGGGTCTACTCGGGCTGGGATTCTTTGGACGAAGGAAGCTGAAAACGCTGAACGTGTAAGTATCTGAAAGAGTTTCTATTTACATTGCATGTCGAGACAAGGGCCGGCACGATCGAAAAAGGTCGTCCGGCCCTTTTTCTTACAGGAAAAAACAGATGAAACCTTTCTCTTTTTTATTATTATCCGCTCTGATTTTCGTTTCACTTGAGAGCGCCGCCCTCGGAGTAAGTATCACCCCTTATACGATCTATTCCGATGGGACAGGGACCGTTCATGTGAATGCTTTCTACGGAAGTGATGTGACGGCGGATGGAAAAAAAAATCTGCCTTTCGATGCCTGGGACCAGGAACTTAGGCCGGCCGGTGCGGGACGCGACATTTGGGGCCACGTCGGACCCCACAATCACCCCTTGTAATGGAAGCACGACCCCCTGCCGTTCGGTCTCTACCATCACCGATTTTGACAAGACCGCTCAGGTGACCGATTCAAACGGCGCTGGATATACGGCCTTCGTCAGCGGAGGGGATGCTTCCCTGATCCCGCTTCTGTTCGATCCGGACAACTCCGTGGCGCCGGAAGGGACCAACGGTCTGGAGGGGGTGCAGCGGCCTGATGATCTGTCTCTCCCCAATGTGAACCTTCTCTTGCCCGGAGAGAACCAATTTGTATTGTTTGCCTTTGCGACCGGCATCGACAGCGGCAATACGATTACGTCGTTTGGCCAGACGGAATCGTTCGGTATTTATGTTTCCACGCTCGACGCGGCCCGGTTTTCGATCTATGATGCGCTCGGCAGTCCGATCGCGAGCATCACCCAAACCCCTTCTTCTCTGGATCCATTTTTTCTTGGTTTTACCCTTTCCGATCAGCCGAACCAACACTACCTGATCAGCTCGGCTGTGGTCTCCTTTTCCGATTCTGGACCGGCAGGGGTCAATGCGGGAATTGACGGGATGGTCTATACATCGGTAAAAGGGGGCGCGTTTACAGCCCCTGTTCCGGAGCCTGCCACCGGATTCATTTTGGTGTCCGGACTTCTATCAGCCATCGGGTTGCATGTTTTCCAGTCGAAGAGGAACGGCTAAGTACTCGTTTTCACAAATACACTAACGTCAAGACCCGAATGCGCTCTTCTTTCATTGTTCCTTCTCCCCTTGCGGGAGAAGGTTAGGATGAGGGGAAAATAAAGGATTTTCTTGACCCCTCACCCCCGCCCTCTCCCACAAGGGGAGAGGGAAAATTAATACAAAGAACACAAATACGTTAGTGAACTTATGAACCGCAGTACTTAGGGAACCCGGGATCGGGCGCCCGATGAATCGAGAGGTGAACCGCGACGGTTCTGCTCCTCCGGTAGCTGGAAGTCTGACACGCCCTGGTGGCGTTGGTCGGGTCTTGGCGCACGCATTTAGTATACAAAGATGTTTTTGAGGCTGTCGCAGTAGGAAGGAGAAACAAGATGAAAAGTAGAGTATTCGGAAAGTGGGTTCTGTCGCTGGGCGTGGCTGCCCTGGGACTGGGGTTTGCCACAACCTCGGCCCATGCATTGTCGCTGACGCCAAGCGACGCTGATTGGACGACTAACCAAACCAGCAGCTGCGACGCGGCGTGTGTCTCTTCTCTGACCGGCATATCCGGTTTGACCCAACTCTACAAAGACGATGTGGGGGGCGGTGAGGCAGGGACTCTTGCGGGTTCGTACGCCACCCAGTACTTCAACACAGCGACTGATCCGGCCGATTTTACGATTACGTACAACGGGGGCGCTTTTGCCTCCTGTCCGGAATGCATCCTCGTGGTGAAGGATGGTAACCAGACGCCCGCTCAGTATCTCTTCAACCTCGGTGACGGTAGTCCGTTCCTTTGGAATGGGACGGATCAAATCGTGGGCACAGGCTTCTGGCCTACCCAGGGTGCGATTTCACATGTCGCCATTTATGGGAAGGCTGCTTCTGTTCCAGAACCGGCTTCCCTCCTTCTGCTGGGATCGGGGCTCCTTGGTTTGGGCCTTTTTGGGCGAAGGAAGTTGAAAACATTGAGCATGTAAAAGCGATTCATTTTTACGATGAAAAGCGCAGGGCCGGTGAGACGTTAGAACTCATCGGCCCTGTTTTATGAAAAGGTCCGAGACCCTCCTCCTCAGCCCCCCCCTAAAACAGAGATAGAAACCGGGTTCGCTCTCTAAATCCCCCTCCCCCTGTGGGAGGGGATAAAGGGGAGGGGACCTTCTGGGTGATTGCCCACCCTCACCCTAACCCTCTCCCATCAAGGGAGAGGGAATAATTGAAGTTCTCTATCTCTGTTCTTGGGCCCCGGCCCCTCTTCTCTGTTGAAAAGATTGTTTTTGGCGCGGAGAAGAGGTCGGCGGTCGATTCCGGTTGATTCAAGAGGCGGGTTTGGTTGCTTCAACGGTGACTTTGTAACCCAACCGTTTTAGAAAATCGTAACAGTCATCCCATGTCAAGCCAAATTCTTTCACATCGGCAAGGCCGATATGCCCTAAGACATCCCGAATGAGTTCAGACGCCGACGCCTCGAACTCCCCTTCCGATATCATATTCTCCGCCCAATCGATCAATTCTGTCAGGGGTATTTCCCGGTTAATATATTGCAACAGCTTCTCTCCCAAAACTTCTTTTGTGATCGGCATCGCATTACCTTTCTATCTTTTTATGCCCTTTGTCGACTGGGAATTTCTCGTGGACCTCTACCAGGTCGCCGTGGTCGTTATAAATCTCCTGGCGAAATCGTGTCGTCTCCTCGCCGGCATCCACTTCTTTAACGTACAACGCCTTCCAGCCAAACCGTCCCCTTACTTCAAACCAATACCTTCTGCCCCCTTCCGGCAAATCAACCCATCTTGAAAACTTCTTCTCATTCTGCTCCCTTTTCTGTCGAGCGATATTCACCGTTTCTCTAGACGCTCATTTGACTTTAATTTCTCAAAGAATAACAGAGGGAGGGAAACAGATCAACAGGATTCAACCGGCTCCTTTTCTGAGATGTCTTTCGACCGGGCCGGTTTTTTTGTGAGAATATTTTTATTGTATCAGGTCGATCGCTTCTCTCGTTTGTCTTGCATCTTCCTCTCCTTTTCTGTAGGCTGATTTCCGATGGAAAAGATCTCTTTAAGGAAAGAAGTGGCCGGCCGGGTGATTCAGGGGCATCCCTGGGTCTATCGGAACGAAATAGAGGCGCCTGCGGCGTTTCCACCCGGCGAGTTGGTTGAATTGACCGACGCCAAAGGACGCTTTATCGCCGTCGGCTATTGCAATCCGAAATCGGTCATTTCGATTCGGGTCCTTTCACGGGTGAAGGAGCAGATTGATGGCGATTTCTTCCGGAAAAGAATCGAAGCGGCCCACGCATTCAGGATGAAGTTTTTCTCCGGCGAGGAAGCGTATCGCGTGGTCTACAGCGAAGCCGATCTCCTGCCCGGTTTGATTGTCGATCGTTATGGGGACCATGTGGTGGTTCAGATCCTGACCGCCGGCATGGACCGGCAGGCCGACGCCATCGTGAAGGCCATCGACGCCGTTCTTTCCCCGCGATCCATGATCGCCCGGAATGATGCCTCCTCCCGCGCAATCGAAGGGCTCCCGGTGGAAAAAAAGATCCTCACCGGAGAGATGGAAACGCCGGTCGTCATCTCAAAGAACGGGCTTGAGTTCGAGCTCGATCTGCTGGAGGGCCAGAAGACCGGGTTTTTCCTCGATCAGTCCGAAAATTACAGGGTCCTGAAAGGGCTGGTCGAAGGGGGCGAAGTGCTCGATGCGTTTTGTTATACCGGCGGCTGGTCGATGCATGCGGCGCAGTTCGGCGCGAAAGAGGTGACCGGGATCGACCAGTCGGAAGGGGCGATCGAACGGGCGCGCCGGATCGCCGTCCGCAACCACTTTGAATCGCGCTGCCGGTTCGAGGTGGCCAACGTCTTTGATATCTTGACGGCCTATGAAGCGGAGGGAAGATCTTATGATTGCATTATCCTGGACCCTCCTTCCTTTGTAAAACGCCGGAAAGAGATTGAAAATGCGGTCAGGGGTTATAAAGAGATCAACCTCCGGGCCATGAAGCTCCTCCGGCCCGGCGGGTTTTTGGTGAGCTGTTCCTGTTCGTACCATCTTTCTCCCGGCCGGTTTCGGGAAATTTTGATCGAGGCGGCCGGGGATGCCAAGAGAACCCTTCGGCTCCTCTCCTTTCAACCTCAAGCCAAGGATCATCCTGTATTGATGAGCCTTCCTGAGACAGAATACCTGAAGTGCGCTGTTCTGCAGGTTTTATAAAAGGTAGGGGCACAGCATGCTGTGCCCCTACCTTTACCGATTGAGATAATTCGGATAGAATAAAAAACAAAGATCACGAATCACTCAGAAGGAGGGAAGGGCATGCTTGAATTCTCACCCGGACTGGCCGGGGTTCCTGCGACGCGATCGAAGGTGAGCTACCTGGATGGGGTGAAGGGGATTCTGGAATACCGGGGGATCCGGATGGAAACCCTGGCTGAAAAAAGCAATTTTCTGGAGACCGCTTATCTTCTGCTCTTTGGAACGCTTCCGACGCAATCTCAATTGAATCGGTTCGACCGCGACCTGCGGGTGCACCGGAGAATCAAGTACCGTATCGTCGACCTGATCAAGTGCCTGCCTGACAACGGACATCCCATGGATGCGCTTCAAGCGGCGGTGGCTGCGCTGGGGATGTTCTACCCTGATAAAAATGTTCAGGACGAGGAGACGCAATACCTCTCTGCCGTCCGTCTGATTGCAAAGATCCCGACGATTATTGCGGCCTATGCCCGGCTTCGCCGCGGGGACGACCAGATCCAGCCGCGGGACGACCTCAGCCATGGCGAAAATTTTCTTTATATGCTGACGGAGAAAGTCCCGGACAAGATTACCTCGGAGATTTTGGATACCTGCCTCATCCTCCATGCGGAGCATACGATGAATGCGTCCACCTTCAGCGGGCTCGTGACCGCATCGACATTGGCCGATCCTTATACCGTGGTTTCTTCCGCGGTCGGAACGTTGAAAGGGCCGTTGCACGGCGGGGCGAATGAAAAGGTGCTGAATATGTTGACTGAGATCGGCACGGTCGAAAGGGTCCGGTCCTTTGTTGAAGCGAAGGTGAAGGCAAAAGAGAAGATCATGGGGTTGGGCCATCGTGAGTATAAGGTCAAAGATCCCCGAGCCATGATCCTTCAACGGCTTTCAAAGCGGCTTTTTGAACATTTCGGTAAGTCACCTCTGTACGAAGTGGCGGTCGAAGTGGAAAAGGTCGGAGAAGAGCATCTGGCTTCCAAAGGGGTCTATGCCAATGTCGATTTTTATTCCGGAATTCTCTATCAGAAAATGGGAATCGAGTCCGATTTTTTCACCCCCATTTTTGCCATGGCCCGCGTGGTCGGCTGGCTGGCCCACTGGATTGAGCAGGTGAAAGACAATCACATCTTCCGCCCCACTGAAATATACGAAGGGGCGCACGATCAGAACTATGTTCCGCTTTCACAGAGAAGGGCATGATTTTCTTAAAGAAAGGTCTTGACTCCTTTTTCGGAATATTGTAATTCTTTAACAGAAATCTCGGTATCTGCTCAAACCTAAGACGGAGGGGGATGATTGTGATGAAGAAAAAGACCGCTGCGAAGAACGCGAAGAAGAAAACGAAAATAACGGCTAAAAAGGCGACAAGAACGGCAACAAAGAAAAAAACAACCGCGAGTAAAACAAAGAAGAAGATGCCCTCCAAGAAGACAGCAACGAGAGCCGCCGCAAAGTCCGGAACAAAAAAGAAGACAACCGTAAAAACAACGGCTAAAAAGGTAACAGCCAAGAAAACAACGAAAAAGAAAACCATCAAAAAACCAGTGGGGAGAAAACCGGCCGCCTCCACCGCCCCCAAGGTTTCTCGGCCCGTTGCGCCGATGCGATCTTCTAAACAACCGCCGACGCCGTCCCCCGCTCCATCCCCTGCCGCCACTGTCGCCGCCCCTGCAGAACGGCCCCTCGGAGTCGTAACCCACTATTACTCGCACCTGGGTGTTGCCGTCGTGCAACTGAACGAGGATCGGCTGCATGTGGGGGAGATCATCCACATTAAGGGGCATACCACCGACTTGCAGCAGCCGATTGAATCTATTGAAATCGACCACCAGTCGGTCCAGGAAGCGTCAGCGGGACAGGTGTTCGGATTGAAAGTGCGGGACCACGTCCGAGAGCACGATCAGATTTTTAAAGTTTCCGATCAATCCTAATCCGGCATAGCCGGAACCAAAAAGACGTTAAAGGTTATTCGTTAAACGTTAAATGGAAGAAAGTGGAATGGGCATTGTCTAATCCGGATTTCTCGGCGGAGACAGATTTCAAAAGAGGCCTCGAGTCTTCCAGAGAGAATCGACACGAAGAAGCGCTGGAGGCCTTTCGCCGGTCCATTTCAACGAACCCTCATTACGCCGAGGCCTATTATAATCTCGGCATTACGCTCAGTAATCTGGGCCGATGGGAAGAGGCGGTGACCGCCTACCGGCGGCTGGTCGAAATAAAGCCGGACCTGGCCGAAGGATATTTTAACCTGGGCGCGGCCTATGGAACACTCGGCCAGCATCAGGCAGCCGTCGAAGCCTTGAAGCAGGCCATCCGCCTGCGGCCTTCCTATGCCGAAGCCCATTTTAATCTGGGGGTTGCCTACCTCAATTTACAAAATCATGTTGCTGCAATGGGGGAGTACCAGTTGTTGAATGCCCTGGACAAGTCCCGTGCCGACAAGCTCTTTGGCTTAATCTATAAGTGATGCACGCGTAAAGTCTAAAAAGACACGTCTCTGTCATTCCCGTGAAAACGGGAATCTAGCAGGGTGTTGAAAAACTCTGAATCCGTCATTCCCGATAGCCTAGAAAATGGGGCGGCCACCAGATATTTAATCGGGAATCCGGTTTATTTAAAATCAATGACCTTCGGGGAATGGTTGAAATAGGCCCTGGCGCGCAAGATCCGAATGAACGCCGGAAATCTTCGCTTGAAGAGACTTATGTTCACGGCGCTCCACTTGGAGGCGCAACGGAAACCATGACTTCTGGATTCCCGCTTTCGCGGGAATGACAGCCTAACGCATAAAGAGATACTGTTTTCAACAGCCTTCTAGAAATGTCTGAAGTGTTTTTCTTAACTTTCAATAAGGAGAAGAGAGATGGCGACCTACATTTTGCTGAGCAGCGTGACCGACGAGGGGAGCAAGACCTTGAAGAAAAAGCCGAACCGGCTCAAAGAGGTGAATAAGGAAATTGAAACGATGGGGGCGAAGATCATCAGCCAGTATGCGACTCTGGGGCCGTATGACTTTGTCAGCATCCTGGAAGCGCCCGACAATGAGACGATCGCAAGAATCTCGGTGGAGTTGGGATCGAGAGGAACGGTTCGCCTTTTGACCCTTCCGGCCATTCCAATCGACCGCTTTATCGAGAATTTAAATGATCAGGGGAAGCGGCCGGCAGGGAAGGGAAAATAGAAGAGCGCCGCTCTTAAGTCTCGTCGAGATAATCTTTGACCTTGGAAAAGACGGCGTCGAACATCGACTCTGTCAGCCGGCCGGTCTGTGTATTTTGACGGCTGGGGTGATAAGAGATAAAAAGACGGGGAAGCGCCGGGAGGGCGTTACTTAAGCCGGCCCCCGGCTCCAGCCGATACATGGCGCCGTGACTGAAAGGAACAGCCGCGGTCGGAAGGTGAATCCCGGCGACCTCCTGCAGCGCCCTGCGGTATCCATCCAAGGCGATCCTGCCGAAGACCAGGACGGCTTTCACATGGGTCAAGGCGGTGAGCTCCTGCCGGAGGTATTCGCGGCAGTTTTCAATCTCGTCCGGCAGCGGTTTGTTGTCGGGAGGGGCGCAATGGACCACGGCCGTAATGTAAGCATCTCGAAGCGATAAGCCATCGTCACGGCGCCGCGAGGCCGGCTGATTGGCGAAGCCCGATTTATGGAGCGCGCGAAAAAGGAAATCGCCCGAGGCATCTCCTGTAAAGACCCGGCCGGTCCGATTTCCGCCATGTGCCGCCGGCGCCAATCCGATCATCAAGAGCCGCGCCCGGGGATCTCCCCAGCCGGGGACCGGTTTTCCCCAATAGGCCTCATCCCGGTAGGCTCTTCGTTTCGTCCGCGCGATCTCGGAACAATATCGCACCAGCCTCGGGCAACGGGCGCAGCGGACGACCTCTCCCTGAAGGGATGCGACGGTTCTCTTTTTCATCCGGCCTTATTTCTTTTCCGGACGGATCAGGTTGGGCTTCCCTTCCTCGCCGGTGAAGACGACCAAAAACTTCAAAGGTGATTTTCCCATGTTTTTTCCGTTATGCCACGTGTTGGTCACCTCTAAGAAACCTTTTCCTGCTTGAAATTCGTGTCGCGATCCGTCATCCATTTCGACCGTCAGCATCCCTTCTAACACATAAACGAAGGTGGAGACCGGGTGCATATGACGCCCCGACTCTCCCCCCGGCGCGATTTCGACCTGGAGGGCGGAGATTTCCGGTTTGTCGGTTTTGGGATACTCGATCTTCTGTCCGCTCAGTGTGGTTGAGCCTTTGACCACCGGATCGGCCTTGAATCCTTGTTGTCCCAGAGCAGGGAAGCCGATGGAAAGGAAGGAGAGCACAGCAATGGAAATCAGCGGTTTCTTCATCAGATCCTCCAGAGGGTTAAGGTGTAAAAAAGGTTCTGACCGATTCTACCAAAAGGGTTTTCCGTTTTCCACTTTTTCCGCCCCGTCCACCCCGATGAGACTGATTTGACTTCCGAACCGGCGGGCGATCGTCAAAGAGGGCTCCCCTGTTCCGGAGGCAACGTCCAACACCTGTTGACCGGGTGAAATGTCGACAAGCGAAATCAATTGATCTCCTACAGGCTGAATGAAGGGGAGCCAACGGTCAAACGTCTTGGCCATTTCATTCCAGTCGATCTCTCTGGGCAGGCGTTCCAATTAAGACTCCCTTAATGATGACAGGTTGAAAGTTGCCGGAGATTTTACGGGAGTTTGAGGAAAAGTCAAGGCTTGTTCATTTCTTCCAGAAGAAGATCAATCAAGGCAGGGTCGAACTGTTTCCCGCGGTTGTCTTTCATGATCGTCAGCGCTTCCTGGTGGGTGAAGGCCTTCCGGAAAGGCCGGTCCGAGAGAAGGGCGTCATACACTTCCGCAACCGAAAGGATTCGGGAAGCGAGTGGAATCGCGTCTTTCTCCAGTTGATCCGGATATCCCTCTCCATTATAAAACTCATGATGGTGCCGAATGATTTTGCAGATTTCATCAAACCGTTTCATTCCCTTTAACCGTTCTTCCGGAAAGAGAACATGTTTTTCAACCTCCTTCCGTTCGGAAGGGGTTAACCGGTCCGGTTTGTTTAGAATGGTGGAAGAAACGGCGAGTGTTCCAAAGTCATGTAGTCGGGCCGCCGCCTCCAAATTTTTCAGCGCTGCAGGCTCAAGTCCGATCCGCTTTCCCAATTTTAGGGCGGTTTCTTTGAGCTGATCCGCGTCGGGTCTTAAGTCGGGATTTTTTACCCGAGGTAAAAAGGCGAGGAGGTCTACTGCCGCAGAGAACTCGTCATCGAGAAGACGGTGGAGCACTCTGTTATTTTGGGAGAGATCATATTGCTCAATGGCCCGATTAATTTCAATTTTGAGAAACTCATCCTCCCACGGCTTTGGAATGAAATGGTAGACCCCCCCTTCCTGAATCGCTTTGATCAGCGCGTCCATATCGGCATATCCGCTGAAAATGAGCGGAACGGCCTCAGGCGCCTTTTTTTTTGCCTGTTGTATGAATTGAAGTCCATTCATTTCGGGCATGAGATAGTCGGACAGGATCACGGTGGGAGAGGTCGTTTCGAGGATGGCGAGAGCCTCGTCGCAGCGGGTTGCGAGGATCAACTGGTAGGGTTCTTTCCGCAGAACTCTTTTAAGTGAATTGAGGATGTTGATCTCATCATCTAAGATCAGCAGGGTATGGGGCACCTGGGCGCTCCTATTCGTCTATGATGATGGCCCCGTCGTCGGTCACTTTCAGCCGGGTGATCCCTGGGTAGGTCTTTTCCAGATCCTCATTGATGGCTTCTTCTCCATTGAAGGCGGCACGCTGTTCCTTCTCGAGGCCTTCGATACTGTGGTGGAGGGTGTCCTTTAGAATGTCATTGTTCCAGGGCTTCGTTAAGAAATGGGAAATGACCCCGTTGTTCACGGCGGCCATCACCTCTTTCATGTCTGCTTTACCGCTCAATATGATACGGGCTGGTTTTGGAAATCTCTCTTTGACTTCTTTTAAGAATTCAACCCCGGACCGCCCCGGCATCGTAAAATCGGACAATACGATGGAAACGGATTTTTTTTCAAGAATGGTAAAAGCATCATCTGAATTTTCAGCGAGGATGGTATCATAACCCTCTCTCTGTAACAGCCGGGTCAGGCTGCTGCGGATGTTCGGTTCGTCATCGACGATCAAGATGCAATGTTTTTGCATGAAAAGCCTCCTCTAAGGGGGTACCGTTGCGCCGGCGCTCGCATGGGCGGGATGAATCGGCAATTGAATGGTAAAGGTGGTTCCCTTTCCTATTCCACTTTGAACCGAGATCTTCCCCTGATGTTTTTCAATAATCCCGTAAGCGATGTAGAGACCGAGCCCGGTTCCCTTTCCCACCGCTTTGGTGGTAAAAAAAGGATCGAATATCTTCTGCAGATTTTCGGCAGCGATCCCGCTGCCTGTGTCGCGAATGACGACATAAATAGAGTCTTCTTTCAGAAAAGTCTGAATGTAAATAGTCCCCTGCTCTTCAATCGCCTGTACCGCATTGACAAGGATATTCATGAAGACCTGGTTCAGCTGATGAGGAAAGCATTCAAGGGGAGGGAGTGTTCCCAGCTCCTTGACTAATTTTGCCTTGTATTTTAGCTCGTTCGCAACGATATTCAGAGTGCTTTCAAGCTCTTGGTTAATATCAGCCCATTCCACTTTATTTTCATCGGTATGAGAGAACTTCTTAAGGTCAATGATGATCCGCTTGATTCGATCGAGTCCCTGCTTCGATTCTTGAATGATCTCCCCAATGTCTTGAAAAACGTCTTCCATCCTCATTTCAGACCGCGTTTCCTTCAGTTCTCGCGCCAAAGCCTGAATAGACTCTTCTTCCCGTTCCGATTGGAGAAGGGTGGGAAAAATATCTTCTAACTTTTTTATGTAGGAGACGATGTCTTTGACGTTATCCTGTAAGACTTCTAAATTGCTGTTGATATATCCGACAGGATTATTAATCTCATGGGCAATCCCGGCGGCCAGGACGCCGATAGAGGCCATCTTCTCCTGCTGCAGGATCTGCGCATCTTTCATCTTCAGCTCGTCATATATCTTTTCAATGATGCCCGTCCTTTTCCGAACGGTTTCCTCCAGGGAAGCATTCATATTTTCCAGCCGGGCGATGAGCTCCAGCGTAATCCGCATGTCCCGCGCGACCAAGACATATCCTAAAAGAGGTCCCTTTACATCCAAGAGGGGACGAACATTGACGTCTACCGGGATTTTTTTATTCTCTTTTGTAATGAAGGTCATCCTTCTGCCTTCGACGGTGGCCTCGTGGGAAAAAAGGTTCTGGCCGATTTCCTCAAATAGCAATTCGATGGGCTGGTTGAGAACATCACTTCCGGTATATTGAAGAAGGTCCTCCGCCGCTCGATTGAATTTTTTAATTTGGAAATGCGGGTCGATTACGATCAGCGCATCTCCCATGGAATTCATGACATTCTCAACATATAATAATGTTTCATTCAATTCTTTCTTGGTATTCTCCACGACTTGAGCGGATCGCTGCAGATCCTGCATATTTTCAACAATTTTTTTTGAGATAATTTCAATCGAGGTTCCCATGAACTGGAATTCATCCTCGCCGGAGGCGGTTTTCAGGTCGAGCTGATCAGCGGTGATTTCTTCGATATTTTTGAAGACCGATCGAATCGACTGGATAATGTCCCAAATCAGGTAACAACCGATTCCACCCAGCAGAATGGTGCAAGCGAGCAGAAGAATCGAAAGCCGGGTTGAAAGGTCATCCCAGAGGTAGATAAAAACCATTTGGGGGATGATGAAGGTCAGCGCCAAGGCGACCACACATTTACTGATGATTGTTTTTGATTTCAAGGGAGAGGCCTCTTTTTAAACGATTTTATCGGTGCATCCCGAAAATGGATTTTATGCCAAGATTTTATAGAAAATAATAAAGTGCAATCTTTATTCCTTTAATTCCTCTTCGGCTAAAGTAGGATGCCATGCGGATTCTACTTTTAAAACAACGGCTAACCTGAGATGTATCATTCTGAAGAAAAAGAAAATGTCGAAAATTGTCTCAAGATATGTAATACGTCTCCACCTGCCGAAAATAATGTGCTGCCGGGGATATTTCCTATTTCAAGCCATCCTGTCTGACGTAGCCGGTATAGGCCGAATGAGATCAGGCTTTATCTTGGAAGGATAGCTGGAGGACCGAATCCCCGATCCGGATCTTATCTTGGTTATTTAACAGCTCCTCTTTAATTAAAAATCCATTTACCAGAGTCCCATTGGCGCTTCTGAGGTCACGGACGATGACCAGTTCGTCATAAATCTCGATCACACAATGCTGGCGGGAAATTTCAGGATCCCTTAATGATAGGTCCACCTGTTTCCGGCCGATTCGAACCACGGGTTTACTAAGTAAAAAGCGTTTCCCTTTTTCGTCTCCTTCTACCAGCGTCAACACCCACGTCTTTTTAGAAGGTAAGGCTGGGAGCTTGCCCTTGATCATTTTTTGAACGACCGAGCTTTCGTTTTTTGTTTCGCCCTCGGTGAAGGTAAGCATCGTTTTGCTTGGATCCATTCCGAGGCCTTCGCCCAAGTTTTCAGCCCCGATGGACTTCTTTGGTTTATTAACATGTTCGCAGTGAGGGCAGGAAACGAGCCCTCGTTTTTGTTCGGGTGCGTCATAAATGGTATAGCAATTATCACAGGTGATTTGCATAAGGCGACCTCAAGAAAGGTCCATATTTTTATTCCTGGCGATACCGAAAAAGCATCTTAGGTCCATACACGAGAAAAGGAACGCCGTAACTTTTCGCTCGGGCCTATTTTAACCAAAGTTCAAATCTTCAGTATTGTTCGATCACATTTATTTTTGTAATTTTCCATAAATCGACTACTTTGGCCATCTTCCAGTAAACAAGCGCTTTTTCGATCTGGTTTTCAGCCTTGTCCTGATTCTGCAGCACAATGGTCTGAAGAATCGAGGCGGATGCCTCGCTTCCCTCTATCTTTACCTCGTAAATTTCATAGTTCACCGAAATGGCATCGTAGTGGAGGAACCAATTTTCAAGCCTTTTTTGTAGGGCCGGTGGCGGATCTACGTGGTCCTCAAGAACCAAATCCAGATTTTTTGATTGGAAGGCCCTCTTTTGTTTCGTGATGAGCTGCCGGATCCCATCCTGCTCTGCGGGCAGCGTGCGCAGAGTGGAAGGGGGGGGTGTTGCCTGGGCGGGACGTGTCGCCGCCGCCGTTTGACGGAGGGGATCGGAAGAGCGTTCCGCGGCGGGGGGCGGTTCGGTCTTCGGTTGCCGCGCGAATTCGGTTTCACTTTTCGGGTGAATGACCTGTTTAGGGGAGCGATGAGAGGGGTCGAGCTTTTTGAGGATCTCGTGGGCCCTTGCGTTGCCGGTCGCATGGGGAGCCAGTTTCAGGGCGGTCTTCAATTCTTGAATGGCCAGCGAGTCGGCCCCTTTTTGAGCGTAAAGGAACCCGACGTCATAATGAAGGATTGCCTCGTTTGGAAAAAGAGCGGAGGCATCTGAAAAAATCCGAAGCGCCGCATCCATTTCCTTTTTTTCCTGATAGACGGTTCCCAATAAATGATAGGCTTGCACCGCATTTGGATTGATTTCGATAATCTGTCTTAACTTTTTTTCGACCCCCTCTAAATCACCTCCGTTATAGCTGGCTTTGGCCTCCAAGTAGAGCGCCTGGAGGTCCTGCCTGGGATCAGGCGGGGAGGTCGTTTCGGGTGCAGGAGCGAGAGAAGGTTCTGCGGGGGCTGGAAGGGCCGCAGAATCTAAAGTGGGTGTTTGAAGAGGCAAATCGGAAACAAGGCCGACCGGCTCCGCCGCTTCTGGAGGGGCCGCGGCCAAAGGGATCGCCGATTTCTTTTCGACATAACTGAAGAGTTTCTCCTTGAAATTTTCCAGATGCGAAAAGATTCCTGTTTCACTTAAATAGTGCGCGACTGTCTCTCGGGTATCCTCCAAAAATGGGAATTGGGCTCGTGCCCGGTGCATAAATGATAAATTTGAGGCCATCAAAAGGATAAAAAGAAAGGTGGTTGGAATCAGAAAGAGAAGAGCGGCAATCCATCGGGAAAGCGCCCTTCCCCGCGGCGGGGGAAGCGCCATTCTGCTTTGGCGGACGGTTTTCGGAACCGCCTGGACCTCCGCCCGCGGTGTCTGCCTCACGACCGTGCTTCGATCCTCTGCCTGAGCCGGTAGGACGGTTCCCCCTGTAACCAGCAGGAATCGGCGCGTGTCTGTCGCGATCGTTTCCTGATAGAGCGTTTGCATGTATTGGGAGAGGGAAAGGCTGCTGAAAGCATATCCCTTCTGAGTAATGATCGTCTCGAGCGCGATTTGCATTTCAGAAGCCGATTGATAGCGGTTTTCAGGTTCCCTTGCCAGCGCCTTGAGGAGGATCGCCTCGAGTTCTGGAACGATCTCCGGATTAAACTTTGTCGGTGGCGTGATCTCCGCTTTGCGCACATTTTCCAAAATGGAAATTTCATTGTTCCCGGAAAATAACCTTTCGCCTGTAAGCCCCTCGTAAAGAACGATTCCCAGGGCGAAAATATCGGTTCGGCCGTCGACCGGTTTTCCCCACGCCTGCTCCGGAGACATATAGGCAAGCTTCCCCTTTAGTATGCCGGTTTTTGTCTCCTGACCTCCCATCGCCGCTTTTGCAATCCCAAAGTCCACCAGCTTCACTTCTCCTTCGTATGAAACCAGAATGTTTTGAGGAGAGATATCGCGATGAACCAGGTGGAGGTCGTTTCCATGGAGGTCTTTTTTCCGATGGGCGTAGTCGAGCGCCGAGCAGATTTTGCTGATGATCAGCAGAATATCGCCGATGGAAGCAAGGAGTTTTCCGGACTTTCCAGAGGCGAGGAGAGTCCGTAGATCTTTCCCCATGATATATTCCATGGCGATATAGTAGGCCTGATCGATGCTCCCGAGATCATAAATCTGGACGATATTTTGATGCGAGAGGAGGGCAGCCAGCTTGGCCTCATTGATGAACATGTCGACGAATTCAGGACCCTGCGTTAAGTGGGGAAGGATCCGTTTAATGGCAACCACCTTTTCGAAACCGGAAAGGCCGGTCTGTTTGGCGAGAAAAAGCTCGGCCATGCCGCCCGTACCGATTTTATCTAAAAGGAGATATTTCCCGAAACGGGTTGGTTGATTCATGTGGCCGGTCTTTATATAGGGAGATGCGCCGGAGCGCAAGATGGAACACCAATCAAAATCTACCACCCGATCAAAAAGCTGTCAAACAAAGGGATCCTGGCTTCGCGGAGAGAAAATCGGAGCCGGCGGTATCTTAGATCTGCGGCAGCTTAAAGAGGCGGTCGGCGTTTTGAGAGGTAAATTGGGAGACGGTATCAAACGAGCAGTTTCGAAGCTGGGCAATTTTTTCTGCCGTTGCGCGGACAAAGGCCGGTTCATTCCGCTTTCCACGAAACCCATGGGGCGCAAGATAAGGGGCGTCGGTTTCAATGACGATTCTTTCGGACGGAGCGGAGGCCGCGGCTTCCTGGAGCGCGGTGGCTTTCGGGAAAGTGACGATCCCCGAGAACGAAAGGTAAAAACCGAATTCAACGGCCCGCCGGGCGATCTCTTTGTCCCCGGTGAAACAGTGAAAGACCGCGCCGACCTCCTCGGCATGTTGCGAGATATTTTCCTGTTTCAGAATCTCGAAGGTTTCTTCCCATGCGTCGCGGGTGTGGATCACGAGGGGAAGCCTCTTCTTCTTGGCAAGCCGGATCTGCTTGACAAAAGCGCGCCGTTGGTTTTCGCGGGGAGAGTGCTGATAATAATAATCGAGGCCGGTTTCGCCCCACCCCACGACTTTTGGGTGGGCGGCCAGTTCTTCCAGCGATTGGAGCACGATATCACCGGCCTCCTTGCTTTCGTGGGGATGCAGGCCGACGGTGGCCCACATAAAAGAGTACTGCTCGGCCAGGGCAACCGCCCGCAGGCTGGAGGAAAGGTCTGTTCCGATCAAGATCATCTTTCGGACATCCGCCGCCAACGCTCGCCCGATGACCTCTCCGCGGTCCGGGTCGAATTCGAGATCGGCAATATGCGTGTGGGTATCAATCAACATCATCGGCGATAGTACGTCTGTTTGACATAAAATTCAACCAGTGTGTACATTTTTTACACCCCGGTCATTTTAAAGATCAAACTGGTTTTATACTTTCTCACTTCATCCCAAGAAAGTGAGGCCATTCGGGAAGGTTCTTTTTGCGGCCTGGTTCTTGCTCTGTATGTTGTCGAAACCTTTCTTCCAAACGCAATTCAATCCATAAGGAGAAAACAGATGATGATAAAACGGCTGGCTTTTGTTTTTTTGTTATTGCCTCTGCTCGTGCAGGGGTGTGCAAGTAAGAAAGACCGCGTGCTGACTTCCCCTTCTTCCATTGAATCACAAATCGAAAACCGGCTGAAGGGCGATCCTTTGACGGCTGCTTGGCAGATCAATCCGAATGTGGAGAAAAATACGGTCACGCTGACTGGGCTGGTTGATAAGGAAGAAGAACGCCGGCGCGCCGAGGAGTTGACACGGACCGTGGTCGGAGAACTCCGGAAAATCGACAATCAAATCATGTTGGCCAACGAGGTCATTCTGGACAATTCGATTACGGCAAAACTAAAAAATGACCTGATTTCCGATCCGATTACCCGGGCCGCGAGCATTGAGGTTCAGAGCCGCAAAGGGGTCGTTATACTGAATGGCAAGGTTCACTCCAATGAACAGAAACGGCAGGCGGAAGTGTTGGCAAAGGACATCGCCGGCGTCTCTCACGTTGAGAATCATTTGAAGGTAAAAGGCTAAAAAAGGCAAAAGAATGCAGTATGATGTCATTGTGGTGGGCTTGGGACCGGCCGGAGCGATGACTGCTTACGAACTCAGCCGCCGCGGTCACCGGGTCTTGGCGATCGAGCGCGCGCATCTTCCCCGTTATAAAACGTGCGGGGGAGGATTGAGCGTGCGGGCTTCAAAGCTCATCCCATTCGACGTTACGAATGAGATCGAGCAGACGATACAGGGCATTACGTTCAACTTCCGGGGAGAGAATCCTTTTACGGTAGAGTCGGCCCAGCCGATCGCTTATATGGTTTCCCGCGACCGGTTCGACCTCCTGCTGGCATCGAAAGCGGAGGAGGCGGGGGCTTTTATCGTGGAAGGTCTCCAGGTTCTGGACTGGAGAGAGGAGGACGGCCGGATTACGGTGGTGACCGACGGGGGAGAGTGGCAGTGCCGGTTTCTGGTCGCGGCGGACGGGACGAACAGCAAGGTCCGGGCGAAAGTCTTCCCGCCGAACCGTAAAAGGGTCGTCGTCGGTTTCAAGAGCGATATTCCGTTCCAAAACCGGTCCGGACAGCGGCAAGGCCTGGTTCAGATTGACCTTGGCTCGGCCCCGTATGGGTTCGGATGGCTCTTTCCAAAAAAAGATCATTACGACACCGGTATTGCCGGGCTTCAAAGCAAGATTAAAAATGTGCCGGAAATGTACGGCCAGTTTATTGAAAATCAGGGAATCTTGAAAGAGGCGTCTGGACAGCAGGTCCATGCATATTATCAGGTTCCTCTGGGGACATTTCCGCTTCATCAGGGTCATGCACTCTGGGTGGGAGACGCAGCCGGCCTGATCGACCCTTTATCCGGCGAAGGGCTTTATCATGCCATCCAGAGCGGCCTGGTGGCGGCCGATGTTATTTCGGAGGCAGTCATCGGAAACCAGAAGAGCCTCTCCTCTTACACGGCTAGGATGTTGGCCGAAGTCGGAGACGAGTTCCGAACGGCCCGCCGCTTTTCCGGAATGATTTACGGTTGGCCTCAAACCAGCTATCAGTTTCTCCAGAACCGGAAATGGATTCTCGAACTCTACTTTGAAATTCTGCGCGGCCGGGAGCAGTATGGCCATATCTGGGAGATCGTGAGGAAGGAGTGGTGCTCTTTCGTCTGGAGTCACTGGTTCCAGGAGTGGAGGCTGGCCAAGAAAATGCCGTTCGGCGTGCTTTGGCGGAGAGGAAAGGATCTGCTGTCTCGTGAAGAGAGGCTTTTAAGCGAGGGTCCGACCGAGCGAAGAGCGCATAAAAGAAGATAGCCGGTTCTCCGTCTGGGAAGCGGCTATTTGATTCGTGATCCCGGCGGAATCTCTTCCAGAAAAGTGGCCAGTCCCAGGACTTCTTCGCCGCCGGCGGCCAGCAGCATTCCTCTTGATTCCACCCCCATGATTTTAGCCGGTTGTAAATTGGTGATCAGAACGATTTTCTTTCCGATCAGGCTTTCAGGGGAGTAACGGGTTCCGATCCCTGCGACCACCTGCCGCTGTTCCGATCCGATATCGACCTGAAGTTTCAGCAGCTTTTTAGAGCCTGAAACCTTTTCGGCTGTTAAGATCAATCCCACCCTCAGATCCAGTTTTGCAAAATCATCGATCGTAACAGGAACGCCGTAATCTTCCGCTTGAGAACTTATTTTAATCGAAGGCTTGAACGAAAGAGGAGCAGCAGAAACTTTTTGAGGGGCGGCCGGCGCCGAAGCCGACGCCGCCGGCTCTGTTTCGTTCTTCTTGTCGATTCGGGGGAAGAGCGATTTTCCTTTGGCGACGCGACTGCCTTCAAGGAATCCTCCCCATTTTCTCCCATCATTCAGAGAGATTTCTTCATAAGGTGGTAGTAGTCCGAGTTGTCTTTCCATCTCTCTTGCCGCTTGCGGCATAAAGGGTCTGAGGTAAAGGGCGATGAACCTCAAAGCCTCTGCCGCTGTGTAGAGGACCGTTCGTAGTTTTTCTTTTTCATCTGTTTTTTTTGCCAGTTTCCAGGGGGCCATCTGTTCAATAAAAACGTTCGCCCGATTGACCAGCTTCCAAATTTCACCCAAGGCGAGATGAAATTCGAGGCGGTTAAGCGCGTCTTCAATGGGACTAAAAAGCCCTAGCGCGACCTCTCTTACTTCTTTCTCTTCCGGATACGTAAATGTCGAGGGCTGAGGGATGACGCCTTCTGTAAACTGCTCAATCAGATTTAAAGTTCGGCTTAGAAGATTCCCGAGGTCGTTGGCCAGGTCGCTGTTGATCCGGTTGATCAGGGCGTCTCTGGAAAAGTCGCCGTCCTGGCCGAAGGGAACTTCCCGGAGGAGGAAGTACCGGAAAGGGTCGACGCCGAAACGCTGGATCATCTCCTCCGGCTTCACGACGTTTCCCAGACTTTTGGACATTTTTTCACGGTTGACCGTCCACCAGCCATGAGCGAATAACGTTTTAGGAAGGGGAAGACCGAGGGCCATCAGCATGGTGGACCAGTAGACCGCGTGGGTCGTCAGAATATCCTTGCCGACCAGGTGGAGGTCGGCCGGCCACCAACGCTGAAAGCGTTCCGGATCGGTTGCGTAGCCGGGGATGGAAATATAGTTGACCAGCGCGTCGAACCAGACGTAGGTCACATAATCGGGGTCGAAAGGAAACGGAATCCCCCAGGCGAGACGGCTCTTCGGCCGAGAAATGCAGAGGTCGCCGAGCGGCTTTTCGAGGAAACCGAGCACTTCGTTCCGACGGCTGTCCGGAAGAATAAAGGCGGGATTCTCCAGGATGTGCCGCCGAAGCCGCTCCTGATACTGCCCCATCTTGAAAAAATAATTCTGTTCCGAGAGCGGCTCCACCGGCCGGCCGCAGTCGGGGCATTTTCCGTCAACGACATCTTTCTCCGTCCAGAAACGCTCGTCGGGCAGACAATACCATCCCCGATAGGTATCCCGATAGATTTCCTTTTGATCCCAGAGCTGCTGCAGTGTGGTCTGGACCACCCGGCGATGGCGTTCCTGCGTTGTCCGGACGAAATCGTCGTTTGAAATGTCGAGCTGCTTCCAGAGCTGCTGAAACCGAACGACCAACTCATCGGCGTGCTGCTGCGGAGGGATCCCCCGCTTCGAAGCCGCCTGATCGACCTTTTGGCCATGTTCATCGGTGCCGGTTAAAAAGAAAACATCCTGTTTCAAAAGCCGGTGATAACGGGCCAAAACGTCGGCGGCGACGGTGGTGTACGCGTGGCCGATGTGGGGCTCGTCGTTCACATAATAGATCGGCGTTGTGATGTAAAATTTTGATGTCACGCTGTCAGCCTTTTTATAGTTGCTTTTGCGGTAGTTTGTCCCGGAGCTGCATCAAGAGGGTCTCCAGCGCCAACTGCCGGTTGATGTTCCGGATCTGGGCCTGCTGGATTTCCTGCAGGTCGGCTAAGAATTTTCCCACCTCGTGCAGGTTCATCCTGGCGGCCCATTGTTTGATTTCTTCATAGCGCCATGAAAGGACCAGCCAGGAAGCATCAAGCTGGGAGGGATCGGCCACCGATTGCAAAACCAGGACATCACGAAACCAGGCGGCCAGGTAGTACAGGCCTTTTTCCAGGACCTCTGTATCGCGCGAAAAGGTGGTGGCCGCTTCGAAAAGGTTTTCATAGTTTGCCAGCGTTTTTTCGCAGATCAGGGCATGGAGCCCTTCTTCCATCTCCCGCGCCGCTTCGATTTCCAGGGAGACCGCCTCTCCCAGTTTTCCCCCTGTCAGGGCGGTGACCAACCGTGCTTCGGAGAGGCCCCACCCTTTTTTCTCCATCAGAACCGCTTCGATGTGAGAAAGGGAGAGGGGATAAAAAGAAACTTTCTGACAGCGCGACAGAACGGTCTGTGGAAGCGAGAACGGCTTGCCGGAAATTAAAATCAATACGGCATACGGGGGAGGCTCTTCAAGAGTCTTCAGCAGCCCATTGGCGGCGGCGGCATTGAGCTTATCGGCCGGGTCGATCAGGATCACCTTCCTGGGACTGTCGAGCGGTTTGAAGATGATTCGTTCCTGCATCTCGCGGATCTGCTCTATCTTAATGACCGTCCCTTCCGGCTCGATCATCAAAAAGTCGGGATGGTTTTTATCCGCCATCTTTCGGCAAGAAAGACACGCGCCGCACGGCTCTATAAAATCCCCGGTTTTATCCGGGCCGGGGTCGGCGCGGGTTAAACAAAGGAGGGCCCGGGCAAAGGTCTGAGCGACCGTTTTTTTACCGATCCCTTCCTCTCCCATAAACAGAAGCGCCTGCGGGACCTCATCCTTTTGAAGGAACGACTGCAGGATTTCCAGGCTCCGGAGGTGGCCGATAACGTCACGAAAGAAAAGCATCTACCACCTCTCTTATTTTTTTTGAAATTTCTTCCACGCCGGCATCGGTTTCGATTTTATGGATGCGGCGCCGATATTTTTTTGCCAGGTTCAGATAGCCCCGGCGGACCGCTTCATGAAACTGAAGGGTTTCCTGGTCGAGCCGGTTGATCTCGGTCCGCCCCTTCAACCGCGTCAGTCCTTTTTTAACGTCGATGTCTAAAAGGAAAGTCAGGTCGGGTTGCAGGGAGGTGTCGCGGCCCGTCTGTGAGGCGAAGCGGGCCATCCGTTCCACTTCCCGTTTCGGAAGCCCTCTTCCATACCCCTGATATGCGATCGTGGCGTCGGTAAAACGGTCACACAGGACGATCTTTCCCTCTTCCAGCGCAGGAAGGACCACCTCTTTTAAATGCTGCGCGCGGCTTGCCAGGTAGAGAAAGAACTCGGTTTTGGCATCCATCTCCTGGTTTTTGGCATCCAAAAGAAGGGTCCGGATGCCGTCGCCGATTTGGGTCCCGCCCGGTTCGCGGGTCCGGACGACCGGATATCCCCGCGTCTCCAGATAGTGGCCGAGAATGGCAAGCTGGGTTGTCTTCCCGCTCCCTTCCCCCCCTTCGAATGTGATAAAATAACCCTTCAAAAAAAACTCCCGAAATTTGAACTCATCATAAAGGAACGCCGTGGTTTCCGTTTCTTCCTTCAAGTGGAACGCCGCCGAGTAGGTCGGCTCTGGAATCATGGCCTTGATAACTTTGCGCGTTAGGGCTTATTTTAACCACTTTCTGGGGGTCGTAATCTTTCGCTTTAAAGTAGGCCCTCAAGCGAAATTTACGGCGTTCCTCTGGGGGCCTATTTTAAAGGAGGGATGGCCGAATTGCAATCCTGTTTTCAACTTCTTCAGCCGAAAGCGTGATCGATGACGCCTGAACCGGATCGCTTCAAACCGGCCTGGTGGTGTCCCGGACCCCACTTTCAGACCGCCTGGCGAAGGTTTTGGGGAGAGGTCCCCTCCGTTTTGCTCCGCCGCGAGCGATGGGAAACACCCGATCAGGACTTCCTCGACCTCGATTTTCTGGATCCCGCTGCAGAGCTTCTGTCCCTCGACGAATCTCCTGTCGTTCTCTTCCTTCATGGATTGGAGGGATCGTCGCGCGCCAAATATATCCTGGGGATGCTCTGCGGTGTCCAGACGCTCGGATGGAGAGGGGTGGCCCTGAACTTTAGATCCTGCAGCGGCGAAATGAATCGCCGCCGCCGATTTTATCATTCCGGCGAGACCACCGATCTTGATTGGGTGGTCCGCCGGCTGATCGAGCGCTACCCGGGCGCTCCGTTGTTTTTGGTCGGATTTTCCCTGGGAGGGAATGTACTCCTGAAATGGCTGGGGGAACAAGGGGAGAAGGTTCCCGATGCGGTTCAGAAGGGGGTGGCCATCTCGGCGCCATTTGATCTCGGGGTGGCGGCGCGGTTGATCGACAGCGGGCTCAGTCGGATTTATGGAAAGGTGTTTCTTCAGACGCTCAAGAGAAAAGCGCTGATCAAGGAGCGCCAGTATCCCGATCTGGTCGATCCCGAAAGGGTCCGGCAGATCAGGTCGTTTGCCGAGTTTGATGATCAGGTGACGGCGCCGATTCATGGGTTCAAGGATGGGCGCGATTACTGGACGAAAAGCAGCTCGCAGCATTTCTTAACCGCTATCCGCCGGCCGACGCTGCTGATCAATGCGCAGAACGACCCCTTTTTGCCCGCGCGCTACTTCCCTTCCCGCATCATCGCGCAATCGAAATGGCTGACAGCCGATTTTCCGCCGTCCGGAGGCCATGCAGGGTTCGTGCAAGGGGACTGGCCCTGGTCGGCCAATTATTGGGCGGAATCAAGGACGAGGGCTTTTCTTTGTTAAAGAAATTGAACGGTCGCGAGCCTCCGGAGAGATTTACGCATAAAAGATCCCTATCATTGAAACAGAAAGGATCAGCATCAAAAAACCTGCAACGATGAGCAGAAAAAATGGAAAGTTTTTCGAATCGGTATTGGATTGCATTAATTTCCCCTCGTTATGTTGAGAATATCGTTTAGAAGGTGAAGTCTAAACCGATGATAAGAGCGCGTAAACCGAACGCCCTTTAAAAGGTTTTTAGATTTTGAACCGACCGATTTTCTGTTCCAGTTGTTTTGAGTGTGAAGAGAGGGTGGTCACGACGTTATCCATTTCTCTCGCCTGCAACGCGCTTTCCTCAATTCCTTGCGTGAAGGTTTGAAGGGCGTGGGTGATCTGCTCGCTCCCTTTTTTCTGTTCCTGGGTGGCTTGAAGAATATGGCGAATCATCAGCATCACCCTTTCTACCGCGGTTGTAATCAGTTTGCTCCCTCTGCTCTGCTCCTGAGTGGACTGCTTTACCCCTTGGCCCAACACACGCATGTTTTCAACCGCTTTCATAATTTCCGCTCCCGCTTTTTCCTGTTCGTGCGAGGCCCGGTTAATCTGTTGGACCCTGTCCATGATTTTCACCATCGCCTGGTCCACTTCTTGTACTCCTTTTCCTTGTTCTTTCGTTGCTTTGACGATTTGGGTGATCATTCCTGCGGAGAGATGGGAACTCTCCATAATGACCTCCAGGAGTTTACCGGCCTCATTGGAGAGGGCCACCCCTTTCTGAACCAGCCCTGAACCGTTCGACATCGCTTTCACGGCATTGGAAGTTTCATTTTGGACCGCTTTAATGAGGTTGGCGATTTCATGGGTGGATTTCGCTGTTCGCTCGGACAGACTCTTCACCTCGTCGGCGACGATTGCAAATCCCTTCCCATGTACCCCTGCTTGGGCCGAGATAATGGCCGCATTCAATGAGAGAAGATCGGTTTGCTCGGCGACTTCAACGATGACCTGGACGATCTGGCCGATTGAGTCAGATTTTGCTGCGAGCCGGGAGATGATTTCCTGCAACTCCATGAAGCTCGCCTTGATCTCCTGCATGCCGGTTATTGTTTCATGAACCGACTGCCTCCCTTTCTGAGCGTCCTGGGTGGTCTTCTCCGAGAGGACATAATTTTTTTGGGCATTTTCTTCTATCTGCCGCACGGAGGCGTTCAACTCATGTAGGGAGCTTCCCGTATTTTCCGTGATGCTCTGGAGCGTTTCAACACTGACTGAAATTTCTTTACTGTTGGTTGCCATTTCAGTAATAGAAGAGGAGGCGATATCGATTCCTTTTGATAGACTGTCCATATGGGTTGCAATTTCACCGATGGTCGCGTCCATTTCGAGTATGGAGCTGGAGGTCTGAGTTGTGGAGACAGAGAGTATTTCCACATTGCTGCTGACCTCCTTAATCGATGAACTCATCTCCAGAATGGACGACGATGTTTCTTTTTCGGCTCCCCGTTGCTTTTCAATTCCCTTTGAGATATTGCTGCTGGTTTGATGGACTCTCTGCGTTACATCGGTGATCGCAGAGGTCGTTTCACGAACGTGAGAAATCAAGTCGCTCAGTTTTTGGGTTGTTTCATTAAAGGCATTTCCCAAAACGCCCATCTCGTCGCGGCTTGCAATCTCGATCCTGTTCGTAAGATCGCCGGAGGCCATGCGCGAGAAACCGACAGAAACTTCACCCAGCGGTTTTACCACGCCTCGAAGAACCCATGCGGATAATCCTCCCAGAAGAAAAATGCCCGAAATGGTAATGATACTGCTGACGGTCATAGAGGTCCGTTGACGCATTCGGGCGGAGGCAAAGGCCGCCGCCATTCCCTCTTTATCCCGAGCGGTGTTCGATTCCAGTGTCTTCCTGATTCCATTATATTTTGTCGTCATCCTCTCCAGAACCGCGATCAAACTCTCTCCGGTATTCCCGTCGATCATCCGCCCCGTGGTTTCACGCGCCAGGGCATAGTACTCTTGAAACGCCATTTTAAGCCGCTCCGACTCGCCGGCTTCGAAAGCATCCCCCTTTGTGCCTTCTACTCTTCGGAGAAATTGGTCCCCGAGGGCATCCGTCTCCGTCAGCGCATCGATATCGTCGGCCGCGACGGCATCCTGTAGTCCGCGCTGGATGCCTTGAAGCGTCTCTTCCAAATCCCGACTTAACTCCAGCGCGGGGGCGTAACCGGTCTGGATCCGGGCCAGAAGCATTTCGCTTTTCGTGCCCAAGAAATGGTTCACAAGGAGGATGGTGAGAAATCCCACCGCCGCCAAGAAGGGCAAGAGCATGATCTTATATTTGAATTTTAAGTTCTTTAACATCACGTTCCTTTAACGGATGCGGGAACGACGATCGGCTTTCGTGCCGAATGGGATCGCTAGGGCGTGATCTTAACGACCTTCACATTTTCAGCAGCCGCGCCGGCCGACACATAACCGATGGCATCCGGATTGGTGCGAACGTAAGATAAGACTTCCGCGTCGGACGTTTTCTCAATGGGGGGAATGTCCCGGCCGGAAAAGATTTTCTGCTGCCAGTAGCCCTTGATTGCCGCCACCGATTTTCCATGAAGCTCTTTTGAAAGTCTTTCCCGTACGGCGGATGCTTCGGTCAGGTCCACAGGGAGGACCGGATGGCCATTGTCCCACTTGGACACCTTTTTTAAAAAGAGTTTAGAGGCCAGCTCCTTTGTCATTGAAGAAATAGGGTTCGACAAATTGACGATCACTTTGTAAGAAGGAGTCTCCTCAGCCTGCAACAGACTGAAAAAAAGAAGAAACCCAAGGGAGGTCAAGAAAAGGACCGTTTTCTTCATTGAGCGTAAGCTCCTTAATCTTAGAATATAAAAGGCGGTTAGAAATCCATCACAAATTGACCCAGAAAGGCATCGTTGTCTTTGGCGACGCCCTTCTCGCTTGCCTGCTGGTATTCCACTTTGGCCCTGAAATGATCGTAGATCATGACGTTGACGCCTAGAGACAGGACCTTCTGGTCATCATTCCCTGTGACCTCTTTATCAAGGTCGACACTGTTGTAGCGGGTGACCAACGTCACTGCCGGAAAGAGATCGCGATCCCATATGAAGGTGTAACCCAACTGAGCGTACCATCCATTCTGATCGAGGTCGGGCAAAGGGGTGGGGTTACCGGAGGGATCCAACACCGGGGCGCCGCCTGAATCTTGTGCGATCCGTTCTACCGATGCGGTAACAGATTCGGCGCGTAATTCCCATCCCTTCCAGCGGGCGGAGAGGTCCAGCCCCACAAATTGGAGATCCTCGTCGCCCGAGTCGAGATATTTTTGAGTGTGATAAGAGGATCCGACCTCCACCCAGGGCCAGAGGATCACCGCGACCCGCCCGGAGATCGCGCGGCTGGAGTTATTATCACGGGCTTGACGGCTGTCGCGGCGCTTGATCGCGGCCGATTGACCCAAGCCGTCGGTGGCTGCAACCTCGTAGGTGAGGCGAAGTTGCCCGCTTTGGGCGAAGAACTTTGCCTCGGGCCCGACATTGCCCGATGCCATGAGACCGTTCGCATAAAAGCTCCCCGGGATGATCGCTTGAAACGCCACCGGCCTGGAGACCAGGGGGTTGATCGGGGAGTACCAGACGAATCGCTCGATCCCGAAGGGGGTGTAGAAACGGCCGATATCGAGCGTCAGCCAAGGGGTGGTCGCCCACGACATCACGGCGTTATCGATATCGATTGATCCTCCGGAGTGCTCATACTCCACCTCGATATGCCCGCGCAGGTTGGGGCGAAGCTCGGCATCGAAGAAGACATTGGCGTGGTGATTATCGAAGTGCGAGATCCCGTTGCGGCTTCCTTGCCGTTCAGCGTCGATATATTCTAAGTCTAAAAAGGCGTGGGTTTCGATCTTAAACTCCGTGCTGCCATAGTGCATCCCGCCGCGCCAGGAGCGGGAGGGAAGATAAAGGCCAGACTCCGTGGTCGTTTTAAGATCGTCGGGTTTCTTTTCTTCCGCTTTTACGACGTTCGCGGTGAATATCGGAAAGGCCAGTACGATTACGGCGAGTAGGATGAGGATTTTTTTCGGCTTCCACATAGGACCTCCATGAATGAGGGGGAGTTTTTGAGAGGGTTTGATCCTCTCGCTTCAACCCTATCTCCCCTAAGGTTAGTCCTTGATAAGCAAGACCTATGCCGAGATGGTATTATTCATTGAAAACGTAAAAAAGGAAATGAAGTCAATTATTTAAAAGGTGAATGGAGCGTAAAAAGAATAACGCTAGAAATTTAAACTTATGGAGTTTGTCACATAGAAAAGCCGTTTTTTGTCACCCGGGTTCGGTGACGGTGTCTGTAGGGAAAGTAGGCCCAGCCTGCAGCGCTGAAGGCGAAGGGGCGGTGCGGATAGGGTCGATTTCTGGTTTTTGCCCGAGGTTCTATTTGTGTTAGAATAACTTCCTTTTCTAAGGAGGTCATGAATGCGGGCAATTGATATGCATGTTCATCCGGGAACCAAAGAATATTTGGTTGATGCGGGCGGAAAATACCTCTCGGACGCGCTCGATTATTTTCATCGGCATGACGCCGTTGTCGAGATGGACGAGATGGTCCGTTACTACCGCCGGGTCGATATGATGGCGGTGCTTCTTGCCTGGGATGCGGAGACCAATACCGGTCTTCCTCCCGTGACCAACGATTACGTTGCGGAGATGGTTCGGAAGTACCCCGATGTTTTTATCGGTTTTGCCAGCGTCGATCCCTGGAAGGGGAAGCGGGCCATTTCCGAACTGGAGCGTTCGGTCAAAGCGCTTGGGCTTCGGGGACTCAAATGCCATCCGATTGCACAGGCGTTCTACCCGAATGATCGCCGCTTTTATCCCCTCTGGGAGACCTGTGCAGGGTTAAAGATCCCTCTTCTTCTCCATACCGGCACCACGGGGGTCGGGGCCGGCGTTCCGGGAGGGAATGGACTGAAGTTGAAATACGCTCAACCGATTCCCTATATTGATGATATTGCAGCCGACTTTCCAACTTTAACCATCATTGGCGCGCACCCCTCCTGGCCCTGGCAGGAAGAGATGCTGGCGGTGGCGGTCCATAAGACCAACGTTTATATTGATCTTTCCGGGTGGTCCCCGAAGTACTTTGCTCCTTCGTTGGTGAAATATGCCAACACCCTCTTGCAGGATCGCGTCCTTTTCGGGTCCGACTACCCGTTTCTGACGCCGGAGCGCTGGATCGCGGACTTTGAGAAGGCCGGCTTTAAACCTGAAATTCACGAAAAAATCCTTCTGAAAAATGCAAAAAGACTCCTGAACTTATGAAGCAAAAATAACTTGAAAGCGCGCCAGAAACTCAGTAGAATGACTCGTTTAAATCAGAGTGAAAAGGATGGACGGCCCTCTTGTCGCCCCAGCAAGGATCACGGTGAAGAATCCCCTTAAATCAGAACCGAAAAGTGAAATGGCGGCCATTATTCTGGCGGCCGGCCAGGGCAAGCGGATGAAGTCAAAACTGGTGAAGGTGCTCCATCCGTTGGCCGGGATGCCGATGCTGTTCTATGTTCTCGATTTGGTAGACCGGCTTGAAATTCCAAAAGTGTTCGTCATCGTCGGACATCAGGCCGACCGCGTCACGCAGGCCGTGTCGGGACGAAGGGTTCAATGCCTTCTGCAAGACCCGCCGCTCGGCACCGGGCATGCCGTTCTTCAGGCGAAAGAGGAACTGAAAGATTTCGACGGCGCGGTGCTGATTTTAAGCGGAGATACCCCGCTTCTTCGCGAGCAGACCATCCAGCGGTTATGGGAAGCGCATCAGTCCGAAGGGGCGACCGTGACCCTTTTAACGGCGAAGCGGGCGGCGCCGTACGGGTATGGCCGCATCATTCGAAAAGAGGGGGGCGCGCTCGATCGGATTGTGGAGGAGAAGGATGCAAACGCCGCCGAGCGGTTGATTCAGGAGGTGAATACCGGTGTTTATATCATCAAGGCCTCTTTTCTCTTTGAAGCCCTTGGAAAAGTGAAGCCCGACAACCTGCAGCAGGAGTACTACCTGACCGATGTCGCCCGGATCGCCGTCCAGGAAGGGGCGCGGCTGGCCTCCTGTGAAGGTGATTTTGAAGAGGTGATCGGCATCAACAGCCGCGCCGAGATCGCCGCGGCCGAGGCCGTCCTGCGGAAGCGGATCAATGCCCATTGGATGGCGGAAGGGGTGACCCTCATCGATCCGGCGCAGATTCGGATCGACGCCGCTGTGACCATCGGCCGGGACTCGGTGCTTCACCCTGGGGTCACTCTCGAAGGGAAGACGCAGGTGGGAGAAGATTGCGTCCTCTATCCCTCCCGGATCAAAAACAGCCGCTTGGGACAAGGGGTCGTCATCAAAGACCATTGTCTGATTGAAGAAGCCGAAATTGAATCTGAGGTATCGGTCGGTCCCTTCGCCCATCTTCGCCCCGGCACCCTTCTTCGAAAAGGAGCGAAGGTCGGAAATTTTGTCGAGATCAAGAAGAGCGAGCTGGGGGAGGGGTCCAAGGCCAACCATCTCACCTACCTGGGTGATACGGTGGTCGGCAAAGGGGTCAACATCGGCGCCGGCACCATCACCTGCAACTATGATGGAAGAAAAAAGTATCAGACCATTATTGAGGATGAGGTCTTTATCGGAAGCGATACCCAGCTGGTCGCGCCGGTCCGCGTCGGCGCGCGGTCACTCATTGCCGCCGGCTCCACCATTACCCGGAACGTGCCTCCCGACACGCTGGCGATCTCGCGGGTGAAGCAGGAAAACAAAGAGGGTTGGACGAAAAAGAGAAGCTCAAAGGGAACGCCGTAATTTTACGCTTGAGGGCCATTTTAAGGGAAAAGAACAGGGCTAGGGGTTTTCTATGTGCGGCATTATCGGCTATATCGGCAACAAAAATGTGGTTTCACTTCTCGTGGACGGCTTGAGACGGCTGGAATACCGAGGGTATGATTCAGCCGGCATCGCCTATTTTTCGGATGGAAAACTGGAGGTGAAGCGGTCGGTGGGAAAACTATCTTCCCTGGAAGCCGTTCTTCCGAGTCAGCCCCCCCAAGGGAATGCCGGCATCGGGCATACCCGTTGGGCGACCCATGGAAGGCCTTCCGAAGAAAACGCCCATCCCCATCGCGCAGGCGCACTGGTTCTGGTCCACAACGGAATCATTGAAAATTATCTCTCCCTTAAGAAAGAGCTGCAAGCGGAAGGACGCCCTTTTACTTCCGATACCGATACGGAAGTGATTGTCCATCTGATTGATCAGTTCTACCAGCGGGGGCTTTCTTTGGAAAAGGCGGTGCCGGCCGCCGTCGAAAAGATGCGGGGGAGCTATGCCATCTGTCTCCTTTCTGAAAAAGAGCCGGGCCGGATGATTGCCGTTCGGTCGGGCTGTCCCCTGGTCGTCGGGATCGGCGACAAAGAATTTTTTGTGGCATCCGACATCCCGGCATTTTTAGCCCATACCCGTGAGGTCCTCTTTCTCGAAGACGGGGAGATGGTTCTCTTTTCGAAAGAGGGGGTGGAGGTTCGCGATTTAAAGGGAGCGACCCTGGCGAAAAAGAGCCAGCAGATCTCGTGGGACCCGGTCATGGCGGAAAAAGGGGGCTACCGCCACTTCATGCTGAAGGAGATCCATGAGCAGCCCCGCGCCCTGGTCGACACCATCCGCGGCCGCGTGGGGCAAGAGGCCGGGGAGGTCTATCTGGACGAGACCGGCCTGACGGCGGCGGAAATTCGAAAATATCAGCGGGCGGTCGTGGTCGGCTGCGGCACCTCCTGGCACGCCGCGCTGGTCGGGAAATTTTTGATCGAAGGGATCGCCCACCTTCCCGTCGAGGTTGACATCGCCTCCGAGTTCCGCTACCGGAATCCGCGCCTTTCTTCGAGCGATTGGGTGATCGCCCTCTCCCAGTCGGGCGAGACGGCCGATACCCTCGCCGCCCTCAAAGAGGCCCGCTCCAAGAAAGTAAAGACCCTGGCCATCTGCAATGTGGTCGGAAGCAGCATCAGCCGCGAGGCCGATGCCGTTTTCTACACCCATGCCGGTCCGGAGATTTCGGTGGCGTCCACCAAAGCCTTCACGACCCAGCTGGCCGCGTTGCTCCTTCTCGCGATCGATCTCGGAAGAAAACGGGGGGTTCTTGCGGAAAAAGAGGGAAGGGACCTGATCCACGATCTGATTCTGCTTCCGAAGCGGATCGAGGAGTTATTGCGGCATGAAGAGCGAATCGCAGCCATCGCCAAGCGCTACTTCCGCCACCGGGACTTTCTGTTTTTGGGCCGAGGCATTCAGTATCCGGTCGCTTTGGAAGGGGCGCTGAAATTGAAGGAGATTTCCTATATCCACGCCGAAGGATATCCCGCCGGGGAGATGAAGCACGGCCCGATCGCCCTGATCGATGAAAACATGCCGGTGGTGATCCTCGCCCCGAAAGACGGCGTCTACGAGAAGATCATCAACAACGTGATGGAAGTCAAAGCGCGCGGCGGAATGATTATCGCCTTTGCCGAAGAAGGGGACAACGAAATCTCGGCGCTGGCCGATGAGGTCTTTTTCATCCCGAAAGTGTCTTCTTATTTAAGCCCCATCATGATGACCCTTCCTCTTCAGCTTCTGGCCTACCATGTCGCCGTCCTTCGTGGAACCGACGTGGACCAGCCGAGGAATCTCGCGAAAAGCGTGACGGTGGAATGAAAAACGATTCCTTTAAAACAGGCCCCGGCGCGAAAAATTACGACCCTCAGGGAGTGGTTGAAATAGGCCCTGGCGCGCAAGATCCGAATGAACGCCGGAAATCTTCGCTTGAAGAGACTTATGTTCACGGCGCCCCACTTGGAGGTGGAAACGGAGACCACGGCGCTCCGCTAGATCAGATATTGGCCAATCTCAACCCCCAACAGTTGGAAGCGGTCCAACACACCGAGGGGCCGCTCCTTATTTTGGCGGGGGCGGGAAGCGGGAAAACGCGGGTGATCGTCCATCGGATCGGCTATTTGATCCATGCGCATCAGGTCTCGCCTCGCCAAATCCTGGCAGTGACCTTCACGAACAAGGCGGCGCAGGAGATGAGGGAGCGGACGGCCCGCCTCATCTTTCATCCGGAAATCCGGGACCTCTCCATCTCGACGTTTCATGCCGCCTGCTTAAGAATCCTCCGTCGGCATATTCATCATCTTAAAATAGACCCTGAAGCGAAAGATTACGGCGTTCCTCTGCGATATAAAAACGATTTTGTCGTCTACGACGCCGCCGACCAGCTGTCGCTGGTGAAATCGTGCACGGAGGCCCTCTCGGTCAACGAGGACCTTTACCCGCCGAGAAGCTTCGTCGCCCGGATCGGCCAGCTGAAGCACCAGCTCATCAGCCCGGACCAGTATGCCGGAACCGCCGCCGAGTTCGGGTTCGAAGACAAGCTGAGGAAGGTCTACGCCCTTTATCAGGAGAAGCTCGCCGCCGTGCAGGGGCTCGACTTCGACGATCTGATCGGGATCACCATCCGGCTGTTCGAGTCGAACCCGGCGCTCATTCAGTCGTACCGCGAACGCTACCGGTATATCCTCATCGACGAGTATCAGGACACCAACCACGCGCAGTACCGACTGATCCGCCTTCTCCTGTCGGACAGAAGGAATCTCTGCGTCGTGGGGGACGACGATCAATCGATCTACGCTTTCCGGGGGGCCGACGTCGGAAACATCCTCAGCTTCGAGCGCGATTTTCCAGAGGCCAAGGTGGTGATCCTCAACCAGAACTACCGGTCGACCCGGACGATCCTCTCGGCCGCCTCGGCCGTGATCGAAAAGAACCTCCAACGGAAAAGCAAAGGGCTCTGGACGGAGAACAGCGCCGGCGAGCCGATCGTCTGGGGACAGGTGGGGACCGAAGAGGAAGAGGCGGCGTTTGTCCGGAAGAAGATCGAAAGCCATCGGGAAGAGGGCCGGCCTCTCTCCGATTTCTGTATCCTTTACCGGACCAACGCGCAGTCCCGGGTGGTCGAAGAGGCCCTTCGGAACGCCGGCATTCCCTATTTTATCTTCGGGGGGCTCCGTTTTTACGAACGGAAGGAGATCAAAGATTTAATCGCCTATTTGAGGCTGATCGTTTTTCCCGACGATGAAATCAGCCTCCGCCGGGTCATCAACCTTCCGGCCAGGGGAATCGGCTCGGTCACGTTGGAGAAGGTGGCGAAGTTCGCCAGGGAGAATCGCCTCTCTCTCTTGGAAGCCGCCGCCCGGTCGGAAGAAATGGAGCTTTCGGCCAAGCGCGGCCTGGCCGCCTTTTCGCAACTGCTCGGAGCGCTCAGGTCGGTGGCGGAAGGAGAACGCTTGCCGCAGCTCGTCCGCTTCCTGATCGAAGAGCTCCACTATGTCGACTATCTGAAGCGCGAGTACGGAAACGAATCGGAAGGGCGGATCGAAAACGTCCTCGAATTCATCGCCGCCGCCGATCAATTTAAAATAGGCCCTGAAGCGAAAGATTACGGCGTTCAGATTAAAATAGGCCCTGAAGCGAACCGAGTAGGTCGGCCTTCGACGCATGGCCTTGAAGATTACGGCGTTCCACTTGAAGGAAGAAACGTAAACCACGGCGTTCAGATAAAATTCGATCCGGCTGCGGGCGACCCCGTCAAAGTAGGTTCTAACGCGGAAGATTGCGGCGCTCAACTTGCGGAAGAAGCCCCGGCAGGGATTACGGCCTTGAAGGGCTTTCTCGATCAAATTGCGTTGGTCTCCAATACCGATGCGCAGGAAGGGAGCGAGGGCGGGGTGACATTGATGACCCTTCATTCGGCGAAAGGACTGGAGTTCCCGGTGGTCTTCCTGGTCGGAATGGAGGAGGGGCTTTTTCCCCATTCCCGATCGCTGACGGACATGAGAGAGATGGAGGAGGAGCGCCGCCTCTGCTACGTCGGAATGACCCGGGCCAAGGAGCGTCTCTACCTGATCAGCGCGACGCAGCGCCGGCTTTACGGCGCCACTCACTGGAATACCCCTTCCCGCTTTATCGGAGACCTTCCCAAAGAGGCGGTCTCGATTGTGACCGCCGGCTCCTCTTCTTATCCGGGGCGGTCGGAGAGAGACTTCAGAGGCGGCGCCGGCAGGACCCGCTATTCCGGCTGGAAGAACGAGAAGAAGGAGGAAGCCGGACCGGTTTATTCCGATCTGGCCGAGAGCGAGGCGGGGGAGTACGGAGTTGGAACGAACGTCCGCCACCCTCTATTTGGAATCGGCCGGGTCCAACGCTGCGAAGGGGAGGGGGAAGGGGCAAAGGTGGTGGTGGCTTTCCCGTCGGGGACGAAGAAATTGGCATTAAAGTATGCTAAACTGGAAAAATGTTTGTAGGGAAAAGGAACGCCACCGAGTAGGTCGGCCATTGATCTATGGCCCTGATAATTTTCCGCTTCAGGGCTTATTTTAAAAGAGATGGGTGAGGAGGCGCAATCACGATGAAAATCAACCGCGAACAGGTTGCCCATGTGGCCAAGCTGGCCCGCCTTGCGATGACCCCGGATGAGGCAGAGCGGTTTACCGAGCAGCTGAGCAATATTTTAACGTATGTGGAGAAGCTGAACCAGGCCGACACGAGCCGGGTCGAGCCGACGTCGCATGTACTGCCACTTTTCAACGTCTTCCGGGAGGATCAGGTGCGTCCCTCTCTTCCCGCCGAGAAAGCGCTGGAAAACGCCCCGGACAAAGAGGGTCCGTTTTTCAAAGTGCCGAAGATCATAGAATAGGGTGTTGGGCATAGGGTGCAGGGTGTAGGAAATGGAGCAAACACCTGATGCGAAAAAAGTGTAGGCCCCACATATCAGGGTGTGGGGCATGGCGCACCTGGTGTAAATATCTAGAATCAACAGGCAGACTTTAGCGCCGGCCCCACATACAAATAGAGGAAATAAATGTTGCGACAGATGTTAAAGTGCAAGATCCATCGGGCGACGATCACGGAGTCCGAACTCAATTATGAGGGAAGCATTACGATCGACCGGGAATTGATTGAAGCGGCGGGGATGCTTCCTTACGAGCAGGTCATGATTTCCAACCTCAACAACGGCGAACGTTTTGCCACCTACGTCCTGCCGGGGGACAAAGGTTCGGGAACGGTCTGCCTGAATGGTCCGACCGCCCGAAAAGGGGTTGTGGGAGACAAGGTGATCATCTTCTGCTACGCCCAATATAATGAACAGGAGCTCGAAGGATACAAGCCGAAAGTCGTCAAAGTCGATGAGAAAAATCGGATCGAGCAAATCAGGAGCGGGATTTGAATTGGGTTCATTTAACGGCGCATGAGCTCCATGAAGCACTGAAGAAAAAAGAGGTTTCATCCCGCGAGCTGGTCGAAGCATTTTTCTCACGGATCGACTCGGTTGAAAAAAGCGTTCACGCTTATAATACCCTTACCAAAAAAGAGGCCCTCCTCCAGGCCGACCGGGCCGACGAGGCCATTGCAAAAGGGGAAAACATCGGTCCGCTAACCGGCGTCCCGATCGCCTTGAAAGACAACCTTTGCACCGAAGGAATCCGAACCACCTGCTCATCGAAGATCCTCGAGAACTTCGTCCCCCCCTACGATGCAACGGTCGTTTCGCGGCTCAGATCGGCCGGGGCCGTCTTTCTGGGGAAGACCAACATGGACGAATTCGCAATGGGCTCTTCGACGGAAAATTCGGCATTTGAAAAGACAAAAAATCCGTGGGACCTTTCCCGGATTCCGGGGGGGTCGAGCGGCGGTTCGGCGGCGGCGGTGGCGGCGGACGAGGCCGCGGCGGCGCTCGGCTCCGACACCGGAGGCTCCATCCGGCAGCCGGCGGCCTGCTGCGGGGTCGTGGGACTGAAACCGACCTATGGGCGGGTCTCCCGTTACGGCCTGGTCGCCTTTGCCTCCTCGCTCGACCAAATCGGGCCGCTGACTCACGACGTCACCGACGCGGCGATTTTAATGAACGCCATCGGGGGACACGATCCTTACGATTCCACCTCGGCCGATCTGCCGATGCCTGATTTAACCCGCGCGCTGACCGGCCGGATCGACGGAGTCCGCCTGGGGGTTCCAAAAGAATATTTTGTGGAAGGGATGAATCCCGACGTCGCCGCGTCGGTGTCGCAGGCGATCGACGCCTACAAGAAGCTTGGGGCCCGGATCAAAGAGATTTCTTTGCCGCATACGGAGTATGCCGTTGCGACCTATTATATCCTTGCAACGGCCGAGGCAAGTTCCAATCTGGCCCGTTATGACGGTGTCCGGTACGGATACAGGACTTCCTCCGCAAACGATCTTTCGGAGATGTATGCCAAAAGCCGGAGCGAGGGGTTCGGCCCGGAGGTCAAACGCCGGATCATGCTCGGCACCTATGCCCTCTCCTCCGGCTATTACGACGCCTACTATAAAAAGGCGCAGCAGGTCCGGACCCTGATCAAGAACGATTTCGATGAGGCTTTCAAAACGGTCGACGCGATCATCACCCCCACGGCGCCGACCCCTGCATTCCGGGTCGGGGAAAAGACCGACGATCCCCTTCAGATGTATCTCTCCGATATTTTCACGATCTCCGTCAATTTGGCCGGTATCCCGGCGCTCTCCCTCTCGTGCGGCTTCACCCAGGAGGGTCTTCCGATCGGGTTGCAAATCTTAGGGCGGGCGTTTGATGAAGAGGGGATTCTTCGGATTGCGTTTGCTTATGAACGTTTAAACGATTTTCACCAACGGAGGCCGACGCTTCACGGAACGCCGTAATGCGGAGCGCCGTAATTTTGCGCGCTAGGGCCGATTTTATCTTTCGCTTAAGGGCCTATTTTAACGGAACGCCGTAATCTTTCGCTTAAGGGCCTATTTTAAATGATCTATTTCGCCTACGGTTCAAATATGGACCGCGAGCAGATGCTATCCCGCACTCCCGGAACCCGGGTCATCGGCATCGGGGCGCTGCCGCATTACGCGCTGGCCTTTACCCGCTGGTCCCGGTCGTGGAACAGCGCCACCGCCGATATCCTTCCCGAAAAGGGGAAGCAGATCTGCGGCGTCCTCTATGACCTGACGCCGGAAGACTTGAAGAGAATGGACAAGTTTGCCGACTATCCGACCTCGTACGTTCGCCAGGATGTATGGGTTGAAACCGACGGGGAGAGGTTGCCTGCGCTCACCTATGTCGCCATCCGGCAAGGGGTCTTTCTCCCATCAAAAGCCTACATGGCCAAGATGATCCAGGGCGCGGAAAGCCATCAGATTCCGGACGGCTATATCGCCGTTTTAAGATCAATCAAAACGCATGATTAATACCATATATAAGGGTGTGGGGCATGGCGCGCATGGCGTGAATATCCAGAGCGAACGCCCACGCCGGCTCACATTAAATAGGTGATTTAATGAAATACGAAGCCGTCATCGGGCTCGAAGTCCATGCGCAGGCTTTAACCGATTCCAAGATCTTCTGCGGCTGCAGCACCCGATTTGGACAGCCCCCCCACAGTCAGGTCTGTCCGATCTGTCTTGGAATGCCAGGTGTGCTTCCGGTCTTGAATCGGAGGGTCGTCGAGCTGGCGGTTCGAATGGGCCTCGCGACCCATTGCAAGATCGCCCCTTCCGCCCGCTTCGCCCGGAAAAACTACTTCTACCCCGACCTCCCGAAAGGCTACCAGATTTCCATGTATGAGCTGCCGCTCGCGGAGCACGGCCATGTTGAGATCCTGTCGGACGGAAAAAGCAAGAAAATCGGCCTGACCCGCATCCATATGGAAGAGGACGCCGGAAAAAACCTTCATGAGGGAATCGAAGGGGCGAGCCACGTCGATCTGAATCGGGCCGGGGTGCCGCTGCTTGAAATTGTCAGCGAGCCGGACCTCCGCAACTCGGAAGAGGCGGTTGCCTATCTCAAGAAGTTACGCGAGATTCTGGTTTACGCCGGCGTCTCCGATGCCGACATGGAAAAGGGAAATTTCCGGTGCGACGCCAACGTCTCCCTCCGCCCGGCCGGCGCTTCAACGTTCGGGACCCGGGCTGAAATAAAGAACATGAATTCCTTCCGATTCGTCCAGAAGGCGATCGAGTATGAGATCGGGCGGCAGGAACAGATTTTAAAGGAGGGGGGCAAGATCGTTCAGGAGACACGGCTCTGGGACGCCAAAAAGGGGGTCACCCTCTCGATGCGGAGCAAAGAAGAGGCGCACGACTACCGCTATTTTCCCGAGCCCGACCTGGTGCCGCTCCAGATCCATCAGGGGTGGATCGACCAGATCGCCGGCGAGTTGCCGGAACTCCCCGACGCCAAGCGGGAGCGCTTTATCAGGGAGTATGAGATTCCGGAATATGATGCCGTCATCCTGACCAGTTCCCAGGCGCTGGCCGGTTTCTATGAAAAAGCGGTCAAAGCCTATCCGAAGCCGAAGGTCATCAGCAACTGGGTGATGGGGGACCTTCTTCGGGAGTTGAAAAACGAGAACAAAGAGATCGAGGAGGCAAGCATTCGGCCGGAGCAGTTGGCGTCGATGCTGAAATTGATCGACAGCGGGACCATCAGCGGAAAGATCGCCAAAACGGTTTTCGAGGAGATGTATAAAACCGGCGCTGATCCGGAGAAGATCGTTCAGGAAAAAGGACTGACGCAGGTTAATGACGATTCGGCCCTGGAGCGGGTGATCGACGAGGTGGTGCGGGCGAATCCCAAAGAGGTGGAAGGCTATCGCGCCGGGAAAGAAAAGTTGATCGGATTTTTCGTCGGACAGGTGATGAAGGTTTCCGGGGGAAAGGCCAATCCCGGCAAGGTCAATGAGCTGCTGAAGGCGAAGCTGCAGGAGAGATAATGTAGGGGCGCAGCATGCTGCGCCCTTACCGCGATATTGGAGGCGGAAGGTCAATGAGTGAAATCACAGACGTTCATGCGCGTGAAATTTTAGACTCCCGCGGGAACCCGACCATCGAGGTGGAAGTGCTTCTGGAGACGGGGGCCTCTGGACGAGCCGCCGTTCCTTCCGGCGCATCGACCGGAGAGCGGGAAGCGTTGGAGCTTCGGGACAAGAACCCGAAGCGTTATCTCGGCAAAGGGGTCCAAAAGGCGATCGAGAATATCTACAAAAAAATCAGGCCGGAAATTCTGGGGCTTCTTGCGGAAGAGCAGGTGGTTTTGGACGAAACGCTGCTGGCGCTCGACGGAACGGCCAATAAGAAAGCGCTGGGAGCCAATGCCATTCTGGGGGTCTCCCTGGCGGTGGCGAAGGCGGCGGCCGAGGAGGCGGGCCTGCCGCTCTACCGGCACCTCGGGGGCCTTCTGGCGCGGGAGCTTCCGGTCCCGATGATGAACATCGTCAACGGCGGCGCCCATGCCGACAACGGCCTCGACTTTCAGGAGTTCATGATCATTCCCGCCGGCGCGCCATCTTTTTCGGAGTCGCTCCGGATGGGGGTCGAAATATTTCACAGCTTAAAGACGGTCCTGAAGAAAAAGGGGTATACCACCGCGGTCGGGGACGAAGGGGGATTCGCGCCGGCGGTCGGCTCTCACCGCGAGGCGTTAGAGTTGATCGTGAAAGGAATTGAGGAAGCGGGTTATCAGCCCGGACGGGAGGTACTCCTTGCCCTGGACGCCGCGGCGAGTGAATTTTATCAGAAGGGAAAATACGTTCTGAAGTCGGAAGGAAAGTCTTTTTCATCCGAAGAGATGATCGACTACTATGCCGGCCTGATCGACCGTTTCCCGATCGTTTCGATTGAAGACGGTCTTTCCGAAAATGATTGGAAGGGATGGAAACAGCTGACAGGAAAACTCGGCGACCGCGTTCAGCTGGTGGGAGACGATCTCTTCGTGACGGACGAGAAGACCTTGCAGAAAGGAATTCAGGAAGGGGCGGGAAACGCGATTCTGATCAAGCTCAACCAGATCGGCACGCTGACCGAGACCCTCAACACCATCGCGCTCGCCAAACGGTCGGGATACGGAACCATTGTGTCGCACCGGTCGGGAGAGACGGAAGACACCACGATCGCCGACCTGGCGGTGGGGGCGGCGGCCGGCCAGATCAAGACCGGATCGCTCTCCCGGACCGACCGGACGGCCAAATACAATCAGCTTCTTCGAATTGAAGAAGCGTTGGGAGAAGCGGCGCTCTTTCGGGGCCGGGACCTCTATCCTCGGGAAAAATAGCGAAGGGAGACAAAGATGGGCTCAGGGCGGGGATCTCGAATGATTCGAATGAAGCCGGCGCCGGAACCGCTTAAAATAGGCCCTAGCGCGGAAAATTACGACCTAAAGGGAGTGGTTGAAATAGGCCCTGGCGCGCAAGATCACGGCGCTCCACTTGGAGGTGGAAACGTAAACCACGGCGCTCCTTTTCGGATCGGCGTCGGTTTGCTTTTGCGTTGGATCTTGCTGGTGGCCGCTCTGTTTTCTGGGCTATCGGCTGGGAATGCGGAGGCGGGGAGCATCGGCAGGCCGACCGCATCGGGCAGGGCCGACACCCTCTCCGAGCTCAATTTGGAGTACGACCTGGTCCAGCGGGACCTCGACACCTCCGAACTCGGGTTCGAAGGGACCGCGACGAGCGAACGGGTTCTTCTTCAGGGGATTTATGGCCTGACGCCGTATAGCGATCTTTATCTTCGCGTCGGCATGGCCGGGGTCGAGACCTCTTCCCGTGGTTTTAACGGCGACTTAGGACCCGCTTTCGGGGGAGGCGGGAGATGGACCGTCTATCAAAAAGGGGATCTGAGGGTGGGGATCGGCATCCAGTTTTTGGAGTTCTTCAGCAGTAACGGGAGCGCCTCTCCTCGCGCGAACTGGACCGAAATAGAAACGTTCCTTGGAGGAGAGCTGCAGGGGCTGGATCGCTTCATCCCTTATTTCGGCGTCTCGTTCTCGCAGGTGCTGGGTAAGTTTAAGAATGGGCCGGCGATCCGGGCCAATGATTTTCTCGGTCTCTACGTCGGCGCGGAATTTCACGTTTTTGATCAGTACTATTTCTCGAGTGAGGCCCGCATCATTAATGAAAATTCCCTGACGCTCCGCCTGCATTATCGCCTCTGATGACGCTCGGGCATGGAGCCTGCACAGGATAGTGGAGCGCCGTGGTTTCCGCTCCGACCTCCAAGTGGAACGCCGTGAACATAAGTCTCTTCAAGCGAAGATTTCCGGCGTTCATTCGGATCTTGCGCGGTAGGGCTTATTTTAATCTGAACGCCGTAATCTTTCGCTTCAGGGCTTATTTTAACCACTTCCCGGAGGTCGCCGAGTAGGTCGGCCCTCGATAGATGGCCTTGATAACCTTTCGCGCCAGGGCTTACTTTAAAATGAAAAACAGAAGTAAAGGAGCGGCTGATCTCAGCCGGAAAAAAAGAAGGAGACTTTTTCTGGGGATCTCTTTTTTTGTGAGCGGATATCTCCTTCTCTCCTTTTTGTTCGGGCAGATGGGGATGCTCAACTCGCTGAAGCTGAAGAGAACTTACGCGCAGATCCGGCAGGAGATCGTCTTTTTGAAAAAAGAAAATGAAAAGCTGACCGGCAAGATCGAGGCGCTCAAATCCGACCCGCACACCATCGAAAGTCTGGCCCGCAATCAGTTGGGCCTCTCCAAAGAAGGGGAGTTGATTTATGAATTCTACGACTCAAACGCACGTTAATCGTTCTCCACGGGGCGGGGCGCTTACAACGCCCGCTCATTGAGAGACCAGTGAAAGAAACCTCATGTCATACCGTTCCGGATTTATCTCCATTATCGGCCGCCCCAATGTTGGAAAATCGACCCTTCTGAATCATGTTCTCGGTCAGAAGATCTCTATTATTTCCGACAAACCGCAAACAACCCGTAACCGCATCCTGGGGGTTAAACATCTTCCGGAAGGGCAGATGGTCTTTTTTGACACCCCGGGCATCCACCAGGCGAAGAGCAAATTGAACCAGCGGATGGTCCAGGCGGCCCTTGGCTCCCTGGAGGAGGTCGACCTTGTTTTTTTTCTGGTCGAGCCCGATCTGGAGGCAGGAGAAACCGACCTTTTTATTGCGGAACATTTGGGCAAGATCAAGACCCCGAAAATCCTGGTCATGAATAAGATCGACCTGGTTAAGAAGGAGCGGATGATCCCCCTTCTTGACTTTTTTAACAAAAAGGGTGGATTTTCAGAAATGATTCCGATTTCTGCGCTTCACGGGGAAAATGTCGAACGCCTGGTCAATATGGCCCTCTCCTTTCTCCCCGAAGGCGAGCCCTATTTCCCCGAAGATGTGGTCACCGATCAGCCGGTCCGCTTTCTGGCGGCGGAAATCATCCGGGAAAAGGTGATCAAGAAGACGCGCGATGAAATCCCTTATGCCATTGCCGTGCAGATTGAGGAATTCAAAGAAGATGAGATAAAAAACATGAGCACCATTCGCGCCGTTATTTTTGTCGAAAGGGACTCGCAAAAAGGAATCCTTATCGGTCAGAAAGGCCAGACGCTGAAAGAGATTGGAACCGCGGCGCGCCAGGAATTGGAAACCCTTCTGGGAGCGAAGATTTTTCTGCAGCTTTGGGTCAAGGTGAAGAAAGGGTGGAGTAAAGATGATGCGTTCCTAACCGAGATGGGGTATTAAATAAATCTCTCCGGGTGATATTCCCCGCCCCTTGGGGCGTTTGGATGCTTTTAAGTTTCTGATGTCCGGCTGTTTGTGGCGGGGTAGGTCATTCAAATCAGTAGCCTTCTTTTCCGTCGACGCCTTTTATAATAGGGTGTGTGTTCCTAATTTTCCATTCTAATTTTCCCCATTCTAACTTTCCGTGCTAAAAGAAAATACTCTTGGAAGCATAAAAGATACGGTTTTTCTTCGTAATTAACGACAAATGAGAGTTGAAAACTGAACCTGCTTGGGATATGCTGGGCGCTAAATCTCGGTATTAACCCCACAACCCCGGGAGGCCCAACGATGAAGGTCTGTTGCATGTTCAGCCGAATCTTGCAATGTTTCCTAGAGTTGAGTTTGAAAAATTGGTCAGCGAGACGAAGCCCAGCGACATGCCAGGGGTTTTAGCTCCTTTGGGCAATTTGTCGCTATGCTCTTCTGTCAATTAGGAAGAGCCCATTCCCTTTGGGAAATCTGCCATGGGCTCTTCACCTGTAAAGGGAGGTTCTTAAAAGATCAATATCGGAAGAATTCAACACCCGCTAATTTGGACAGCAGTGGGGGCCATGTATTATTTGTCCGTAGTAGTCGTATTAGCGATCTCGTTTATCAAGTGAAATGATGACGCGATCTCCATGCTGATATCAAGGTGCCTTAGAGGATCTTGGTTGCTAAAACCGGGGTGAGGCGTGAAAAGTCCAGATAAATCGATATTGCCTGGCAAGCCAGCCCTCCCCACGTGGGGGTTGCAGCGGCAACTGACGGTGACCGTCTTCCTCTCGGTTTTTCTGTCTGCTGTAATTATTTGCGCGACTCTTTTCTTTTTCAGTCGAAAACGGCTTTATGAAGAGACCGTTCGACAGTCCGAAGAGATGGTTCAGGCCGCAAGCCTTGCCTTCTCCCAGGCGTTGGCCAAGGGGGACGAGGTCCTCCTGGATGCTTTCCTTCATGAGTTGCAAACGCGCGACGAACTCCATATCGTGGAAACCTATGTTCTCAATCAGGGCGGGCGGGTCGTAGCCCATTCTCGTCTCGAAGAATATGGAAAGAGCTACCCGATACCGGAACTTTTAACAAAAGAACAACCTTCCCGTCTTTCTGAATCGCATCAGGTATGGCCATATTCCTTTCGTGTGGTCAGTCTCCTTCAGACGAAAGGAGATCCTGTCGGCGTGCTGGTCGTCCATTTTTCCGCGCAGCATCTTTCCCAAGAGTTACGATCCGAAATGTTCTCCATTGTCGGCGCGACTCTGCCGGTCCTCCTCCTGTCCGGGTTGGGAGTGATGTTCTACGGGCGTCAGAAGGTTGCCCATCTGAGACGCCTTCAGGAAAAGGCCCTTGCCGTCGGTCGGGGAGAGTTGGGGGATCTGCTGGAAGTGGTTGGGTCGGACGAGATCAGCCAATTAACCGGGGCCTTCAACCGGATGCTGGCCGATCTGGTTCAGTTACGGAAGACAACGAGAAAATCGGCCGAGACAATCGAAACCCTGAACCTCGATCTAAGGTCCCAGCTTACGGTGGTCGAGCAGCTTAAGGAACAGCTGGCTGAGGAAAATGCCTCCTTGAGGGAAAAGTTGCACGACCTGCACCCTCCGGGGGAGATCATCGGATCAAATGGAAGCCTCCGCCCGATCATCGACCAGGCGCGACAACTGGCGTCTCTCCCTATTACGGTCTTGATTACCGGAGAGAGCGGGACCGGAAAAGAGTTGCTCGCTACATTCCTTCATGAGTCCGGCATCCGGAATAAAGGGCCCTTTATCACGGTGAACTGTGCGGCGCTCCCAGTGACATTGATTGAAAGCGAACTCTTCGGTTATGAAAAGGGGGCTTTCACCGGCGCCTTCGCGAAAAAAAAAGGAAAGTTCGAATTGGCTCATGGCGGCACCTTTTTCCTGGATGAGATCGGAGAGCTTCCGGTAGAAGTACAAGCCAAATTACTTCGTGTCTTACAACATGGAGAGGTCCAACGACTGGGAGGAGAAGCTCCTATCTCTGTGGATGTTCGAGTAATCACCGCGACCAACCGGCTTCTTTCTGAGGAGGTGGCCCAAGGGAGATTTCGGGAGGATCTTTATTATCGTTTGAAAGTCGTGGAATTACGTTCTCCTCCCCTCCGTGATCGTCTGGAGGATCTTCCCGTCCTGGCCCAACATTTCATCGAACAATACAGCCGGAAATTGGGAAAGTCCGTCCTCGGCGTCACGCCATCCGCGTTGAAAACCCTGGCCGCTTATCATTGGCCTGGGAATATCCGGGAATTAGAAAACATGGTGGCTCGGGCGGTTGCCTTGGCGACCACCCAGGTCCTAGGCCATGAGGATTTTGATTCTCTCCAAACCCAGAAACGGGAGCCTAGGCCCTTCACGGAAGAGAAGAATCCAAGCGCCCCTTTTGAAAGGTTACTCGATCTCTGTTTGTTAACCCCTCATGACCTAAAAGAGAGGGGATGGGAGAGGCTTCAAGCCGCCGTCGAACGAATTTGCCTAGAGGCGATGCTGAAGAAATCAAAAAATCAAAAAGAAGCCGCGGATGCCTTATGTCTTACTCAGACAAAGCTCCATCGATTGATTCGAAAATATGGGTTGAAGTGAAGGCAAGACTTTAGCCTCAAAACAAAATAGTGATTTCTAAAATGAAATTATTTCGAAAACAAAATTATTTTTTAACACAGCTTTTTGGATCTGTGGGACTGAGAGGACAATCTTCCTTATCATGAGCATGATGACGACTTCATTAAATCACAGTGAATTCAAAAGGGTTTTTAATCTTTGATTTTCATCCATGGATGAGGAAAGGACCTTGAAGATGTTTTTTGTCGATTGGCATGTCGTTTGCTCTATGGAAGGCGTCAAACATAGAGATAGGAGCCATTTAGATGACAGCGCTTCACCATCAGAACAGACCGGCCCACCAGAAAGTGGAAACGGATGCCGGTCGAAAGGCAGACATTCAGGATGGAGGGGATATTGATGAATCCGACGAGAATGTTGATGCCCTTCCTGAACGGTTTCTTTGGCAGCTGGCGGCGTGTCTGGAGCAATGGATGGGTTGTGCTGGCTGGAATATTTCTGATGGGCTTGATCGGACCGGTCGCTGCAGCTCCCCCGGAGCCTTACTGGAAGGTGGGGCGCGCCATCATTCAACAGGATCGGACCGGATCCGATGGCTTATTTTTGAAGTTGAGCCTTCGGAACGAGGGGAAGCCGGGTAAAGCCTCCGTGGAGATCTTGGGGCGGTGGAAAGGGGGACGGCGCGACAATTTCGTCCTCTTGGAACGGTTGACGAAAGAGGTCGCGCTCAAACAGACTGCGGTCGTGGTCATTGCGCTAGAGCCGCTGAAACCCGTGCCTCCCGGAACACCGTCCCTGGAACTATTAGTCATGACAGGCAGCCGGGAGACGGATCAGAAGGTGGTTCGTCTGCCGGAGTAAGCAGAAAGATGTTTTTTAACAATCACCCAACTCTAACACAGGAGGAAACCATGAAAAATTTTATCTCCCGTATCAGCATCAGCCTGGCGATGATTTTCGCCCTTTCTCTGGCGATGGTCGCCCTGGCCCCGCGGGCCGAGGCCGCCGAGCCCGTAAGCGCCAAGATCACTGCCATCAATGCCAAGACCGGCCTGGTGACGGCCAAGGAGATCAAGACGGGCAAAACCTTTCAGTTCAAGGTCAATCCGTCCGAGCCTGTAAATGTGGCCAAGCTGCTCAAAAGCCTTAAAGTAGGCCAGAAGGTGTTTTCGGATTTTACCAAGGGGGTGGTCTCGGTGAGTCCGGATGGTACAGAGCCTTGTTGCGAGATTGTCCAGCCGGACATCATGAATATACCGAATCTGGGTCGATAAGAGGCTGTTTTAGGACTGCTTTTTAAAATCAATAAAGAGGGGAACCATGGACAGAATCATATCGGGAACAGGCCTGTACAGAATTTTGGTGGGACTGCGGGCAACGACCCTCCTCGTCTGGGGTTTGGGGTTGGGCGGCTGGGCTCAGGTTTATGCCGCTCATTCCACATGCGGGCTTATTTCGTCCGTCCCCGGAGGCGAGCCGGTGGTCGAGGCGGCCATCCTCAACTATTTAAAATCCCAACCGCCCACCACCTTCTCGGACAAGGTCAAGGTCGGGAGCACCCCGCTGGGGCCGGTCAAGGTCAAGGTGAAGGTCACGATTAAGGATCCCAAGGACGTGGACTTGAAGTGTACAAAGTCGGATTTCTCGTACAAGTTCGGAATTAAGGCCACAGTCTCCGGCAAGGCCGGCAGCAGCACCCATAATGGGACGGGTCGGATCGAGGGCCATTATACCGTGTCCCCCACCCCAAAGGTCTGTGTGAATAACCTCCGGTTGGCCGGGCTTAATCTGGAGAACGTGCAGAACAAAGTCGATCAATGGATTCGCGGTCAGATCAACTCCAGTGATCTGACCGCAGACTTCCCATGTCTGGACATGTCGGCATCAGGTGGATAATAAGGAGAAGACAAATATTAAGAAGGAGATGATAAAACAGTTGAGTCACAAAAAGAGGGGAAAATCATGAAGATATCCACAAAAAAAATCAGTATATTTGCCACGACCATGATTATTGTCGCGGGGACTCTCTTTTGCCTGCAGTTCACCCTGTGGGAGCCAACGGTTTATGCCGGGACTCTACAGGACGCGCAGAAGTCGGGCAAAAAGACGGCCAAGAGCGCGGAAAAAGGGGCACGAAAGGGGGCGAAGGGGGCAGAGAAAACCGCCAAAGATGCAGCAAAAGGCGCAGAAAAAGGGGGAAAGGACACGGCCAAAGGGGTTGAAAAAGGGGCAAGAGATATCGTCAAAGGGGGAGATAAAGCGATTGATAAGGCGGGGGGCGCTGCCAATGATATCCGGATTCCCGGAGGTAGAGGCGGTAAAAAGGGAGGGGACGGTTCGGATGAAAATCGCAATGAACCCGAAGACGATCTTGATAACGGGCCGGGCGGCGTCAATGAAGAAGAGGAGGAGGACGACGAAGGCCGGTCCGCTTCCACCCGCCCTAAGAGAGGCGCTAAGAATGACCGTGATGACGATGGTGATAGTGACCGAGATTTCGATGATCCGGCAGATAACGAAGAAGAGGATGACTTTGCAGAGGAGAGAGCGGCATCTCGGGAGGACGATTCCGAGGACAATTTCAAGGAAGAGAAGCCTCGGCTCGATATCGGCGAACTGACCGGTCAGATTCCCGGGTTCACCCCCTTCGGGCAGGAGGAGGGCTCCTCGGAGGGCTCGACGGTTGAAGGGGGACGCCCCTGGTTCGAGAAGCTGGGAAGACCTGGCGGGGGCGGAGGCGGGGGCGGGGGCCGGTCTCGCTCAGATGACGACGACGAAGAATAATTCTGTCAGACCGATAGGGCTGCCCGGATAAGGGATTCTTTTAGAGAGAGTTCAACCAAATGAATCAATCAAGGAGGAGATCAGATGAATAAGGTCAATTTCATTTTAGCGATTTTAATGACGGCGGGGCTCATATCGTGCGCCTCGGCAAAGGGGACCAGTTCTGGAGGCCCGGATATTGCCTCGGCCCAGATGGAATCTTACAACGGTCCCAAGGCGCGCGTCGCCGTGGCCGATTTTGAAGATAAGATGTCGAGCAGCGGCCAGTACAAGGGCGAATACGGTCGCGGGATGAGCGATATGTTGACGACCGCACTTTTTCAGTCCAACCGCTACATCGTCTTGGAGCGCGAGAAAATCGAGGCGATTTTGGCGGAGCAGAATTTCGGTATGTCCGGGCGCGTGAAGAAGGAGACGGCCGCGAAAATTGGCGAGATCGAGGGCGCCGACTTGATGATTACCGCAGCCATTACCGGGTTTGACCCCGGCGCCGCCGGTGGCGGGGGAGGATTGGGAGGCCTTCTGGGAGAGGGTCTCGGGGCAATCGCCGGGGCCTTTAAGAAGGCCCATGTGGCGATGGATATTCGTGTCATTGACACCAACACGGGCCGCATCCTGGCCGCGACCAGTGTAGCGGGTTCCGCGACCGCTTTTGGTGGAGGAGGCATCTTTCTCGGGGGCGCGATGGGGGGCGGGCTCGGCGGGTTTTCAAAGACCCCGATGGAGACGGCGATCCGCCAGATGATTGGCGAAGCGGTCAAGTTCATTGTCGCGCAGACGCCGCAGGAATTCTATCGGTTCTCATCCGCCGGCGAACGGATCGGAGGAAAGGCCAAACCACAAGCCGCCGCCGTGGAGGAGGACGCGGAGGCGCCCAAGCCGGCAAAACCCAAGACCAGGAAAGCCATTGCGAAGGAGGCAGATGACGAACCAGGCACGCCGAAGGCGCGGAAGACCATCCAGAGCATCAAGAGTGACGTCGATCCCAACCTCATTGCGCACCTCAGTGAAGTGAAGCGACGCGGGGCCATCCTGACCGTGGTGGTCACGCTCACCCTGAGCGGGAATAAAAAAGAGTCGGAGTCTTTCGAGATCTTCTCGCCGCGGAGTAACGTAATGGATTACGAGACCGCCGAGACCTACGATCTGGTCAAGATTGACGGTTTTAAGAATGGCAGGCTGAAGCCTGGCGACGTGAAGACATTCCAGGCAACTTTTAAGGCCCCTAAGGACGCCGAGACGGTCGGCATCACATTCTCGGGTTTGGGGACCTTCGATGATGTAGAACTGAAGTAATCGTGCCGCGTCAAAAGGACAAGAGATGAGGGAAAGATGAAGACAAAGAGTCTACGGACAGCGTTGATTTCCATGGCGCTGCTTTTAGCCGTGTCGCAAGCCGTGATGGGAGGAGAGATCCGGATAGAACAAAGAAGCCGAAACAGGCGTGGTTCGGTCGACCTTCAGATAGAAGTTCCGTCGTACGGGCCGGCGCCGGGCGGCTCCATTTATGACGGTCCTTATTCCCCTCCGCCGCATTGGTACAACCGCTACCCTCGCTGGCTGCCTCCGCGACCCTATGATCCGCCCTCTAGGCGGGATTTCTATCGATCCCAACTGATCCCTGCGGGCCGACTGATCCTGATGGTAGATCCAGTCAGCGCGGAGGTTTTCGTGGACGGCCTGAGACTGACCCAGCGGAGCGACCTTTCGTATGAGGTCGGGCTGCTGGTGGGGGAACACGCTGTCACGGTCTCGGCGGAAGGTTATGAGCCGTATGATGAGACGATCGACATACCGGGTGGGCAGCACGTCGTCCGCACGATCCGGCTGAGTCCTGTCGAATGAAATCAAAAAGGAGAAAAACAGATTGAAAAACCATATGTGTAGAGGAGGAAGGCTCATGAACCGCGCGAAAAACCTATCAAGAAAAATCTTGGGCATCAAATTTTGTTCCGGGGGATGGGATCAGGTAAAAAGGATAATCCGTCCCCTTTCGGTCGGCCTATTCGCCTTTGGGGTACTTTGGGTCCATGGTGGTTCTACCGCCCATGCCCTGGAACCCGCTAACGGTGCGATCCCTGTGGCCTTCACAAACACAACCATCCCCCTCGCCGAGCATCCGCAGGGGCAGCAGATGATGGCGAAGGCCGCAACAGAGGCTTCCTTGGTGGAGATTAGTTTTAAGTTCCTGGATAAGACGTACAAGAACGACGTTCACGTGCGGGAGCCGATTACGGGCAAGAAAGCGCGCGTCTCCTGCCGGCGCTTTAGGGGTGTCAGCGGGTTCATGATGAACATCGACAAGCCGAAGTTCGAGCTCACGCCAAAGGGCCTGACGATTAGCCAAAATGTCTCGCGTATTTCTGCCCATGGCCTCAAGATCAAGTGGCAATTGGGGCCCTGTGCCTGGACCGTTGTTGGTGTCGGGGTGACCATGTCGGACATCGAGTTTGTGTATAAGGCGAAGCCCATGCTGACCTTTGACGGCAATGGGGCCTGTCGACTGACCTTCAATTCCCAAACTGAAAAAATCAAGGTCAAGATCGGCGACTTCAATATGACAGGTGTGCAGAACGACTTGGACAAACTTGCCAAGGATGCGTTTCGGGAAGGGATAAACGCCGCCTTCAGGGCGATGTACGGAGATCTGATGGCAGATGCGTTGGCAAAGGTCACCGTAGATATGTGTGGCAGTGCCTAGCCCATGCTCAGAAAAGAAGGAACCATCGGTAGTGTTTATGGGTTCGATCGTAAGTTACGGCCCACGGTAGAAAGGGGAAAAAAGATGAAGGCGAATCATAACAAAGGAAATGCATGGAGAGATCATTCCTTTTTAGTAGTCTTCGGGTTTTTGGCATGGGTTTTGGCCGTGGGGCTGCCCCACCACGGGGTTTTGGCTGCAGAGAAAAATCCCCTCGGCGGTGATTCAAATAAAACGAAGGAGATGCGGCCGACCCAACCCAAATCGGGGGCGCCGGGTGGGAACTCAACCCGGACAGCAATCGTCATTGTCGTGGAGAATAACGAGTCCCAGACCTACAGCTTCAAGAGATCGGACCTCTTCGATCCCATGAAGGATATCCTCCATGCCGGCTTTGGCGACATGGACCTCGACCTCCCAAAATGGGCCAGGAAGGTAATCAAGGAATCCGGAAAGCTAATGGGTAACCTGGTCGATGCCGTTCACAAAGGGCGCGGGAAGATGGTCAATGAGGTTGTCGGGGAGATCGATCAGGCGGCGGGAAACCAGTCCGCCTCCTGCGTCAAAGAGGTGCTGGGGGCCCTCCCGCAGGGGGTGGCCCTGGGGCCGCAACCCGGAAACGTCTTTCTGAACCGGTTCGGGGAGGAATTCTACGCCGACTGCCTGCGCGACATGGCTGAACCTAAATACGACAAGGTGGTCGTCCTGACGGATCAGACAGCCACCTTCGATAACTTCAAGGCGAAGCTGGAGGAGTTAAACAGCGAGGGGTACCTCATGGATATCCTCCTCGATATTCACGGCTGCGGCAAGGACAGCGATCTGAACAACGCCCCTTGTGACAAAGACGCCCTGCTTTTCGCCGATGGCAAAAAGACTCACGAGGATATCCGGGGGATCAATGGCGGCAAGCCGATGCATCTGAACGCGGTCTACATGGTTTCCTGCTGGGGAAAAGAGTTCAACAATGACTGGCGGCGACTTGGCGCGAAGGCCTCCAACGGCTCGACCGAACTGAACTACTATGTCCTCATCAGTCCCCTGGTCTTCATGGACGGCTGGACGAGAGGACAGTCGCTGGATAAAGCGGCGGAGCAGGCCTACAAGCACGAGAAGGCCTTCATGAACGGGAAGAAGCACAACATCAAGATGAAACTCCGGAACCCCGTTACGGGGCAAAAAGAGACAGTTAAGATCGGAATTGGTGCCACGTGGCGAAAACTGATAGATAAGGCACTCGCCAAAGATCATGGAGAAGATAAGAAAAAGCGGGTGAACAATGTAAAATCGAGCGAGCGGAACACTGCGGGAGACGGAACGGTTCGTCGTGCCGGTCTCTAATGGAAAGTTCTGTAAATTTAACCAAGGAGGAAAACCATGAAAAACCTGCTCGGTCGTTTTAGTATGAGCGCTGCCCTGCTCGGGCTTTGTTTCTGGCCCTCGTAACCCTGGCCCCGCGTGCTGAGGCGGCGGCGCCCTGTTGCGTCGTCGTCGCCATCGATGCCAAGAGCGGCCTGGTGACGGCCAAAAATTTTGCCACAGGGAAGACCTTCCAGTTCAAGGTCGGGGACAAGGCCCTGCTCAAGGGGCTGAAGATCGGCCAGAAGGTCGCGGCCGATTTCGCCAGCGGGAAGGTGACGGTCGACGGCATCTCCCCCTGTTGTAATATCGTTCAGCCGGCGGTCAAGGACCTGCAGGATCTGGGGAAATAATCCGCGCACAAAAAGCCGGGGACCCCGGCGGTCGCGCGCTAGATTGGCGACAAATTCCTCGGGAAAAGGGGAAAAGGGGACAGGCTACTTTTCTTGGATTTTTCGAGGGCGACCACGGGGTGTGAGACTCGACACGAGCCCAAGTAATTTTGCGATCATCGATTGCCAGTCGGGCGAGCCGAAGGGTGCTTGGCGATTGACGGAGGTCCGAATGCGCGAAAGTTCTTGGAGAGATAACGAAGTTTCAAGCAGATGATCCCAATCGGAGGGCAAGGAAATCGGAAGCGGATCGATCAGATGGCCGTGCTGGAAACTGGACCAGGGCCACTGATTGGGTTTTTCAGCCAAGCGGGCGCGCACCAGGTTGCGAGAACGCGCATGATAGGGTCAGTCTATTTTATTGCCAATCAGTGTCTGTCAGTAGCAGGTTGTTAAGCAGATAATTTAATGACAAGAAAGTAGACCTGACCCTGTGTGCGCTGACCTGACCCTGTGTGCGCTGCGGTGACCCCTCTCTCCTCATTCGAGCCAAAGGAGCTTATCTCTATAAAAGGTATTGACAATAGTATAACTTTTTACTATCCTTTTAGTATAACTAGTATAACAATGAGGAGGGAGTCACCCTGAAAACGGCCATTTCCATCCCCGATGATTTATTTAAAAGCGTGGACGAGCTGGCGGCGGAAACTCATCGCTCGCGCAGCCAGATCTTTGCCGACGCGGTGAGGGCCTATCTTCATCAACGGAAAAATGAAAAAATGTTGAGGGCCCTGAACGAGGTTTATTCCGACGCTGAGACGGGAGAAGAGGCGACGGTCAGAAAACAGGCCAAGAAACGTTACGCCAAAACCTTGAAGGGCGACAAATGGTGATCCGGCAGGGGGACATTTTCTGGGTCGATCTCGGCCCCCCATCGGGTTCCGCTCCCGGCTATCGGCATCCCCACCTGGTCATCCAAAACAATCTCTTCAATCAAAGCAAGATCAACACCGTCGTCGTCTGCGCCCTCACCTCCAACCTCAAACGGGCAGAAGCCCCCGGCAACCTCCTCCTCTCAAAAGGAGAAGCCAATCTCAAAAAGCAAAGCGTCGTGAACATCTCCCAAATCGTCACCGTCGATAAAACCGATCTGGCCGAGAAGATCGGAACGTTGGCGCCGGCTCGAATGAAGCAGGTCATCGAAGGGATGAAGCTTCTGTTGGAGCCGAGAGAGGCGTAGGCGCCCATCCGGTGGAGAGAGATCTCCACCCTCTTCAATTACATCGCCTTATCTGGAAGATCCCTAATAGATATCGTTGACTTTTTTGGGCTGCCTTTGTAGAGTGGTTGCAGTTATAAGGAAGTTTGGACCTTACGCGGGCGAATGTTATCGTAAAAAGTGTTTGAATGGTGAAGACGATCTTGACTAAAGAATAAAGATTTGAGCCCTGGACCCCCGTGACATTTATCGTTATACCTTTAGAGATTAGAAAGTATTTCTTAATATGAAGCCGTTCCGCAGTTATTCAGATGATGTTTTGTGGAAGTTCAAGATTAAGGATTGGTTCGACAGCGAAGATCCTGTCGCGCGTAGCATGCTTAGGTTGTTAGCAGCCGATGCGGATCTATCAAACATTGAAAGGTTCAAGGAGATATTAGAGACAGAGGAACCAGGAGAGCAAACAGATGAGATAACAAGGACAAAATGGAAGAAGACGCAATTTTTTCTCTTGAAGCTCAGGCTTGGTTTTCTCCACAATGTATTCGAGGAAATTATTGGTTACGACAAAAACAAAAAAAGTATCAAGGTTAAAAAATCGCTAGATAAACTGGTAAATAGCAATAATCCGAAAGTCCAGAAAGCTTACAAGGAATTAAAAATAACGATAGAAAAATATAAAACAACAATGAAAGTAATCAACGATTTCCGCAATCAAGTCTCCTTTCATTACGTGGAGGGTTCTTTTCAAACAGCCCTTAAGCTTGTCGAGCAGGATACTGGGGAAATGATTGTAAACCCGACAGAGATGGACTTGCATTCGATTGTTGTGGATCAGGTTCTTGAAGTTATTCCGTGCGGACGTCTTTTAAAAAGCAAGGTAATGAAGATAAAGGAAGAGGTGGAACTGTTACAGGCCAAGCTTCACACCTTCACTTTTGAGCTATTCGATGAATACTTTATGAGTCGTTGTTTGATAAAGAAGACCAACGCCCCTGTGGGATTTTAATGTGGCAACATCGGTTGGCAAAAGAAAATGGGGTCACGTCTACTTTCTTGTCACTCACTAAATCTAGCGCAGTCCCGGTCGTCTTTCCTCTACTCAAAAATATTTCTTTTTGATCCCCGGAGATTACGCCAAGACCTTTCAAAAATCGACAAAGGTTTCTTCCGTAATAGTCCATAATCAGGGCGATGATTTGTGAGGGTGATTCTTCAAAAACTTCAACTTTCTGCTTCTTGAATTACTGAATCACTCCCTTCTCATCTGACCGAGTAGAACCTTTCTCATCTACGGGTTTAACTCAACAAACGGGCCAAAAGTCCTCAGCATATCTGACTTTCTGAATGATGGGCTAAAAACGGAATTTTTTGATCTGCCTTTCTACTTGTGCTGATCACGCAATTTATTCAATAAAATATTTTGAAAATGTATCTTTTCAAAGATTTTTTCACTAGAATATTGAGTGCTGTGGGATCTTCCGCCCATTTGTTGCGTTAAATGGAACGCCGTAATTTTTCGCTTAAGAACTTATTTTAAATGGAACGCCGTGGTTTTCGTTCCCACCTCCAACCACTTCCCGGAGGTCGTAACTTTGCGCGTTAGGGCTTATTTTAACCACTCCCGCGAGGTCGCCGAGTAGGTCGGTCCTCGATAGATGGCCTTGATAATCTTTTGCTTAAGAACTTATTTTAAACTCAAGGTACTAATGCCGCAAATCCTCGAAAAAGACACATCAGTTCGGTTTCCTCATCTCACGGTGCTCAAGGCATCGGCCGGTTCCGGCAAGACCTATACGCTGACCCAAAGAATGGTCCAGTTCCTTCTCTCTGAGAAAATCCCGAAGAACAGACTTAGAAACATCCTTGCGATCACCTTTTCGAACAATGCCGCGAAGGAAATGAAGGAGCGGACGCTGGCCTGGCTGAAGGAGATTCACTTCGGAGACGCGGAAAAGGTCGCGGCGCTTTCGGAAGTTTTATCGCTCGACGTGGAAGAGATGAAAGAGCGGGCCGGACGGCTGATTGACGAGATCCTTGAAAACTATGTCGACTTTCAGGTAAAGACGATCGACAGTTTCATGACGACCGTTTTTAAGGCCTCGGCGCTCGATTTTGGATATAACCCCGATTTTGACATCTTGATGGACAATGCCTCCCTGATGGAATATTCCTTCAACCTGTTTCTTCGCAATGTCAAGCAAGAGACCGCCGAAGCCGCTTATCTGGAAAGTATCGTGGATTCACTCCTCGAATACAAGAAACAGGATGGAGCCTACCTCTGGATCCCTTCAACGGTTCTTCTTGAGGAGACAAAGAAAATTTACTCTAAGCTTTCTGCCACCGGAAAAGAAGCCGAGACAGAGGATTACAGTAAAGATTTAGAGAAGTTAAAACGCCGGATCACTTCCTGCGTAGAGAAGATAGAGGAAGAGATCGAACGATCGGGCCTGAAGAGGCATGGCGCCTCCGCCTATAAAAATATTCCGCGCCAGATCAGGGAGAAAACGTTCCAGGAGCTTGTCGGAAAAGCCTATGCGAACCCTCCCGTGACCAAACCTTCAAAAGGGAAAGCGGATGAACAGGCTGCCTGCGACCGCATTGCTGCCTTATGGGAAGAATTCAAAACACTGGCTTGGGAGCTGACGGTCATATTCTGCCGGTCCAGCTACACCCCCTATGTGAAGACCTTCCAGGCGTTCACCAGGATCGTCGATATAACGAAAAAACAACAGGGCAAGATCTTCATCGGGGATATCAACAGTTATCTTGCGGAATACTTAAACAGCTCGATCGTTCCGGACGTCTATTTCCGCATCGGGGAAGTTATTTTCCATTTCCTCATCGATGAATTTCAGGACACCTCGCCGATACAATGGAGAAACCTCTTTCCCCTGATTGAAAACTCGCTTGCCCAGGGGGGAAGCCTTTTTGTCGTGGGGGATACGAAGCAGTCGATATACGGCTTCCGGAATGCGGACTACACGATCATGAAAGCGCTTGAAGGATCGAATCCTTTTCCATCGGCGGAACATTCGGTGAAGGAACTCGACACGAACTATCGAAGCAAAAGGAAAATTCTTGAATTTAACGAACGCGTCTTCAAAACAAAGCTGGCCGAAAATGCGGAGTACCAGTTGGCCGGGGAAAAAAGCGGTCTCACCGATTATATCCAAAACCCGAAAGACAAGGGGGAAAATGACGGCTATGTGGAGGTATCACTTTTAGAAAAGAAGGAAGAAGAACCGGCAGAGAGAGAAAAAATCCAGGCCCTGATTACGGAATTGCGCTCGCGCGGGTACCGATACAGAGACATTGCCATCCTGACCCAGACCAACGAACATGCCATCAGGGTCACCTCCTGGCTCAACGAAAAAGCCGTTCCCTTTATTTCATACAGCAGCCTCGACATCCGGCGGCGGAAGATCACCGGGGAAATGATGGCGCTCATTCATTTTCTCGATTCGCCGACCGATGATTTCTCTTTCGGAGCGTTTATCCTGGGGGATATTTTTAATAAGACCCTTCGAACGGAGCGCCGTAAATCTTTCGCGCTAGGGCCTACTTTAACAGACCATCCCGAACTCAGCATAGAACATTTCAGAGAGTTCTGTTTTACCTATAGAGATAATCCTCCCCTTTACAAGGCATTCCAGGAGAAGTTCAGAGGACTTTGGGAGAAGTATTTCGATGGTCTCTTCAGGGTCTCAGGGTTCCTTCCCATTTATGACCTGATGACGGAGCTGTTTGCCGTCTTTAAAGTATTTGAAAAAATGCCGGAAGAGGAAGCGGCGCTCATCAAATTTCTGGAAGTCGTCAAAGACTTTGAGAGCGAAGGATCCAACAGCCTGACCGATTTTCTCGCGGCCGCATCAGGTGAGGAAACGGGAGACGCGGATTGGGAGATGGCGGTTCCCAAGAACATCGAGGCGGTCAACATCATGACCATCCATAAAGCAAAGGGACTCGGCTTTCCGGTGGTGATGGTCCTTCTCTATGAAGTCAGAAACAGAGGATTTGACTATCTCATTGAGGAAAAAGGTCAAACCGTCCACCTGCTCAAGATCAACAAGGACGAGGCCGAATGTGACGAAATCCTTCGAGGCCTTTATGACGCTGAGAAAATGCGTGAAATGGTGAACCGGCTCAACACGCTTTATGTTGGGTTTACCCGTCCTCAAAGAGAGCTTTACGTGCTCGGTGTGACAAACAAACGCGAGGGCTATCCCTTCTTGCTCCTGCCGGTCGAGGAATATCCCCCTGCGAATGGCCTAGGGGATGGAGCGGCGGCCAGTAGCCCAGGTGAAGGAGCGGCCACTAGAAAGCCGGAATACCGTCCACCGGACTTGCAAGCAACTGCATCAATGGATAATTGCCCGCTCCAGCATCGTTTTAAAGTAGGTTCTAGCGCGAAAAATTACGGCGCTCATTCCAAACAGATGGAATTCCCTTCCGGTCATGAGGAATTCATTTCGGTCGAGGAAAGAAAGCGCGGGGATTTCATCCACAGGGTCCTGTTCTTTATCGACGACGTGAAAGATGATTTTGAAACTCGGCTTAAAATAGGTTCTCAAGCGAAAAATTACGACCTTCAGGGAGTGGTTGAAGCTCGGCGCGTAAACCACGGCGTTCCGCTTCAGGAAATCATCAGGCGAGTCAAAGAGGAAACCGGAGGCGATTATTCCGAAGCGGACATCAAAGATCTCATCCTTGCGATTGTAAATAACAAGGAGATAAGGGGCTATTTCACGATGGCGTCAGGAAGGGAAATCAGAAAAGAGCAGGAATATTCTGATGGCTCCGGAAATCTTTTCAGAATGGACCGCGTGGTGATCGACCCAGGGAACCTGACGGTAATCGATTATAAAACGGGGAAGAACAAGGGCGCTTTGGAGAAATACCAGTCTCAACTGAGGAACTATATGAGCATACTTGGGGAGATCTATCAGGACAAGGTGATCACCGGCCTCATTGCTTTTGTCGATCTGAACGAGGTGAAAAAGGTACTATGACCTTCGGGAAATGGTTGTGACCTCCAGGGAATGGTTGGAGGTGGGACGGAAACCAGAGGAGGTGCGGAAACCATGAGCGTGGTAGTCGTTCCCTCCGGCGCGGATCTGATCGAAGAGGTGATATCTTATCTAACGGAACGCCGTAAATCTTCCGCTTTAGGGGCTACTTTAATCGCCCAGGACAAGGAGCTGCCACCAGAGGGAAGGGAAAGGGATTTCTCGGCGTCTCTGGTGGTCTTTCCTGGTAAAAGACCTCCCCATTTCTTAAGAAAAGGCCTTGCCAAAAAGATCGGGTCCAGTTTTATTCCGCCGGTCACCTTTTCCATTGACGAGTTCATCGATTCCATTTGTGAGAATTTTGGGTTATTAAATGGCCCAGGAAATGGGACGGCCACTAGGAAGCTCGAAACCATCGATGCCGTGGCCCTTCTGTACGAGATCCATAAGAATTCCCCGAAGCATCTGGGCGGAACCGGTTTTATGACACCCGACAGCTTTTTCCCTCTCGGGATGAAAATATATCGCGACATCGAGGAACTGACCATAGAGGGGGTAGAATCCCACAGGCTGAGAAGCATAGAAACTTATATTGCCGAGGGAATTCCCAAGTATACAGAAGAGAGGTTACAGTCCCTCACCTATTTTCACGAGGAATTTTACAAGAAAGCGGCCGCGCTGGGCTTTTCCACCCGGTCAAAACGATACCAGCTTGCGGCCGAACAGGTCGATCAAGCGGGCCTTGATCGATATGGCCGGATCATATTCGCCGGTTTTTTTGCCCTCACCCATGCCGAAAAGATCCTCTTTCGGAGACTGGTTTCCCACGACAATACGCTATTCCTCTTTCAACAGGGAATCGGTCTTGCGGAAAAACTCAAGGAGTTGGGTATCTCTCCGGAGCCGCCGGCGACCGCGGTTTCGGATCGCCCAGGGGAAGGAGCGGCCACCAAACCCGATGTCCACTTCTACAGCAGCCCAGACACCCACGGACAGGTTTTGGCCCTTGGCAAAATGCTCGGAACAAGATTGGAGAACGGAAATTCGCTGGATGAAAATATGGTGATCGTTCTGCCGACGTCAGAGACCCTGTTTCCTCTCTTGCGGCAGGGTCTCTCCAATGTTGACGAGGATTCCTATAACGTATCGATCGGTTATCCTTTGCCTCGGACTCCGGTCTTTGGTTTTCTCAACAGCCTCATGGAGTTGGTCACTTCCATGGACAAAGACAGGATCTATATCCCGGACTACCTGAAATTTGTCCTGCATCCCTATACAAAAAACATTTATTTTAAGATAGCCCAGGGGAAGGGGCGGCCACCAGGAAATTCCGAGACAACCCGGATACTTTTTCATACGCTAGAGGATGAACTTCTCAGACAGAAGGCAAAGACCTTTACTACGATCGAAGAGATCGAGGGGAGCGGAACGCTCTTCAAGGAAGTAAAAAAGAAACTTCCCGCCGACGGAGAAGAGGCGACCGAAGAACGGCTGAGGGAGCATCTGAAGGAAATTCACAGAATCACCATTGGGAAGTTCCTTTCTTTTGAGAATGTTGCGGACTTCGCAAAGAGTTGTATCGATATTTTGGTCTTTCTGTTCAATCAGAGCCCGGCAAAACTGCATCCTCTGTTTCATCCCTTTTCGGAATCCTTGATCACGGCGCTTGATGTTCTTCCGCAGTCGCTGATGAAGGACATCTCCTTTGAAGACCGATCCAGCTACTTTGTTTTCCTGCGAAAGTATATCGCAACCTGCCACACTCCTTTTCCCGGCACCCCGCTCAAGGGATTGCAAGTGTTAGGCGCCCTGGAAACGCGCAATCTCAAGTTCAAGAGTGTATTTGTCCTGGATTGCAACGAGGAGATCCTTCCCGAAACGAAAAAGGAAGAAAGCCTCATTCCCTTCAGAGCCCGGGAAATCTTAGGTCTGCCTACTTACGTCGACAGGGATAAACTGACGGCCTATTATTTCGATACCCTCTTGAGTGGGGCGAAAGACGTCCATCTTTTCTTTATCGAAAACGACAAAGCAGAGCGCTCCCGGTTTGTGGAAAAACTTCTCTGGGAGAGGCAGAAAACGGACAAGACCACCGACGCGAGACGCTACATCCGACAGATTCAATACCAGGTTAACCTTGCCAACGAAAGCCCGGGGCCGATCGCTAAGACCAAAGAGGTCATAGCATACCTGAAAGATTTTACCTTTAGCGCAACGGCTTTAGACCGGTATCTGAAATGTCCCCTTCAGTTCTATTACGCAAATGTCCTTGGGCTGAGACCCAAAGAGGAGATATCGGGAGAGATCGAGCGCGATGAGCTGGGAAATTTTATTCATTCCGTCTTGAGGAGTTATTTTTCAGAAAGAAAAGGTAAGCCGCTAAAAGAAACTGACATCAACACGGCGCAGATGGATGCTCTTGTAGAGGACCTTTTTGCGCAAAGATACGGCGCAGATTCCTCCGGCGCGCTTTATCTCTTGAAGAGGCAGGTTAAAAGGCATTTGGGTGAATTTCTAGAGGCTTACTGTATTCCACTCGTGAACGAAAACACCATAACCATCCTGGCCTGCGAGGAGAAAATAAGCGTCAGTATCAACTCGTTTAGCCCAGAAAATGTAGCCCAGGGAATGGAGCGGCCACCGGGAGCGGCCACCAGTAGCCTAGAAAATGGGGCGGCCACCAGTAAATTGTCAGGAAGAATTGACAGCATCGAGCAGAGGAATGACAAGATTGTCATCGTTGACTATAAAACCGGCGCCAACCAGGCTTATTATAAGATTGACTTAAGAAAGCTTGAAATGGACAGAAGGGAGAGCTGGGAACAAGCCATCGGGAGCCTTCAGTTGCCTTTCTACATCATGCTTTACAGCGAAAGAGAAAAAACCCGGATTAAAATAAGTTCTGGCGCGAAAGATTATCAAGGCCATCTATCGAGGGCCGACCTACTCGGCGACCTCGGGGAAGTGGTTAAAATAAGCCCTAACGCGCAAGATCCGAATGAACGCCGGAAATCTTCGCTTGAAGAGACTTATGTTCACGGCGTTCCACTTGGAGGTCGGAGCGGAAACCACGGCGTTCCGATAGAGAAACTTGAAGCCATGTTTCTGTTTTTGGGCCGTTCAAAAATAGGAAAGGAAATTGAACTTCCATTGTTCAATGGCGCTTCACCGGGCGAGGTTTACGCTCCGCTGAAAACGGTCATCTTAAAACTACTTCAGGAAATCACCGATCCCTCCGTCCCTTTCGGACCGGCGATTGACCAAAAGAGGACATGCCCCACATGTGATTATCAATACATCTGTGGAACACAGTGGATTTTGAGATAACGCTCTCTACAGGGCACAACCTGCCGATCGCTGTTTGTTAAAAGGGAAGCCCGGGGCCCCTCCGAGCCGTGTCAGCGGGTGAGATCCCGCTTCAGTATCCTCCTGAAAGCCCGCACCCAGAAGGGTAACGAAAGCATCAAAAAGATTGGAATGGCTTGCTTGAAATCGGTTGGACCGCCCACGGTAGACAGGGCGCATCCTCCTCCGCCTGCGCCCGGAGGAGCCGGAGATCCTTCGATTGAAGGGATCGCAGGCAGGGGCTCCATCCCGGCGTCCGACCCGGCTTCGGGGCATGAGGGCCAGCAGACGGTTTCGGCGAACGGTTTGGGGCGACCGTGCGTGAGAATTTTTTCGGCCATTTTATCCCGGGCATCGTAGAGGTCGGCCGATTCGCGGTTCCAGGTATAAGTATTCGTGACGATTCTAGTGACCTGTTCCTCGGCGTGAAGTACTCCCCAATATCAAGACAAAAAAACGGGTTGTTTAAGGTGCATTAGGAGAGCCTGCCTTGGTTTTGGTTTGTCCCGTTTTTTGGGGTTCCGTCCCCTGTTTTTGTGGAAATCGGTTTTTCGATGTCCAGGTTTTTAAAAAGGCCTTCACCGTTGCCCCACAATCGACGATCTTCGATCAGTCCATATCGGAGTACCCCCCAAACCTTCTTTGAAATAAATCTCACAGGGAGGCCGATAGGCTAAAGCCTGATGCAGCCTCTCGGTGTTTCGGTTCGGGAGAGCGTTTGACGTATGAAGTCACATTAAACGACGCCCATGTGGGAAAGGCCGTTTTAGAAGTCCTCGAAAAAACAAAATTCGCGGGACGCGACGCATATCATCTTGTCTCGAGAATCAAATCGAATAAATGGGTCTCCCTTTTTTCCCGCATCGATGACCAGGTAGAGTCTTATATTGATGTGGAGGGTGGCTATTCTCATCGGATGAAGATCAACAAGCGGCGGAAGAAAAAAGAAGAAGCGAAAACGATCGACTTTGATCAGGTCGGGCATCACGCCACCGAGTTCAAAAGGGACACGGAAGAAGTCTTCGACATCCCTCCGAAGGCACAGGATTTCCTCAGCTCACTCTATTATCTAAGGGCCCAGGACCGATTGGAACCGGGCGCGTCGATCTTTATCGACCTCCACCAGAACGGGAAGAACTGGCAAGTGGAAGTCCGCGTCCTCGAAAAAGAACGGGTCACGACCCCGGCCGGATCGTTCAAAACGATTAAAGTTCATACCTCGTTTCCGGAGGGGGGACTTCTTAAAAATGGCGGGGACCTCATCATCTGGTTTACCGATGACGACAAACGGGTCCCGGTGATGATGCAGTCGGAAGGGAAAAAAGGATTGATGATCGCTTCGCTTTTTTCCAAAAAAGAGGGCCCACTGACTCCGATTGCCGACGACTTTTAGTCCCGTTCGCCAGGTATCGCGCCCCAGAGAGACCGGCGGGGAAGATCACCCCCTCTGCAATCGCATGTTTTTTAAGAGCGGCTCGATCAAAGGCCAGATCCGGCCGACGATTGTCCGATAGCCTTCCGCCGTGGGATGAATTCCATCCGGTTGATTGAGCGCCGACTGGGCGGCGACCCCTTCGAGGAAAAAAGGGATGAGGGTCAGGCGGTATCGCGCGGCGAGCGCCGGATAGATTTTCTCGAAAGCCTCGGTATATTCTTTTCCATAGTTCGGCGGGAGCTTCATCCCGGCCAGGATCACCTTCACATTTTTACTTTGAAGCTGCTCGATGATCATCGAGAGATTTTTTTCGGTTTGCCGCACATCGAGTCCGCGCAACCCGTCGTTCGCCCCCAATTCCAGAATCACGATGTCGGGCCGGCTTTTCAGTATCCAGTTCACCCGTTGAAGCCCGCCCGCCGTGGTTTCTCCGCTGACCCCCGCATTGATGACCCGAAAGGGATACCCGGCCTCTTTGATCCTCCGCTCCAGAACGGCCGGATAGGCCTCGCTCGCGCTGACCCCCAGGCCGGCGGTGAGACTGTCGCCGAATGCCAGGAGGATCGATTCTCCCCGGCCTGGCGGTGAAATGGGTTCTCCGTTGCCGGGGCGCTCGGCCCCCCAAAGACTTGCCGAGAACAGCCAAAAAAACAAAAATAGATAAGAGACAGTTTTGCTTAGACCCATCCGACTTCCTGGATTCATGAGGTGTATGGGTCCAGTATAACTGAAGCCAAACAAACTGAAAAGCCCTTTCCGTCCGTCATTGTTCTGAATCCCTTCTTGAAGATCGGCGCTGTTCCCCTTATAATGAGTGATCGCTTTGTTGAAAGGGGACCCCCATCGAGACCCAACCGTCTGATCTCTCTCGCCTGAAAATAAACTGGAAGGAGAAGCCCTCCTCCACCCAACGACCGAACCGAAAAAACCGATGGATCCTCCCCGCGCTGCTTCTAGCGGCCGGGGTTTTTTTCGGTTATCGATTTCTCGCCTCTTCCGCGGAGAGGGTCGAAGTCACCACGGTGGTTTCAATCAATCCGTCGGAGCAGACGGTCGTCCTCAATGCCAGCGGGTATGTGGTGCCGCAGCGGCGGGCGGCGGTCGCCTCCAAGGCGACCGGACGGTTGGTCGATCTGAGGGTCAAAGAGGGAGACACGGTCCGAAAAGGAGAAATCATCGCCCGCCTTGAAAGCGCCGATGTGAATGCGGCGCTCAGCCGATTTCAGGCCAACCTGAACATGGCCCAATTCGCCCACGCTCAGACGGAGGCGGAACTCAGCGAGGCGACCCTGATCTACAGGCGAAGAAAAGCATTGCTGGATGAGGAACTGATCCCGAAGGCCGAGTTTGACGCCGCCGAGGCCCGCTACCGCCGGGCCCGGGCGACCGTCTCGTCGGCGGAAGCGGGGATTCGGGCGGCCGAGGCGGGCCTCCGTGGGGCGCAGGTGGAGGTCGACAGCACCTTCATCCGCGCGCCGTTCGATGGAACCGTTCTCACCCGGAATGCCGAGGTGGGGGAGGTGGTCGCGCCGTTCGGGTCGTCGATCTCGGCGAAGGCGGCCGTGGTCACGATCGCCGACATGGCCTCGCTGCAGGTCGAGGTCGATGTCTCGGAATCGAACCTCGAAAAAATCAAGCTCGGCCAGCGATCTGAGATCACCCTCGATGCGTTTCCGCAGGTCCGCTACGAAGGGGTGGTCGACACGATCGTTCCGACCGCCGACCGGGCGAAGGCGACCGTTTTGACCAAGGTCAAATTTAAAAACAGAGATGATCGGGTGCTGCCGGAAATGAGCGCCAAGGTGGCGTTTCTTTCCGACCCCCCTTCCGAGACCAGCCGACAGGATGGGACACCGCATGTGAAAGAGATCCTCGCCGTCGAGCCGGGCGCCCTCGTTCAGCGGGGAGGAAAAAAGGTCGCCTTCCGGGTTCGCGGAAATCAGGTGGAGGCGGTCCCGGTGGAGGTGGGAGACCCGGTCGGAAGCCGGGTGGAGGTGAAGAAGGGGCTCGCTCAGTGCGACCGGGTGGTCAAGAATCCGCCGGAGCGGCTCTCCGGCGGCGACAAAATCGAAATCAAACCGGCCGACAAATAGCAGACGACGAAGGAACCTCTTGTAACTTGTTGCCATTCCCGCGAAAGCGGGAATCCATTGGTTCACGATGTTAATCTAAACTGGATTCCCGATAAAATATTCGGGAATGACACAATATTCTAACGGCCTTGATACCTTCTCGCTTAAAAGAAATTGCAGGAGCAAACGAGGCGCCTTGAGCGATCCCCTGATTGTCATCCATGAAGTTTCCAAGTCGTACTATCGGAACAGCCTGGAAATACCGGTCCTCCAGGAGATCTCGCTCACCGTCCCGCGGGGGGAGTTCCTCGCTCTGATGGGGCCGTCAGGCTCCGGCAAGAGCACCCTGCTGAATCTGATTGCAGGGATCGACCGTCCCACAAGTGGAATCGTCCAGGTGGATGGGGTGGAGATCAATACGCTGGGAGAATCGGAGCTTGCCGGATGGCGGTCGCGCCACATCGGATTCATCTTCCAGTTTTATAACCTCCTTCCGGTTTTGACGGCGCTGGAAAATGTCGAGCTGCCGCTTCTGTTGACTCCTCTTTCCAAGAGCGAACGGCGGGAGCATGCAGAGATGGCGCTGCAGGTCGTCGGCATGACCGATCGCGTTCATCATTTTCCGAAGCAGCTTTCCGGCGGCCAGGAGCAGCGGGTGGCGATTGCGAGGGCGATCGTGACCGATCCGCCGCTGCTGGTGGCCGACGAGCCGACCGGCGATCTCGACAAGGCGTCGGCCGAAGAGGTGCTCAATCTGCTGGGCCGCCTCAACAGCGAGTTTTCCAAGACGATCGTGATGGTGACGCACGATCCGCGCGCCGCGGAGCGGGCCCACACGATCCGCCATCTCGACAAGGGGGTTCTGGTTTGATGCGGCACAATCTGGGACCCTCATGCAGCTTTTTGTTATTTTGATCGGTCATCCTGAGCGTCAGAGAAGGATCTCGGTTCTGGTCCTATAAACAGAGATTCTTCGGCTTCGCCTCAGAATGACAGGAGGGAGGTCATCTACAGCAGCATGGCATTACTAAAGCTGGTTTTCAAAAATGCGTTCCGCCACAAGCTCCGCTCCGCGTTGACGATCGCCGGGATCGCCATCGCCATTCTGGCGTTCGGCCTGCTGCGGACGGTGATTGCGGCGTGGTATGCCGGCGTCGAGGCGTCGGCCCCCAATCGGCTGATCGTTCGAAATGCCGTCTCGTTCACCTTTCCCCTTCCGCTCTCTTATAAGAACGGGATCGTCGCGGCGCCCGGCGTCTCCGGGGTGACGTACGCCCTCTGGTTCGGCGGCATTTACATCGACGAGAAGCATTTTTTCCCGCAGTTCGCCGTCGAGCCGACGACCTGGTTTGAGATCTATCCGGAATTTCGCTTCCCGGCGGAGCAGAAGAGGGCGTTTCTGCGGGAGAGGAACGCGGTGGTGGTCGGGAGGAAGATCGCCGAGCGTTTCGGCTGGAAGTTAGGGGACACGGTCCGGCTCCGCGGCACTTTTTTCCCCGGCGATTGGGATTTTACCATCCGGGGGATTTATACCGGCGCCGACAAGACGACCGACGAGACCGCCTTCATGTTTCATTGGGCCTATATCAACGAGCAGGTTCGAAAGACGGAGCCGGACCGGGCGGGGTATATCGGTTGGTACGTGGTGAGGGTCAATGACCCCGAGCAGGCCGGCGTCATCAGCCAGACGATCGATCAGCGGTTTCAGAATTCCCTGGCCGAAACCAAGACCGAAACGGAAAAGGCTTTTCAGCAGGGCTTTGTCTCAATGACCGGGGCGATCCTGACCGCCCTGAAAGTGATCTCGGTGGTGATCATCGGGGTGATCCTGGCGGTCCTCTCGAATACGATGGCGATGACCGCCCGCGAGCGGCTGCCGGAGTATGCCGTATTGAAGACCCTCGGCTTTGGCGCCGTCCATCTGGCCGTTCTGATCGCGGGGGAATCGCTCCTGATCGCGCTGGCGGGAGGGGGATTGGGGATCGCGCTCATCTATCCGGCGGCGAGCGGGTTCGGGAAGGCGATGGAGAATTTTCTGCCGATCTTCGAGGTGAAGTCGATCACGCTGGTCGCCGCCGCTTTCATCGCGGTCGGGGTGGGGCTGGTCGCCGCCCTCTTCCCGACCTGGCGGGCGGTCCACCTGAAAATCGTCGATGGCCTGAGAAGGATCGGGTGACAAATTTGAAATTTCAAATTTGAGATCTAAAACGATGATTCCGCTGAGCTACAGCTTTCGAAATCTCTGGGTGCGCAAGCTGACGACCTTCCTCACCGCCGGCGGGGTGGCGCTGGTGGTCTTTGTCTTTGCCGCGGTCCTCATGCTTGCTTACGGCCTGGAGAAGACGCTCGTTGACACCGGTTCGGACGACAATGCCATCGTCGTCCGGAAGGGGGCGCAGTCGGAGATCATGAGCATGATCGACCGGAACCAGGCGAACATCATCAAGAGCCGGCCCGAGATCGCGGTCGATGCCCAGCAGAGACCGCTGGCGGCGTCGGAAATCGTTGTCCTGATCACCCTCTTCAAGCGCGGCACGCAGAATCCTTCGCTGATTCAGACCCGGGGGGTCTCCCCGGAATCGTTGGCGATGCGCCGGCAGGTGACGCTGATCTCAGGAAGGATCTGGCAGCCGGGATCGTTGGAAGTGATCGTCGGGAGCGGGGTGGCGAAGCGCTTCCAGGGAATCGGGTTGGGAGAGCGCATCCGGTTTGCGATGCGCGACTGGACCGTGGTCGGGATTTTTGACGCGGAGGGGTCGGGATTCGAGTCGGAGATCTGGCTCGATTCGGAGCAGCTGATCCAGGCCTTCCGCCGGCCGGTCTTCTCCTCTCTGACGCTCCGCTTGGCGGGGAGTGAACGTTTTTCTTCGCTGAAGGAGCGGCTTGAGACCGATCCGAGGCTGACGGTGGAGGTGAAGCGGGAGCGGCAGTATTATTCCGATCAGTCGGAGATGACGGCGAACTTTATCCGGATCCTGGGGGTGGCGGTGACGCTGATCTTCAGCCTCGGCGCGATGATCGGGGCGATGATCACGATGTATGCGGCGGTGGCGAACCGGACGGTGGAGATTGGGACGCTGCGGGCGCTTGGGTTTCCGAGGCGGAGCATCCTGTTTGCTTTTCTCTTCGAGGCGTTGTTCCTCTCGCTGGTCGGCGGGGGGGCGGGGCTGCTGCTCGCTTCCTTTCTGCAGGCGATGACGATCTCCACCATGAACTTCAACACCTTCTCAGAGCTGGCCTTCCGGTTTACCCTTTCTCCCGCCATTATCATCGAATCGATCGTCTTTGCCTTGTCGATGGGGCTGCTGGGGGGATTCCTTCCTGCGGTCTGGGCGGCGCGGCGGAATATTATTGAGGCGCTTCGGGCGTCTTAGGGTTAGGAAGGAGCAGATGCTATTGCGGTTGGAATGGGGCTCCGCCCCAAGCCCGGCCGCGGGGCCGCCGCGCTGCGGCCCCTCCGGCGTCCCCGAGCGCCGGGGTGTCCCCTGGACCCCGACGGTCGCAAGCGAGCGCAGACCGCGAGAGATCATCGCGGACTGCGACTCCAAGGCGACCTGACAAGGTAGGTGGAACGCCGATGCGTAGTGGGCCCCCGTGTGCGGGGAGACTTCACCGGGAAGAAGGGAGGATCGATCTTCTAGATCTTCTCTTTTCATCCAATAGTGCCGGTCCCGCGATCAGAAAAGCCCCGTTGGCTAAGGCAGCGTAAATAAATAAAGGTATCATCTCTGAGTCGTTGGTGGCATGTTTTCTGTGCATGAACTTTAACTAGGAATCCCCCGCCGCTTGCGGCGGGGTTATTCATTAACTTGAGACCTTTGTTTATTTACGCCTCCTAAGGGAAGATTGAATTACCGATATGTCTACCGCGCGTCAGCGCTATGATCAGACGTATCACCTACCATTTCAGGTCGGCTGTCTGAATGCGCAGTCCGCGAAGCATTATCGCGGTCGCGCAGAGTTTCGACCGCCGGGGGGGTGGGCACGCACCCCCCCCGGCGGGGCTTGGGGCAACGCCCCATTCCAATCGCCTTAAAATTTTTTCATTCCTATTCCTGATGGCCCCGGTCGTATTTTTAATTGACTCATGTATAATAGAACGATTGTGGAGCGGAGGGCCGATGATTAAATTGTCCAATCTCATCATGCGTCTCACCAGTGCGGGGAAGGGGGTGACGATTCTGGACGGGATCGCTCTCGAGATTCCTGCGAAGCAGTTTCTTGCGGTGGTTGGGCCGTCGGGGAGCGGTAAATCGACGTTGCTGGGGTTGATTGCGGGGTTGGATCGCCCGACCGGCGGGTCGATTGAATTGGACGGGGTGGACTTTTCGAGGTTGAGCGAGGACGACCTGGCGCGGCTGCGGCGGGAGAAGATCGGGATGATCTTTCAATCGTTCCATCTGATTCCGACGTTGACGGCGCTGGAGAACGTTCAGGTGCCGCTGGAACTGCGGGGGGATGCCGATCCCGCTTCGGAAGCGCTCCGGCTTCTGGAAGCGGTCGGTCTCCTGGAGCGGCAGCACCACTATCCGGTTCAACTCTCGGGGGGAGAGCAGCAGCGGGTGGCGGTCGCCCGCGCCTATGCGGGAAAGCCGGCGCTCCTTCTGGCCGACGAGCCGACCGGTAACCTCGATACCGCAAACGGCGCCAAGGTGGTCGATCTGCTCCTCCGCCTTCACCGGGACCAGGGGAGCACGCTGATTCTCGTCACCCACGATTTCTCCCTCGCCTCCCATGCCGACCGGATCATCTCCCTGCGCGACGGCCGGATTGTTTCGGATGACCAGAGGATAAAAAACGTTAAACGTGATTCGTGAATCGTTAAACGCTAAGCTGGCGTAGCCGGAACTAAAAAGACGTTAAACGTTAAACGTAACTGCACCAACATACGCATAGCCCAGAAAATGGGGCGGCCACCAGAAAAACGTATATCTTTTAAACACAGAATCTAAAATAAGGAAGATGATGACGCGGGACGCATGTGTTCACGATTAACGTTTAACGAATCACGAATCCTATGCTTCATTTTATTTTAAAGATGGCCTGGCGCGAGGCGCGCGGCTCCTACCGGCATTTTCTTTTTTTCCTCTTCTCGATCGCCATCGGGGTCGGGTCGATCGTCGGCGTCGGCAACATCGCGGCCAACTTCGAGGCGATGACCCTTCACGAGGCGCGCAACCTGCTGGCCGCCGATCTCGAAGCGCGGCTGGTCCGGCCTCTCTCCGCGGAAGGGGAGTCGGTCTTGACCGGTCTTGCGTCGAAGGGGGTTTCGTTTGTCCGGGTCACCGAGCTGGTCGGGATGGCCAGAACGGAAAAGACGGGAGAGACGCAGCTGGTCGAGCTGAAGGCGGTGGAGCGGGGCTATCCGTTTTACGGCCGGCTAAAGCTGGAGCCTTCTGCGCCGGAGCCGTTCTCCGACCCGGAAGGGGTCTGGGTTCAGGAAGGGCTGCTGATCCGCCTCCACCTCAAAGTAGGGGAACAGATCCATCTCGGGGCGGCGCGGTTTACGATCCGCGGCATCATCAGGAAAGAGCCGGACCGGGCGGTAGGGATGTTCAGCCTCGGTCCGCGGGTCCTCCTCTCTCAGGAGGGACTGCAGCGGGCGGATTTGGTCCGGACCGGGAGCCGCCTCACCCGCCGGCTCCTCTTTAAAATAAGTCCTCAAGCGGAAAATTATCAGGGCCATAGATCAATGGCCGACCTACCCGGCGGCGCTCCGATTAAAACGCCGGAGGCGCCCGAACGACTGAAGGCCGAGCTGAGGGAGAAGTGGTCACGGGAAACGGTCCGGCTCCAGACCTATCGGGAGGTGCAGCCCCGCCTCACCCGGTTTCTCGATAATTTTACGACCTACCTCGGTCTGGTCGGATTGATCACCTTGATGATCGGCGGGATCGGGGTCGCCAGCAACGTCCACGCCTTTCTCACCGAGCGGATCAAAACGATCGCCATCCTCAAGTCGCTCGGAAGCGCCTCCTCGACGATTTTGCTGATCTATCTTTTTCTCGCCCTGATCCTGGGAGGGATCGGAAGCGGAATCGGGGTGCTGCTCGGGATCGGGATGTCGCTCCTCCTCCAGTCGCTGATGGCTGGATTTCTCCCGCCGGGTTTTGTCTTTCAACTAACCCTTCTTCCGGTCGTTCGTGGGATGGCGATGGGGCTGTTGACCACCTTGCTCTTCTCCCTCCGGCCGCTCTGGGTGATCCGGCAAACGTCGCCGTCGCGTGTGTTTCGCCAGGAGGTGGAGAGCGAGAAGCGCCCGTTCTTCGATCGCGCCAACCGGGGCGCGCTGCTCCTGACCGTTGTGATGGTCATCGGGTGGATTGCGCTCTCGATCTGGCAGGCGGGATCGTGGCGGTTGGGGGGATGGGTGGCGGGAGGGGTTTCGCTGGCGATCGTCCTCCTGCTCCTGGCGGGAGGGGGCGCGCTCCAGCTCTTGAAGAGGGTTCCCCGGCCGCGCTCGTTGATTCTCCGGTACGGGCTCGGCAACCTCCACCGGCCCGGCCGGCAGATCATGACGATTCTTCTTTCGCTCGGCATCGGGGTGATGATTCTTCTGACGCTGGTCCAGGTAGAGGGGAGTTTGATGGCGCAGTTGAAGCAGAACATTCCGGAGGATGCGCCGAGCCTTTTTTTCATCGACCTGCAGCCCGATCAGAAAGGGCCGTTCGAAGCGATGCTGGCGGAGTGGAAGTTTAAAGTAAGCCCTGAAGCGGAAGATTACGGCGTTCCTCTTAAAAAGCCGCCGGAACTGACCCCGCTGGTCCGGTCGCGGCTGCATGAGATCGACGGAAAAAAGATCTCCGAAATCGAGGCCGAGGATCGGCCCGACGGCTGGTACTTCACACGCGAATATGTGTTGACCTATCAAAAGGCTCTTCCTGAGCACAACGTGCTCCGGCAGGGAACCTGGTGGAAAGAGGACGAAGCCGGATCGTTGATTTCGGTCGAGGCGGAGGCGGCGCGGCACCTGGGGCTTCATCTCGGTTCGTCGGTGACGTTCGACATTCAAGGGGTGCAGGTGTCGGGGAAGGTGGCCAGCATCCGCAACGTCGATTGGGGGAGCATGTCAACCAATTTTTTCTTTATCTTCTCTCCGGCCGCGCTGGAAGGGGCGCCGGTGACCTATGTCGCCACCGCCGTCACGAATCCGGAGGAAGATCTGCCGCTTCAGAACGCGGTGATCGGCGCTTTTCCGAATGTGACGGTCATCCCGATCCGGGAGGTGCTTGAAACGATTGCCGGTATTTTAATGGAGATCACCCGGACGGTCCGGATGATGGCGCTTCTGGGGCTGCTGGTGGGATTGATTGTCCTTTCCGGGGCGATTGCCGCCACCCGCGCGCGGCGGCTCTATGAAATGGTTCTCTTCAAGACGCTGGGGGCGACGCGGCCGGCGTTGATTGCGATCATGGCGGTGGAGTATGCCCTCCTTGGGACGATCGCGGCGGCGGTAGGGGGGGTGCTGTCGTCGGCGGTGTCGTTCGGGATCGTTCATTTCTTTCTCGACATTCCCTGGGAATTCGAGTGGCGGGTCCTTTTCGCCGGCATGGCGGCGACGGTGCTGCTGACGGTGGCGACCGGCTTTTTGACCACCTACCGGATTTTGGGGGAAAAGCCGCTCGCCGTGTTACGGGCGGAGTAGCCGGGCCGGTCTGCCGTCGCCGCCGAGGATTGATTTTTTTAACTGCCCTCACTCTTCTTCCCCGCCGCCCATAAAATCTGGCGCAGCATCGCGCGGAGAAGCTTGACCTCTTCCTGATCTAATCCGGCCCGGGTGAATAAGGTTCTGAGCTTGCGGGCCGTCTCCTTCTTTTCCGGCGGTTTTAAAAAACCGATCTGTTCCAGCGTCGATTCCATCTCCGTAAAGAACGGCTCGATCTCTTTCGCCGGGGCGAGCATCCGGCCTGGACCGGTCGGGGGAAGATCAGCCTGGGCCTGAAGGAGGAGGTAGGCGACGATCAGGACCGCCTGGGCCAGATTCAAAGAAGAAAAAACCGCTCCTGTCGGGATGAACGCGGTCCGGTGGCAGCGGGCGAGCGCCTCATTCGTCAGGCCAGTTCCTTCCGGACCGAAAAGAAGGGTGACGGCCCCCTCTTTTGCGCGGGCCCATACTTCGGATGCCAATTCCTCGATCGATCGGGTCGCGGTTCGATCGTGCTGCTTTCGGCCGGTCAGCCCGACGACCCAGCAGGCGTCGGCGAGGGCGGAGGGAAGATCGGGATAAAGGGAGGCGGCGTTCAGGATGTCGTGGGAGCGATAGGCCATTCGAATCGCTTCTTCTCCTCTCGGGTCGGAGGGGGAGACGAGCGCAAGGTTGGAGAATCCCATGTTCTTGATGGCGCGGGCGGCGCTGCCGACATTTCCCGGATTTTCGGGATGAACGAGGCAGAAGGTAATCCGATGAGCGGCGTCTTGTTCCATGGTCGGCGATCTTATCAAATCGGGGATGACAAATCTATGACTTCGCGGTAAAGTGCAATATCTAAAACCACAGGCTTCTCCCAGCGCCGGCCCCACATACAAATAAACGTGGGTAATGGGTCTGGTGTGAACATCTAAAATGAACGCCGTAATTCTCCGCTTCAGGGCCTATTTTAAAATGAACAAATGTAGGCCCCACAGAGGATAGCCATTGACAACGAAAAACAAACTTTTCTGGGTCGGCCTTCTCTATTTTGCAGAGGGCTTTCCCTTCGGCCTGATTATTGACGCCTTTCCGGTCTACTTCCGGACGCACGGCGTCAGCCTCAAAGAGATCGGGCTTCTCAGCCTCGTCGGGCTTCCCTGGACCCTCAAGTTTCTCTGGGCCCCTGCCGTCGATCTGTTCGGAAAACGGCGCCATTGGATCGTCGGCTGCCAGCTTCTGCTCGGCGCCACCCTTCTTCTGCTCATCTCCCTCCCCGCCGGTGAGGTCAGCACCTCCCTCTGGATTTTGATGATTGCGCTGGCGACCTTCTCCGCCACGCAGGACATTGCGATCGACGCCTATACCATCGAGTTGCTCGATCCGAAGGAGATGGGCTCGGCCAACGGGGTGCGGGTGACGACGTATCGGATTGCGCTCATTGCAGCGGGGGGGCTCTTTGTCGCGGCGGCGGGGTTCATCGGTTGGAAGGCGGCTTTTACCTCGGCGGCGGGTCTTCTTTTTATTTCGGCGGTCTGGTCGTCCCGCGCTCCGGAAGGGACGGCCCCTGCCAAGCCGGTATCCTCTTCTTCCGTTCAGGTCAACCCGCTTAAAGTAGGCCCTAGCGCGAAAAATTACGGCGCTCCGCTGGTCGAGGCGGTCTGGACCCCTTTGAAGCAGTTCTGGGACCGTCCCGGATTTTTATGGGTCGCTCTTTTCGTCCTCCTGTTTAAATTAGGCGACATGGCGATGGGGCCGATGGTGAAGCCGTTCTGGGTCGATCGACAGTTCACGCCGGTTCAGATCGGGATGGTGCCGGGAACGCTGGGGGTGGCGAGCACGATTGCGGGCGCGCTGCTCGGCGGGGCGCTGACCAGCCGGTGGGGGATTTTCCGGGCGCTCTGGATTTTGGGGGCGGCGCAGGCGGTGTCGAATCTTTTTTATGCGGCGGCGGCGGCGCTTCCTCCTTCTCTCCCGATGATGTATACCGCTTCGGTGGTGGAGTCGTTTACCGGGGGGCTCGGGACCGCGCCGTTCCTGGCATTTCTCATGAGCATCTGCGATAAGGGCCATGCGGCGACGCAATATGCGTTGCTGTCGGCGCTCTTTGGGTTGACCCGGTCCGTGTCGGGGGCGTTTTCGGGAATTGCGACGGAGCATCTGGGGTATGTGACCTATTTTGTGGCGACCTTCTTTCTGGCGTGGCCGGCGTTTGCGTTGCTGCCCTGGGTGAAAAGGTGGATTCCTGAGAAGGGGGAGACGGTTCCGAATTAAGGATAAGGAAATAAAAAATTTTCATTGCGGTTGTATTGGGGCTCCGCCCCAAGCCCGGCCGCGGGGCCGCCGCGCTGCGGCCCCTCCGGCGTCCCCGAGCGCCATGGGAAACCCCTGGACCCCGACGGTCGGAAGCAAGCGCGACCGCAGGAGTGCGCTGCGGACTGCGACTTCAAGCCGACCTGAAAAGGTAGGTGGAACGCCGATGCGTAGTGGACCCCCATGAGTGGGGAGACTTCACCTGGAAGAAGGGAGGATCTGTTTTCTAGACCTTCTCTTTTCATCTAATAGTGCCCGTCCCGTGATCAGAAAAGCCCCGTTGGCTAAGGGAAGATTGAATATGCTGACTTGTCTACCGCGCGTCAGCGCTATGATCAGACGTATCACCTACCACTTCAGGTCGGCTGTCTGAATGCGCAGTCCGCGAAGTTTTATCGCGGTCGCGCAGAGTTTCGACCGCCGGGGGGCAGGGGTGCAACCCCGCTGCCCTGGGGAAGCCGGAGGGGAGGTGGGCACGCACCCCCCCGCGGTGGGGCTTGGGGCAACGCCCCATTCCAATAGAAATCCCCAAAATAAATTGACAGCGCCCATTTTTATGACTAAGATATCGGCGTTCTTATTATCATGATCCGATCAGATCGCAGGAGGGAAGAATGGATGAACAGATGATTCCGCAGAAAGCCCCTTATGTTGAGGAGATGGAGCCTGGGACGTATTACTGGTGCCGGTGCGGGCGGTCGAAAGACCAGCCTTTTTGCGACGGTTCTCACAAAGGGACCGGCATTGAGCCGGTGGAAGTGAAGATCGACCAGAAGAAAAAGGTCGCCTGGTGCGGATGTAAGCAGTCAAAGAATTTCCCTTTCTGTGACGGATCGCACAGTAAAATAAAGTAGCGGACTTGGGGGGAAAGGGAGGGTCCCACCGGCCCTCCTTTTTTTTGTTTCATTGTCAACCGATTTTCTTGCTGTTATAATCGGTTATGTCCTTCGATCTAAAACAATTAGAAGAGACCCTGGGTGCGGAAAAAGTCTTATCCGACCCTCCCTCCATCACCGCCTATTCGATCGATGCCAGCATCTACAAAGTCATCCCGCAAGCCATTGTCCTCATCGAATCGCCCGCTGACCTTGAAAAAGCCCTGCACTACGCAAGAACGCACCGCGTCCCTCTGACCGCGCGAAGCGGCGGAACGAACCTTACCGGCAACGCGGTGGGGGAGGGGATTATTCTGGAATTCTCTCGCCTCAATCGCATCGTGGAGGTGAATGCAGAAGCGAAATGGGCCCGGGTCCAGCCGGGAATCGTCTTTGCGGAATTAAACAAGCAGTTGGCAAAGCGCGGGTGGATGTTTGCGCCCGATCCGTCGAGCGGCGACATGTGCAAGCTCGGCGGGATGCTTGGAAACAACGCCGCCGGTCCGCGCACGCTGAAATATGGCGCGACAAAAGACAATGTCTTGGAGATGGAGGTCCTTCTCGGAAATGGAAATTGGATCACCGCGAGGGAGTATTCTCTAAACGAACCGGCCTTTCTGCTGCTCCTGAAAGAGAATCCGTTTTTGAAGGGACTGGTCGATCTCCTCGGGCAAAGCAGCGCGCTGATCCAATCCAAAAAGAAGAAGGTCTCCAAAAACTCCAGCGGCTACAACCTCTTTGCCCTGGCGGAGGGGATGGCGCGCGGACTCTTTCCTTTGCACCAACTCTTCATCGGGAGCGAGGGGACGCTGGGGCTGGTGCGGGAGGCGAAGATCCGGCTGGTCCCGCGGCCGGCTGAGACGGCAACCGGCCTGGTCTATTTTAAAAATCTCTCTGAAATCGGCGGCGCGGTCAATGCGATTCTTCCCCTGGCGCCGAGCGCGCTGGAGATGATGGATGCCAATTCGCTCGATCTGGTCGGCCGGGAGCGGTTCGATATTCCGAAAGAGGCGGCGGCGATGCTATTGATCGAATTCGACGACGACCTAAGGGAAGTGGTTGAAATAGGCCCTGGCGCGCAAGATCACGGCGCTCCACTTGGAGGTGCCACGGAAATCCACGCGCCGAAGCTGAAGATGGAAGAGGTCGCATCGCGAATGGCGCGCTTCCAGCTCGCCAGGCCGATGATCAAAGGATACGATCCCGAAAAGCAGGAGGCGCTCTGGAAGGTGCGGAAGGCGATGTACCCGACCCTTTATAACTATGACGCGAAGAAGAAGCCGGTCAACTTCGCCGACGACGTCGTGGTGGCCGCCGATCAGATTCCGGCGCTGATCGCCTATCTTGATTCTCTCTTTGCGGAAAAGGGGGTGGCGGTCGCCATCTACGGCCACATCGGCGACGGCAATGCCCATATCAACCCGCTGCTCAATCTGAACGATCCGTCGGATTTCGCCAAAATGGTCGCCCTCTCCCATGAGATTCACCGGACGGTCATCGAACGCTTCAACGGCTCGCTCTGCGGCGAGCATGGCGACGGCCGGGTCCGCGCCGAATTTCTCAAGGATCTCTACGGGCCGGAGCTCTACGATCTTTTCAAACAGGTGAAGCGGCTCTTCGATCCCGAAAATCTCTTTAATCCGGGGATCAAGATTTCGGAGGTTCCCTTCACGGAGAAAATCGACTTCGACCGCCTCGCGAAGCAGTGCGCCACCTGCGGGAAGTGCAACTCGGTTTGCCCCGTCTATGACGTCGTCGGCGAGGAGTCGAATGCCGCGCGGGGATGGTTCCACATCGTCACCGACAAGAATTATTCTTATGAAGCATCAGGCCGGGTGGTCGAGGCCTGCATCAACTGCAAATCATGCCGGACTGTCTGTCCCGCCGGGATCGACGTCTCCGAGCTGATTTTGAAAAAGCGGGAGGAGCATCCGAACAAGGTTGCCGGGACGCTCTTTTCGTTCCAGGCGAAGCGGTCGCTGTTTGAGCCGCTGCTGAAGCTCGCCGCCTGGACCCAGCCGGTCTGGGACAACCGGGTCGGCCGCCTCCTGATCGAATATCTCACACTGCCGTGGCTGAAGGGGTTGGCCCGGACCGCGCGGATTCCGTCCGACATGACTTTGCCGCGGCTCGCCAAACGGCACCTGCGGGACCGATATGCCGACCTGACCGAATCGAAGAGCCGCGTCGCTTATTTTCATGGATGCGCCGCCAATTATTTTGACGATGGGGTCGGGGATGCGGTGATTGAGCTCTTAAATAAAAATGGGATCGAGGTCGCCCTCCCGCCGCAGCGCTGCTCCGGAACGCCGATTCAGACCTACGGCTGGATCGAACGGGTCCGGGAGAACGCCCGGTTCAACATCGCCTCGCTGGAGCGGTTCGACAGGGTCATCACCAGCTGCGCCTCCTGCACATTCATGCTGAAAGATTACGTCTCGGTCTTGCCGGACGGGACCGACCATGAAAATGCAAAGCGGCTGGCGGCCAAGGTCCTCCACATCTCGGAGTTCCTGGCCAGCCGACTGCCGAAGGGTGTGCCTGCGGCGGTTTCCGGAAAAAAGAAAAAGGTGACGTATCACTCCTCCTGCCATCTCCGCGCGGCCGGGGTCGGCAAGCCGCCGCGTGATCTGCTGAGAGACAATCCCAATCTGGAGTTCGTCGAGATGGCCGATGCCGACCGCTGCGCCGGCGGGGCCGGTACCTTCTGCGTCAAGAATCCGGCGCAGTCGGCGGCGATCTTCGAGCGGAAGCGCCGCGCGATCGAGGAGAGCGGGGCGGAGATCGTCGCCACCTCCTGTCCGGCCTGCATGATCCAGCTTCAAAACGGCTTGAAGGGGAAGGTGGCAGTGAAGCATGTGGCGCAGTTGATGAATGAAGAGAATGGGGGTCAGGGGTCAGGGAGATGCAAGAACAAGAACCTAAGAAAGGGCGATCGGACCGCTTTCCGTCCCCCCCTTCACAAGGGGAGGGAAGAGGGGGTGATCTCCGACCCACTTTAATCTACGATGCCGAGTGCCGGCTCTGCGTTTCATCCAAGAAATGGATTGAGAGATGGGACCGGCGGCATCGCATCACCTTCCTTCCCTTCCAGACGCCGGAGGCCAAAGCGTTTGCGCCCGAGCTCGGTCCGATGACCTGCCTGGATGCCATGCGGTGGGTCGGCCCGGACGGGTCGATTTCAGCCGGCGTCGAGGCGTTCCGCCGAATGCTCCCTTTTCTTCCGATGGGGCGGCCGCTCGCCCTCTTTTTCTCTCTTCCCGGATTCCAATGGCTGGCGCGCAAAATCTACGGCCATGTTGCCGGGAACCGTTATCGCTGGTTCGGGCGAGTCCACCCGTAATTAAACGGAACGCCGTGGTTTACGGGGGAGGCGGGCCTCCCGGCAAGCCCGGGAGCATTGAGATTTTTTTGTAGTCGGATGGAACCTCGAAAAGGCCCGCTTCGAGCTTTTTCACTTCGATGTTGGCCAGCTGAACCAGGATATGCTCCTCTTTATAAAAGAATTCCTGCCGGATCGGGGCGTCGTTCAGGTCGATCGCTTCCCAGGCGAAGCCGCTCCGCTTATTTCCTTCTTTGTCTGTCCAGGCGATTTTAAACTTGTTGGTGATGTGACCGGCCACCGGCTCTTTGGCGACGAACGTTTTATCGATCTTCATTCCCGTTTTCGAGGAGAAGGGATCGATCGCCCCTGCTTCGGCGGCCGTTTCCATATACATCTTCTGATCGGGCATCAGCATCCAAAAGACGGGAGGGCTTTTGTCCCCTCTCGAAATGCTGATGGCATTCCTTCCCGCCATGTTCATCTCCATCCGCAGTTTCTTTCCCTGAGAGTACACTTTTGACGGGATGATTCTCTGGCGCTCTCCCATTTCCCCCTCCGAGATCGTCATGAACTGATCGGCGCTGAAGTCGGCAAAAGAAATAGAAGGGATGAGGGCAAAGAGGGCGGTGAAAATCAACCAGAATATAACTCGGTGCTTCGGCATGTTTGTTCTCCTGATGTAAACGCGATCATTCCGCCGCCCCTCTCCGTTGAGTGTGTTCAGGAAGGCGACCCGCTCTTTCTGCTCCTCTTTGCTCGGGCTCAGCGGCATCGGCGGCGGAAGCGGCATGGGACCGGTTTACGGGTCCATGGTTTCCAACAATGTTTTCAAATCATCGGCATGCTCTTCTTCCATGGCGAGGATCCCCTCAAGCATTCTCCGGGTCGTCGAATCTTTGTCGCCGATATAACGGATCATCTCGCCGTAGCTGTCGATCGCGATCCGCTCCGCAACCAGATCTTCCTTGATCATGTCGGTCAATGTTTTTCCTTCTACATACTCGGAATGGCTGCGGGTAAGGAGTCCTTCCGGGGAGAAGTTCGGCTTTCCACCCAACTGCGTAATGCGTGCGGCGATTTCATCCGCATGGACTTGCTCCTCATTTGCATGCTGCAAAAACTCCTGCGCCACCGATTGGGCATGAATGCCGGCCGCCATATAGTAGTGGTTCTTGTAGCGAAGGACACAGACGATCTCGGTCGCCAAGGCTTCGTTGAGGATTTGAAACGCCTTTTCCAGGTCTCCTCGATATCCCTCTGTGACAGCTCCTTTTTCAATATGTTTCCGCGCGCGTTCTCTGAGTGTCTTAATATCGGTCAAGAATGTCTCTTTCATTGATGCCTCCGTAGGAGATGAGCGAAAATTAACTTAAGATGAGATCTGAGACAGGGCGACATTGAGCCCCTGCAGACCTTTGACGACGGAAGCGAGCCGGGCGAGATCGTGGATCTTCTCGACGCTCACCGCCGCCTCTCTTAAAACCTTCTCGTGCGACCGGATGCAGCTGGGGCAGCCGTTTAAAATGGAAAGGGCGAACGAAAGCATTTCGAACGGCGCTTTGCCAAGCGCCGGCCGGGCGAGCGCGGTCATCCGAAGCCCGGCCGTTCTGTAGTCTTCCTCATTGTCGATGAGATGCCGGAAGCGATAGTAGACATTCAGCATCCCCATGAGGCCGGCGCTCTCCGCCGCCTCCTGAATCTGCTCCGGCGGCATGCCGAGCTTTGCCAGGGTCTCCCTGGCGAAAAGGGCGAGGGGGCGGTGTTCCACCGCCGTCGCCGTCGCCAGCAATGCCGCATGTCCTTCGGCCGGGGTGAGGGCCCCTTCCTCTAAAAGACGCTTGAGGTTGAGCTTCAGATCCCGGCCGATGGGGCTGCGGATGTTTTCAAAAAGTAAATCCAAAGAGGGGAGGGTCCCCTCCGGGGATTGCTCTGACATGGTGTTGATCTCCTGTTAAAAAACGAATCTTAGGCCTTGATCGTGGCTTTGCCTTTTTCCCAGTTGCAGGGGCAGAGCTCGTCGGTCTGAAGCGCATCCAATGTCCGGATGACCTCTTTGGTGTTCCGGCCGACGCTCAGGTCGTTGACGCTGACCCACCGGACGATTCCGTCGGGATCGACGATATAGGTGGCGCGAAGCGGCACCTTATCCTGAGCGTGAAGGATTCCCAGCTCTTCACTGAGTTCCTTCTTGTTGTCGGCCAGCATCGGGTAGCCGAGGTTTTTTAGATCGGGATGGGCGTGCCGCCAGGCGAGGTGGACGAACTTGCTGTCGGTGCTGGCGCCGAGCAACGCGGTGTCACGATCCTGGAACGCCTTCAATTGCGTATTAAAGTCGGCGATCTCCGTCGGGCAGACGAAGGTAAAATCCATCGGCCAGAAGAAGATGACCGCCCATTTTCCGCCAAGCTCTTTGGAGCTGATGTTTTTAAATTCTTTTCCCTTTTCAATCGAAACCACCGCCGGAAGAGAAAATTCCGGAAATTTTTCTCCAATTCCAAGAAAACGACCCACGTGAATCCTCCTATTTTATATGTGGTTGATTACTTCTTTCTTCCTCGAAAAAGTACCTGAATTTCTGTGACCTTGAACTTGTCTTGCAATTTCACCGACAGATTGACCGCCTCCGGCGCGATATCAAAAAGCTCACCGGTTTTTTCATCCAAAAAGTGATAGTGGACCGATGTGTTGCAGTCGTAGACGGCCGAGTCGGAATGGGGGAATTTGAATTCCTTCAGAATGCCGGCGTCGACCAGCGCCTTGAGGGTATTGTAGACCGTCGCCATGCTGATCTTGGGAAAGTTCAGGTCGGCCCACTTTTTAATCTCGTCGGCCGTCGGATGGTCGGCTTCGCAGAGCAGATAGCGGCAGAGGGCGATCCGCTGCGCGGTCGGCTGAACCCCGGCTTCCGAAAGCCGCTTTTCGATTTCCAAGGCGCTGAATAGGGTCTTCTTCGCTGGCATAGAATTAGAATAGTTCTAGTTTTAGAATTTGTCAAGATCTCTTTTGATCGGGAGGTTGATCTATAACTTGGTGCCGGTATGGATGGCGACGATTCCGCCGGTCAGGTTCTGGTAGCGAACCCCTTTAAAGCCGACCCCTTCCAATTTCCGGCAGAGGGCGGCCTGATCCGGAAATGTTCGGATCGAGTCGGGAAGGTACTGGTAAACTCCCGTCCGATCCTTTGAGACCCAGGTTCCGATTTTCGGAAGGAGGGTGAACGAATAGAAATCGTAGAACTTCCGTAAGAGCGGCCGTTGCGGGCGGGAAAACTCCAGGCAGACGATCCGGCCCCCCGGTTTCAGGAGGCGGTGGATTTCGCGCAGGGATTGATCGAGGTCGGAGACGTTTCGCATGCAAAAGCCGGTGAGGGCCGCATCGAACAGGCCGCCGGGGAGCGGCAGCGCTTCCGCATTTCCGAGGACGCAGACTGCGCGGGCGCTTCCGCGCGACGCCAGTTTCTTCCGGCCGATCCGAAGCATCGGCTCATTCAGGTCGACCGCGACAACCGATCCTTTTTCTCCGACCACTTCCGCGGCCAGAATGGAAAGATCGGCGGTGCCGGCGCCGATGTCGGCCACCCGGTCGCCGGGCAGAAGTTCCGCGGTCTTCAGCGCCTTTCTCTTCCACCGGTGATGAAGGCCGAAGGAGAGGAGGGAATTGTTCAGGTCGTAGAAGCGGGCGATCGATGAGAACATCTTCTGGACCGCTTTTTCTTTTTCAGACGGCGACGGCAGCATCCCGGTTTTCCTTATTATATGTGGGGCCGGCGCTGGAAGAAGCCGGGTGATTTTAGATCTTCCCTTTCGGTGCGTCATGCCCCACACCCATATCTTGATAACTGCTGGTTACCAGGTGATCACCCGATCATGCTCCGCGATCAATCGGGCGATGGCGTCATAATCGGCGGCGCGATACGGACTTTGGATCCCCCTTGCATCCAGATCTTCGCGACAGGCATAGGTCTCGTCCGGGAAATCCCCCTTCGCCAGAACGCCGTCCTGGAGGAGGAGGACGGCGACCGCCCGTTGCTGCCGCTCATTCCGGATCGCCTCCATCGCCAGTCGATCCTCTGCTTTTCGCAAGATATGAAGGGTCTTCATCGAAATGGAATCACCACCTCCGACTCGGAGATCAGCGCGAGGGCCTTTTCATGCGGAATCGCCTCGGTTCCGCCGGGGAGGGCGGTCAGCCCCCGTTCCGTGAGCGCGGCGGTGTCGGCAAAGAGCGAAATATGGACCTTCGGAAAATATTCCAGGTAGGTCTGAATCGAGGGGCGACCGATCCTCTCCGACTGAAGGGGAAGGAGGCTCCAGACCCCGTCGCCGACGAGAAGAACCGAAACCGGGTTGCCCGAAAGGATCATTCCCATTGCCATTCGAAAGGCCTCGCTGGTCCGGAGGGTGTTGAATGGGCTGTCTTGAACGATGACCAAGACCTTTTTCATTCAGCCCCCGAAAGCCAGAAAACGATCGGAGCCGGCGACGATTTTAGAGAGCTCATGCTGCGAGCGCCATGCAACACCGTGGAGGCTCTCTTTTTCCGATATCCCGCGCGTTTCAGCCGATTGGGTGCAAAGGGAGATCTTCAACCCCTTACTTTGAGCGGTTTGCAGGAGCGACGAGGGAGAGCCCGCTTTCGGAATCGAGACGAGATTGTAGACGCCGTCGTCCATCAAAAAAAGTTCAACGGCATGCCCGCCGGAGAGAAGGGCCTCCGCCAGCCGGCAAACGGTGTGCGTATTCTGGTGTTCGGGGCTGGTGGTCATGAGCATGCCGATGGTGAGGCCGGTTTTCATAGGGTAGGTTTTTTTAACACAGTCGATGGAGGTTGTCAATCCAAGTTGATTCCGCTGCTTCATTCTAGTATCATCAGAAAACAGAGGAGGCGAGGACAAAGATGGCATCCGAGTATCAATTTTGGGTCGGGGGGAAGTGGAAGAGCTCGTCTCAGAAATGGGAAGTGATCAACCCCTACGATGGCCGGGCGGTCGGAACGACCTATCTCGCCTCGCCGGAAAATGTGGAAGAGGCGATGGCGGCTGCGGCTGCGGCATTCCAGGAGACCCGAAAGCTTCCGGCGTTTCGCCGGGGGGAAATCCTGCATGCTATTTCGGAGGGGCTCAAGGCCCGCAAGGAAGAGGTTGCCCGGATGATCACGTTGGAGTCGGGGAAGCCGATCACCGACGCCCGCGGAGAAGTCAACCGCGCGGTCAACACCTTTCAAGTCGCCTCGGAAGAGGCGAAGCGGATCGAAGGGGAGTTGATCCCGCTCGATCTGATGCCGGGCTCGGAAGGACGGGTCGGGATCACCCGGCGGCTCCCGGTCGGCCCGATCCTCGGGATCTCCCCTTTTAATTTCCCGCTCAACCTGGTCGCGCACAAAATCGCGCCGGCGCTCGCCGCCGGGAACACCATCATCCTCAAGCCGGCGCCGAAGACGCCGCTGACGGCCCTCCTTCTGGCGGAGATCATCGCGTCAGCCGGCGTCCCGGACGGGGCGGTGAACGTCTTTCTCTGCTCGAATGAGCTCGCCGAGAAGATGCTGGTCGATCCGAGAATTAAAATGCTCAGCTTCACCGGCAGCGGGCCGGTCGGCTGGGCGCTGAAGCAGAAGGCGAACAAGAAACGGGTGATTCTGGAACTCGGCGGCAACGCCGGGGTGATCATCCACTCCGATGCCGATCTCGACACTGCCGCGCGCCGGTGCGCCGTCGGCGGGTTTTCGTATGCCGGGCAGGTCTGCATTTCGGTCCAGCGGATTTTCGTCCAGGAGAAGATTTACACCCCATTTCTCGACCGGTTCCTCCCGCTGGTGCAGTCGCTGAAAGTCGGGGACCCCTTGTCGGAAGAGACGGCGATGGGCTCGATGATCGACCTGAAGGCGGCGGAGCGGGTGGAAGGATGGATTCAGGAGGCCGTTTCTCAGGGGGCCAAGATTTTGACCGGCGGAAAAAGAGTGGGGACCCTGCTGCAGCCGACCGTTCTGGAGAAGACGACCCCTCAGATGCAGGTCCGCTGTCAGGAGGTCTTTGCGCCGCTGGTGACGGTGGCGCCGTACGCCGGACTTGACGAGGCGATCGCGCAGCTGAACGACTCCCCTTACGGGCTTCAGGCGGGGCTTTTTGCGCGGGACATCAAAGAGATCTTCCATGCGTTCGATGAGATCGACGTCGGGGGATTGATCGTCAACGATGTTCCGATCTACCGGATCGACCATATGCCGTACGGCGGCATCAAGGAATCGGGGGTCGGCCGGGAGGGAATCCGTTACGCCATCGAAGAGATGACCGACCTCAAATTTATGGCATTAAACTTAAAATAGGAACAGACCTCCCTGATGCTAAAGAGGACCAAAATTGTCTGCACCCTCGGTCCGGCCACCTCATCCGAAGAGATGATCTCGCGGCTGATTGGCGCGGGGGCGGATGTGATTCGGCTCAATTTCTCCCACGGCCGCCAGGAAGAACATGGGGAGGCGATCGTCCGGATCCGTCGCATCGCCGAAAAAAAGGGGAAGCCGATCGCCATCCTTCAGGACCTTCAAGGGCCGAAGGTCCGGATCGGCCCGTTGATGGAAAAATCGTACCGGCTCAAAAAAAACGCCACGTTTGTCCTGATGAAGAAGCCGATCGTCGGAAGCGATGCGGCGGCGTCCACGACCTACCCCTCCCTCTATAAAAAGGTCCGGCCGGGAAATCAGATTTTAATCAATGACGGACAGATCGATCTTCGCGTCATTCAAATCAAAAATGAAGATATCTACTGCCGTGTCGTCGAGGGAGGGGTTTTACAGGCGCGTAAAGGGATCAATGTCCCCGGACGGGATCTTGGTTTTCCGGCCCTGACGGCGAAAGACCGCAAGGATCTCGAATTCGGCCTGGCGCACGGGGTCGATTATGTCGCCATTTCAATGGTTCGAACGGCTCATGATGTTGTGTCGATTAAGCGGCTGATTCAGAAACATCATCAGGCCGTCCCGGTGATTGCAAAGCTGGAGCAGGCGATGGCGATTCAGCATCTGGATGAAATTCTGGAAGTGGCCGATGGGGTGATGGTGGCCCGGGGCGACCTCGGGGTGGAAATTCCGCTCGAGCAGGTCCCCCTGCTTCAAAAAGAGATCATCAAAAAAGCGAATGCCGCCCACATTCCGGTCATCACGGCGACGCAGATGCTGGAGTCGATGATCGAGCACCCCCGCCCGACCCGCGCTGAGACTTCGGATGTGGCGAACGCGATTTTTGACGGGACCGATGCGGTAATGTTGTCGGCCGAGACGGCGACAGGAAAATATCCGGTCGAAGCGGTCCGGATGATGGTCCGGATCATCGCCGCAGCCGAACGCCGGCCCCCCTCCGCCGAAGCGCTTCCGAAAGAGAATCTCTCCGTTCCCGACGCGGTCAGCAAAGCCGCCTGCCACCTCGCCTCCGAGATGGACGCGAAGGCGATCGTCACCTCGACCCTCTCGGGAGGGGCCGCCCTGCGTCTTTCGAAGTACCGTCCCGTCATGCCGATTCTGGCCTTTACCCCGCACCCGGAGATCGAACGCCGGATGAACCTCTATTGGGGGGTTTCCTCTCATAGCATGTCGATGCTCAAGAGCAGCGACGATCTGTTCAAGGAGATGGTCAACGGGCTGAGCTTAGGAAAATTGGCGAAACAGGGAGATCTGCTGGTGATGGTCTCCCAATCGCTCCGGCCCGGCGTTCCGCGCGACGGCACGGCGCCGACCGACCTGATTAAGGTCCATCAAGTCGTCTAATAGAGCTTGAAAATTTTGGGCCATTCCCGAAATATTTCATCGGGAATCGAGTTGTTCTAAAAACTTTACAGGTATTTCTGCAACTCATCTGTGCAACGCATCTGAAGGAGACGGCCGTTTTACCGATCGAGATTCAAAAAAAACTAAACCAGGTCTCCTGCCCGGCCTGCAGCGGCGCCAAATTTACGCTGGAGCGGGCCGAAGGAAACCCCGACGAAGAAATTTTTAATCTTTGAATTCCCCGTAGCTTGCTGCGCGGGATGGGTTTGGTAGTTGCTGTCTACCACTCATTCCTCCCCCTTAGATGGGGGAGGCAAGGTGGGGGTGTTCATCCTTTCTTCACCCTCCCCTTACCCCTCCCATCGAGGGAGGGGAAGTGGTTTCCGTTCCCCCTCCAACCATTTCCTGGAGGTCATGATTTTAGATACCCCGCTGCTTGCGGCGGGGTTATTCATTTTTCTCTGTCATCTGGAATCGGGCGCCGACTACAACGTCGTCACCTGCAAACACTGCGGCCGGCCGTACAAAGAGGCGGTCGCCTCGTAGCGCCAGATGACTGCCTGCAATGTGATTCGGGTTGCCTCACGGACATTATAAGCGGGTAAGTTACAATACAGCAAAAAAAATGTCATCCCCGAACGTCCTCATCCCCGATAGGAGCATTCGGGGACGAATATGGTTTGTTTTTACAAGAGCCTCTCATCACTTTATCCCCTTATCCCTCCTTACCCCTCTTCTCCTTCAAAAATAGGCCGAGCGCCTTATCCGACTGCCCGGTGTGGTTGATGGCCCAGTCGCTCATGATATGCGCGATCAGCATCACAAAGCGGGGGGTGGCCCCCTCTTTTTTGAAAATCCTTTTCAAGTCGGAAAAATCTTTTCTAAATTTTCTGTGCTGGGCCTTATGGGCCCGGTAGTCTGGATAGGCGTATTTCTTCTGCAGCTTTTCTTCCGCGTCGAAATGCGTGGCGATATAGCATTCCAGAAACCGGATGACCTTTTCGATCGCTACCTTCCATCTCCCAAGCCGGTAGGCCTCCATAAAATTGTTCGATTCGTCGAAGAATGCCTTGTGCTGCAGATCGATCTCTTCTACCCCGACTGCCAACTCTTCGCTCCACCGCAAAGTCATCAAACACCCCCTTTTTTAAAAAGCGGACCGCTCATCTCCTCCGTAAGGAGTGTGGTCATCTCCTCAGCCGGTATCGGTCGGCTAAACAGGTAGCCCTGCGCCTCATCACATTGATGGGCCTGTAGAAACGCCAACTGTTTCTCTGTTTCCACCCCCTCAGCGGTCACCTTCAGCTTCAAATTGTGGGCCAGGGTGATAATCGTGGCGGCAATGGCCGAGGCATCCGGGCTATCCGGGAGATCAGAGACGAAGGTCTGGTCGATTTTCAATACATCGAGCGGGAAGTGTCTCAGATAACTTAAGGAGGAATAGCCGGTGCCGAAGTCATCGAGGGCGAGATGGACGCCGATTGCCTTCATTTCATGCAGCGTGGTGATGGCTGTCTCGGTGTCTTTCATGAGGATGCTTTCGGTCAGTTCCAGCCCGATATATTCGGGATTCAACCCGGTTTCCTGTAACGCGCGCGCGAGGGTCTCAATCAGTTCTTTTTGTTGAAACTGAAGCGCCGAGAGGTTCACCCAAACGAGGCGCGGCGGAAGACCTTTCTCCTGCCAGGCTTTGTTCTGCGCGCAGGCGGTGCGTATAATCCACTCCCCGATTGGGATGATCAGGCCGGTCTCTTCCGCCAGAGGGATGAATTCCGCCGGCGAGACCAGCCCAGAGCCGGGTCGCTTCCATCGGATCAGTGCTTCCATGCCGATCATCTTTCCGGTGGCAAGGTCGATCTGAGGCTGGTAATAAAGAAGAAGCTCTTCTCTCTCCAGGGCGTGGCGCAGGTTTGTCTCCATCTCCAGACGAGGATAGGTGTCGGTGTGCAGGTGGGGTGAATAGAGAATGAAGTTGCTTCTTCTCTCTTTGGCGCGGTACATGGCGGAATCGGCGTTTTTCAGCAAAGTGTCGGCGTCTTCCCCGTCATCGGGATAGAGGCTGATCCCGATGCTGCCGGTGATGAACACCTCATTCTGATCGATCCTGAAAGATCGTTTGAGGCTGTTGAGCAGCTTTTCAGCCACCAAGGTCACATCCTCCACCTTGGCGATTTTCGGCAGCAAGATCGGGAACTCGTCCCCTCCCATGCGCGCCACGGTGTCGCCTTCATGCAGGCAGCCGGCCAGTCGTTCGGCCACGGCCTTCAGTAAGCGGTCTCCGGTCGGGTGCCCGAGGGCGTCGTTGATCAGTTTGAAACGATCCAGATCAAGGAAGAGAATGGCCACCGGCCGTTTCTGCCAGCGCGCCTGGGCCAGGGCCTGATTCAGACGGTCATAGAATAGGGTCCGATTGGGGAGGCCGGTCAGGGCATCGTAATGGGCTAAATAGTGAAGGTGTTCCACCGCATTTTTGCGTTCGGTGATATCCATGCGGATCGACAGATACTGATAGGGTTTCCCTTCGGCATTTAAGAACGGCACGATGTGGGTGTCCACCCAATAGAAAGCGCCATCCTTCGCCCTGTTCCTGAATTCCCCTCTCCAAGTCTTCCCGTTGGCGATGGTTGTCCAGAGATTTCTGATATAGTCCTTTGAATGCCAGCCCGAATTGACAATCCGGTGGTCTTGCCCAATCAGGTCTTCTCTCGTATATTTTGAAATCTCGCAAAATTTATCGTTGACATATTGAATGATTCCTTTCTGGTCGGTCACGGCGACAATGGCAGATTGGTCTAATGCAAATTTGAAATCTGACAATTTCTTTTCTCGCTCCAATAACTGATCGGTCATCTGATTAAATCGATTTGCCAGCCCTTCAATCTCATCCCCTGTTTTTAGCTCTATCCGTACCGACATGTTTCCCTCGCCGACCTCTCCCATCGCTTTATTGAGGGATTCAATCGGATTGATAATCGACCTTGAAATTGCGAAAGAGGAGACGAGAACAATCTGCGTCATGACGAACCCGATCAGTAGAAATCGGTTTCTAGTCTGTTCAATCAAGGCGAGAATCTCGCTTCGGTCGACCGAGATAAACAGGGCGCCTCCGAACGCCTTGATTGGTCGATAGGCGATGAAGGCGGCATCCGCCTCTACCACGCCTGTTTCTCCTCGAAGCGCTGCCTTTAGAACCGGCGCCGGAGGCCAGTTTTCGCTTCCGAAGGAGGTTTGAGCGATCACACGCCCCTGGCGATCGAGCAGAGAGACCTTTCTTGTCTTCCGGCCCTCTCGCGGGGTTAAAAGGAGTTTTTCGGTTTCATCGGTATTTGCCGTCAGGGTTAAGATGCCGATGGCCTCTTGACTCTCAAGGGAGTGGGGAAAGACAGGGCCTGAGACAATGAGATAAGGCCGGCCTTCAGGGTCGAACCGGTAGTCCATCCAGGTTTTTCCCGGGTCTTTTTGGGGATCTTTAGTACGGGAAGGGTCTATCCCTGTTTCCAGACCAAACGTATCGATGAAGGTCTTCCCGTTGATTCCGGTCATCAGGATGCGGTTAAAATGGGCTTCTCGGAAGAATTCCTCAATCTCCACGGCGCGGAAAAGGCCGGCTTGTTCCTGAAACCGGCGCCGATCGACCGGTTTTCCTCCCTCGATTCGGTTGAAGTCTGCCAGGAGGGTTTGAAGGGTAATGTTGGTGGCGAAGGTGCTCAGGCGTTGTCGGTAGCTGTTCAGGATCTGACCGAGGGCCGCTTCTCTCTCAGCGGTGTCCAGGAGGAGCTCAGTAATAGCGGCTTGTCGAGAGGACTCCCGCATCTGCCGAAAGGTGAGAAGTCCGCTTACCAAGAGGGGTATTAAAGAGAGGAGTAGAAACCAACGGAACATCTTCTTTTTCATTCCCTTCCCTTCCCTTCCATCCTGATCTCTTTCGGAAACGGATTTCAACCCTGCGGGTTGTCTCTATCAGGAGCCTTTGGAGATCATATAGTCAATCCCACGCCGCATCGCCACGCGCCACCGCTGTTCGATCTCCGGGGTGAACTGCCGATCGCATTCCTTTACAGCATCCACCAGGGAGTCGATCCAGTACGGATAGAGATTCCGGTCGATGTTCATTCCCGCCTTGCCATGGCTTTTCCCAAGTCGATTGAGGGACATCTTGGCAATGTCCTTCCCTTCCTCGTACATCAACATCATCGAAAGCCCTGTTCGAAGAAGATCCTTCTGTTGAACGAAGTCGGTGTTCTTGAACATCGGCGCAATCGCCGGGTGTGAGACCAAAAAGATCTCGTAAAAGCGGTCGATAAATTTGGGGTTGGAGACGCATCGTCCAAAACTTCCTCTCGGTTCCGGCATGGCTTCCTCCATTACGTTTAGGGTTGAGCGGCCTCTTCTACCCGATGATCCGAGTAGACAACATGAACACGCGTGAATAAAAAATATAAACTAAACTTATATTAAAACAGTTTATATAAAGATTATCAAAAGTCTATACCGCAGTTGCGTGATTTTGAGTCACGCAACTGCGGTGATTGATTGAAAGAACCGGGCGTGATAAGTATGAGGTGATGGGGAGGAGGGAAAGACGTTACCCTTGAAGGAGCCCTAGCCGCAGTGCCAGGACCACGGCCTCGAGTTTGCTGTGCACTTGAAGTTTTTTAAGGATCTTCTGGATATGGGTCCGCGCGGTCTCCGGGCTGATGCTGAGCTGATCCGCGATCTCCTTCGCCCCCAAACCCTGGCCCAAGAGGGTGAGGACCTCGGTCTCACGACGGGTCAGGGGGGATCGATCCAAGGGCGGGATGGCCTGGTTTGTCCGAGGGGCCTGCTTCCCGCTCTTGGGCGCGTCCGGGCGGGCGGGGATGATCGGCAGAAGCTGGCCTCCCGTCCAATGGGGAGGCGATATCGGCCGGAAGAGATGGACAATCAGGGAACCGCCCCATCCCCGGCCCGAAACCAGGAGGATGCTTGTGTTGAGCCAGACCTTGCGTTTGGTTTTGGTCATCATCTCCGTATTATAGTTCCGGACCAGTTGATGCCGTCTGGCCATCGTCAACACCGAACATCCTTTAAAACAGAAGAGATTCCCTGCCGGATCTTGGGCGGAGAGTAGCTCGTGGCAGCGTTTCCCGACGACCTCTTCTGTTTGAAATCCAAGTATTTCCTGGGCGGAGCGATTCCAGAGGAGGATCTTCCCATCGGCGTCGGTCGCAAACATGCCGTCGGCGGTGTTGGAAAGCAATTCCAGGACTTCTTTTACCTCAAACTTCGATCTGGAGAGAGATCTCTTCCGTTTTTTGGAGCGGCGCATATCCCTATACGAAATAAACATTGTGATATAATTAAAGACGGGGGTCGGGATATTAAGAAAACCGACCCCCGTCTCCTAGAGCTAGCGTGGCATTATAGGCAATATATAGCGTATGTCAAGAAAAATATAATTACTGTTTATTATTGGTTAGAAATGATGGTTAGAAATCTCGATAAATTGATGGGCTTGAGGATTAAAGAAATCCGGAAGCATTTTGGTTTAAACCAGACCGACTTCGGGGCGTTGTTTGGCGTCACGCAGGAGGCTGTCTCGGCCTGGGAGCATGGGGTCTCCCCTGATTCGCGCTCCCTGTTGGATATTGCCAAGCATGGTAATACTAGCATTGAATGGCTTCTGACAGGAAAAGAGAAGAAACGGGGCAGAGGATCAGCCATCAGCAAAGGGATGGGCGTAAGTGACCGGCTGTTTCAAGGCAGGAAGTATGGGGTGGGTCCGCTCCTGCATGACTATGTCGTCAGCGGCTCTCCCAAGTTGATTGAGGAGGAAGATGTCGCAGAGTATTTCTTAGTCCCCCCCATTCTTGGGCGAAAAAAGGTCTATCTGCTGCGCATGCTGAAGGATAGCATGGAGCCGATATTGAGGAAGGACGACATTGTGGCGATCAGCGAGTGGCCGGCCGATATCGACGCCCTTGAAAGGCTCATGGTCGCCGCGTGGTTGCCGGGAGATGGCCTCACCCTCCGGTGGCTTTCCTCTGGCCAGGGCCATTGGATCCTCTATCCTGAAAACCGCCGTTACCCGCCGATCTTCATTGGAAAAAGCCAAGGCATCCGGTTTTTTAGGGTTGTTTGGTGGTGGGGAATACAGAAATAAAAAGGCCCCAAGATAAACATCTTGGGGCCTTTTCCAAGTCCGGTGAAACTAGGCTTTCATTACATTTGCCGCCTGTGGTCCTTTCGCGCCAGATGAGACTTCAAATTCCACTTCTTGTCCTTCTTCGAGAGACTTGAAGCCTTCTCCTTGAATTGCAGTAAAATGAACGAAGATATCGTGACCATCTTCCTGCGTGATAAATCCATATCCTTTGCTGGCGTTGAACCACTTTACACGACCCTTTGCCATTTCCTTCCTCCTGTTAAATAAACCGGGGCGAGATGCCCCTCTTGCGCAAATATTTTGCTTCAGCGGCAAAACCGCAACTGCGGTCAAACCATTGCGGCCTTGCAAAATAATTGCATTGGCCGGATTTTATAATAAGCCCGGAAAACGTGTCAAGCATTTTCTGTCAAGAGAGATCGGCATCGATGGGATCCCTTAAATTAAGGGCGAAATGGGGGCGTATCCCTTTTGACAATCGCTTTTCAGTCGGGTATCTTTATTGAACTTAAGGGCCGTTTAGAGAAAACTTCAGAGAGGCGAAGGCGGGACAAAGGAGGAGCGGGAATGGTGCCGGTTAAAATGGTCATGAGCAAGAAGATTCTGAAGGTCCGGAAGGGAACAAAGGTGAGGAAGATCGCCGAGATCATGCGGGAAAAACGGGTCGGCAGCATCCTGGTTTCAGACGGGCAGGGCTATGTCGGTATCATTACGGATACCGACGTGGCGCAGCGGGTCGTCGCGGCCCGTCTCGATCCCGATGCCACCGCTGTCGAAGAGGTGATGACCAGCCCTCTTCTGGCCATCGAATCGACCCGTTCCATTGCCGACGCCAACGACATCATGGACCAGGAGCATATCCGCCATCTCGCCGTGATCGAAAAGGGGAAGATCATCGGGGTGATCTCTGCGAGAGACCTCTTAAGGCATGTCTATGGAGCGTGGGGGTTGGTATAAATCCAGAACCCAGGTTGCGGGTTGCGAGTTACGGGTTTCGAGCAAGAGGAAATAACATAAAGGTCAAGAATCTATCTCGTTTCTTTGGTTCTTGTTTTTACCCGCAACCCGCAACCCGTAACGTTACTTTACTGGTTAAACGGTTTCGCATACCCGGTCAGTTCGACATATCCCTTTCCGGTCATCGGTTTTCCCCCTTTGGTTCCGTTGAAGCGGCTGGCCCCCTCCCAGTAGGTAATCCGGGTGCTTTTGGAAGTAATCAGTTCCTGCTCTGCAAGAACCGGTTGCGATTCGAGGGAGAGCTGTTCCGATGGAATTTCGATTTTCCATCCAACGGGATAGTTCGCCCGGCTCGCCGGACTTTTCCAATACTGAACCGGCGTGAGGGTGAATTGATCGGCGGTCAGATGCCGGGATCTGCCGTCGGGCGAGACGACCGTCCCGCTCGATGCGCGGTCTTTCTCTCCGTTGTCTCTTCGGATTTGAAAGAACATATACTCGCTTCCGTCTTCCAATTGAATCGAGAACCAGTCCCATCCGACCTGATGTGAATTGAGAATGCTGCTGCCGAATTCGTGATCCATCCAGCTCGCTCCGGTCACTTTTTCTTCTTTGCCGTCGATCCAGAGCGATCCTTTCGTTTCGAGCCGGGTGAACGAGTAATAATGAGAAGCCTGGCCGGCCTCCTCTCCTTTTTTGCTGATCCCATCTTCTCCATGGATCACCGGCGGTTTGGCGGGGGAGAGGGTCAGATCAATCTTCCACCCGCCGTGCGCCTCTTTTCCGGAAGAAGGCTTTTCCTCCGCCTGAAGATGGATCGTCTCCCCTTCCTGAACGGCGCGCCATGGGTCGATCCAGACCTCTAGACGGTCGGTCTTCGCCCCGGCCCTTCCGATCGCCTCGCGGCTCATCCGATCATGATAATAAAATCGCTTCTGCGGAATATCGGTCATCGCAAAGTGGGCGAGGTAGAGGTGGCGGGGGGCCCATCGCGAGGGATTTTTCAGCACCTCCGGATTGTCGCTCCCCTGGCGAAAGAAGGTCAGCTCATAGCCATACTCTTTTCCATCGCCCGATTGAAGCTGTCCGGTGAAGTACCACCATTCGGTTCGAAAGGTCGGATGGCTGCCGTGGTCCTTCGGGAAGGAGAAGTGATAGCCCGGCTTGGCAGATTCAAACGTCCCTTGCGGCGGCTCCGCCGAAGCGACGGAGAGGGCCAGAAAAAAGGTCAGCGAGGCGACGATCCCCTTATTCATAGGCGATTGCCTCCGTAATCACCATCTTCGCCGCCTTCCGCGCCGGGAAATATCCGGCGACCAGCGCGGTCAGCGTCGCCAGAAGAAAAGAGTGAAGGAGGACCGAGGGCGGGAAGTAGAAAAGAAGGGTCCAGCCGAACGAGGCCTTGTTGATGACAAAAATCAGAAGGAGGGAGAGGAAGAGGGCGCAGAAGAGGCTGAGAATGTTCCCGATCAACCCCATGTAAAAAGCTTCGATGAGAACGATTCGGATCACCTGCGCCTGCGAGCCGCCGACCGCGCGCAGGATTCCGATCTCCCTCCGCCGCTCCAGGATGGAGACGAACAAGGTGTTGGTGATCCCAAGGAGGGCGACCACCATCGCAATCCATTCTAGCCCGTAGGTGATCAGAAAAGTCTGGTCGAAGACCTTCAGGATTTCCTTTTTGAATGCCGATTGGGTAATAAAGGTCAGCCCCGCCATCCCCCACGTTTGAACCATCTGCCGGCGGATTGCGTCGGCCGGCGCCCCTTCCTTCAGATAGATCGCGACGACGTTGATTTGAGGGTCCTGCCATTGCTCCTTGAGGACCGACCGATCGACGACGAGTTTCCCGCCGTCGGTGCTGTAGTCGTAAAAAATCCCGCCGATCTCAAAAGGGACCGGACCGCTCGGCGAGGGAATCCGGACGATTTCCCCTTCATGGAGATTGAAACGGCCGGCAAAGACCTCCGAGACCAGCACCTTCTTCTCCCGAATGGCGGTCTGGATGATCTCTTCCGATTTTCCGGTTCTGAAGAGATATTGGCTGTGGGCGGCGTGAATCGCCAGGTCGCGCCCGACCAGAAGGGCCGGCTCATCCCGAAAGAGGATCTGAAGCGAGCGGTATCCGTCGACCGCCTCCACCCCCGGCATCGCTCCGATCCGGCCGAGCAGATCGGCCGGCAGGGTTTCCTCCGAGACATTCAGCGCTCCACCCTGTTCCTTGAAGAAGAGCGAGGCGGGCGCCGCAATGAGGTCGGCCTGAAGGGTCTGATCGATCCAGAGGACCACGGTTTTTCGGAAGCTCTCGATCATGATGACGACGCTGATCATCATCGCCAGCGCTCCCATGAAGGCGGCGATGGTCGGGGCGTTGCGTCTGATCGCCTGCTCCAGATGGCCTTGCGCGATCCGCCAAGGCGGGGACAGCCGCGAGAGGAGGGGACGGAACGTCCGGGAGAAAAAGAGGGTCGCCGGGGGAACGAGCAGGGAAAAGGTTACCAATAGGAGGGCGGCCGAGAGGTATCCCGCCCAGGGGAAATTCGACCGGGCGGGGACTTGCGACAGAAGGAAGGCGGCCAGCCCGCTGACCCCCGCCGCCGCCAGGAAGGCGAGCGGCTTCAATGGACGCTGGGAAGCATAGATCCCCTCCATCGCCTCCCTCGGTTTGAGAAGGCCGGCCTGGAGTGCCGGGAAAAAGGAGGAGAGGGCCGCCGCCAGGAGGCCGATGCTGATTCCCTCCGCAAAGGCTGAGGCGGGAAGTGAAAAGGGGGAGGGGGGGACCGAAACGTAGAGGGCGGTCACCGTTTTAGAGAGAAGGTGAATGACCCCCCGCGACAGAAAGGCGCCGAGGCAGACGCCGGCCAGCCCGCCGGTCAACCCGATTCCGATCCCTTCGAGGGTGAAGACGAAAAAGATCCGGCTGCGGGCCACCCCCAGCGAGCGGAGGAGGCCGATCTCTTTTTTGCGGTGGACGACCGAGACGAGGAGGGTGGTATAAATCAAGAAAATGCCGACGAAGAGGGAGATGGCGGAGAGGGCGGTCAGATTGAGCTGAAAGGCAAAGAGCATCTTTTCAACCTGCTCGCTCCGCTGCTGAGGTCTTCGAATCGCCAGGGTCTCTCCCAGCCGGTTTTTCAGTCTCTCGATCACGTCATGGACCGGGACAGACGGATCGGTGATTAGGTCGATCCGATCGAGTTTCCCTAACTGACCCAGCCGCCACTGGGCCGAAGCGATGTCGGCCAGCGCGATGTTTCCGTCTTGCGCCTCGGCGATCCCCTTTCCTTTCAAAAGACCGACCACATGGAGTGTCAGCACCTGATCTCCTTGACGGACGGCGATCTCATCTCCCGCCTTGATCCGATGTCGCGCGGCGAAGGGCTCGGTGAGAAGGATGGCGGAAGGGTCGGCGAGCGCGTTGAAAGCGGCCTCGTCGTCGCCGCCCGCCATCTCATATTGCCGGAAGGGACCCTCTTGCAGCAGGTCGATCCCGAGGAGAAAGAGGATCTCCCCCTGCGCCGACGGAGGAGAGGCCATCGGCAGCGCCGATTGGATGATCGGCGCCAGATGTAGGACGGCCGGTTCTTTCCGGATCTCGACGATCGCCGTCTCATCAAATGCGCCGGCGCGGCCGGTCACCTCCAGCGTGGTGTTTCCGGCGACCACCGCCACCGAGCGCTGATAGGCATCGAGCACGCTCCGGTTTGCGATCCGGATCGAAACGAAGACCGAAATCCCCAGCGCGACGCCGACCCATGTGAGCCAGGTCCGCCGTTCGCGAAAAAGGTGGCGCAATGAAATCCATTGGAAGAGGTAAAGGAGCGCCGTAATCTTTCGCGCTAGGGCCTGTTTTAAGCGGATCTTCATCTTGAGGATTTCGCTTTCTGCTTCGGATATTCGATCCGGTCGATCCGGCCGTCTTTGAGATGGATGATCTGGTCGGCCAAGGGGACCGCCTGGGGGCTGTGGGTTGCCAGGAGGAGGGTGACGCCGGCAGACTTCGACCGGGAGGAGAGGAGGGTTAAGATCTCTTCGCCGATTTTAGAATCGAGGTTCCCGGTCGGCTCATCGGCGAGTAGAATCCGGGGTGACATCGCATCGGCGCGGGCAATGGCGACCCGCTGCATCTCGCCGCCGGAGAGGGCGCTGGGAAGATGATCGAGGCGATGGGCCAGCCCGACGGCGGCCAATGCCGCCCCGGCCTTTTTCTGGGCGGCCGCCTGCGGGTCGCCGCGCAGCAGGAGGGGAAGGGCGACATTTTCAAAGGCCGTCAGCATCGGAAGAAGATTGAAGAACTGAAAAATCATCCCGATCTCCGTCCGGCGCAGCCGGGTCCAATCGGCGTCTTTAAAATGCCGGGTCGACCGGCCCGCGATCACGATCTCGCCCGAGGTCGGCTGATCGAGCCCTCCGATTAAATTGAGGAGGGTCGATTTCCCACAGCCGCTCGGCCCCATCAGGAGGGAAAAAGAGCCCTTCTCAATCGTTAAATGAATCCCCGCGAGCGCGGTCACCGGATGAACCGGGTGGGGATAGACCTTGCCGACCTCATTCAATTCAATCAAACGGCGCCTTTCAAAAGGGATTCCGCGACCAGAGTAGCATACGATTTTAAAGGGGACAAGGGAGAGGAGGAGGTGTTGATGAACCGGATACAATTAACTGCTGGAGCCTTTCAATAAAATGTGGTAAAACAAACATCGGTAGAAATTGCGCTGAAACGACCGGCGACAATGATTGACCTGCGCGAGGACAGTTTTTCGCGGGGCCATAGATCGGAGCGCCGTTAAAATAGGTCTCCTGAAGCTAAATTTATCACGGCCATGCTTCCAGGGCCGACCTACATTGAACGCCATAAATTTTGCTTATGGTGACCTATTTTAACCCGGCGGCGTTCATTTAATCTTTCGCGCTAGAACCTACTTTAAAAGGTTTTCGTTACTGATGCTGATTTTGCACCCCGAACTCGAAGAAATCATCCGAAAGCGGGATTTTGTCACCCTGCGGGAGCGGCTCAAGAACTGGCCGGCGCCCGACCTCGCGGGGTTGATCAAGACGCTCGCCACGGAAGAGCAGGTCATTGTCTTTCGGATCCTGCCGCGCCAGCTTGCGGCCGACACCTTTGAATATCTGGAATTAGAAGCGCAGGAACACCTGTTGAAAGCGATGGCGCAGGAAGAGGTCGCCGCCATTCTGAATGAGATGGCGCCGGACGACCGGACGATGCTGCTGGAGGAGCTTCCCGCCGCGGCGACCAAGCAGCTCCTGACCCTCCTCACGCCGAAGGAGCGGGCGGTGGCGGTTTCCCTTCTCGGCTACCCGGAAGGGAGCATCGGCCGTCTGATGACCCCCGATTATATCGCGGTGCGGCAGGATTGGTCGGTGCAGTTCGTCCTCGACCATGTCCGTCAGCACGGCCATGATAGCGAAACGTTGAGCATGATTTACGTGGTCGACGAGTGGGGCCTCTTAATCGACGACATCCGTATCCGGCAGCTTCTGCTGGCGCCGCTGACCCACCCTGTCTCGGATTTAATGGATCGCCGGTCCGTCGCGTTGCATGCGGCCGACGATCAGGAGACGGCGGTGGGGATCTTCAGGGAGGTGGACAGGGCCGCCCTCCCGGTCATCGATTCGACCGGAGTTCTGATCGGGATCGTCACGTTCGACGACGTCCTCGACGTGGCGGAGGCCGAAGCGACGGAGGACATCCAGAAAATCGGCGGATCGGAAGCGTTCGATGAACCGTATATGCAGATTGCGCTCAGGAGCATGATCAAAAAGCGGGCGGGCTGGCTGGTGATTCTTTTTTTGGGCGAGATGCTGACCGCCACGGCCATGGGATTCTTTGAAAAAGAGATCGAGCGGGCGGTGGTTCTGGCGCTCTTCATACCGCTCATCATTTCAAGCGGCGGCAACTCCGGCTCGCAGGCTTCCACGCTGGTGATCCGGGCGATGGCGCTCGGCGAGGTCGGGCTGCGCGACTGGTGGCGGGTGATGTGGCGGGAGATCGTTTCCGGGCTGGCGCTCGGCTCCATTCTGGGAGCGATCGGGTTCTTACGTATCGCCGTCTGGTCGCTCTTCTCCGATCTCTACGGGCCGCACTGGTTTTTAGTGGCGGTCACCGTCGCCGTGACGCTGCTTGGGGTCGTTCTGTGGGGAACGCTGGCCGGCTCCATCCTTCCCTTTATCCTCAAGCGCTTTGGCGCCGACCCCGCCTCTTCCTCCGCCCCCTTTGTCGCAACGCTGGTCGATGTCACCGGATTGGTGATCTATTTTACCGTCGCCGCGTTGATCCTGCGCGGCACGCTGTTATAGACCTGCCGAAGGCCGGTCCTATTAAAATAAGCCCTAGCGCTAAAATTATGGCGCTCCTTTTAAAGTAAGCCCTGGCGCGAAAGATTAATTGAACGCCGCCGGGTAGGTCGGCCCTGGAAGCATGGCCGTGATAAATTTTGCTTATGGTGACTTATTTTAACGGCGCTCCTATCCCGACCGGCCCGCTCTCTCCAGCATGATAAAGACCCCGATCAAGATTGAGATTTGGATGATCCAGCCGATGGCGCAGACCCCGACGGCGCGAAGCATGCTGCGATAATCGAGGGCCTGTTTTGCGGCGACGACCATCGCCGCCATCATCCAGATGCTGGCCCCTAAGAAAACGACCCCGCCCCCGACCCAGGGAAACAGGCCCAATATTCGAATCAGGCCGGGGGTGCTCGAGAAGCCGACGGTCCGCAACAGTTGGCCATAATCGGCTTCGGTCTGCGGCTCCGGCAACAACTTCGCCCCGATGAGGTAAATGAGACCGGACCAGACAAACCAGCCGAAAAGGGCCGTCACGGTGCCGATCACCATCCGCTCCAGACTGTCTCCGAAAGTTCCTATCCCCGCGGCCAGACTGGAGAGAATCACCACCATCATCGCCTGGCCGAGCGACCCCTTGTCGGCTTCCACCTCTTCGTAAAGCTTTTTGTCCAATTGGGCGGCGCGGATCATCCGGTTGAAAAAAGAACGCATGAAATTATCCCTTTAAAGTAGGCCCTAGCGCGGAAGATTACGACCCCCAGGAAGTGGTTGGAGGTAGAAACGAAAACCACGGCGCTCAGATCGGGTGAGATTTCTCTGATGAAGTTGGTGGTTGAGAGTAACAGAGGGCCGGACGGGTGTCAACTTTGAAGGGTAAAACTTTATTTTTCGGTACTCTTTTGCTATTTGATCCTTCGCGTTCTTTACAAGCTGGGTCGAGAGCGTTTATAATCCGGTATCGTTTGCGCCCTTCGGCGGTTTACCCTTATATGAAAGGAAATCAACATGTCCAATGCCACCCCGTATGTCTCCCTCTCCCAGACCCTGACCACCCTTCTCGGACTCGACCGGCCGCCGGTGGCGTTGGCGCCGGTAGACACCGTTCCGAACGGCATTCCGGTTTTCGACGGCGTCTCCCCCTCGGCCTGCGGTTTTTGGCGCCAGGCGGAAAAAGAACTCTTCGCGGCGCGCGATGCCGATCATATGCACTGCCCGATCGGGGCAATGGTGATGGGATTTGAATTGACCCCGGAAGCCAAAGAGGGACTAAACCGCGGGCTCTCGATGATGTGTGAAGTTGGGTATGTCAAGCCGGAGGAGGCGGGCGAGATTCCTTCTCTGGCGAAGAAGGGAAAGGCGATGCTCTACGGCCCCCTTTCGAATTTTCCGGTGACGCCGGAGGCGGTGGTCATCTGGCTTCAGCCGGCCCAGGCGATGCTTTTGCGGGAGGCGACCGGGGATGCCGAGTGGAAGAGCGACGTTTCCTCCAAGATTTTCGGACGGCCGGCCTGCGCGGCCCTGGCGGTGGCTTCTCAAGGGGCGGCAGTCTCCCTCTCCTTCGGCTGCAGCGGGATGCGGACCTTCACCGGCGTCGAACCGGCCTACATGCTCGCCGCCCTGTCGGGTCGCCTGCTGGCGACGCTGGAGCCGGCGCTGCAGCGGACCCACAAAGCAAACTGCGCGATGCAGGCGTTCTACGATCAGCAGAAGAGCTATTTTCCGTTTAAAAAAGAAGGCGTCCAATTAAAGTAGGCCCTAGCGCGGAAAGTTACGGCGCTCCTATAGGTTTTTCGATGCAAAACCCTGGCGACATTCTCTTGATCTCCTGTTATGAACTGGGCCACCAACCGATGGGACTCGCCATGCCGATCGGATTCCTCGCGCGGGCCGGCTATCCGGCCGCAGCGATCGACCTCGCCGTGGAGAAGCTCGATCCGAAGAAGGTCGCGCGCGCCCGTTTTATCGGGATCTCCGTTCCGATGCACACGGCGCTTCGGATCGGCGCGCGGGTCTTGGAGCGGATTCGGGAGATCCATCCCACCTGTCATGTCGCCTTCTTTGGACTCTATGCCTCGTTGAATGAATCGTATCTGCTGAAAAGTGGCGCCGATTCGGTGATCGGCGGCGAGTACGAGGGACCTTTGTTGTCGCTGATCGATCGACTGGCCGGGGAGGGGAGCGATTTATCCGATCAGGCCGAAGCGATCGTGGGGGTGAGCCAAGAAGGGGAGAAACAACGGCCGCTTCTGGCCCATCTTCCGTTCGCGGTGCCCGGACGGCAGACCTTGCCCCCCCTCATGAAGTATGCCCATCTCGAAGAGAACGGCGTCCGGCGCGTGGCCGGCTATGTCGAGGCGAGCCGTGGCTGCCGGCATCTCTGCCGCCACTGCCCCATCCCGCCGGTGTATGACGGCCGCTTCTTCCTGGTCCCGCGGGAGACCGTTCTGGAGGATATTCGGAATCTCGTCCGGCTGGGCGCGACCCACATTACCTTCGGCGACCCCGATTTTCTCAACGGCCCGAATCACTCGCTTCGGATCGTCCGGGACATGCATGAAATTTTTCCGGAGATGACGTTCGATTTCACGGCGAAGGTCGAACATCTTTTAAATCACCGCGCCCTGCTTCCGGAGTTTGCCGCGCTCGGCTGCCGGTTTATCATCTCGGCGGTGGAGTCGTTGAGCGACGCGGTCCTGACCTGCCTCGCGAAAAATCACACGCGGGCCGATATTCTCGAAGCGTTCAAGATCGCCCGCTGGGCCGGCATTCCGCTCCGCCCCTCGCTGGTTCCGTTTACCCCCTGGGCGACGCTGGATGACATGATCGGTCTTTTCGATTTCGTCGAAGCCGAAGGGTTAATCGATCACCTTGACCCGGTTCAATATACGATCCGGCTGCTGATTCCGTCGGGCTCTCTCTTCCTCACGGAGGCGAGCATGACCCCTTATCTGGGGCCGCTCGTTCAGGAGGCATTTACCCATCTGTGGACCCATCCCGATCCGAGGATGGATACGCTGCAAAAGGAGATGAGCAGGATGGTCGAGGAGGCGACGGAAAAAGAAGAAGATCCCGCCGTCATTTTCTATCGCCTGAAAGATCTCGCCGCGGCGGCGCGCGAGGGCCGGCCTTCCCGTCCGGTCGATGTGACGGTTGACCCCGACCGCGTTCGGCCCCCCCGTCTGACGGAGCCCTGGTTTTGCTGCGCGGAGCCGACCGAAAATCAGTTTGCCATCCTGGAAGAATCAGAAAAGATCCTGTGACGCAAAAGGGATCCGATGCAAAGGGTCCCGGCCGTAGGGTAACGGCAAAGTCGCCTATAAATTTCCTTCTGGAATTGTTGAGGTAACGATCAGCGATAGAACAGATGCTGAGCGATTTCTGCAACAACTCCGCTTGTATGGTGACCGTGTTCGCGCGGCTTATGCGCGGAATGATGCCGCGTTCTTTTATGAGGAGGACGATTTTCGGGAGATAACAGCAAAGAGCCCTGAAAAGAAGTTCGCACTTACCAGTCATATGGTTGCCGGTTATGGAATACCGGTGATCGCTAGCAGGATGTTGAAAAACTCTGAATCCGTCATTCCCGAATATTTAATCGGGAATCCAGTTTATAAAAGCTTCCTGTTGAATACCCGCCTGCTCTGCGGGCGGGATGAAAACAGGACTCGCCGAAGGCGAGATGTAGTAAGCATCAACATCAGGAACTTTTAGTTTTTGAATTTTAAATACCTCGCCC